>Ga0100385_1001395_pt1 | contig 24576 bp, 28 predicted proteins | sample CryGeymeta201509_FD_81543 | JGI IMG/M metagenome (GOLD analysis project Ga0100385, IMG submission 81543) | Groundwater microbial communities from Crystal Geyser aquifers in Utah, USA - Crystal Geyser metaG 2015-09 | ecosystem: Environmental > Aquatic > Deep subsurface > Groundwater | place: USA... | reverse complement strand
GATTGAACTCTAGTGATTGGGTTGGGTAATTTGGATGCGTGCACGTTCTCTTATCGGATACGCATGTTTGCCACTCCGATGGCGACCACGTTCAGGTCATCGATTAGTGTGTCTATAATTTTGACTGGGATATCCCTGAACTTTTTATTTGCTTCGTCCCAGTTTCTATCTAGGTGTGGAAGTGGCCTGAAATTCGGGTCCGATAGCATGAACATGTGCACTGCGAATAGGTTGTTCGCAATTTCTTTAAGCTTAGGTGAGTTGCTGCTACCCATCATTACCTCGATTACTCCGGGTGCTGATGCATATGTGACTGCTGTGCGAAGACCTGGGTGCATTGATGCCGTGTCGAACGTAGATAACATTTCCATGACTTCCGCGTGCTGTGGGGTCTGTGTGCTTCCCGCTGTTAGTGTGAATTTGAGCTGCCGGATTGCCATTAGCACTCCGCATATCCAGTCCTTGTATCTCGGGATTGTGTGTTCTCTTGCAGCTGATACGCCCACTAGCCTTGATAGCGAATTTGATCCCATCATGTTTCCACGTATGTGTTTATCTATGATGCCCAGGTTGTTGCCGAACGTGTGTTCGAATGTGCTAAGTAGCATTTCGTTGTTGATCGTCTCGTTTTCTGCGTATGCGAACATTCGTGTGTTGTTGACGACACCGCTTAGAACTGCGTGTGTGATAGTATCTGCCACTGTTTTGTGGTTGTCACTGATTGCGTCTGATGTGATCTCATTGAATTTGAATAGCATGTGCTCTATGGTGGGTGGTGTGTATATGTGCATTGTTTGATTGTTGTCATTCGCATATGTCAAAATTGTGGGGTGTAATATCAGTTGTACGTATTTTCGATTAGCATATGATGTGTCAGTATGCTCATTTCTTTCTCTAGGTGTGTAATGGTGCTGAGTGACATGCCATTTATTCCTGTGTGTCGTCCATTGCTGTCTAGGATTGCCGATGCGTTGTCTCCGTTTGAGTGGGCCCATATGAATTCACCTGTGATTGTCTGGATTCGATTGCTGTTCTTGTGTTTTGCTTTTGACACGAGTAGGTTAAGGCGAGTTAAGTCCAGTGCGATGTGTTTGATTGCTGGCTTGTGGCTGTCGCCTAGTATTACCAATGTGACATATGGGTCCGTCCCAATGGCTAGTGCTAGGTTGTCTGACTTTCCGATTGTCGATTCCGTGTCATACACTTCGATATTTGTATCTTTGTGTGGGTCGATGTACAGAGTTCCAACTTTAAATGCGAATATTAATTTCCGGATGTATAGGAGAGTGCCTACTGCCCATCGTAACTTCATGACAGTGAGGTCTGGATTGCCTGCATGTGTATGTTGTATTTGTGCGCATGCATCTACGTAGCTGGACGCGTTGTTGAGAGCTTGCATTGGCACTTGGTCTGGGCTGAAGTTGTCGTCCATGTACCTTGGATTGATGATTGTGGTTGTGACGTTGTTGTCTTGCTTCCATGACTTGACTGCGAAATTTGGTGATGTCGGGCTGCTTTCATATTTATGTTCGTAGTCGGCTAGTAACACATGTGTATTGATGTGCCTTATGATGCACTGTGCTGCTGATGCGGAGTCCGTGTCTGCTAGTGCAAATGCATCGCCGTTTTCGTGTGTTGTGCTGGTTGGGTTGCGTTGGTCGCGTTGGCTTTGTTGGTTGGTTATGAAATTTCCCTTTTTGTATTGAGTATGTGCATTCGTGTTTGTGTTGTGTGTTGTCTGGCTGTCATACTTATTCTCTTTATATTTTGCCAGCGTGTCTCTTGTAATTCTTGATTTGCGGAGTGCCTCGAACGCAATTGCGTCGTGGTCTGACTTTGCTTTATTTATAAACATTGACTATGTTATATGTGTGAAGTGTTGGTATGTGTGAAATTTTAATGTGTATTTGGTATGTTGCATTGCATGTTGTAATTGTGTATGTGATTTTAACTTTGCATATTAATTGGCAGTATGTAGTTATCGTTTACTTTCATGACGGATAGGGATGTGAACCCGAAGTTGAATTCTTCTCGATTTGCTGGTGATGCAAGCCATTTGAATATATATTCGTATGACATTTCCCCCAGCTCTACCGGTGATGACTTTTCAAATGTTGTCAGAATGTTGATGATTAGTGACTGGCTGAATCTTGAGATGTCTTGTGGATGTCCAATCCCCTGGACTGACATTGTTTCATTGAAGTTGATTGTTGCACCGTGTTTTGGTCCTGGCTCTGGGTATACGACTACGTCTGTCACGAAATTTTGAAACGGCTCTCCCCATCCATATACCGAATTTCCGCTGATTGTTAGTGTCGTGAGATATTTTTCACCGGATGCGATTGGGATGGACATTGTCACCGACGTCCATACACCGCCGAATGGGACGTCTGTTCCAGCAGGTATATACTTGTTGAATATTGAGCAGTTTGTCCATGATGGTGTGATTCTGTATAGTGAATTTCGGCCTATTGGCCCGGGTGGTGTTATTGTTGATATTGTTGTTCCGTCCTTTGTGCCAAATAACGACTCGTTGTATAGTCCCTCTGAACCTTGCGGTGGAAAGTTGAATTGTAGGAACATTCCATCTCCGACTTTATTTTGTGTTGTTATTTCTAGTGGTCTGAGCTTTGATAGTCTAACGGTGTAGTCTGTCCATAGTTCTCCAATTTGAAGATTTGGTACGCATTCACTAGTTGTGACTAGCAGAAATCCGATGTCATATGTGTTAATGTTTCCATCGGTTGATTCGACATCTGTCTGTCTTACGTATTTTCGTCCGCTCAGTGCCTGGTGTGATGTTGGTGATATGAAATTGCATGTCGAGTTTTTTGTTAATTTGCATGATGCGCTGCGTGTTGTATTTTCCAATGAACGTTTGTTTATCAGTACGGACGCTGATGGGTTGTGGATTGGTGTCATAATGATCGATCCATTTGCTGTTTGGTTGCCTTCTGTGACTAGTGATTTGAACGAGAAATTCAAGTTTAGAAATTCATATGATTCAAACATGGTTGCCAGTCGCGATAGCAGTGGGAATGATGATACGTCTCCTGGGTTTATGTTCAATTTCATGTAGGGGGATAGACCGTCTGTGGTTGGGATTATGTCATTTATGTATTCTCTGTATGTGAATACCAGTTCGTGACATTCGCCTGGATCTGGTGGTGGCATTCCACTTGTCATATTGACGTGCTCTACTTGTTTTTTGTGCATCTATAGTGTGTATGATGTAAAATTTAATTGGTGTACTGTTCAATCGATGCATACATATTTGACATGGACATTGTATTACTTGTGTTAAATCGTATACGTCTGGCTTACTCGTGTTAGTGATAGTGTTGTGTTTCCATTTGCCCGCGAGTTAAGTTCATTCCCGATGCTGTAATTCCATTTGAAGTTGTATGATAAATTAAACGTTCCAGATTGTATTATTGAGGCTGATGAGATCTCAATTAGATACTTGATCGTGACCGATTCTGCATACGTCGAATCAGGGTCTGGCGGCTGTCTTCTGTCTTGCGTGACTGAATTTTTGAGTAGTGATATTGAGTATGTGCTTGTGTAGTCGATTGTTGATGCCTGCGATGGGTCGGGTTCACCTGATATTACATAGGCTAATTTGGCTATGTCTTTGTAGAGGTCCTTTGTCAGTGGGTCTTCCAGTTCTGCTGGATCGATTGGTGGGGGCATGCCGCTTCCGTCTGCTGATACTATGCCATACGACGATCTTCCTAGGTAGACTAGCATAAGTAGATACTTTTGTCCAGACTCGACATCGAACGTGATTTTGAAATTTGCAGTCTGTTCGACATTTGCATTGTACTGATTTGTGATTGTATACTGTGTAAACTTAGACGGGCATGTGAAGTACGACGCATATCCAAACAATCCTGGGTTCTGTATATCTAGTAGGAGTGTGTCCGTGCTTGTCCCGAATATGCTCCGTTCGTTGTAGTTTACTTCTGTTCTGGGGCGATGTGTGACGGTTGCCATGAATCCGTCCCCTACTTCTACACATCGATCTGAGTGTAGTCGCAGCCGTGATAGTCTTACTGTGTAGTGAATCCACAATTCGCCAATTTCGATATTCGGGACGCAGCCTCTTGTGGCAATTTGCAGGAACCCGATGTCATATGTACATTTTTCTTGTTGGGTGACTTGGTTGTATCGTGTGTATAGGCAACCATTCCCGAACGCGGTGTTTGTCCGAAATTTCAGGGCGAGTGGTTCTACCACGCTACATGACAGTGTGCCGTTTGTATTTTCCATTGCCTGCTTTGATGTGAATTCATTTGCTGCTGCGTTGTAGTGTGGACATAGTATCACTGCCCCGCCTGCTGATAGGTTTCCTCCGTCGATCAGTGGCTTGTATTCGAATTTGAGATCAGTGAATTCGTATTCTTCGAATAGTGCTGCGAATCTTGACAGTATTGGAAATGTTGATGCGATGCCTGGGTTTAGTTCGATCTTGTTTAGTGTCTGAAAGTCTGATGTTGACGGAATGATGTCTACTACATATTCCTTAAATGATATGAGTAGATTTCCGTCGTCTGATGTAATATATGACATCTGATTGTGGTTGCTCATTGTTCTTATCTAGATAATATATATGATATAATTTCAATACATGGTAGTGCAGATGATATGTATATGTGTGTGATTTGATGTGTTTAGTTAGTTAGTATTAGTTATGTTGATAATTGGCATGCGAGCATGTGTCACTGGATGCGGCGACCTGTCGAGGTTGCTGGCTGTGCTATGATGTATTGGTTGTGCTGGGAATCTCGGCTTCCCTTTCGGTATGGCAGTTGGTTGTTTGGGCCGGTAATTGCTAAGCGGTCACTGGCGTTATGGCTGTCACCTCGGTCTGGTGGAGTGCTCTTGCTGTACTCGCGAGTGTTCGAGTCGATCAATTCAAGCTTGTGTTGTTTGCTCTTGTCTGCATTTCGTTGCTCGTCCACGTGGATGATGCGCCCGTCGTTCATGTGGCCAATTGCTGCATTTCGGTTCTTTGCATACGACTGGTCCATTGCGTGATTGAGTACACTCGCGTTATTCTCGAAATCGCTGCCATGTACACGTCTTCCGGTATCTGCAAATTTCTTGTTGACGATGTGGGACGGAATCTTGGCGTACGCGTAACCACTCTTTGTGGACGAGTTGGTCGTGTCGATTTGACTTGCAATTTGATTCTGTGCGTCGTGGATTGATTTTCGAATACGCCATTCCTTGTCTGCCGCTTCTTTGTCGTCGTATAGTGGCGCAGCAATCGCCTCTTGTACATTCCAGAAGTCACTGACAATGCATGTGCAGTTCATGATTGATGCCATTAGGTGTGCAGCCTCGACCGGGATTGAGTAGCGATTGTCTTTTTCGTAAATTCTGACATCTGAGTGGGAGATGCCAATGGACCCGATCGTCTGTGGAGAACACAATATCATGACTGCTCCGATTGCGCCGATTAGAGATTTGATATCTGCTGCAAACATGTTATTGAACGTATGTTTGTCGAGATGTGGACCAAGAATGTCCCTGAAATTGTCGAGTAGTCCGGCCATGTCTTCCATGATTCGGTATTCGACCATTTGCTTGAAGTGGGCATTGCCTAACTGATGCAGATCCTCCGCATTGTCTGTTGCCGTGAAAGATGAGGACGCGATAATCTGACATGTGAGTACTAGAATCTCGTTTGACAGAAAGTGGCGATTAAGCAGCTGTTCAATGATGAACGCAGTGCCGATTACCTTCCCGATTGCGTCATATAGTGTGGATAGCCATAGCTCCCTTGTCTTCGTGCTTCGCTCGTTAATCCATTCAGGAGAGTACTTGAATGGTCCGTCATTGTTCATTGTTTTTGACTGGGGGATGATCGCGAACTGTGGGATCCATAGCGCAGTGAGCTCACTTGTGAGCGTCTGTGCCAGTGTCAGTGGGTTGATTGCTGCTGTGTTTCGAAGCATTGCGTGTCCAAGAGCATTGAGCGAGCCTGGGATGATTTTTACTGAAGTTTCTCCGAATATGCGTGATCCCCAGATCATGCCAGACATTACCCATGAGTTATACAGTTCCTTGATCCTCCAGTGTGGAATTAGGTTCGCAGCTCCGATGTCCACGGTGCCTCCATTGCCATCGTCGTACTTGATTTCATCACCAGCCATGAATAGCTTTACGATTTGCCTCCACTCAATGTGCTTGTTTGAGAGATCATACGAGCTCTCAAGCTTCTTTCGGAGGTCCATTGCGCTCTTAAATCGTGCGTTGGGATTTCGGTTGGTTGTCTCTGATGCTTGGTCGAATATGTGGTAATTGTTCAGCGGGGTCGAGTAGTCGAGAGGTTGTTCTGGATTGTAGTTCTTGAGCTCGCTTGGGTGGGATGACTGTTTGATTAGATTCATGAGCGCAGGGGTAACTTGTGGGATTGGGTTCACCCCTGGCATCTTGGGGACATGGACAACTGGCGGCACATCTGGCCTAATGGCCATGACAGCGTTACTGCGATTGCTCATGTCATTTGTCTTTTCTTGTAACTTGGTGTCAGTGGCGTTCGGTTCGAGGTTATATGTTGTCAGGGTCAGTGCGGTCGACGTTGGCTTGGATGGCCTGTCTTCGATCTGCAGAACAGTAGGTTCTGGACTTGGTGTGCGTTGGCGCTTTTGTGCAATCTGCTTTTGTGAAGTTTGCCGATTGGACATAGTTTGACTTTACGGGAAATGTATATGCATCGACAACACGGGTCACTTATCAATTATATAGTGCACTATGTTTAAATATATACTAGCATTGTGGTTATTCTTCATTGTCGTCGTTGTCGTCATTTTCTCGCTGACGTTTTCCTCCAGTGAATAGATGCCCCCCTGGCTTCATTCGTTCCGGTAGCTCTCGTGTGTCACATAGGTGCCGTAGCTCTGCTGGGGATATCGCGTCTTTTTTATCCATGTGAATTTCAATGAATCTCTTTTTGAGCGCTGCGATATCCTCTGGCGTATATCGTCGTCCTTCGTACACTTGGTCAATCGACCAGTTGCTTGTGACGATTACGCACTTGGGCCTCATCTGTATCACGCCACCCTTTATCTCTCCTGGGAACTGGTATTTGTCTGCCCATTCCTTTAGGAGTGATCTGTTCTCCCATGCCCATTGCGGGTCAATCTCGTCAATCAATACAACAGGCTGCCCAGAGTACATGTCCCACCATTTTGTCTTTGTCTTAAGTAGTAAATTTGATGGACCAAACGCCTCCCTTACTACGTGTGATTTGCCAGTGTTAATTGGCCCGTAGATCCAAATCCCACAGCATGTATCCAGATCATCACTGCTCGTGTACGAGTGGTGTGACAATTTCTGGATCGCGTTGTAGTATCGAAGAAGATACGATGCGTCGATTTTTTCGATATCTCCTGCCTTCGCGTTTGCCACAATCGCTGCCCACTTTGCAGCCTGTGTATCCCCCCCACCAGTTGGTGCTGGCTGTGCAGCTTCGTCTACCGGTGGGGTTCCAACTTCCCACCAGTCACCTTCCTTCTTGCAGTAGGTTATATTTTGAGCAGGAGTTGCATGCTCGTATGTTTCTTGTGCATATGCACCTGGGAAGAACGACTTCACTGTCTTGTAATGCATTGGGTATGATACGATCATGAACATCTGTAGATGTGGTGTCCCGGTTTCTGCTATCTCATTCCCAGCAATTACATATGTGAGGATTTTTTGCTGGTGATATGCCTCACATTTCTCCTTCGCATTCTCTGGTGGGTTATTCCATGTCATTGACCACATTCGACTCCTGCGTGTCGCTGGGTTGGTCGACTTTGGTGGCATTATCTAGTGATGTTGCAAGAGTACATGAGTAGGACATCGACCATATAATTCGAATTTTGTTATATAGTCAATCTATTTGGGTTCTTCAATCTTACATTGTACTTCTGTATTATGTTGCACAGTATTGTTGCACTGTGCACTCTGCATGTCGGTCATGGTACCATCGTCATTTTCGCCATACGAGTCCGACTCTACCCATTGTATGTTATGGTATACAGTATGTGTATCGAGTGTTTCTTCTCCATTGATTTCGGATGTCGAGTCATTTGTCTCTCCGTTTCTCGGATTAAAGTGCGTAAGTTCCTCATTCATCCCGCCTACTCGATGAAGTGGCCGTATGGGGTCAGTTGGCGACTCCAGTTCCATTAGTGTTGTCATTACATCCTGTAATCGTCTCATTGCCTCTGTGAAGTCTGAATCATCCGCAGATTCATCACTTGGTATGATGTCGTCCATTCGATGTGGTGTCTATGTATGTGGGAATTGCATGCATAATGACAGTTTATGGGATTTAAATTTTATCATCTGGTCGTTAATTAGTATACTACATCAATTTGACTACTGTCGGGCATGCATTGCTGCAAGTGCATTTTTCGAGTAATTCATTCCGTATGGCATTAGATCGACTGGAAGAAAGCTAGGATACAACTTTAGGATCGCAATGGCTAACTCTGGTTGGCAACCAAGTATGATTGATTGCATCCTGATCAGTCCGTTGTTTGTCACCGGTCCTGGAAGATCATTTGAACGCAACAGTCCAAATATGTTACTGTACACGTATGCTGCGTCCTTTGCAATTTCATCTAATTCGTCGATTGATAACTCGTACCCAGGGAACTTATCAAGTGTTCGACTTACAACCTTCATGTGATTTTCGAATCTGGTGATTAGCCCAGATAGCTCAATCATCGACATTGCATCCGATATGGACATCTCTATATGGGTAAATATGACATGTGGAAGTATACATCAAATTATGCACGAGTATATGAACATATTAATACTACATCTCACTATTGTACTTACGATCAATTGACTTCATTTCACTCGGTGGAACTGGATCACTACGTGGGCGACTCGCTACATACCGAGTGTTGAATGGTGGAGGAGTTGGGAATTCACTGACTCCTCTGGTGACTGACGCCGATGGTACATACTTTCCAGGGTCTGTCAATAATGACTGTTCGCGAGTCATTCCTTCTGGCCTTGTTGGATATGGTGAGTATGTATTCCTTGTCCGTCCGAAGTTTAAATCAGTTGGTGGAGGTGAATTCATCGGCGGGGGTGTCATAAATCCAATTGTCTGGGACGACACTCTGGACTGGTTGATATTCGAGGGGAGTGTCGAGCTTTTTGTCGACGTAGTGACTGGGATGGTGGATGCACTCAGCGTAGTTGCATTCGACGGTGCACGCGTGGACTCGCCACCAATGGTCCCTCCGATTTGGCGAGATGACAATGGGGACATGCTGGAATTCACGCTCGTGAAGCGTGTTGGGATGGTCGATGGCTCAGAGTACATAATTTCACTTCCGTCGTATGTTGGGTCAGTTGAGATGTGCGAAGACTCTGATACCCAGTTCCTGAGGTGCTGTTCCATTTCTCGACTTTGAATCATCTCGCTCACAGGGAACGATTTGGTAATTGACCATGTCACATTGTACATTCCCGGTGGTGGGATCTTCGAACCTGGATTCATGCTGGTCGTGACTCGAACGTCTAACGGCGTACTTCCTCCATTTGTATGTGAATTATCTTCTTCACCTGGGTTGACTGGGCTTGGGGATGTGGACATGCTCTACTAAATGGTGTAATTTAAATCAAGTACTATAGTAATATATATCAATTGCATTGAATGGACAATTGTCAATGTGTGCATATCTACTGTATCCACGGATTTGCAAATACAAATGGAGACTGTACGTCTTGATATCCAGCTCCCATTTCTTTCGCTATGCTGTCAATTCCATCTCTGTAGTCGTCGAATATCTTATGTCGACGCCACCTCTCGACTAGCTGTATCGTCTCCACGCGAATTTCCCATATCTGATACTCCTCAAGAATTGAGACGAACGGTTCACTTGTATCCTCGCTAGTTGGACTTCGAGTACGTTTCATGGTAACTAATGCGTGACAACATTGACTACGTACATGTCATTTATACAACAAGCATTTAGTAAATTATGGGCAATTAGTTAATCAAGCATCTCAACGCCATCCTTATCGAAATTATCCACGTGCTCGCATTCGCTCTTACACTCCGCATGGCTATCATCGTCGCTGCAGGCACTGGATGACGCATCAGATGTCTGCTTTCCCTCCTTGATGTCCACTAGGGATGATGTAATTGCGGACTGGTTGCTTATGGCCATCGCTTCTCCTGCGATGAATTGCAGCATGTCCCTGATTGCATCTAACTCGCTCTTTCGGATACTCATGCAGGTAGTCTTGCACTTTGCGGTGAGCTCATCGACTTGATCACTTCGAATTCCTGGAACATTTAGAATATCCAGTTCAGAAATCGCTCGCTCGAGTCTGGCATTCTCCAATCGTTCCTTAGTTGCATGCTCAGTCTGGATTCGATGCACAATTCGCTCTCCCCAGATCGACAAGTTGTCGAGACGCTTAGTGTACTCAACTTCATCGGAGTTCCATGAGTCCATCTTCATGGAGCAGTAGTCTCGATTGATGAATTTCTCAAGCTCATCAAATCCAAAGATCATACACTCGACGTCGATATCGATCTGTGACAGCATGGGTCCATCCGATGTCTGGTCTGAGTCGATGTGCAACTCAATCTCGAGTGCTGCGAGTTGCTCCTTAATATCATCGAGTCGGAGTCTCTTGTAGTCTCTGAATAGCTCGCGGATCTCCTCGAGTACCTTGCATCGGTACATCACTGCCTCGACTGGCTTTGCCCAATTAACATACAGCGCAGGCCCATGAGACACAAACACCAACTCTTCTAACATATGGTATCTAATGGGGTGATGTTAACTTGCTGCAGAATATATCAATCATGTATACAGTTTATTCATTTAATGTATATACTAAACTGTACTAGGGGGTATATACATCAACAAATTCGAATGAGAACTCATCGAGCTCTGTCTTTGGCCACCCCATTTCATAATCTCCCAGAATATGACCCCATGGATCATTGACTCGCTCCATCAGATCCTGGATCCATGGTCCGCACTCTGCAATTACCTTAGCACGCATGGCCGGGCTTTGATTGTACTGATGTACAAGTACACCAAGCTCGAGAAGTGGGAGATGGTCTGGAGGGTTTCGGTCGCTGGATGTCGGAGTTATGTAAATTCGTTTCATGTTCTATATGGGAATATTATAGTCAATGCAAATCACTTCATTCAAATCCATTTCTGGGAATTTATTATATATTAGATGTAAAACACATGCTCATTTGATCTTGTGTTAGCAAGGTACTCTGGATTTCCATCCTGGTATGATAGTATCTCCTCTGACGATATCATTGCTCTCCCCGACTTTACCCCGGCAATTCGTTTCATTCTGCAGAGTCGTAGCATGTGTGTAAACATCAAATTACGCCAATGTAGATCCTGTAACTCATCGAGTGCGCAACGTAGCTTATATTCAGTGTCCCGAATCGTCACGATTTCGACATATCGGTCAAATTCTGAGAATCGTACATCTTTCATGCTGAATATCAAATCGGACATTAAATCTATGATATGCCAAAATATGGAAGCATCCAGAATTGAACCAGCATCCATAAATACATATATTATAATTACACGAGCACTACCACTAGACTATGGGCTCCTGATGTGTGAGTACATCATGATCGATATATCATAGTTACCATTGGATATAGTATATACATTAATGCATACATGGGAACTACAAGGCATTATATTATTCCAATATCCAATTTCCGAAAAAAAACACAAGATAAACAGTGTGTGCGCGCTTACCGTATGGTAATATATTATTCCAATATCCAATTTCCGAAAAAAAACACAAGATAAACAGTGTATATCCATTCGCATAATAGCCATAATGCCAATGTGATATTGCCATCATATCATATTTATATTTAATATAGTCATGTGCATGTAGTCTAGTTGGTATATACACTGTTTGGAATAATTTGTGACATGTTTGCGTGGGTTCAATTCCATTATCGACCTAATTTTAGAAATGGATACCGATTATGACAGGAGGCGTGAGCACAATCTTCGAATTATGGAGAATAGGCGTGCTGAACGTGAACGAGAAGATGAATTGATCGAACGAGAAGGTGAATTCATTCGCCGTGAGATGCCTAAGCTCAAGGGATCCGTTAAATTCCCATCTGTTTGTGTGACTGATGTCAGCCCATGGATTGATATCGACATTATTCCAAGATGGGTCAGGCTGGCACTCCTCCGATCCAAGTGGAATCTGATTGTACTCGCAAAGAAGAAAGAGGGAATACATTCTGATGTTGATATAGTACACGACGCCAATATCTGGAAGTGTGGCGAGATTGATAAGATCATGAAACTCGATCGTGGCCTAACAGGGATTCTATCGAAACGGGACAATGAGAGAATTAGCAAGATATTAAAATCATGGTAACACTCATACATGCTAGCACTATCGAATAATGTTACACTATCACATATATAAAATTGATATTGCTGAATTGGAACACCTGAATTAGTTAAATTCCCAACTTCTATAGTATATAATGCAACCAGACTCAGATTCGGAAGTCCGTAACTGGCAGTCGATGTTGGATCTGCCAGATACACAGATTGACGAGACGCAGTTTGACTATCATCTAGACATGGACGATGATACGTCATGTGCAGATAAGATAAATGATGATGTATGTCCTGGCAGCGACGCTGATAGTATCACCAACATATGCAAACGAAGAAGAAGCAGCCATGACAGCGAAACATGTGAAGAGCCAATTCAGCCACATCCTCGTCGTGATGAAACACGTGACGTGTGTCCTGGAACTACAGATTCGCAAATTGGAACACCTGGCACGGTATATATTGATGAGTGTTCGAATTCAATGTTACCGGAGATAATCGATGTGGATTGTGTTTCGTCTTGCATGTCTGGAGAAGAAAATGCATGCAATACTGGATCTGGGATATGTAGGGATTGTGAATTGATGTTGGAAAATGAAAAACGTTGTGAAGCTTACAATCTCTGAATGAAACTAGTATACTGGAATAAAAACAAATTATACGTGAGAATGAATTACTATTCTTCAAATGAAATATAATTACCACACTAGAAATACAATGACGACGTCGCGTAGATTTACGGTATTCAATATCGACGCTGTAGTCGATGCATTAGGGATTGACTATTCTGAGTGGCTGAAAATTCCAGTCGAGCAACAAATGTTACATATCGAAGAAACATATTATGATATGATTATGAAAGACACCGATGATCTAAGGAGGTATACATGTGACAGGGTTAATATGGAACCTACTGCCGACACTGTTTCAAATGGGGATGATGCTATAGAACTACCAGAAGTCATAGAATTGAAATGTAAAACAACTGAATTTACCTATGATCAAATTCGATAATACATAAAAAATATCTACTGCAGGAATTGAACCTACGACCTCCCGCACCCAAAGCGGGGATCATGCCACTAGACCAAGTAGACATACTATGTGTATACGTGATATTCTTAATTTTGATTATTTAGATATAATGAATATACCAGACCCATACATGAACGTGGCAGTTCGCATTAGTGAAATGATCGCCGGTGTGATTATTCGACTCCCAGGAATGCCAAACATAGGACTGGTCCCATACATCTCATACATATGTATGGATATTATGAACAGAATGGGAGATGTGTGGAGACGACGATTCGTATTATCGGTAATCCTACTCATTCTGGCTAAGCTTGCAGTAACAGTCGCAATGTACTGGGTTGGAACACTGGTGGACTATGTAGAAGATGAGCTCTAATGATAAATTTAATGTTGCTATGTGACTATTGTGAGTGTGTTTATTTATATAATATGTACTTATGCATTATTCAGTTATGATCAAGAGTGTGATAATCGAACATAGAGACAAAATATCCAATCACACGCGATGTGAGTATGAAATCAAAATTGACCCACGGCATCTCAATGGAACATCAAAATTGGCACACGGGTTTGATAAATTCAAGATAATGCAGCTGGCATTGGAGTATGTTCCATATACATCATCACTCAGTGCAGATGGAACTATGATACTTCATAGTGATGTATCTGGAAATCTTATCAATGTATATAGAAATATAACTTCCAGCGCGCATTCGACTACCAAGCTATTAGTCATACACGAATCTGATGGATGGAATTTAGTATATGGAATGGACTGTACGTGCGAACAATTCTGCAGGGTCGGATATGCTATACGCGGTAATGAGGACATGCACATGAGTGGAACAGTGTACATCTCATATACAATTGAACTAATAAATTCATATGTACATATTGATCTTGCCCTGTCCAGCTATCGTGTAATATCATATGTGACTATAATTATCGCATTGATTGCATTAATATACATAGGGAATGAATATAGATAGGACAATATCGTACATGTTCGCTGGAAATGATGAACTGGAATCATCTCTGCGTCGTAGGACATGGGCAGTGTGTGGAGATCAGGATAAACTTCGACATATCCAAGCATTTCTCATACTCCTATACTGGTGGAGAGGAGTTAATGGTGGAGCCACAATACAGGATCGACAAAAAATACTACACTGGATTCACTATGAGATGGATGCTCATAATATTAGTCTGTAGTACAGGTATACGGACGTAGTTTTATGCTACCAGGTGAATGTGGGTCAGTGTAAGTATGACCGTATATGTTAATATATGCCATGGTTCGATTGCATGTGCTGGTGAATTTTATATTATATTGGTCAATTCATATGTATTCACGTCAGTTAAATCCACTTGCGCCCATAATACTAAACAGTTCAAGTCAATGGGAGTTTGTGTACATGATATCATCAATGTTGTCGTTGGTCTTCGTGAGTTCATGGAAGTTGATCGCTTCACTCATGACTCGTGTCCAATTCACGTCTCTATGATGTTAGCATCCACGAGGACAACATTGCTGTCTAGACTTGTCGAGATATGTGTGGATCATGCAATGTGCGTGAGGAACTTCACACGAGATGACGCACTCGCATCTGTCAAATCCAACCCAGAGGCACTTCTATTCATCATGCTGGAGTACAAGCGAATTGTGACACTATTTGTCAAAGATTCTGTCAGTCACCGAGATGGCATCCCAGAATGGCTACTCTGCATGATAGCTGATCGATATATACTCGAACGGGAACCATCACTGATCTTTCCAATCAACTACGATGAGTATCTAACCATCGACGAATAGGATACTTATAGCATTTATCAATTGGCGACTGCGCAAGTTATCATGTTTACCATTACCAATGTTCCAATTTGTGACACCATATACATTACCCATCTCAGAGTTAAATGCAGACAGAAGATCCGATAGTTGCACTCGTACAGCATATACTGGACGACGATGAATACGATGACAACCTACTTGAACTCGAAGAGAACTTCGTTCCAATGGAAGTGATTGAGTCCATCAAACTCGCAAACAGCATGTTCGTGCATATACTACTCAAGAACTACATTCGACTGATTCGCATGGAATCCCCAGGAATGAGTCTGAACGATGCCATCAGTGAATTGTACGAGGATAACGAGTCCATTGGTGTAATTCTGGAACTCGTCAACCAATTCCAGGGATGGTGGCTGGATCATCACATGCGTATATATTCCACCAGTCGCCCGATGACACTTGGAAGGATATCACACATTGTAGAAGGATATGCAGCTGCACTCATCCGTGACATAGAAATTCAGTTCCAGGGACGATCACGTATACCATCCGAATATGGTACACCAGCCGCATATGGCTAATTAACTAATTAACTGATAATGATATATACATGTGAGACGTATGTAACTGAATGCACCATCCTGACCGTACTTATACATCCACAAGATATAATGAAACGACCGTATATACAGCTGGCTATCCGCACGGTTGACCCATGGTCTTCTGATATCCACGCCGACATCGATGCAAGAAAGAAGGCACTACATGACTGGTATGCATCCACAATATCGGAGATAATATCAGCAAGCAGCCACGAGCGAGATGAATGTGAACGAAATGGCCGAACAGCAATGGAGCAAAACCACATATACAACTACTACGCGCGAGAGCAGGAACGTGTCACACAGGAGTACGCATCCATCTTATTTAATCTATCGTAATTTGACTGAGTTAAACAATTCGACTGCTGTATGTGTATACTATTACATGTCATATAATTCCCCATGCCACTAGTCAATGTAAAATTACGAATATATCCACTGTATATTACTGGTCTATACAGTTGTGTTGCCATTCATGTTGGGTTTTGATATTGGAACAGTTTTAATATTTTTGCAGTCATGGTTACATCATCCAGGAGCCAGTAGCTCAGTGGTAGTATACACCGTAATTAAAATTATGATTTCGATGTACATGAGTTCAAATCCCAGTATTGACTAATTTTAATTCCCAATAGTTCACAATATGCCAGCCAGCAAGACAGAGGCCATTGAAAGTGCACTATCCGAGTTAACTAGCATGCTCGGAGATCTGGAGAACACCATCAAGATTCTTGGCCCTGGTCAGAACAATGCGGATGGAGCTCGGTGGTTTAAGCTGTGCTCTGTCATGTCATCTACAATTGAGGGAGTAATCGAAGATCTCGGGAAGACGCAGTCCGACAAGAAGCGACTCCAGCTTCGTGCAACTATGCAGCGATATGGACTCAAGCGAGACCGAGCAGGTGAGTCCGACGACAGTGACGTCGAGATTGACATCCGAAGGAAGTAACTAGTTGATACATAGTATACTGCTTACAATAATTCAATATAATACAGTTGAAATATTGTGCATGTCTTGAATTAAATACTTCCATCGTACCTAGAATATGACAATTGAACGTTCATCTCAGCATCATGTATGGGGAGAGGGAATTGATCGCACATATGACATGATCGAAGTTCGCCCGGGAATGATTGGACAAGGCATATCGTGCACTGTCCAGCATCACTTCTTCACACACCCGGACGTCAAGTTTGGGTCATATAACCACATCACTGGTGGGACCATTCTGCATCTTGCGTTTCCCATGTCAATGACAATGCAAGTACGAGACTTCGTGGACGATCAACCATCATATGTTGAAATTAGATTCTGGAGAATTGACACACTTGCGTTGAAGATCCACCTATCCCCAGGCGATTGTCTCCTTGACGAAATAGGGCGTGTAATTGTCAGGTGTTAATAATACTAATATAATTGACGAGATTGGGTAACTATGTATATGTACTTGAATTTATCTTCGATATATAGATATAACAATCTAATGTCCGGAGCACGTCGCAAGTTCGAGTACTACTACATTACCGTACAGGCTGGAGACTGGGATGGAAAGGTCTCAACCATCAAGGCAAACTGGTCGATGGAGTCCATGCACCAGTACCGCATGAGTAATGGAGAGCTGCACGTCGTATTTGCCTGGATCAACCCCAAGCAGTGGGCGGAGTCACGAAGTGCCATTAATGGCATGCTCCCAACCCAGCTTCGATTTGAGATTACGCCACTATCCCCCGGGTTCCCATGGCTCGATCGATCATTCTACACCAAGGCAGTCGAGATTCTTGACACGTCGTCCATGTTCTCTAAGATCGAATTCATCAACGAGATCCCCGAGAAGAAGATTGAGATGAAGAAGTTCGACGATGCAACCAACGTATACAAGCGTGATCGCCCGGACGGTGACGAGGGCGATCGTCACTAACTGCTAAAAGTAATACATGACTGAACATTCCAACAAACTTGTGATATTGCAATACCATATGACATATTAAATTTGCAATCATTACAAGTGCACAATGAATGAACCCGTAACATTATCATCGTCAGATGAATTTGTACTGACATCAACCGAGGTCACGGTCAGAGAGGCATCGAATGGAAGTGAAATGATTGGCGATCAGACCATCAGCAGCCCAGCCCCAACAGTGTCCTCATCGGATGCAGTGACATCGGAATCATCAATTGGTGTATTCATCGATAGTAAGATTTATAGGCTGGCTAAGAAAGTAGCAATCGTAATATGTACGGTAATATTAGCTGTCCTGATCTCGGTGTATTCTGTTATTAATTCGTATAATAATTAACTTGACCTCAACTTAAATTTATAGTTCCACTAATGAGCTACTATACAAATCAGTATGAGGCCAGCATCACATCCATGGTTGAGCAGTATATCCGCCTACTCGAGGCAAAGCTCGCCATCGCAAATGTACTACTCCCCGGGATGCGCGAAGAGGAAACGGAGGGATTTCCTGGGTTCGTATGGGACATGTGTCGGGATGCGATGACCGCTGGGCGAGATGATCTTGATATGATGATCTGCATTCTCAAAAACAGGCCAGTCGAAGCCACACCCACGAAGCAGATCATCAACCTTGACTGCAATACCCAACCCCCCGCTGGAGTCAAGCCCAAGTCTGAATGCCGCAAGGTTGCACCATCTGATACCGGGAAGAAGAAGAAGCGATCCGCGAAGCCACGAAATGGAGCGGAGAAGACTGCACGCAAATTGAATTACGATGACGACGGCACGCACAACGACGAGACAATCTAACCGTAGAATTCACTCAATACATCATCCAATTTAACAATGCAATGAAATGTTCACTTGATAAAGTTAATATTCCCATACAGTAGCCAAATGACGATTCTAATCATTACTTGTATTAATCCAAACGATGGTTAATATAGGGTAGCCATGACAAATGCCGAGTCATGGCGGTCACCTAAGGCAATCAAGAGATCACAATTCGCATACATCCCATGTGTAAGTACCAGTATTGACATTGCCTAAATTTGAATGTATGTGAACATAATTACATTTCCACCACATAGATAAAATGAATGCAGACAACCCAGTAATCGGTGGGACAGTAGTCGGAGATATATTTAACCCAGACGGTGATATCGGAGGAACAGCCGTGCAAGGGGACACGCCAGGAGGAGAAATTTACAACCCTGACAAGCATAACGCTGTTCCAGATGATCTAGACGAGTTTATCAGTCCCAAGCCCAAAGACGTCAACACAGTAGGCGGAACGGCAGAAGGAGATGATATATTCAATCCAGATATCATAATTGGTGGAACTATCAGTGACGACAAACCCAGCGCAGGCGCAGGACAGACTTACCATCCAGGGACGCTCACAATTTACAAACCCACCACTCTTGGCAAAAAGACGATTCGTAGCGATGAGTCCATCGAGGCCAATGGGGCACGGGATGGCCACTCGCGATTCAGTCGTTACGAAACAGAGAGAGATCGCAATCGAGTGCAGGCTGGACACCACCAAAATCCCAGCGCAGCTGTCATACATACACCAGCAAACTACAACAAAGCCCTCGAGGAAATGCCAGACGAGTCAATTGAGGTCAATCCATTCGACACAAATAAAAGGGCAGAACCTGACATCCAGAGTCATGCCACTGGAACTTCCGATGAGGAGGAGACGGATACTAGTCCTCTACTATTTGAGGCCGCAGCAACTGCATTCGCAGTGGATCCAACTGAGATTCAGCCATCAACGAGACCAGTATCCGCTGCACGTGCCGAGGAAAGTGCATTTGACCCAGGCGATTATAGCCTCACTCAAAATACTGTCAAGTCTGACATGAACCAATCGCCACACGGGCATACATACGGTCACCCACAGCCACCACCAGCGAGTTCATCCGCACAGCCACCACCAGCGAATTCACCCGCACAGCCACCACCCCAGCCAATGCGTTCATCCGCACAGACAAACACAGACCGCCCAATGCGTTCATCCGCACAGACAAACACAGATCGTCCAATCCTTGGACAGGGCGAGGAAACACTTCTGCAAAATCCAACGAAGAAGGTAGCGGTTGCAAATATCTGCTCACTCCCAGATGCATACAAGGAAGCAAATCTAATTTCACTGTATGAGGATATAGGGAGAGACATGGCCCCAGACGAAATGGATAGCGAGGTTAATATCACGATGGACCACTTCATCATCATGATACTCACAAACGAAATTGCGAAATGTGCATCCAATCCGAATGGGCATGATCAAAATTACATCAACCTGCTGTCTGCAATTATCTGCGAGGTATGCAACCAATACACCCACTATAATACCTCGAACATCGGGACTATTCTTGGTAGTGTCCGTGGACAAAAATACCTAAACGCGATCAGAGATAATCCAGACGCATGCGTCGGAGCAATCAGTGGACTAACATCACAGCAATTGGAACTTACATGGCCGGTCCCAGAAAATCTACCATCACCAGTATCCGACGCAATCGCATCGATCATCAAAATTGGAAATGTACGACCCCGTGACACAAGGGCCAGGAGGCCATATCCTGCAGAATCATCTGAATCCCACACGCAATACGAGGCAATCCACACAATGCCGATTGAGACACAGACAGACGCACCAGCAGTACAAACCATTCCATCACAATACGAGTCAACACACACAGAGCCAATAGAGACACAAACAGACATGCGACAGACGAGTGAGATGTCGACACAAGACAATCTAGATAGCGCAGTACCCATCGCACGAACAAGAAATCCATTCGCACCTGGTAATGGACAATCGACAAATCCATTTACATCTGGCGACGGGCGAGCAGAAAGATCCCCATCATACGCTGATCAGAGCAGCGACTGGTTCATTAATAAAATGACCGGAGACCGACCAAGGCCCGCAACGTCACAATCGAGATCATTCGCAGATAAGGATAGACTTGCAAGGGCACTGCGCAGACGATATGCGAGTGGAGACTCAGATTCCAACAGTGACGCCAGAGCCAGCAGCAGCAGCTCCGTCAGAAGCGACTACCACAATAGTGATTACACTAAGTATGGCGCACCAGAGTACAAGGTACCAGTAGGTCTTACCAGTGTATACAGACAGCCACGATTTGCAGTGTATGGCGATGGGACATATGAGACACCGTTTACTCTTCTATCGACGTCACCAAGCAGACACAGTCGTTCACCAAGCGCAACTAATCCACGACAGCCAGCTGGAGTCGGCAGTCGATCACCAAGCGCATTTAATCCACAGCAGTCAGCCGGAGTCGGAAGTCGATCGCCAAGCGCATTTAATCCACAGCAACCAGGTGGGTTTGCAGCTGCAGCTAGTGCGCAAAGTTCACGCAACCCATCACGATATACAACCCCGTCGGTACCACCCTCCCTCCATCCAGCCGTACCAAACTACCCATCACCATTCGGTGGACCAACTCCAGCACGGAGAGCATACATAGACACGTCACACAACACAGAGCACAGCCCACCCGCAGCAAGACATGCACAAGATCAAAATGAACTCCCAAGCGACGATGAGTCCACATCAACTAATGATCCAACATCACAGACACCAGGATCGTCAATGAGCATTAGATCAAAAAGCAACGCGACACACACAAGCTCAGCTAACGAATCTGAGTCACATACACCCGGATCGTCAATGGGCATTAGATCAAAAAGCAACGCGACACACACAAGCTCAGCTAACGACTCTGAGTCACAGACACCCGGATCGTCAATGGGCATTAGATCAAAAAGCAACGCGACACACACAAGCTCAGCTAACGACTCCGAGTCACATACACCCGGATCGTCAATGGGCATTAGATCAAAAAGCAACGCGACACACACAAGCTCAGCTAACGACTCTGGGTCACAGACACCCGGATCATCAATGGGCATTGGTTCAAGAAGCAATGCGTCACAAACAAGCTCGGACAGTAACACTGGATCACACAATAGTCACCCAATCTCGAGCAAACAAATTAAAACAGCAAAAGCAGTCGACAGCGAAGACCAAACCAACCATGATGATGACACAATCGTAAATGAACACAAGCAGTCAACCAACTCAATGGACCCCATACCAACACGATTGTCATCACCTGAACCAATGAAGAACGATCCAAATGACGAACCAAAGAAAACCGACCAGCCACACATGCCAAAATACAGTCCAAGCGAGAACACGACTAACAAGACAAAGCAGAAAAAGTCACAGTCATCGAGACGCGCAGAAGAAGACAACGACGCAATCCCAACACCAGAAGAAATTGAATTTGAGTCAGAAGACGACGAAGAGCACTCAGGCACGACCAACATATACAGCGATGTTGGGAAGGAATACGCCGATGTAAGTGCATCAACCATTGGACATCTAAATACAATCATCGATGACGTAACAAGTATATTCGCAGAAACATCAATTCCAGTAAAGGGAACATCAGCGCTAGTGACGATGACGACAAACTGGATGAAAGAGAAAAAGAAATTCAACATATTTGGAGTATGCTGCGTACTATGGCTAAAGGACATCCTCAATGGCCAATCTCCGAGAGACATCAAATTATTCGGAACAAAGGCAATCAATGTCGTGAAGGGATGGCTAAAGAACCAAAAATCAGAGGATGAGCTAAAGAACTTCATTGACTTGTGGGTGGCACAATCAGAGAAACTAAAGATCACACTAACTCACGCCAAAAAGAAGGACAGCATGCTAAAGGTACTAGATCGCCTAACACCAGACATCATCAACAGAGGATCAACGTACCAGCTCAATCTATGGGGACTGATATTCTCATCACTGTTCATATGCATGTTCCCAGAGAAAAAACACAATTAACACTAATCTAACTAATAACATTATAAACAATACATACAATTTATATATACATTGAAATAATCATAAGCTAACATTCACTCGCACCGCATGCAGCAACCATACCAATTAGCAAATGAGTTCGTCAATTGGACTATCCGCACTCAAGAAGTCAAATAACAAGAGCAGGGACTCCTCCCCGTCACCCAGGGCAAAGTCCAAGTCCAAGGAGTCATCCAAGGATTCAAGGAAGACCAGCAAGAAGCTAGGGGCGGAACGAGCAACCCTCAAGCACCCACGGAAGGACTACGGTCGCCGTGTCGAATATGTACCACGTGGAACCCCCGAGGGAATTGAGCGTTACGGAGCGACCTCTAGGACCGCAACCGACACGCAGATGTTCAATCGCGGATATGACCACTGGTCTGGATCCGGCGCATACAGCAGCAACGGAGGAAACTACTACAGCGCGTACCCCGCATCGATCAATCGCACCCGATTCCCAGACTCGTACGACATCGGATCCACCACATTCTTCACCGGAGACGGAGGGTTCTGGAGTGACATCTGGGATGGCATCAAGGGCGCAGCAACCGATGTGTACCGAGGAGTCAAAGGCGCAGCCGATCAGGTGTTCCACGGGGTAAAGGACATTGCATCCACTGCATTCGACGACGTAAAGAATGTGGCAGATGGCGTTGGCAGAGACATCATCGGAACCGCAAAGAAGCTTCCAATGGACATTGCAAAGGGCATCATGCACGGCGGTATGGAAGCAGGCATCCCACTCGCACTTGCGTCTGGCGCCACTGGCATGGGCTCTTACTTTGTTCCTGAATATATTATGGATATGCTTTACTCCCACCCCGAAGGTATAGCAGTAATGGAAGGAGCTCAAAACGGATCAATCACTCACATTCGTCAAGCAGACGGTGCAAACAAGCCAAGCATGGACCCAAGCGGCCGCTCGGCGATGCCCACGTTCGACCGCGCAGCAGCGGGACAAATCGCGATGGGAGCAAAGCGCCAGCGAGGTGTCATTGGGTCTGGCCTCGGAGACATGGGAAATAAGGAGTACCGTCTCAACAATCTAATCAACTACGGATCTCCATCCTCCCGAACCAACCCGATGATCAAGTCGCTCGATGATGAGACCGGAGATCTAATCTTCTCATACCGAGAGTACATCAAGGACGTCAAGGGAGGCGTCAATGACAGCTTCCAGACGATCGAGCGAGTCGACCTCAACCCAGGCCTATCGGACTCGTTCCCCCTTCTATCCAGGTTCGCGTCACTATTCGAAGAGTATGACTTCGAGCAGCTGATCTTCCAGTTCAAGTCTCTCGTCACCGAAGGAAACTCAACCGCCGCTGGTTCTGTGATGCTGGTACCAAACTACAACCCATCATCCACTGTACTCGGAAGCAAGCGCGCAGTTGAGAACACCGACCAATGCGTATCCGGCAAGGTGACTGGCGACCTATTCTGCGGAATCGAATGCGACAACAAGAAGTCCGCACTCGGAGGACTACTGTACACCCGTATCAGTGACGTACCACGCGAACAGCGCCGCACATACGACATGGGGTTCGTGCAAGTGGCCCTACAGGGATGTCCAGTTGGACTCCACATCGGAGAACTTTGGGTAGACTACAGGGTCCGACTATCAAAGCTCCGCGTGAATGACGTCAGCAGTGTCAATGTGGGCGATGGATTCGAATTTGTATGCATCGCCCCACCAGCAACCGGAACCCCAAATGCGTTCACATCAGGCCCATTTGGCGTGCTATCAGGAACCACCCTCAGCCCAGAGGCAACTTCTGGATTCTACGGAACAATCAACAAGCTAATGGTTCCACTGACATGGACAGACTACTACATCACCTCCACGAAGCCAAGCACCGACGTATGCACGTCGGACTTCAAGCTCACG
>Ga0100385_1001392_pt1 | contig 24634 bp, 22 predicted proteins | sample CryGeymeta201509_FD_81543 | JGI IMG/M metagenome (GOLD analysis project Ga0100385, IMG submission 81543) | Groundwater microbial communities from Crystal Geyser aquifers in Utah, USA - Crystal Geyser metaG 2015-09 | ecosystem: Environmental > Aquatic > Deep subsurface > Groundwater | place: USA... | reverse complement strand
TGGATCACCTGCGACGACCGGCTGATGCGCGAGCGCGCCAACGAGATCGCGCGCGGCATCGCGATCCTCGCCCACCTGCTCCAGGCCCGGCGCGTGCTGATCGGCATCGAGGACAACAAGCCCGAGGCGATCGCGGCGATGTGCGATACGGCCGCCGGCGCCGAGGTGCTCACCAGGGTGGTGCCGGTGCCCACGCTGTACCCGACCGGAGGGGAGAAGCAGCTCATCGACATTCTGACCGGCATCGAGATTCCCTACGGCAAGCTCGGTCCGGACTTCGGCGTGCAGTGCTTCAACGTCGCCACCGCGCATGCGGTCTGGCGCGCGCTCGAGCTGGGCGAGCCGGTGATCTCGCGGGTGGTGACCGTCACCGGCAACGTCGAACGTCCCGGGAATCTCGAAGTCCTCCTCGGCACTCCGGTGCGGGAGCTGCTCGCGCTCGCCGCGCCGCGTCCCGACACCGACCGCATCCTCATGGGCGGCCCGATGATGGGATTCGCCCTGCCCGAGGATTCCGTTCCGGTGGTGAAGGCCACCAACTGCATTCTTGCCGCCTCCGAACGGCTGTTTCCGGCTCACCCGCCCGAGATGCCCTGCGTGCGCTGCGGGCGCTGCGCCGCCGCCTGCCCGGAGCGGCTCCAGCCCTTCGACCTGTACTGGTTCGCGCGCTCGCGCAACTTCGGCAAATGCCAGGAGTATTCGATCTTCGACTGCATCGAATGCGGCTGCTGTGCCTATGTCTGCCCTTCACAGATCCGCCTGGTCGATTACTACCGCTACGCGAAGGCCGAGATCCGCGAGCGCGAGCGCAACACGGCGGCCGCAGACGCGGCGCGCCGCAGGTTCGAGCTGCGCACCGCGCGGCTCGAACGCGACGCGGCGCTGAAGGCCGAACGGCTGGCCGCGGCCGCGGCCAGGGCGCGCGAGGCTGCGGCCCGGCTCGCGGCCGCTGCGGGTGCTTCCGCTCCGGAACAGGAGGTCGGCGCGGTGAAGAAGGCACTCGTCGAGGCCGCCGTCGAGCGTGTGCGTGCGGCGCAGGAACGAGCGCAGGAGCGCTAAGCCGGTGTTCACCTCGCCCCACATCACCCGGGCCACCAGCGTGCGCGCGCTGATGGTGAAGGTACTCGTCGCGCTGGTGCCGGGCATCGCCGCCTATGTCTGGTTCTTCGGGGCGGGGATCCTGGTCAGCATCGCCATCGCATCGGCCGCGGCGCTCGCCGGCGAAGCGGCGATGCTGCGTGCGCGCGCCAGACCGCTTGGACTGTTCCTGGGTGACGGGAGCGCGCTGGTGACCGCGTGGCTGCTCGCGCTCTCCTTCCCGCCGCTCGCCCCGTGGTGGCTGGTGGCCGCCGCGAGCCTGTTCGCCATCGTCGTGGTCAAGCATCTGTACGGGGGGCTGGGGCAGAATCCGTTCAACCCGGCGATGGCCGCCTTCTGCGCGATGATCGTCGCCTTTCCGGCTCTGATGTCGCAATGGCCGGCGCCGGGGTTGCCATTCGACGTCCAGCTCGGGCTCATCCTGGGAACCTCCCGGCCGCCCGATGCGGTGACCGCGGCCACCGCGCTGGACGCGCTGCGCACCGGGCTGCGCGAGGCCGGCGCGAAGGGCTCGGTGCCCGCGGTTCTGGCGAGCGGGCCGGCCTTCGGCGCCTTCGGCGGGCACGGCTGGGAATGGGTCTCCGCGGGCTATGCGCTGGGCGGCCTGTGGCTGCTCCAGCAGCGAGTATTCACCTGGCATGTCCCGGTCGCCTTCCTCGCCGCCTTCGCGCTGATCGCCACCGGCTTCCATCTCGCCGACCCCGTGCGCCACGCTTCCGCGCTCTTTCACCTGGCGAGCGGCGCGACGATGCTCGCGGCATTCTTCATCACCACCGACCCGGTGACCGGCTCGACCACCGCGCGCGGGAAGCTGATCCTGGGGGCGGCCGTCGCGCTCATCGCCTACCTGATCCGGGCCTTCGGCGCCTATCCGGACGGCATCGCCTTCGCGGTGCTGCTGATGGACATGTGGGTGCCCTTGATCGACCGCACCACGCGGCCGCCGGTGTTCGGGCATACGCGAAAATGAACGCCGCCTTCGCAGCCACGGCGCGCAACGCCCTCATCCTGTTCGGATTCGCGCTGGCGTTCACCGCGCTGATGGCGATCACCTGGGGGGCGACCCGCGACACCATCCGCGCCAGCGCCGAGGCCGAGAAGATGAAGCTCATCGATGAGGTCCTGCCTCCCCGCGCCTATGACAATGCCCTGCTCTCCGACTGGACCGGGATCGGCCCCGAGCCGGCGCTGGGTCTCGACGCGCCGAGCCGCGTGCTGCGCGCGCGCCGCGGCGGCGAACCGGTCGCCCTGCTGCTGGAAGCGCAGGCGAACGACGGCTACGGCGGCCCGATCCGGCTGCTGGTGGCGGTGGGCGCCGACGGCAGCGTCCTCGGCGTGCGGGTCACGCAGCACCGCGAGACGCCGGGGCTGGGCGATTACATCGACCTTCACAAGGATCGCAACAAGGCGCATCCCTGGATCCGCCGCTTCGAGGGCCGGGGACTCGCGCAGATCCCGCCCGAGCGCTGGCGGGTGAAGAAGGACGGCGGCGACTTCGACTACGTCGCCGGTGCCACGATCAGCGCGCGCGCGGTGACCGGCGCCGTCGGCCGCGCGCTCGCCTTCGCGTCCGCGCACCGGGACGCGCTCTTTTCGGCGCCCGGCGGCGCGCGCCCGGCCGGCGGAGGATAGGAATGGAACGTACCGAGATCTTCGAAATCGCCCGCAACGGGCTGTGGAAGCAGAATCCGGCGCTCACCCAGCTCCTCGGGCTGTGCCCCACGCTCGCCATTTCCACCAGCGTGGTCAACGGTGCGAGTCTGGGGCTCGCCACCGTGCTGGTGATGGCGCTCGCCAGCGCGCTCACCGCCGCGCTGCGCAACTTGATTCCCTACGAGATCCGCATCCCGGTCTTCATCCTCATCATCGCCAGCCTGGTGACCATGGTCGATCTGGCGTTCAACGCGTGGTTCCATTCGCTCTACCTGGTGCTCGGCATCTTCATTCCGCTGATCGTCGTCAACTGCATCGTGCTCGCGCGCGTCGAGGTCTTCGCCGCGAAGAATGGCGTGTTGAGCTCGGCCTGGGACGGCATCACGATGGGCGCGGGCCTCGTGGTGGTGCTCGCGCTTCTGGGCGGGCTGCGCGAGCTGCTCGGCGCGGGCACGCTGTTCGGCGGCATCGACATGGTCTTCGAGGGTGCGCGGCCGCTGCACGTGCTGCCCGAAGCCTACCCCGGCTTCCTGGTCGCGATCCTGCCTCCGGGCGCTTTCCTCCTGCTCGGCTTCCTGATCGCGGGAAGGAACTGGCTGGAGGAACGCGCCGCGCGGCGCGCCCGCGGCGCAGCGCACGAGGCCCGTCCGGCCGCGGCGTGAGGCGTGCGCTGCACGGAGGGTCGAATCGCCCCCGCATCGACGAGGCCTGGCCAAGCGCAGGAACCGCAGCGAGATCCGTGCCGTCCCGATTCTCACCTCTTGACCGCGTCGGCCGAGGTGCCCACGAAGGTTTTGATTTTCAGCTTCTGCTTGAGTGTCCTGACGAAGAAAGTGCGTTTGGCGATGCACCTCTCTACGCTGCACCCGAGGATGCCCCAGCGTCACAGGCTGTTTTCGTCAAGAGTGACCCTACGTTGATGGTGCATGAATGAAGTTCAACGCTCAGCGTGCACTTGGGCTGCTTCGCCTCGGCACAGGGCAGCCGCACGCCCGCTTCCGCGAAGGCCAGGAAGAAGCCATCCGCCACATCGTAGAAGGCCGTGGACGCCTGCTGGTCGTGCAGAAAACCGGCTGGGGCAAGAGTTTCGTCTATTTCATCGCCACCAAGCTGCTGCGGGAAGAGGTTAACGGCCCGGCCTTGTTGATCTCGCCCCTGCTCGCTCTGATGCGCAGCCAGATCGCGGCGGGCGAGCGGATGGGCGTGCGCGCCGTCACCATCAATTCCGACAACCAGGAGGAATGGGCAAACGTCGAGGCAATGATTCAGCGCAACAAGGTGGACATTCTGCTGATCTCGCCAGAGCGGCTAGCCAACGAACGCTTTCGCGCGGAGGTGCTCGCGCGCGTCGCGGGGCGGATCGCGTTGCTGGTGATCGACGAAGCCCACTGCATCTCCGACTGGGGGCACGATTTCCGCCCGCACTATCGACTGCTGGAGCGCATTGTCCGCACGCTGCCGCCAAACTTGCGGCTGTTGGCAACGACCGCGACGGCGAACAACCGGGTGATGGACGATCTGAGTGCGATACTCGGGCCGAACCTCGGCGTTTCGCGCGGCGACCTGAATCGGCCGTCGCTCGCGCTGCAGACGATGCGTTTGCACAGTCAGGCGGAGCGCCTCGCCTGGCTCGCGGCGCAGGTGCCGGCGTTGCCCGGTAATGGCATCATTTACACGCTTACGGTACGCGATGCGGTACAGGTGGCCGATTGGCTCCAATCGCGCGGCTTGAACGTGGAGTCCTATACGGGCCAAACAGGCGAGCGCCGGCCCGGACTGGAGCAGGCGTTGCTGGAAGATCGGGTGAAGGCGCTGGTGGCCACGACAGCATTGGGGATGGGCTTCGATAAGCCGGACCTGGCCTTCGTGATCCATTACCAGGCGCCGGGATCGGTCGTGGCCTATTACCAGCAGGTCGGACGTGCGGGTCGGGCGCTTGCCGCGGCGTATGGGGTGCTGCTCAGCGGTGAGGAAGAGACGAATATCACCGGCTACTTCATTGAAAGCGCTTTCCCGACGCGGGACGAAGTTCAGGAAGTGCTGGATGCGCTGCAGGCGGCGCCGAACGGGCTGTCCGTCCCGGAGTTGCTTGGTCGCGTCAATCTCAGCAAGGGACGTATTCAGAAAACTATCGACCTGCTCTCACTGGAATATCCCGCGCCGATCGCCAAACAGGGAACCAAGTGGCAACTGACGGCCGCGAATCTGAGCGAAGCGTTCTGGGAGCGGGCGGATCGTCTGACGGCACTGCGGCGGGACGAACAGCGTCAGATGCAGGAGTATGTAAGCTTGCGCTCAGGGCATATGGAGTTTCTCATCCGGGCACTTGACGGCGATCCGGGCAGCGTGCATGCGCCCGCATTGGCACCGCTGCCGGCGTCCACGGAGCTGACCCTGGTTCGGGAAGCAATCGCATATCTGCACCGGAAGAGTCTACCCATCGAGCCGCGCAGGCAGTGGCCAGCGGGCGGGATGCCGCAGTATCGTCTCACCGGTCGAATCGCAGTCGAACTCCAGGCACAGCCGGGCAAGGCGCTCTGCATCTGGGGTGACGCCGGATGGGGCAGTCTGGTTCGCCAAGGCAAGTACCGCGACCGGCGTTTCGCGGATGAACTCGTCGACGCGTGTGCGGTCCTGGTGCGAGAGTGGAACGCGCAACCGGCGCCCGCCTGGGTCACCTGTATCCCGTCGCTTCGACACCCCGGTCTGGTACCGGACTTCGCACGTCGGCTGGCGGCGGCCCTGGGCCTGCCATTCGACGCGGTACTGGAGAAGACCGACAATCGCCCGGAGCAGAAAACGATGCAGAACGGCATTCAACAGGCGCGCAACATCGACGGTTCTCTGGCGATCCATGTGCAAGGGCTGCGCGCAGGGCCGATGCTGCTCGTGGATGACATGGTGGATTCGCGCTGGACCTTGACCGTTGCGGCGTGGTTGTTGCGCTCGCAGGGCGGCGGCGAGGTGTTCCCTCTGACGCTCGCACTCGCAGGGCACGACCGATGAGCAACGCACTGTCACCGAATACGCAGGCAATCCTGTTGCTGACGGCGCCGCTGATGGCGGGACGTCGCGATTCTTCGTGCGAATTGTTGAAGCCGGGCGAGTACAAGCGCCTCGCGCGATTTCTCCGCGACGAGAACCGCGAGCCCGCCGATCTGCTCGTTCCTGACGCACGAGGACTGCTTGAGGAGTGCCAACGGCTCATCGGTCGCGACCGGCTCAAGACTCTGTTGGCACGTGGTTTTCTATTGAGTCAGGCAGTCGAGCGCTGGCGGGCGCGCGCGATCTGGGTGGTGAGCCGCGCCGATCCAGAGTACCCGCGGCGATTGAAGGCACGGCTGAAGGAAGACGCACCGCCGGTACTCTACGGTTGCGGCGAAGGGCGACTTTTGGACACCGGCGGGTTGGCGATCGTCGGTTCCAGGGATGTGGAGGACGGATTGGTCGAGTACACCGAAGCCATTGGACGCTTGGTTGCCAGAGCGAAGCACACACTCGTTTCGGGTGGAGCGCGCGGTATCGACCAAGCCGCCATGCGCGGCGCGCTCGAAAGCGGCGGCAAAGTGGCCGGGGTATTGGCGGACAGTCTCGAACGGACTGCCCTGAACCGTGAACACCGCAACCTCCTGTTGGATGGGCAACTGGTCCTTGTCACCCCCTACGATCCTTCGGCCGGGTTCAACGTAGGCAACGCCATGCAGCGCAACAAGCTGATCTATGCGCTGGCGGACGCGGCGCTCGTCGTGAACTCGGACTACAACCAGGGCGGTACCTGGGCGGGCGCGGTCGAGCAACTGGAGAGGCTGCGCTTGGTCCCCATATACATTCGATCCAACGGCGAAACGGGGAAGGGGTTGGAAGCGCTGCGTCGAAAAGGCGCTTTATCGTGGCCCAATCCAGATAGCGCAGAGGCCCTCGACGCGGCGCTGGCGGTTCAGGCGCTAAGCGAAATTCCGAACCAGGAACAATTGTCCCTCGCCACCGCCAAGGAGCACACGCCGGAATACGCGGCCCAGAACGAAACGCCGGCGCCAGTTACACAGACGGTTCTCTCGACAGCACCGTCTCCCTCCACTCCGGCAGACGAGCTGTTTGCGAAAGTGAGGGCGCTGCTGGAAAAGCTGGACACGCCGAAGACGGACGCCGAAGTCGCCGCCGAATTGAATGTGTCGAAAAGCCAGGCCAAGGCCTGGTTGCAGCGATTGGTCGAGGAAGGAGTGCTCGACAAGGTCTCGAAGCCGGTCCGCTATTGCTCGACTACAGTCGCCGGGCGATTGTTTTGAGTGTCGTGATCGACTTCAATGGCGACCGAATCCGTCGTCGAGCAGGCCGCGCTCCCGTCGGCCGACCGGGCGCTCGCGTGAGCGTGGCGTCCACCCGCTCGCGGCGGTGCCACGCGCCGCTGCCCTGAAACGGAACCCGCATGCCGGTCGCCCACTACGAGAACTTCCCGGTCGCCTCCCGGCTACTGCCGCGGAAGTTCCGCGCGCCGGTCGAGGCGATCTACCGTTTCGCACGCGCCGCCGACGACATCGCCGACGAGGGCGATGCGAGCCCGGCCGAGCGCCTGGAGGCGCTGGCGCGCTACGCGGGGGCGCTCGATGCCATCGAACGCGGGGAGCCGGCCGGGCCCGAGCCCTTCGCTGCGCTCGCCGCGGCGGTGCGTGCACACCGGCTACCGCTCCAGCCTCTGCGCGACCTGCTCGATGCGTTCGCCCAGGACGTGACGAAGACGCGCTATCGCGACCGGGCCGAACTGATGAACTATTGCCGCCGCTCCGCCAATCCGGTCGGGCGGCTGCTGCTGCACCTGTACGGCATGACCGATGCCACCAGCATCGAGCGCTCGGACGCGATCTGCACCGGCCTCCAGCTCACGAATTTCTGGCAGGACGTCGAATCCGACTGGAGGCGCGGGCGCCTCTACCTGCCGATCGAGGATCTCGAGCGTTTCGGCGTCAGCGAGGCGCAGATCGCCCAGGGCCGCTGCGACGATCGCTTCCGGGCCCTGCTGCTCCACGAGATCGGGCAGGCGCGCGCGCTGCTGCTCGCCGGTGCGCCGCTCGCACGCGCGGCTGCGGGGCGCATCGCACTCGAGCTGCGGATGACGGTGGCAGGCGGGCTGCGCGTCCTCGAGCGGATCGAGCGCACCGGCTGCGACGTGTTCCGCCACCGGCCGCGGCTCGGACCCCTCGACTGGACCCTGATGCTGTGGCGCGCAGCCGCGCACGCACGCCGATGAGCCCGGACGAATACTGCCAGGACAAGGCGCAGCGCAGCGGCTCGAGCTTCTACTACGGCTTCGCCTTCCTGCCGCCCGTGCGCCGGCGCGCGATCACCGCCGTCTACGCGCTGTGCCGCGAGGTCGACGACGTCGTCGACGAGTGCAGCGACCCCGCGCTTGCGCGGATCAAGCTCGACTGGTGGCGGGACGAGATCGCGTCGGCCTACGCCGGCGTCCCGCAACATCCGGTCGCCCGCGCTCTGGCCGGCACGGTGCGCACCTTCGATCTGCCGCAGGAAGAACTCGCGGAGATCCTCGACGGCATGCGCATGGACCTGGAGCGCAGCCGCTATCCGGACTTCGACACGCTGCTCACCTACTGCCACCGCGTCGCAGGGCTGGTGGGCCGGCTCTCTGCCCGCATCTTCGGCTCCCGCGACCCGGCGACGCTCGAATACGCGCACGAGCTGGGCATCGCCTTCCAGCTCACCAACATCGTGCGCGACGTGGGCGAGGACGCGCGCCGCGGGCGGATCTACCTGCCGGAGGACGAACTGCGGCGCTTCGGGGTCGCGCCGGAGGACATCCTCGCGGCACGCCACAGCGAGGCTTTCGTCCGGTTGATGGAGTTCCAGATCGAGCGCGCCCGGCGCCGGTATGCATCGGCGCTGGCGGTGCTGCCGCGCGCGGAGCGCCGCGCCCAGCGCCCCGGCCTGGTGATGGCGGCGATCTATCGCACGCTGCTGGAGGAGATCCGGCGCGACGGCTGCCGCGTGCTCGACCGCCGCATCGCGCTGCCGCCGGCCCGCAAGCTGTGGATCGCCGGGCGGGCGTGGCTCGCGGGATGAAAACGCCATGCGCATCGCGGTGATCGGCGCCGGCTGGGCCGGGCTCGCCGCAGCGGTCGAGCTCGCACGGTCGGGCGTGGAGGTCGTGCTGTTCGAGGCCGGACGCGTCGCGGGCGGACGCGCACGCGAACTCGCACGCGAGGGGCGCATCCTCGACAACGGCCTGCACGTCCTCGCCGGCGCCTACACCGAGACGCTGCGCATGATGCGCGCCGTCGGCATCGAGCCGGAGCGCGCGCTGCTCAGGATTCCGCTGGCCATCGTGGTTCCGGGGCGGCTACGCCTGAAGACCTGGCCGCTGCCCGCTCCGTTCAACCTGCTCGCCGGCCTCGCCTTCGCGCGCGGGCTGAGTCTCGCGAGCCGGATCGCCGCGGCGCGCTTCCTCCCGCGCCTCGAACGGAGCCTGACGGCAGGCGGCGAGCGCACCGTCGGCGAGGCGCTCGCGGCCTGCGGGCAGGACGGCGAGCCGGCGCGCCTGATCTGGGAGCCGTTGTGCCGCGCGGCGCTCAATACGCCTGTGCGGCTCGCCTCCGCGCGCGTGTTCGCGAGGGTGCTGCGCGACACGCTGGGCGCATCGCGGGCGGCCTCCGATCTGCTGCTGCCGCGCGTGTCGCTCGGCGAACTCTTCCCCGCACCGGCGCTACGCTTCCTCGGGCGGCACGGGGGCGCCTTTCTCGCCTCGACGCCGATCCGGGCGGTCGCGCGCGCCGGGTGCGGCTTGTGCCTCGAAGGCGATCCCCGCGCGCAGGTCCATGACGCGGTGATCCTCGCTACCGCGCCCCAGGCGGCTGCGCGCCTGCTCGCCGGCCTGTCCGAAGCCGCACCCGCGATCGCGATCGTCGATCGCTTCGCATACCACCCGATCGCCACCTGCTACCTGCAGTATCCGGCCGGAGTCGAGCTGCCGGCGGCGATCATCGGCGGCGGCCCGGAGGGCGCCGACTGGTACTTCGACCGCGGGCGACTGCGCGGCGAGCCCGGCCTGATCGCCACCGTCGTAAGCGCTGACGCCGAACGCATGAAGCCGGCCGGAGCGGCGGCTGCCGCGCGCGCACACCAGGGGCTCGCGCGACTGCTCGGGCCTCTGCCGCGGCCGTCCTGGAGCTTCACCGTAGTGGAGAAGCGCGCCGGCTTCTCCTGCACGCCGCACCTCGACCGGCCGGCGCAGGCGAGCGGCATCCCCGGCCTGTGGCTGGCCGGCGATTACACCGACTCCCCCTACCCGGCCACGATCGAGGCCGCGGTGCGCAGCGGCGTTACCGCCGCCCGCGCCGCCCTCGGCCGCTGAGCCCTGCCCGACCCATAGACCGACTTCCGCTGCCGCATGCGTCCCTCACCGAGCGAGCCCGGCATCCGCATCGTCGCCCTGCTGTGCGCGGCCGAGGTGCTGAGCATGACCGGGTTCTCCGTCTACCCGGCGCTGCTCGCGCGGTTGCGTGACGCGTGGGGCATGAGCGGCGCGCAGGCCGGACTGATCGGCGGGGTGTTCTTCGCCGGCTACGCGGCGGCCGTGCCGCTGCTCTCGGCACTCACCGACCGCGTCGATGCGCGGCGGGTGTACTTCGCCTCGACGCTGCTCGCGGCGGCGGGAACGCTGGGCTTCGGCCTCCTCGCGCAGGGAGTCGCGAGCGCCGCGGCGTTCCAGGCGATCGCGGGCGCAGGGCTGGCCGGCACCTACATGCCGGGGCTGAAGGCGCTGGCCGATCGCGTGCCGGGCACCCTGCATAGCCGCTCGATCGCCTTCTACACCTCGTCCTTCGGCATCGGCGCAAGCCTCTCCCTGGTGCTCGCCGGCGCGCTCGAAGCACGGCTCGACTGGCACTGGGCGTTCGTCGCCTGCGGGGCCGGACCGCTGGCGGCGGGCGTGCTCGTGCTGCGCGCGCTCTCGCCGCTGCCGCCTCAGCCGCAGGCGCGGCCGCCGCGCATCTGGGCCGACGTGCGCTCGCTGCTCGCCGACCGCGCCATCCGCGGCTACGTGCTGGGCTACGCCGCGCACTCGTGGGAACTGTTCGGCCTGCGCTCGTGGGTGGTGGCCTTTCTCGCCTTCGCCTTCGCCTACACGCCCGGTGCGCGGATCCCCTGGGGCGCAGCCGCCGTCGCCGCGGCCATCAATCTGCTGGGGATTCCCGCCAGCATCCTGGGCAACGAACTCGCGCTGCGCTTCGGCCGCGCCCGGGTGATCGCAGCGGTGATGGCAGCCTCGGCGACGCTTGCCTGGCTCGCCGGATTCTCCGCCCCGCTCGCGTGGTGGCTGACGGCTGCTCTGGTGGCGCTTTATTTCGTCGCCGTGATGGGCGACTCGGCCGCGCTGACCGCAGGCGTGGCGGCCGCCGCCCCGGCGGGCAAGCGCGGCACGGTCCTGGCCGTGTACTCGTTTTCGGGCTTCGCGGCCGGCTTTCTCGGACCGCTCGCATTCGGGCTGGTGCTCGACGCCGCCGGCGGAAAGGATGCCCCGCTCGCCTGGGGGCTGGCGTTCGGCAGCCTGGGCATCGGCTGCGGCCTCGCCGCCTTGCGCGCGCTCCGGCGCGGCGTCGGGTGAGGCTCGGGCCGGACGACGGAATGCCCCGGCGCTTCGTGCCGTCTACTCTTCTGTCCTCTGTCCTCCGTCCTCTGTCCTCTGATCCTCGAGCCGGCCGCCGGCGAGCCGCAGCACCCGCGTGCAGCGCCGCGCGAGCGCCGGGTCGTGAGTGACCAGGATCAGGGTGGTTCCGCGCTCCGCGTTCATCTCGAACATCAGGTCGATGACCGCGGCGCCGGTCGCCGCGTCGAGATTGCCAGTCGGCTCGTCGGCGAGCAGCAGGCGCGGTGTGCCCGCGAACGCCCGCGCGAGCGCGACCCGCTGCTGTTCCCCGCCCGAGAGCTGGCGGGGATAGTGGCGGGCGCGTGCCCCGAGACCCACCCGATCGAGCAGCGCGCAGGCGGCTGCGCGCGCATCCGGCACGCCCGCGAGCTCGAGCGGCAGCATCACGTTCTCCAGCGCATCGAGCGCGGGCAGGAGCTGAAAGGACTGGAACACGAAGCCCACCAGCCGGCCGCGCAACTGCGCACGAGCGTCCTCGTCGAGCGCGAACAGGTCGCGGCCCTCGATCCTCACGCTGCCCTCGCTCGGCGGTTCGAGACCGGCGAGCAGGCCGAGCAGCGTCGACTTGCCGGAACCCGAGGCGCCGACCACGGCCACGGCTTCGCCGCCCGCCACCGCGAAGCTCACCTGATGCAGAATCGCGATGCGGGTCTCGCCGCTCGCGACCGTCTTCCCGAGGCCGATCGCCTCGACCAGGGGTTCAGGAGCCGCACGCATGTCGCGTTTCATCGCCGCCGTCGTTGCCCTCGTCATTTCCGCCTGCGCGCATTCCGCGCAGACCGTGCTCGTGGTGGGCGACAGCCTGTCTGCCGGCTACGGCATGCGCCGGGACGAGGCCTGGCCGGCGCTCGCCGCCGCGCGCATCGCCGCGCAGGGGCTCGACTGGCAGGTCGCCAACGCCAGCATCAGCGGCGACACCACGGCGAGCGGACGCTCGCGGCTGGCCGCCGCACTGGCTCGCCACCGGCCCGCGCTGGTGGTGATCGCACTGGGCGCGAACGACGCCCTGCGCGGGCTGCCGATCGATGCGATGCGGGACAACCTGCGCGCGATGATCCGCGAGGCCCGCGCCGCCCGCGCGCGCGTGCTGCTCGTCGGCATGGACATGCCGCCGAACTACGGCGAGGCGTTCCGGCAGCAGTTCCGGGCCACGTTCGCCGGGCTCGCGGCCACCGAGCGCGTGCCGCTGGTGCCCTTCCTGCTGGAGGGATTCGCCACCCGGCGCGAGCTGTTTCAGGCCGACGGCATCCATCCCGCTGCGGCTGCCCAGCCCCTCATCCTCGACAACGTGTGGCCCGCGCTCAAACCGCTGCTCAGCCGGGGCCGCCGAGCACCCGCAGGCACGGCGCGCCGGCCTCCATCGCCCCGATGACGGCGGCATCCTCGAAGCCCTCCTCGCGGAAGATCGCGAGCACCTCGCCGGCGCTCTCGGGCGCGCAGGCCACCAGCAGACCGCCGCTGGTCTGCGGGTCGGTGACGAGCTTCTGCTGCCAGGTCTCGTGCGCCTGCGGCATCGTGACCTCGGCTGCGTAGCTGCCCCAATTGCGCGCCGAAGCCCCGGTGGCGATCCCCTGGCGGACGAGATCCAGCGCCTCGGGGATGCAGGGCACCGCCTCCCAGTCGATGCGCGCCGAGAGCTTCGCGCCGCGGCAGATCTCGAGCAGATGCCCGGCGAGCCCGAAGCCGGTGACATCCGTCATCGCGTGCACGCCCTCCAGCATCGCCAGCCGCACGCCGGGCGTGTTGAGCCGGGTGGTGTGCTCGATCATCCGCGCATAGCCAACCTCGCCCAGCAGGCCCTTCTTCAGCGCCGCAGAGAGGATGCCCACGCCCAGCGGCTTGCCCAGCACCAGCGCATCGCCCGCGCGCGCGGCGCTGTTGCGCTTGATGCGCGCCGGGTGCACGAGACCCAGTGCGACGAGCCCATAGATCGGCTCGAGCACATCGATCGAATGCCCGCCGGCGATCGGCACCCCGGCCGCCGCGCACACCGACTCCCCGCCGGCCAGGATGCGCGCGATGACCGCGAGCGGCAGCTTCTCCAGCGGCATGCCGACGATCGCGAGCGCGAAGATCGGCCGGGCACCCATCGCATAGACGTCCGAGAGCGCATTGGCCGCGGCGATGCGTCCGAAATCGTTCGGATCGTCAACGATCGGGGTGAAGAAATCGGTGGTCGCCACCAGCGCCTGCTCCGCGTCGAGCTGCCAGACCGCGGCATCGTCCCTGGTCTCGGTGCCCACCAGCAGCTCGGGCGGCAGCGCGCGCAGCGGGCTCTCGGCGAGCAGCCGCGAGAGCACGGAGGGCGCGATTTTGCAGCCGCATCCGCCCCCATGCGAAAATCGGGTCAGTCGTACTTTCGTCTCCACACCGGAATCCATGACGGGAAGGGCCGCAGAACGGGGCAGCGCGAACCTAACACAGCTCGCCGGGTTTGACGAGATCATCGACGCGCGCTCGCCCTCGGAATTCGCCGACGACCACCTGCCGCGTGCGATCAGTTGCCCGGTGCTCGACGACGCCGAGCGCGCCCGCGTCGGCACCCTGTACAAGCAGGTCTCGCCGTTCGCCGCGCGCCGCCTCGGCGCGGCGCTGGTGGCACGCAACATCGCCCGCCACATCGAGGAGCGCTTCCTCGAACACCCGCGCGAGTGGCGCCCGCTCGTGTATTGCTGGCGCGGCGGCAAGAGGAGCGGCGCCTTCGTCACCATCCTGCGCGAGATCGGCTGGGACGCGTGCCGGCTCGCGGGCGGCTACCGCGCCTGGCGGCGCCACGTCCTGAGCGAGATCGAGCGCCTGCCCGCGGGCCTTCGCTTTCGCGTCCTGAGCGGGCGCACCGGAAGCGCCAAGAGCGGCCTGCTGCATGCGCTCGCCGCGCGCGGCGCCCAGGCGCTCGATCTCGAAGCGCTCGCCGAGCACAAGGGATCGGTGCTGGGGGGTTCATTCGCCGGGGGGCAGCCCTCCCAGCGCGCCTTCGAGAGCCGGCTGTGCGAGGCGCTCTCCGGTCTCGACGCGACCCGCGAGGTCTTCGTCGAGGCCGAGAGCCGCAGGATCGGCGCGATCCAGTTGCCCGACACGCTGATCGATGCGATGCACGGCGCCGCGTGCGTGCGCATCGAGGCGAGCAAGGATGCGCGGGTGCGCTATCTGCTCGCGGACTACGCGCATTTCATCGATGCGCCCGACGCGCTCAAGGAGCGGCTGGCCGGACTGCGCGCGCTGCGCGGCGGCGAGACCGTGGCGCGCTGGTGCGCGCTCATCGACCGCGGCGACTGGCCCGCGCTCGTCGCATCGCTGCTGGCGAACCACTACGACCCGCTGTACGAACGCTCGCAGGGCCGCAACTACCGGCAGTTCGAATCCGCGCTGCGGCTGCCGGCCGACGAGCTGACGCCCGCAACGCTCGGGCACCTGGCCGAGCGCCTGCTGGCCGGCTGAGCGCCTCAAGCCCGGAGGCGGGCGGGCCGTTAACGGCCGTGATCACAGCGCACGCTTCCCGCGACGACACCCATGCACATCGACAAGGACCACCTGGTTCGCTGGTCCGCACTCCAGGACAGTCTGGATTGCCTGCCGGTGGGCTTCAGCGTCATGAATGCCGAACTGCGGCTCACCGCGTGGAACCGCAGGTTCTTCGAGCTGCTCGATTTCCCCGAGACGATGGCCCGCCAGGGCACGCCCTTCGAGGCCTTCATCCGCTACAACGCAGAGCGCGGCGAGTACGGGCCGGGCGACATCGACACGCTGGTGCACACGCGGGTGGAACTCGCGCGCAGATTCCAGCCCCACCTGCTGCGCCGCTGCCGGCCCGACGGGACGATCATCGAGATCCGCGGCAACCCGACGCCCGACGGCGGCTTCGTGACGACCTACAGCGACGTCACCGAGAGCGAACGGGCGCTGGCCGGCTGGCGCAGCTCCGAGCAGCGCTACCGCAGCATCGTCGACACCGCGGTCGAGGGCATCTGCACGATCGACGCCGACGGCCGCATCACCTACGCCAACCGCCAGCTCGCCGCGCTGCTCGGCCTCGCGCCGGCCGAGCCGCGCGGGCGCTGCCTCGGCGAATTCATGGAGCCCGAGCAGTGGGCAGCGCTGCGCCTCGATCTCGAAACCGCCATTCCGAACCAGCCCACGCGGCGCGACCTGCGACTCGTGCGCCGGGACGGGACGCAGATCTGGGCCATCGTGTCGGCGGCGCGGCTGACCGGCTCCGATCAGGACTCGGAGCAGATGCTGTGCATGATCACGGACATCACGGAGCGCAAGCGCGCCGAGGAAGAGGTCCGGCGCCTGAACGAGACCCTGGAAGAGCGGGTGCGCCGGCGCACCGCCGAGCTGGAGGCGTCGAACCGGGAGCTGGAGTCGTTCAGCTACTCGGTCTCCCACGACCTGCGCGCGCCCCTGCGGGCGATGGACGGATTCAGCCACATGCTGCACGAGCGCTACCTCGACCGGCTCGACGACGACGCCCACGAGTATCTGCGCCGCATCCGCGCCGCCAGCCAGCGCATGGGGCGCCTCATCGACGACATGCTCGACCTCGCGCGCATCACCCGGCGCGAACTCGTGCGCGAGAGGATCGACCTCAGCGCGATGGCCGCCGAGATCCTCGCCGCATCGCGCGAGGCGGAGCCCGGTCGCCGGGTGGCGGTCGAGATCGAGAACGGCATCGAGGTCGAGGCCGACCCGCTGCTCATGCGCATCGCGCTCGACAACCTGCTGCGCAATGCCTGGAAATTCACCGCCGGGCGCGAACGCGGCCGCATCTCGGTCGGCCGCTGCCAGGTCTCACGCAGCGAAGCGATCTTCGTGCGCGACAACGGCGCGGGCTTCGACATGGCCTTCGCCGACAAGCTGTTCAAGCCGTTTTCGCGGCTGCATGCGAACACGCAGTTCGAGGGAACCGGGATCGGGCTCGCGATCGTTCAGCGCGTGATCCGCCGCCACGGCGGCCGCGTATGGGGCGAAGCCGAGGTCGAGCGCGGCGCCTGCTTCTACTTCACGCTGACCGTGACCGCGTGACCCGCCGCACGGCTCGCCACCCGAAACGCGAAACCCCGAACCGGCTGTCAGATCGAGTACCCCTGCAGCCTGGCTTCGATGAGGCGCGGATTGTCGCCGCTGGCGATGCCGACCAGCCCATCGACCAGCATCTCGCGCAGCGTGACCAGGCGGGACACGTTGGCGAGCAGCTTCTTGGAAATCGGCAGGAAGATCAGGTTGGCGCTGCCCACTCCGTAGATGGTGGCGACGAACGCGACGGCGATCCCGCCCCCCAGCTTCGAGGGATCGGTGAGATTTTCCATGACGTGGATGAGGCCCATCACCGCGCCCAGGATGCCCACCGTGGGCGCGTAGCCGCCGGCCGCTTCCCACACCCGCGCGCACGCCTTCAGGCGCGACTCGTAGGCGTCGATCTCGACTTCCAGCACCTCGCGCAGCCGTTCCGGCTCGGCGCCATCGACCAGCAGTTGCAGGCCCCTGCGCGCGAATGCGTCGGGCTGCCCCGGGATCTGTGCCTCGAGGGCGAGCAGGCCCTCCTTGCGCGCCAGGTTGCTCCAATCGCGGATGTGTCCGATCAGCGCGGCGGAAGTGAGCGCGGGCGGCACGAAGATCCAGCGGCTCATGCGCATGCCCTCGACGAAGGTCGCGAGCGGGCTCTGCAGCATCACCGCGCCCAGCGTTCCGCCGATGACGATGACGAAGGCGGTCGGCTGGAGGAGCGAGCCGACATGTCCGCCCTCGAGCACCTGTCCGCCGATGACGGCGGCCAGCCCGAGCAGCAGGCCGATCAGGCTGATCTTGTCCGTAGCCATCGCGCGCACCGCCGCCGCATCGCCCTCATCCGGCGTACGGACTCACGCGCCCTTGTGCAGCCCGGCATGCGGCTTGCGCCGGGCGGGCTTCGCGTGCCTGCCCTCGTGGATGCGCACGCGCAGCCGCGCCACCGCCTGACTGTGAAGCTGGCACACGCGGGACTCGGACACCCCGAGCACTTCCCCGATCTCGCGCAGGTTCATCTCCTTGTCGTAGTACAGGCTCATCACCAGCTTCTCGCGCTCGGGCAGGTCCTCGATCGCCCGGATCAGCACGTCGCGCATGTCCTTGTTGAGCAGGGTTTCGAGCGGGTCGTCCTCGTCGCCGGCGAAGTTGCGGTCCAGGAAATCATCGTCACCGGACTCCGCGAAGTCCTCGAAATACACGAGCTGGTGCCCACGCGCGTCCTGGAGCATCTTCTGGTAGTCGGCGAGCGACATGCCGAGGGCGGTCGCAAGCTCGTTCTCGGTCGGCGCGCGCCCGTAGCGCTGCTCGAGAGCGCTCACCATGGCCTCGATCCGGCGCATCTCGCGGCGCAGGCTACGCGGCAGCCAGTCGTTGCCCCGCAGCCCGTCGAGCATCGCGCCGCGGATGCGCTGCACGGCATAGGTCTCGAACTGCGCGCCCATGCCGTCCTCGAAGCGCCCGACCGCATCGATCAGGCCGAGCATGCCGTTCTGGATCACGTCCTCGACCTGCACGCTGGCCGGCAGCTTGGCCATCAGGTGATAGGCGATGCGCTTGACCAGCGGCGCGTACTGCATCACCAGGTGGTCCCGATCGAGGGTGCCGGCTGCGGTATACATGTCAGATCTCCGCTTGCGTGATTCGTTGGGACCGGCTCGCAGCGCGCGGAAGGTGCGCGGGTCCGGGAACGTCGTGCGCGAGGGAATCGGGCTGCGAGGGCGCAGCGAGCGCACCCACGAGTTCCTGCCAGGGCGGCGGACTGTGCGGCGCGTCGAGAGTGAAGGGATGGCTGAGCGCCGCTGCGCCAACCCACGCGAGCCAGTCCAGGCGCATTCCCAGCCTGTCGGCGGCTAGTGCGCGCAGATTCGCGAACGCCGCGCGGGCGAGCTTCGCCGACGTGCCGCCGGCCATCAGCGCCCGCACTTCGCCCCGCCCGCCGCAGGCGGCGAGGTCCTTCAGCAGGCGATAGCCGGCGGTGATGCCGCCAGCATCCGCGCCGATGCACAGGACACGGCGCTGCGCCGAAAGCGCGGCCCCCGAAGCCGGCCGTCCCGCCATCCGGGCGGCATGCACGATCACGAGATCGCAGCCGAGCGCCAGTTCGTGCAGCAGCTTCGCCGTCGCGCGCACCTGCGCCGCAGTGGCCTCGGCCGTCAGGCGCGCCGCACGCGCGGCCGGCAGGATGCGCACGCCCGGCACAGGCGAGAGCAGCGTCTCGCCGAGGTTCGCGTCGCCGCTGAGGATCTGGGCGAGATCGCGCCGGGTGGCGCAGCCGAGGGCGCCCGCGACCCCGTGCTCGCCCTGGTGCTCGTCGATCACCGTCACACGCTCCCCGCGCTCGGCGAGCGCCGCGACCAGTGTGGCGAGCACGCGCGCGGTCACGCGCGGAGCCGCGCCGAACACCGAGAACGTGCGCGCCGCACGCCGCCCGACGAGCCGGCGCAGTCCGGCCGCCTGATCTGCGCGCGGGCTAGACAAGCGGCGCTCCCTGCGCGATCGCGGCTGCGCGCGGCACCGCGAAGGCGAACGCCGCCTCCTCGCCGCACAGCCGATGGGCGGAGTCCTCGGGCAGGCTCTTCAATGCGCGGTGCAGCAGGTAGGCGCGGTTGGGAAGGTGCATGTCCTCGGGCACGCGCTGGCCGTTGGCGACGTAGAACAGCTCGAGCTCGTTGCGCACCAGCGCGTCGAGCGCCGGCGCGAGCGAAGCCGCCTCGTCGACCTTGGTGAGGATGCAGCCGGCGAGATCCGGTCCGCTGTAGGCTGCGACCACTTCGTCGAGCACGTCGCCGCGCGCGGTGGCGTTCAAGAGCAGCAGCCTGCGCACGTCCCCGCCGTTCATCAGCATGGCCGCCTGCTCGGCGACCTGGCGGTCGCGCTGGCTCATGCCGACGGTATCGATCAGGATCATGTGCTTGCCGGCGAGCTCGCCCAGCACGCGCCTGAGCTCGGCGGCATCGCGCACCGCGTGCACCGCGACGCCGAGGATGCGGCCGTAGATGCGCAATTGTTCGAACGCCCCGATCCGGTAGCCGTCGGTGGTGAGCAGCGCGAGCCGGTCGGCGCCGTGGCGCACCACGCAGCGCGCCGCGAGCTTCGCGGTGGTCGTCGTCTTGCCGACGCCGGTCGGGCCGACCAGCGCATAGACGCCACCGCGGTCGATGATGTCGGCATCGGAGCCGGCGGTGAGCAGGCTGCGCCCGAGCGCCGTGCTCACCAGGTTGCGCGCCACCACCGGATCGGCGTCCGCCGGAACGGCCTCGACCAGACGGCGCGCAAGCTCGCCGCTGAAGCCGGCTTCGACGAGTTCCCCGAGCAGGGCGGAACTCGCCGGCGCCCGGCGCGCGAGATCGCCGAACGCGAACCCGGCGAGCTGGCGCTCGATCATCGAGCGGATCGTCTTCAGTTCTTCGAGCAGCGCGGGCGCCGCGGGATCGTGCTCGGTGCGCGGGGTCGACGGGCGCGCGGGGGCGGGCGCCTCCCGATCGCTGCGCGCCGGCTGCGCGGCTGCCGCGGGTGCGGGCTTCGCGCTCGCAGCGATCCGTTCCGCCTGCAGTGCCTGCCAGTGCCGCGACGCGCGTTGCGGCCGGCCGGAGAGACTGACGGTGAAGTCGGGGTCGCTCGTGATCCGCGGCGCGAAGGTCGCGGCGTGCGCGGGACCGGATTCGGCGCCCGCCTGCAGCGCCGCCATTGCCGCGGCCGGCACCGCCATGATCTCGACGCCGCCGTCGACCGAACGGTTCGAAAGGATGATGGCATCACCGCCGAAATCCTCCTTGACCCTGCGCAGAGCTTCCCTTGCGGACTGTGCGACGAAACGCTTGACACTGTGCTTCATTGCGCGCCTCCGATGATGGCGGTGACCTTGATCGTGCGTGAGTCGGGCACTTCAGAATGCGAGAGCACCTTGAGCTGCGGAACGGCACGGCGCAGGAAGCGCGAGAGCATCCAGCGCAGCGCATCCGGCACCAGGAGCACCGCCGGCAGACCGAGATCCTCCTGGCGCTGCGCGGCGGCGGTGGTATCGCGCAGCAGCGTATCCGCGAGTCCGGGCTCGAACCCGCCGGCGTCCGGCCCCCCGGCCTGTGCCGCCTGCGCGAGCAGGCGCTCGAGCTGCGCATCGAGCGACATCACCTGCATCTCGCCGGTGCCGGGGAAAAGCTGCTGGACGATCGACCGCCCCAGGGCAATGCGTACCTGCGCCGTGAGCGCGGCCGCATCCTGGAGGCGGCCGGCATGCTCGGCGAGCGCCTCGACGATCGTGCGCATGTCGCGGATATTGACCCCTTCCTCCAGCAGGTTCTGGAGCACGCGCTGGAGGGTGGCGAGCGCGAGGTTCTTCGGCACCAGGTCTTCGACCAGCTTGGGCGCGTCCTTGGCGATGTGATCGAGCAGTTGCTGGGTTTCCTGGCGACCGAGCAGCTCGGCGGCATGGAGCAGGAGGACGTGATTGAGGTGGGTCGCGACCACCGTGCTGGCATCCACCACCGTGTAGCCGAGCGCGTGCGCCTGTTCGCGCAGGCCGCCCTCCACCCACAGCGCCGGCAGCCCGAAGGCCGGATCGCGGGTCTCGGTGCCCGGCAGCGTCCCGGCGACCCGGCCCGGATTGATGGCGAGAAACTGCCCCGGAACGGTCTCGCCGCGGCCGACTTCCGCACCCTTCAGGGTGATGCGGTAGGCATTCGGCCGCAGCTCGAGGTTGTCGCGGATATGCACCGGCGCGGACAGGAAGCCCACCTCCTGGGCGAACTTCCTGCGCAGGCCGCGGATGCGCTTGAGCAGTTCGCCGTCCTGGTCCTTGTCGACCAGCGGGATCAGCCGGTAGCCGACTTCCAGCCCGAGCACATCGACCGGGGTGACGTCGGCCCAGCTCGCGTCCGCCTGCTCGGGAGCGGCCGCGGCCGCCTGCGCCGCAGGCGCCGCCGCGGCGCCTTCCCGCGTTCGCCGGGCACTCCAGTAGCCGAGCGAGCCCACCGCCGCCGCCAGCCCCAGGAAAACCAGGTTCGGCATGCCTGGGATCAAACCCATGATTCCGAGGATTGCGCCGGTGATGACGAGCACCTGCGGCTTGCCGAAGATCTGGCCGACGAATTGCTGGCCGATGTCCTCGTCGGTGGTCACGCGGCTGACCACCAGTCCGGCCGCGGTCGAGATGATCAGCGCCGGGATCTGCGCGACCAGCCCGTCGCCGATGGTGAGCAGCGTGTAGTTCTGCGCCGCGCGCGTGAGTTCCATGTCGTGCTGGGCGACGCCGACGATCAGTCCGCCGATGATGTTGATGAACAGGATCAGGATCCCGGCGATCGCATCCCCGCGCACGAACTTCGAGGCGCCGTCCATCGAACCGAAGAAGTCCGCTTCCTGGGAGATGTTGGCGCGGCGCTTGCGTGCCTCGTCCTCGCCGATCAGCCCGGCGTTCAGATCCGCGTCGATCGCCATCTGCTTGCCGGGCATCGCATCCAGGGTGAAGCGCGCCGACACTTCGGCGATGCGTCCGGCGCCCTTGGTGATCACCACGAAGTTGATGACCACCAGGATCGTGAACACCACCAGTCCGACGGCATAATTCCCGCCGACCAGGAAGTGACCGAAAGCCTCGATCACCTTGCCGGCGGCGTCCGGCCCGGTGTGGCCCTCGAGCAGCACCACCCGCGTGGAAGCGACGTTGAGCGACAGCCGCAGCAGCGTGGTGACCAGCAGCACGGTCGGGAACACCGAGAACTCGAGCGGCTTCAGCGTGTAGATCGCCACCAGCATCACCATCACCGCGAGCGCGATGTTGAAGGTGAACAGCACGTCGAGCACGAACGCGGGCAGCGGCAGCACCATCATCGCCAGAATCAGCACGATGAGCAGCGGCGCGGCGAGCTGGCGCAGGTTGCGCGGCGCGAATGCCGTCCGGAGGGCGAGCGTATCGTTCATGGCAGCCTACGGGGCGAATGCAGGGCGGACCCGCGGTTCCTCATTGCGGACCCCAGGGGTCCATGCCCTCGGGCACCGGGATCGCTTCGGGCGCCCGCGGCGCGCTCGCGGCGCCGGCGAGGTGGGCGTGGAGCTGATAGACATAGGCCATCACCTCGGCCACCGCGCCGTACAGGGCGGCGGGCACTTCGTCGCCGATCTCCGCATGCCGATAGAGCGCCCGGGCGAGCGAGGGCGCCTCGAGCATCGGAACACGGCCGAGCGCGCCGATCTCGCGGATCTTCGCGGCCACCTCGCCGCGTCCCTTGGCGACCACCGTCGGTGCGCGCATGCCCTCGGCTTCGTACTTGAGGGCGACCGCGAAACGGGTCGGGTTGGTGACGATGACGTCCGCCTTGGGCACCTGCTGCATCATGCGCCGGCGCGCGATCTCGCGCTGCTGGCTGCGGATGCGCGCCTTGAGCTGCGGGTCGCCCTCGAGTTCCCGTGCCTCGCGCTTCACCTCCTCCTTGGTCATGCGCAGCCGGCGGTGGTACTGCCAGAGCTGGAACGGAACGTCGGCCGCGGCCACCAGTGCCATCGCGGCCACGATCAGGACCGCGCTGTGCGCGATCGCGGCAGACACGCTGGCCATGCCCCCGGGCAGCGACTGGCCGAGCACGCCCGCCAGGGCGTCCCGCTGCCTCCAGATCACCCACAGCGCCACACCGCCCACTAGCAGGGTCTTGGCGATCGCCTTGACGAGCTCGGCGAGCCCGTTGACGGAGAACATCCGGCCGAAGCCCTTGAGCGGGTCGATCCTGGACAAGTCGGCATTGAGTGCCTTGGGAGAGAACACGAAGCCGCCGAGCGCGAACGGTCCGGCGAGTGCGGCGAGGATCAGCAGGACGAACAGCGGCGCGGACGCGGCCAGCGCCCTGCCGGAGAGATCGAGCAGCATGCGGCTCATCGCGGAAGTGTCGAACGCGGCCTGGCGCTCCAGCGCGAGGCCATGGCGCATCAGCACCGAGAGCCGCTCGGCGAGCCAGCCTCCCATCACCCAGAGCCCGGCGGCTCCGGCGATCATCACCAGGAAGGCAGACAGCTCGCGTGACTGGGGGACCTGCCCCTCCTCGCGCGCCTGTTCCAGCCGCCGCTGTGACGCGGGTTCGGTTCGTTCGAAATCGTTCTCGTCAGCCATCGCCGTCCACCACGACGGCGATTATGGTGAGGACGAGGACGCGGGCGAGGCGGAATTAGGCCCGGAAAAACCCGGCTATTCGTGCGGCGGCGGCCGGCGCACGCGCTTCGGCGCGGCGGGAGGAGCGGTTTCGGGAGCGGCACGCCCTGCACCCGCAGCCCCGGATGCTCGCGCAGCCGCAGCGGTTCTCAGGTGCGCGCTTTCGCGCGCCAGCTCGCGCGCTTCGCGCGCGAGCGCGCGCAGTTGCTCATCGAGCAGCGCGAAGATGCCCCGCAGGGCCTGGGCCGGGGTGCCGGCGACGGCGCGCAGCTCATCGATGCGTGCCTGCAGCGCAGCCAGCCGCTCGCGCGAGCCGGGATGCGCATCGATATAGGCGGCGATCGCCCGTTCGCGGCAACGGAAGAACGCCTGCGGATCGCGGCGCGCGAGCTCGGACCAGTGATCGAAATCGAACGAGGACACGTTGGCTGGGGGTGGGCGGCGCTTGCCGCGCCCCGCACCCGGATCGATGCTGCCCGCATTAGAGCATGGGCGCAGCCTTCATCCGCGGAACTCTGCCACGCTCGCCGTCCGCCGCCGCGCACCGCGGCTGCGCCGGCGCGCGCGGCACGCCGCGGCCTCGAACGCCGCGTTCAGCAGCATCAATCCTGCAACCGCGACGAGATCGCCCCCATCGCGCCGGGCCGGCTCCTCATCCCGGATGCGGGCGAATGCTCCGCTACGCTTACGATTCATCATTCCTCGATCCTCCTTCAGTCTTGCCGAGAAACCCGGTGCAATGCGCTCCGCTTGTCGCACCCTTCCGTCCTCTCAACCTCACGCCGCCGCCTCCTTTCCCCGCATCGATGTTGGACCACCGCGCCGTCGGCGGCTCGGCGGCGCTCGCGGACGCTACGCCCCCGTTCGCTTCGCTCACGGGGCCCCCTCCGCTGCTCACGCCGCCGCCTCCTTTCCCCGCATCGATGTTGGACCACCGCGCTGTCGGCGGCTCGGCGGCGTTCGCGGACGCTCGCATCCCCGCTGCGCGGGGCCCCTGCTCCCTGCTCACGCCGCCGCCCTCAACTGCGGGCGCACCAGCGCGGAGCGTGACACGCCGGGCACTTCGGCGCTGGACCCGAGCA
>Ga0100385_1001389_pt1 | contig 24678 bp, 16 predicted proteins | sample CryGeymeta201509_FD_81543 | JGI IMG/M metagenome (GOLD analysis project Ga0100385, IMG submission 81543) | Groundwater microbial communities from Crystal Geyser aquifers in Utah, USA - Crystal Geyser metaG 2015-09 | ecosystem: Environmental > Aquatic > Deep subsurface > Groundwater | place: USA... | reverse complement strand
GAACGGCACATGCTGTAGCTGTTAAAAATCAATATGCGTATATAGCGGATGATGTAAGCGGAATAAGGATCTTAGATGTTAGTGATCCTTCTTTGCCTGTTTCTGTAGGTGTTTACGATACTCAAGGAGAAGCTTATGATTTAGAAGTGAAGTCCAATCAGGATATCCTTTATATCGCTGATGGCAGCCAGGGGCTTAAAATATTAAATGTAGCGGATGCAGGTAATCCAGTTTCTCTTGGTGGTGTTAATACCCCCGGCAGCGCTTATGAACTTACTGTTATAGGTGGTTATGCATTAATAGCAGATAGTTTGGGTGGAATGAGAACTATTTCCGTTAGTAATCCTGCAAATCCAATTGCAACCGGGTCTTTTACAACCGGTTTGAACGCTGTCGGAATAAGTTATTTTGAAGGAGCTAATCCTCTTCATGCAGCGGCTGTTGTTTCTAATCATTTAACTAACCAATTGAAATTTATAAATTGGGATAATCCTACATTTCTAACCTGGGAGACCGACTTTACAACTTTACAGAAACCTTATGGAATTTATAATGACGGTTTGTATTTATATGCTGCAGAAGCATCAGCGGGAATGAGAATAATTCAGGCGTCAGATTATTGGCATAATAATACTCATGAATCTGGTCATTATGATACGGATGGCGAATCTAAGGGAGTATTCGTTAAGGACAACTATATTTATGTTGCCGATGGAACGAACGGATTAGTGATTGTACGAAATGATATTTACATAGATGATGTAGTAACATTAGCTTCACCCAATGGGAATGAGCATTTGCGTGCCGGTGATACTGAGATGATCACTTTTTCTAAATCAGCCATGGTTGATAAAGTGAAACTTGAGTACAGCACAGATAACGGAACAACATGGGATGTAATTACCGAAAGCACATCCAACACTAACTATCAATGGGCTGTTCCGAATACTCCCTCTGCACAATGCCGCGTTAGAGTTAGTAATGTAATCAATAATAACACAAACGATGTCAGCGCTAATGTGTTCACAATTTTTACGGCAAATCTTGCGGTAACTACGCCTAACGGCGGGGAAAATTGTACTGCAAACGATACCACAAATATTACCTGGACAAGCAGCGGAGTTGAAAATATTAAAATCGATTACACATTAAACAATGGAACAGACTGGGCGACAATCACGGAATTTCTGAATGCCCAAGTTGGTAGTTTTCAATGGAATGTACCCAATGTTCAATCTGCAAATTGTAAAGTAAGAGTGAAAGAAATAAATCACACTCCGGCTCTTGAAGATGCAAGCAATAATGTTTTTACGATATCACAACCGATTTTAGTTTTGATACAACCCAATGGTGGTGAATGGTGGTTCGGCGGAGATACTGTTCAAATAAAGTGGTTTACAGATCTTCGTTTTATAAATATTGACTATTCAACCGACGACGGAGCTACGTGGATTAATATTGCCAATAGCATAAAGGGAAGCGCAACATCTTATACTTGGATCATTCCGCATACTTACTCAATTACCGCAAGAGTTAGAGTTAGTGATGCTGCTGATGGAAGTCCATTGGCAATTAGTGCAAACACATTCTTTATTTTTCAACATCCAATTACAATTACGCATCCTGCTAATGGTGAAGACTGGATAGTTAGCACCTCGCATTGGATAATGTGGAATAACATGGCGGGAATCAATAATGTAAAAATTGAATACTCAACAGATAATGGAACAACCTGGATGACCGTTGTTGAATCCGCGCCAACAACTAACGGAAGATACGGCTGGGTTGTTCCTAATACTCCATCACCTACGTGCAGATTAAAAATTTCGGATGTTATTAACGTTGGAGATGTAGGTTATTCGGTTTTTTCAATCAGCGGAGTAATCAATCATCATACTACATTTCTGGGAAGTTATCCTAACACAAATTTCGCATTCGATGTGTTCGTACGGGACGATTATGCTTATGTAGCAGACGCTCTGAATGGTTTGATGATTTTTAATGTTAGTGATAGCACTAATCCCCAACAAATCGGTTCACTCGCAACACCGGGGCAAGGAAGAGGAATTACTATTGTGGGCAATTATGCTTACCTGGCTGCTTATGATGAGGGGCTAAGAATTATAGATATAAGTTATCCTTCCACACCTCTGGAAGTTGGCTTTTTTAATACACCAGGATATTCGATGAAAGTTGAGGTAGTTGGAAATTATGCATACGTATCCGATTTGACCGGTGGATTTAGAATCCTCAACGTCAGCAATCCGGCTTCACCATTTGAAGTTTCTTCTTATGCACCGACAAGTTGGGTTGTGAGCGCGGCAATCTCCGGTAATTATGCTTATTTAGCAAATTATAATGGAGGAATAAAAATATTAAATATCAATAACCCGGCAAGCCCTGTTGAACTTTCTTCTATTACTAACATCGGAACTTCGAGAGATATAGAAGTACTGGAAGATATAGCATACTTAGCAACATCTGATTCCGGGTTAGTGTTGATTAACATTAACGATCCTCTGGCTCCCTTTGTAACAAACAAATTTCATCTTGATTATGACACATACATATTGGGATTAGATATAAAGTTTCCATACGCATATTTAGCTGCTTATGATTATGGAGTGAGAATTGTTGATATAACCGATCCAGATTCACTTAGTGAGGAAGCTTATTATAATACGCCCGGTGATGCAGAAGATGTTTTTGTTTCCACTAATATTGTTTTTGTCGCAGACGCCTCCGGTTTACAAATATTTAGGAATGATCTGCCCGGGGCTATACCGGTTGAATTATCTTCTTTCAATTCTATTGTTGAAGGAAATTCGGTTTCCATTGAATGGCAGACAGCAACCGAAACAAATAACTACGGTTTTTATATAGAGCGTAACTCATGCAACATGGATCATGCGAATTTTTCCGGATGGAAAGAAATCGGGTTTGTAAAAGGTAAGGGGAGCAGCACCGATTTGAACTCCTACTCATTTGTCGATAAACATTTGCAAGCGGGAAAATATTTGTATAGACTAAAACAGAAGGACTTCAACGGACAAGTTAATTACTCGGGACAAATAGAAGTTACGATTCTAAACCCCGCGGAGTTTTCAATGCAGCAGAATTACCCAAACCCTTTTAATCCGATAACAAAAATTGAGTTCGAGCTGCCGGTTTCTTGTCATGTTAACCTCGAAGTTTATAGTATAACCGGCGAGTTGATAACCAAATTAGCAGAAGGAGAAAGAGCTTCGGGTTATTACAGCCTGGAATTAAATTCTTTAAAGTACAATTTAAGTTCGGGTGTTTATATTTACAGACTAAGAGCAGTAGAAAACACAACGGGCAAAGTATTCACATCAATTAAGAAGATGGTTTTACTCAAGTGAAAATTAGCGTAATATATTTGCAGGCGTTTGGGTTTTCAAGCGCCTGCAGATGTTCTGAAATACTCTTTTGTGAATCAGCCATTGCAATGTTGTTTATTCATATACAAACATTGCATTCCAACGGAGTTATTCCTGTCATTTGTCTTCACCCGTAGCAGCGAGATGTTTGTAGAAACTCCCGAAATTAGTTTTTTCTTCTCCCAATTCTGGGAAAAAAATTCATAAAATAATATCAGTTTCGTCAAAAGTTTTCATTTCGCAAGTTTTTTGGCAATTAATTTTATCTTACATTAAACGGCATAAAAATTGTTTTTATGGGGAGCAATATGCAGAGGTGTGTCCAAACAGGCGCGCTAAATCAATCAATCATTTTAAGAATAAAAAAGGCTGCAATGGGATTTAACAGCATTGTTATGGTTAAGCAGGTTCCGGATACGGCAAATATTTCCGGACAGGTTATGAAAGAGGACGGCACAGTTAACAGAGCAAAACTGCCTGCCATCTTTAATCACGAAGACCGGGTTGCTATCGAACTCGCTCTTCAAATAAAAGACAAATTTGGTGGAAAAGTTACTGCAATAACAATGGGTCCGCCGCGCGCTTCCGACATTTTAAGAGAGTGTCTTTATATGGGCGCCGATGAAGCTTATCTGATAAGCGACAGAAAATTTGCCGGAGCAGATACCTTAGCTACCTCGTATGTTCTTTCAGAGGCAATAAAAAAAATCGGGGGTTATGATTTTGTTTTTGCGGGTCGTCAGGCAATTGACGGCGATACTGCACAGGTTGGTCCGCAGACGGCTGAAAAACTTCACATTCCTCAAATAACCTACTCAGAAGAAATTCTCGGCATCAAAGATGGCAGTGTTCAAATCAAAAGAAAAATTGACGGCGGTTTTGAAGTGCTGGAGAGTAAACTGCCTCTGCTCGTAACCGTAATTAAAGATGCTGTATCGCCAAGACCATTCAAAGCAAGACGAGTTATGGCTTACAAAAATGCCAGGACACTGCTCGAGCTTGAAAAATTAACGGAGGGAAATTCTCTTCTATACATAGATCAGTTAAAAGATGATTACGTGAATAAAGGATTGTATATACATACTCTTACAATGGATGACCTTAAACTTGACGAATCAAGATGCGGAGTTCACGGTTCTCCCACAAAAGTACATAAAGTAGAATCGGTGGTGCTTGCAGGCGGCAGTCATGAAATGATTGAACCTACAAAAGAAGGCATCAGCCGTTTGATAGACCAACTTCTTGAAGATCATATTTTAGGTTAACACTATGGAAAAATTAAATAAAGATGTTTGGGTATTCGTTGAACAGCGTGATGGTAAGCCCGCAGATGTAAGTTTCGAACTTCTTTCAAAAGGAAGAAAGCTCGCAAAAAATTTGAATGGCAATCTGAAATCTGTAGTTATCGGGCACGATGTTTTAGCGCTTGCCGAAGAAACATTCAGATTCGGCGCTGTAGAAGCAATCGTAGTTGATCACAAAGAACTCGGGCACTACCGCACAATGCCTTACAGCCGCATCATCAACCAACTTATTGAAAAAGAAAAACCGAGAGTAATGCTTTTCGGCGCAACTATAATCGGAAGGGATCTTGCGCCGCGTGTAGCTTCGTACACTAAAAGCGGTTTGACAGCCGACTGCACCGATCTTCAAGTTTCTGATGTGCAATATTTAAGAAAAGATTATAAAGATCTTCTTCTTCAAATTCGACCTGCTTTTGGCGGTAATATTATTGCAACAATTATTTCCCCCGATGTTCAAACACAAATGGCAACCGTGCGCGAAGGGGTTATGCGTATGGAACCTCTTGAGAAACATGTTAAAGGTAAAATCAGAAATATTGAATATACACCCGACCCCGTTGATGAATTAGTTAAGTTGATTGAACAACATCGCCAGGAAAATAAAGTTAATCTAAAAGCTGCGCCGATTATTGTAGCCGGCGGTTATGGAATGCGCACAAAAGCAAATTTTGAACTAATACGTGAACTTGCAGATTTGCTTGGCGGCGAAGTTGCAGGTACACGCGCTGCTGTTGATGCTGGATTTATTAATCACGATCGGCAGGTTGGTCAAACCGGTGTTACTGTTCGTCCAAAACTTTATATTGCCTGCGCAATTTCCGGAGCAATACAGCACCGCGCGGGGATGCAGGAAGCAAACAAAATAATAGCAATTAACAGCGACCCGGAAGCCCCAATATTTGGAGTGGCGCATTACGGAATTGTTGGCGACGCAATAGAAATTATTCCAAGATTTATCAATGTATTTAAGCAAAAATTGAGATAAGATTATGCCAAATTATTTTTCAGATAACACGGATATACTTTACCACTTTGAGAAATTAAACCTTAAAGACATTGTTAATATAGCTGAGGACGAATATAAGCAAGCCGAACAATTTGATGACGCACCGGTTAATTACGAAGACGCAATGGAAAACTACCGAAAGGTAATGGAAATTGTTGGCGATATAACGGGCAACTATATTGCACCGCGTGCAGCAAAAATTGATGAAGAAGGCGCAGTTTTTGAAAACGGAAAAGTAACTTACGCAAAAGGTACGCAGGAAGCTCTCGAAATGCTTTCCAAAGCAGAGTTGATGGGGATGATACTACCGCGAAGATTCGGAGGATTAAACTTTCCGACAACAATATACATGATGGCTGTTGAGTTAATCTCGCGTGCCGAAGCATCGTTGATGAATATTTTCGGACTTCAGGATATTGCAAAAACCATTGACAAGTTTGCTACCGAAGAACAGCGCGAATTTTATCTGCCAGGTTTTAGCTCGGGCTTGTATACCGGCGCAATGGCGTTAACCGAGCCTGATGCAGGTTCAGATCTTCAAGCAGTTAAACTTACTGCATATCAGGATGAAAACGGCAATTGGTTTTTACGCGGAGTAAAGAGATTTATCACAAACGGTAACGGCGATGTGCTTCTTGTTCTTGCGCGCACCGAAGCCGGAACTAAAGATGCACGCGGTTTAAGTATGCTTTCTTGCATGAAAGACGATTCTATAATTGTTCGCCGTATTGAACATAAACTCGGCATTCACGGTTCGCCAACCTGCGAGCTTCAGTTTAATGATACGCCAGCCGAACTTATTGGTACAAGAAGATTCGGACTTCTTAAATATGTAATTTATTTAATGAACCGGGCTCGTGTGGGTATCGGCGCACAGTCACTCGGCATCTCGCAGCAGGCTTATGAGGAAGCATTAAAATATGCAAAAGCGCGCGAGCAATTCGGTAAACCTATTTATAACTTTCCGGTTGTTGCAAACATGCTTATTGATATGCGGGTTACATTAGAATCGAACAGAACATTGTTTTATAATACTTGCACATGGCTCGATAGAAAAGAAGCATACGAAGATTTAATTGAAAAACGTAAATCGGAAAAACTTCCTTTTAATGATGTTAATGAAAAGTTTAAAGAAGCGCAGAGGATGACGAATTTTCTTACTCCAACCACAAAATACATTTTAAGTGAAGCATCAAATAAAATGACTTACGATTCGATTCAAATTCACGGCGGCACGGGTTACATGCGCGAGTTTGCCGTGGAGAGACTTGCACGGGACGCCCGCATTACGAATATTTACGAAGGCACTTCGCAGCTTCAAATAGTTGCAGCAGCCGGCAGCGTTATTAACGATGTGCTTGCAGATTATATTAATGACTGGGAGAAAAAAGAATACAAGGGAAGTTTGAAAAAACTAAAAGAAAGTCTAATGGAAATAAGAGTTTTATTTAACGATGCACTTAAATATGTTAAGGAGAAAAAAGACACCGGTTTTCAGGATGTAGCTGCTAAAGATCTTGTAGAGTTGTACAGTTATATTTACACCGGTTATCTTCTTCTTGATGAAGCTAATGACGACCAGAGGCGCGTGTTTACGGCAAAAAGATTTATTCTCGATTCACTCGCCAGATCAAGAAAAAATGCAGAGTCAATTAAGAATGAATTATATTCAGATATTCTTCATGCAGATACAATTTTAATCTAAAAGGAGCAGCTATGAAAAAAGGATTAACAGTATACAGATTCTTCGACGACCACGAAGAGAAACATTATATCTTAAGTTCATTCGAACATCAACAACTTGAAGAACTTTTAGAGCAGTACAAAAAGAAAAGAGAGAAAGTATTTGCTACAGCCTTTATTAAGTTTCTTCACAAACACGATCCGGAAGCAGAGGAAGTAACTGTAAAAGACTTTTATATTTAATCCCTCACAAAAAAAGCAGTTTTATATGCAGAAGTAAGGCTGCTTCTTTTTCTCCCGCCTCCTTTTTCACCTTTGTAATTATCGGCGTAATTGCTAATATTTGTTTTCAAATTTGTTTCACCTAAAAAATTGAAGATTTGTTATGAAAAAATTCCTTTCGTTCGTTATCGTTCTATTTTTACTTTTAAACGGATTTCTCTTTGCTGCACCGGGAGAAAAAGTAATCAGCAAAGGAAATATTAATTATTTGTCCAATACACTCGTTGTAAAACTTAATTACGGTTTCACTTCCAATTTTACAGGAAGTGTTAATCTTTCATCGAACCTGGAAAAGACATTCAGAGAGTTAAGTATAACATCGTCAGATTTAGCCTTTGCAAATAACTTCAATACTTCGGAAGAATTGAGCAGAATAATAATAATTAAATATGAAAACGAGATTGATCCGATGCTCTTTTCTTCCAAATTAAAATCCGTGAGTGAAATAGAATGGATTGAACCTAAATTTGTCTACGTTACAGAATATGTTCCCAACGATCCTTCGCTTGCAAACCAATATGCTCTTACAAAAATAAAAGCACGGGAAGCATGGGATGTATCAAAAGGCGATACTACAATTTCTATCGGAATAGTAGATACGGGCATTGATTGGGATCATCCCGATCTTAACGGAAACATCTGGCATAACAATGATGAAATCCCGAACAACTCAATTGACGACGACGGTAACGGATATGTTGACGATATTATCGGCTGGGATTTTGGCGGGCTTTCCGGAACTCCGGATAATAACCCAATGGAAGACAGACCCGACCACGGAACACATGTTGCCGGCATCTCTTCCGCTGTTACCGATAATGGCGTTGGAATAGCTTCAATAGGATTTAACAGCAAAATTATGGCTGTTAAAACAAGCCAGGATAATTTACGCAATCCATCAGGGCAGGCTTATATTTCTTACGGTTACGAAGGAATAAAATACGCTGCCGACAATGGATGCAAAGTAGTAAACTGTAGTTGGGGCGGCGGCGGTTATTCAGTTTTCGGGCAGGAAGTTATTGATTACGCCGTTTCAAAAGGCGTGCTTGTTGTAGCCGCTTCGGGCAACAGCAACAGCGCGCTTGCGTTTTATCCTGCTTCATACAAAGGAGTTTTATCCGTAGCTTCAACCGATCAGGGCGATGTTAAATCCGGTTTTTCAAACTATGGTACAACTGTTGACGTTTCGGCGCCCGGCTCCGGTATTTACGGCACATGGATGAATGATACATACTCAACTTTAAGCGGAACATCAATGGCTTCGCCTTTAACCGCCGGGCTTGCGGCGCTCGTGTGGACGCAGTTCCCTTCCTACAATCCACTGCAGATAGGCGAGCAAATAAGAGTTACAAGCGATGATATAAATTCAACTAATCCCGGCTATGCAAATTTACTTGGAAGAGGAAGAATAAATGCGCAGAATGCTTTAACATCAACAGGCGCAAAATCTGTGCGCTATATTGATTATTTTTTTAGTGATGAAGCGCCCGGCGGTAATGGCAACGGAATACTTGAAAACAGTGAAACCATCACTTTGTCTTTAAATTTTATAAATTATCTTCAGCCAACAAGCGCGCTTAATATTTATCTCGAAAGTAAAAATATTTATTCCGAAGTGCAGCAGGGAATTTTTAACGCCGGCGCATTAACGGTTATGCAGCAGTTTAATAACAATAATGCAAAATTTACTTTTACGCTTAGCGGTGCTCTTCCTTTAAATGCGAAACTGCTTTTTAGTATTAATTATCTCGAAGGCAGTTATTCTGATTTCCAACCGATTGAAGTAATTGCAAATCCTACTTATGCAACTCAATCGGCTAATGACATTGCCATGACGATAACAAGCAAAGGAACATTGGGATTTAATAATTACAGCACAAATAATCAGGGCATAGGTTTTAAATATCTCGACGGCACAAATTTAATGTTTGAAGGCGGATTAATTTTAACTTCTAATGGTAAAGTTTCCGATGCAGTGCGCGGAGCCGACCAATCGTTTCAAAACACAGATTTTACTGTCGAATACCCGATAACAATTAGAACTCCGGGTACAATTGCCGATCAGGAAGGTTTAACTATTTTTAACGATAACCTCACCCAGAATCCGATAGGCGTAAGCGTCAAACTGCGTTCTTATGCTTTTGCAGAAGCGCCGCACAACAATTACATTCTTTTGCGATACACTCTTACAAATACTTCCGGTTCGGATATTTCAAATTTGTTTGCGGGAATATTTATTGACTGGGATATCACTTCGGCAGGCACCGATGATTTTACTGCGTACGATACACTTGGTCAGTTTGGATATGCGAATCATATCGGCGGAAGCGCCCAGCCATGGGTAGGAACTGCGGTTGTGTCGAATGATAATAACGGTTTTTGGGGAATATTAAATGGCGGCAACGATGGTGGGTTTTCAATTTATGACGGTTTTGACGATGCCGAAAAAATTCAGGCAATGACAAACGGTATCGGCAAAGCACAGGCGGGCGGAGGTGATATCTCTTTCGTAGTTTCGGCTGGACCGGTTGATATTACAGCATCATCTTCGGTTGATGTTGCTTTTGCGCTTGCAGCAGGAATGGGAAAAGCCGATTTGAATAATGCGTTTGTCGGTGCGCGTTCAAAATACCAGGTTATAATAACAGATGTTGATGATAAGTTTGATAATGTAGTTAAAACATTTGCTCTCGAGCAGAATTATCCGAATCCATTTAATCCAGCAACTAAAATTCGTTTTAGCATTCCTTCTGTTGGGACACATAGCTATGCATCTCCACAAAACGTTTTGTTGAAAGTTTACGATGTTTTAGGGAAGGAAGTAGTCACACTTGTTAACGAACAGAGAGAGCCGGGAGTTTATGAAGTTCAATTTGATGCGGGCGGATTGCCAAGCGGAATATATTTTTATAAAATTCAGGCGGGTTCTTTTGTTCAGACGAAGAAGATGATTCTTTTAAAGTAAGTAAGCAGCATGAATGAGCAGTAGGTTGAAATAAATTTCATTAGGCTGTTTAATTATTTAGCAGCAAAACCATTCTGCAATAGAAAATTTATTGTGCATTGATTGAAATCCTTGTAGACTGATTTTTAGAGCAAACTCATTTAATCATCACTGCGCTTTTCTTTTAATCTAACTTTAGCATAAACAATAGATATAATTACGAGCGCAATACTAACCAAAAGGAAAGAAAATATTTTATAAGTAGTATCCGAACTTGTTAATCCAAAAATAAAAATATAAACAAGAGATAAAACCAAAGTTCCTGAAGCCATCAATCTGTATTTCTTATTATTTATAAGTTTGCCAAGCAAATAATAAATAAATGCTAAAGCAATGTAAGAGATACCGACCAAATGAGGAGGTAAAGTTGTGTACAAAACGAATGGAATTATTAAAAAGGCAATTATCAGATACCCAATTCTTAGGTTCTCCGTTGTAAGCTCTAATCGTTCCTTCTGCCAGTTCATTATTCTTGCGCTTACCAGCGCTACTAAACCAAAACTTATTGCACTTGTGGAAGTTTCGCCTGCACTTATTAAGTAGGCGAAAATTATAGAAAGGAAAATGAAAAAATTGGCAACTACAATAAATTTGCTTCTAAACCAGAGCGCTGTTGAAACAACTGCTATACTTTGCCAGCATAACCAGATAAAATAATCGGGAGATGAAAAAGTTAAAACAATGGCGACACTAAAAGCCGCATAGGCAAGCATAGAATATAAAAATGTTGCAAACTTGCTTTTCTGCTTAGTCCAGTGTATTGATGCAAGAGCCAACAAAACTAAAGACAATCCAAAATTTAGTAAACCGGCAAAATTATAATTAGAATTAATCGAAATTAAAATAAACAATGCGGAGCCGCCGATTGCATTGTAAATCGTTTTCTGCAGCCCGACAAAATCGTCAAGTTCTTCCTGCTTTTTGTCTGTATTTGCAATTCCGAAAATGAGCGTGTAGACCGGTATGAAAATGAGATTTAAATTCCAATTTTGAATTACCATCATTTCCTTACCGAGAAAAGGATTATTCAAATACCAGAGCAGGTGAACCAAATATGTTAACAGAATTGCAAAAATGCTTAACGTACCCCAGTCGTTTTTCCTGCTTAAGTAACTTGCCCCAAAAGCACCAAGTATGAGCGATGTAAATATTAGTATCGGGAAATCTGAGATGAGAGTAGCGGCATAGAAAAACAACAATGTTAATGATGTTAGAAATACTGATTCTTTTTTCAAAGAAAATGTTAGTGATATTCCCGTAACGATATAAAGCAGAATTATCAACAGAATCTGATTGGTGATAAGCGGTTCGGAAGTAAAAAAGTGAAGCCTCAGAGTTGAGACGAATAAGAGTATTAATCCGCTGCCGAGCATATAACCGGCAAGATTTTTAAGCATCCTTGCACCAATAAAAGAGACTGTTATCATAACAATCGAAATAAAGAACCCGGAAATGAGTATAAGTGTTTGCGGGATGCTTTCAAAAGGCAGAACGAGAAAATTAAATATTGCTAGCAAAAAAGCAATAATGCCAATTTTGCCGAACCATTTTTCACCAAGCCGGAATTCTAAATCTTCACTGCTTTCTTTAATAGTTGGCTTTGCAGCAGTCTCAATTAATCCAAGGTTATCGGTTGGTTGAATGTTTATCGCTTCTTCAACGGCGGATAACCTGGCATTAATGCTATCCAGCATTGCAACTATTTTGGCAATCCCATCATTTTCTGTTGAGCCAATCATAATTCACCTTAAAAATTATCTAAACTGATTTAGTTTTTTCTATTTTTCTTATATACAGGAAGATGATTACTATTAAAAAAGTTATTAATGCTAAAGCTACTACGAGACCGTAACGTCTAAAATAAAACTCGTCTATTGATGCCTTTGCCTCGGTGATCGCCATTTCGGACGCTTTGAATCCTTTGTTGGTTACTTCTTTAAATTTTGCTTCATTAAATGAATGGACAATTGTTCTTGTTTCTAACCGCGCCTGGTGAATCTCGCGCAGTTTGAATTTTATTTCCTCAACATCCATTCCCTTTTGCTCAGCTTGAAATATTAGATTCTTGGCAACTATATCTAAACTCATTAAGCTGTCAATTTGACTTCTCATTATTTTTGCAACCCGGTAACCCTTTTGGTTTTTATCTTCGGCATGGCACTTAAGACAAATTGCTCCTTCCTCAACGCCGATGAGTTTATCTTTGGCGATTAGAATTTCATGATTGCCGTGGCAGGTTTCGCATTCAGGATATTTTTTTTCATCAAATGCTTTTTTGTGTGGGCTGGCTGAAAATAATTCCGCATTTAGTGCGTGGCAGCTTCCGCAAACTTTAGATATGGACTCAATTCCCGGAGGAGTTGCAGCATGATTACCATGACAATCATTGCACACCGGAGCCGACAAATCCTGCTTTTCAAAAACCGCAACACCATGGACGCTCTTTTGATATTTTTCGAACTGATCCGTTGGGATAGGGAAATCTTTCATGTAATCTTTGTTGCTGTGACATTGACTGCAAGTATTCGGGATGTTTAATTTATAAACTTTTGACCTCACATCTTTAGCCGAAAAAATATCGTGACTTCCATGACAGCTTGCGCACTCGGCAGTTTTTGTGTTTCCTTTTGCATTGAGAATGCCGTGTACACTTGTCCGGTATTTTGTTAACTGATCAACCGATAATGATGGGTTGTATGATTGCATAAACGAAGCGTCGCCATGACACTTATTACAAGTTGCAGGAACATTTGTAGGATAAACCGGCGACCTGGAATCGGTTACTTTTTTAATACCGTGAGCGTTATGGCATGTTGTACATTGAAGCATCATTCCGCGTCCGTTCACGGATAATTTGCCATGAACACTTGTTTTTAATTTTTCGAACTGACCGGTTAGAATATTTTTGTTGTACTTTTTCATGAACACTGCATCCGAATGACATTTTGAGCAAGCCTCAGATATTTTGTTCAACGATGGTACACCGATAAAACCTGCTGACTTATTCATCGCTAATTCCATATCATCACTATTGGAATTTCCACCATGACAACTGCTGCAGGATAATCCGACTTTATAGTGAACGTCTTCAACAAATAATTTTGAAGGATTATCTTCAAGATCCCTATGACAATTAAAACATTGATCTTCAGAAGCGTATGAATATTGAACAAGAATTAAGGTTAAAACTGAAATTATTAATTTAAATCCAGGTATAAGTTTCATTTTAATACCCATCCGATAATAGTAAGAATAATAATGAAGAGTACGGAAAAAATTCCGATATAATTAATCCAACGGTTTTGCTGCCCCCGTGAGCTTTTTCTATCCCAAACGGGAACCAGCAACCACAATAATCCGGCAAGACCAAAAAGTAATATTCCTAAAACTTCACCTTCAATAAACCAAACATGAGCGGGTAAAAATTTTAGAGTTTGAAACATAAATAGAAAGTACCACTCCGGTTGTATCCCTGCCGGAGCAGATGCTAACGGATCTGCTTTTAAACCGAGTTCCGCAGGGAAAAAGACCGCAAGTATTGCAAGAACGTTTAAAACTATAAGCCAGAGTAATAAATCCCTTAACATAAAGTTTGGGAAGAAGGGCATTGTCTTTTTTTCTGCTTTAGCTATAATTTTTAAATGCATCGGTTCACTCATTCCCTGTCGTTGCACAAGGAGTAAGTGCAGCATTAATAAAAATGTAAAGATGCCCGGGAATAACGCAACATGGAAGCCAAAAAATCTGGAAAGCGTGGCGCCCGTTACATCATCGCCGCCTCTAAGAAAATATTTTAATGGTTCACCCACAACAGGAACGGCGCCTACTATATCTGTTCCTACTTTTGTAGCAAAGTATGCAAGTTCATTCCAGGGCAGCAGATAACCACTAAACCCGAATGCCAATGCAAGCACAAACATAAACATGCCGCTTATCCAGGTCATCTCCCGTGGTTTTCTGTATGATTTTTCAAAATATACGCTGAACATATGAATGAACACGCTAAGAATAAAAAGGTTAGCAGACCAGCTGTGCATTGATCTGATTAGCCAACCAAATTGAACTTTAGACATAATAAAACGAATACTTTCATAAGCCAGATCCGAACTTCCTTTATAGTAGAACAGCAGGAGAATTCCGGTTACAACCTGAATTATAAAAAAGAATAATGATACGCCTCCAAAGTAATACCAGATTGAACGGCTGTGAACGGGGACATATTTTTTGCTCATAAAAGCAACCAGATCGCCAAGCTGTACGCGGCTATCTACCCAATCGTAAAACTTTTTTATTTGATTTTTCATATCGTATTAAGCTTCTTTTGAAACAATTAATTCATCATTTTTTATTACAACCTTAAATTTATCTAACGGGCGGGGGGGCGGACCCGATATATTTTTTCCGTACAAATCGTACTTACCGTTATGACAGGCGCACCAAATAATTTTTTCATCTTTTTTATATTGCACCGTGCAATCAAGATGGGTGCAGGTTGCAGATAAAGCTCTAAATTTATCATCTTCGGTATGAATAATGATTACCGGCTTATTCCCAAATCGTATGATCTTGGATTCGCCCGTTTTTATGTCATCAAGTTTGCCGGCAACCACACTGTTCACTTCCACTTCCGCTTGCTTGGGAGGTTTTAGAAACGAGATAACCGGATAAATAGTGGCTACTCCAAATCCTGTCAGCCCTAATGAAAGAAGAAATTTTAAGAAGTCTCTTCGATCTTTTTTTTCTGGTTTATTACTTCCTATTTGATCCATTGAGTATTTCCAATTAAGATATTTTTACGTTTACTTTTTAGGAACCGAATGCTCGATTTTTTCCCACATTTCTTCAAAGTTAAATCCCTTAAATGAAGGGCTTTCTTCATTATGACATGTTACGCAAAGCGCTTCAATGTTGTCATACAATTTTAATCCCTTTTCAACGGCAAGTTTTTTATCTTCCATTATTTTCTTGGTTTTATATTCCGAACCTGCTCCATGACATGTTTCGCACTGTACGCCATCGGATATTTTAAATTTATCTGTTAGCAAAGACGCTTCGGCATTGTAACCGGAAGCATGACATTTTAAGCATGCTTCTGTTTCAACAGCTTTAGTGGTAAAGCATTTTTCTTTTGCTATTTTATCAGCCTCAGGCGTACTTAATGTATTATAAGCCTGTGCGTGTTTACTGTTTTCCCAGATAACAAATTGTTTCCCAGCGGCTTCTGTTTTATGACACATTCCGCACAATTTTGATCCCACATATTTTGGCACGGGGTCATCGCCTTTAGCGGCATTGGCTATTCCTGAAAAACTTAAAAATATGATTGTTGAAAATAAAACAGAGAAAAATTCTTTCAAATATACTCCGTTATTTTTTTTAATATTATTAGTTAACATTAGTTCGTTCCTATCTTTTTATAGTTTTAGTATTTTTTCTCTTTTAAAGTGTTAATTGAAGCGCTGATAATTTCTTTAATTGTAGTTTTAAAAATTGGCTTTTGCGCAAGATGAAAAACTCCCTCTTCATAAAATTTACCGCCGTCTATTTTTTCTACGTTATTCGAAATTACAACAAGAGGAATCTTGGGTTTAATTCTCCTTATTATGGTTACAAGTTTCAAACAGTCTCCGTGTTGATCGTTGCAATCAAATATTATTATATCAAACGCATTCTGTTGGAGTTCGAATATAAAATCTGTAAACACTGTTTGTTTTAGTAAGCCTATCCCGATTTCGGAACAGCAGTCAAAACAAGTGTCCACCACAGCATCATCCGGGCTAAATATAATTCCTGTTCTCATTTACTTTAATTAATTTTAAGTAATGTTTCAGATTTCGTACCAGAATTATTGAACTTGATTATAATTCGTGTATTTATAAAAAAGCTTGTTTTTTGAAAGAAAAGAAGGTTTATCGCGGTATAGATAGAAAAACTCGTTTTTATTGCAATAGTTCTATCACACACCGCATCGCTAATTGGGACACGAGTGTCTCACAATATGGACAAAGAATGTCACACCAAATAAGTCAAACCGTAAAGGCGCTGCCGATAAGTGGCGCCCCGAAACCGGAATTTCATCTGGCATTATTCGTCGCTGATAGTTAACACAAGACACATTATACAGAACTACTACGCTAATCTGTTGGCTAATGGTTCAATTACTCTTTCATGGCTGATTATACCGTTTCCTCAACTCTTTTAAAATGCTTATCAATTTCTTTCTGCAATTTAATTGTTTTGGAAAGGGCAGTTACAATTTTAAGGTAAGTTTGGATTTCTTCAAATGTTAATGTTCTTTCTTTGCGATCCTTTAACCATTTTTCACAAACTTGATAACCGCCAATTTGATATTTCCAAACATTTTCTTTTACTCCATCAAAATACTGTTCATTGTTTATCCAAACTTTCCCGTCTTCATATATAATTTTATCAACTTTCTTCCTTTCCGTAAATGGAAATTTGGGAATGACTTTTCTTAAATCATCTGAATGGAGTAAATGCAAATCTGCAAGTTGTTTGCCGAGTTTGCCAAGCTGAATAAAAAGTTTATAATCTTTAGTGAACGGAATACGCGGGAAATCGATCTTCAAGAACTCTGCGTATTTTGTGCGATAGATATTGCTGTAAAGAACAGCGTAGATGTAATAGAAAATATTCTTGGAACCTACTCCTTCACACTCTATATCGGTATCCAACGGATTTAAAAATGGTTTTTTAAAATTCCTCTCTAACAGTTTTCTTACTTCAAGTGAAACATTTGAGAATATCGCCTCATATTCTACTTCGGGTTCAAACATAAGTAATTGTGTAAGCGATGCTGTTTTTTTCTTTGGCGCTGCTTTCGGCTTACGATAAATGTAAAGAGGGAAAATATAACCGCTTCCATAGCTTCCGGCAGTTCCGGTAACATTAAAATCTGTTATACTCTGAGTTACAAAAACATGTCGGAAATCAGAATTAGTTTGTCGTGATGTTACTAAAGCAATATTTTCTTCTAACATATGCTGCATAACATCTTTTCTTGAACGCTCAATCATATCATCATGGTTTAGAATCCAACGTTCATCAAAAGGGCGGTAAAGAATTTTTGTAATTGAATCATTCCAGTCCAAATCTTTTCTAAGCTTTTCTCTTTGCTCTTTTATTTTCCAACTTTGGTTTTCTGTTAAACTATAACTTCTTTTAAGAATTTCATCATCGATTTTCGCATTGATAAAATCTCTGATTCTTCTTTCAAGAACCTGTCTTTCGAAATCTATTACGAAATTATCTCTTGCAGTTACAATGCCGACGCTATTAACCGGAAATATTTCAGTTATCTTAAAAAAAGAATAATAGTGATTTGCCAATTTATTATCAGTTGGAATAAAAAGATGAAATTTGGGACGAGGGAATATCTTTTTCCATTTTACGTTTTTAATATCGTGTTTGTCCAGCCAATCATATTTAGCTTCTCTTAACCCAAATATTTCTTGATGATATATTTGTTTCTTCTTCCCTTTTTTATATTTAATAAAAAATGCAATTGCAACACCTTGTTGAATATCAAAAACATTTTCATCTTTGCTTCCATCGGCTGCTTTTTCTTTCTTCAAACTATTGCCATGCAGATCAAGAATATAAATTTCATCAAAACTGTTCATTAACGATTGGCGCATTCCGCGGAAAGTAGGATTATCGAGATAACTATGGTTTGTAATAAAACCGAGAACACCTTCACCGGTTTCGTCAATCTTCCATTGCGCAAATCGGATAAATTTTACGTAATCATCTTGCAACCATTTTGGATTTTTTTCACCAAGAGGTTTACCGTCAACTTGATAATAATCTTTTATCACGTTAGAAATCCATGCGCCAGTATTAGACGAATGCCCCGAATAAGGAGGATTACCAAGCACAACAAGGATTGGAACTTGTTTTTTTATTTTTCCGGCTTCGTGGCTTTCCGTGGAAAGTGATGACATTCCCGGAAACTTAGTTTCATCAAGTTCTTTCATTTCGAGCGTATTGGTTAAATAATATTTTATCCGCTCATCGTCCCCCATCCTGTAACCAAGTTCTTCTAACAGAAAAGACATCTTCATGTGTCCGATTGCATAGGGAGCCATCATCAATTCAAAGGCGTAATAATTTTCGAGAACTCTTTCTTTGATAAACATAGGTACAGCGCCGCCAACTTGATTCATTATCTCTTCTGCTGCTATTTCAATTGCTTTAGCTAAAAAGCTCAGCGTTCCGCCTGCGGGATCAAGAAGAGTTACATCTTTTGCTGCAAGTCCATCATTAATACTAAATTTATCTTTAAGTATCTGATGAAGCGAACGGACAATAAAAGAAACAACCGGTTCCGGCGTGTAATAAACTCCCCGTTTTTCTCGTGTCGCCGGATCATAAACTGAAAGAAATGTTTCGTAAAAATGTAAAACCGGGTCGCTTCCTTTTCCTTCGTGATAATATTGATCGAGAATCTTTTTTGCATCAGCGGCGGAAAGCACATCGGCAATATCATCAATAATTATTTCCATCTGCGGCGGCAGTTCATCTAACGAGATGAATTTGAAAATGTCTCTTAATATTCCGATAGATTTAGGAATAAATGAGTAAGCGAGTTTTCTATTAAAATCCTTTTCGGCGCGAAGACGCGCTGCAAACAAGCCGTAAGTAATCGTTTGTGAATAAAGGTCGGTAAATTCTTCTTCACTTATTCCCGCAATTAAAATCTCTTTAAACGCTTCATAAAATCCCTGGATTGATTTTGTGCCGATCTTTAATTCTTCGCTAACAATTTCATCTTTCAAAAACTTAGTTCTTTTTGCCAATTCTATCGCAAGAGTTTTTGCTGTGTACGTTTTAGGAAGTGAGAAATCTAAAAATCGTTCGAGCAGTTCAAATAGTTTATCTTCGTTTTCGAGCGGGGGAACGGTAGAAAGTTTTTTAATAACAAATGGTCTTGCAATAGAAATTTGTTCAATCTTTTCTCCATTACGATATAAACGAAATTCAGTATAGTTGGTAAGAATAACATTTGGAAAAGTTGATAAATATCTTTTGAGCTGTTCGGTATCTTCAATCCGGTCAAGGTCAACGCCTAAATCTTTAGCTTCGATATACCCGATGATTTTTTGCTTACCATCCCAAATTCTAAAATCGGGGTTTCCGGCTTCTGTTTTTTTAGGGAGAATAGTTACATCAATCCCGCAAAGCCGGGATTGATTCCGGCTGACGGAATCAATCTTCTTATTTCGTTGGGATTCGGAAAATGCCGTAATAAAATCTGCAAGGTGTTTGTAATAAGATTCTTCTCTTGCATCGCCTTTTTGATAGGTCTTAGAGATATTGAATAAGTATTTTTTTGTCATAATATAATATAGTAAACCAATTAAAGAATTGGTATTTCTAATAATTAGAGTAACGGAATAATATTAAATATCCCGCCAGGTATTTGGGTCAATTTTGTAAGTGTTGATCATTCTGTGAATATGCCTTCGGGTAAGCCCGGCTTCCTCGGCAACTTTTGTAATATTCCCTTTGAATTTTTCTAAAAGAAACATTAGAAAATTTTTTTCAATTTCTTCAATAGCTTTATGTTTAAGTTCTGTAAGTGATGTTCCGCTGTAGGAGCTTTGCAAAGTGTTATTAGTTATAAGATGGGGCGGAAGATCAGCCAGAGTAATTTTGTTGTTTTTTGACAGCGTTACTGCTCTTTCAATATTATTTTCTAACTCCCGCACATTACCGGGCCAATTATAATTTTCTAATGCATGAATAACTTCATTTGTAAAACCGCTAATTTCTTTGGAAGAAGATTTTAGACATTTATCTAAAAAATGTTCTGCTAAAAGTTGAATATCTTCTTTTCTTTCTCTTAACGGCGGCACATGAATATTAATCACATTTAATCTGTAATAAAAATCTCTTCTTAGCATCTCCTGCTTCAGCGCATTTTCAATGTTTTGGTTAGTCGCCGATATTAGTCTTATGTCAATCTGTATCAAGTCATTTCCCCCAACTCGTCTTACTTTTTGGTCTTGAAGAGTTCTAAGTAATTTTATCTGAAGGTTAGCGGGAAGCTCGCAAACTTCATCCAAAAAAAAGGTGCCGCCGTCGGCAAATTCAATCAGTCCAATTTTTCTATGCACCGCGCCTGTAAACGCTCCTCTTTCGTAACCAAATAATTCAGCTTCGAAAAGATTTTCGGGAAATGCGCCGCAGTTAACCGGCACAAAGGCTTTCGTTTTTCGGCGGCTTCTTGCGTGAATACTTCGAGCGATTAATTCTTTTCCTGTACCGCTTTCACCGGTAATTAAAATATTTGCATCCGATTTGGAAACATTTTCAATCATCTCGAAAACGTTTCTCATCACTAAACTTTTACCGATTATATTATCAAAATGATATTTGTCTTCTAATTGTTTTAGAAGATTTACTCTTTCGCGGAAAAGATTTCTTTGCCGAAGCCCTTTTTCTATTAGGATTTTTAAATTGTTTATATCAAAAGGTTTTTCAATAAAATCAAAAGCGCCGGCTTTCATTGCGGTAACTGCTCTATCAATTGTGCCATAAGCCGAAAAAATTATCACAGGCGTACTTGGCGCTAATTTTTGACAAATTTCTAATACCTCCATTCCATCATGCTCGGGCATTAATAGGTCGCAAAAAATTAAATCAAATTCTTCTTCTTCAAGAAATTTTATTGCTTCTTTTGCATGCGCAACCGGAACCGGTTCATTGCCAAGTACCGAAATAATTTTTGCACAGGCGGTAAGCATATCCGGTTCATCATCTACTATCAGTATTCGTGATTTTTTGTTCATTGTAACATTCTCAATATAAGTTCTTCGGAATAATTAATGTAAAAGTTGTGCCTTTACCGTCTTCGCTTTTTACATCGATGCTTCCTTTGTGTCGTTGAATTATACTTCTTGAAATGGAAAGACCCAATCCCGTTCCATCTTTTTCTTTGGTTGAAAAGAACGGATCAAATATTTTATTAAGATTTTCTTTAATTATCCCGGCGCCGTTATCTGTAATAATTATCTTAACACATTCAGCCAGCTGATTGTGAGAAATTTTATTTTGTAAGATATTTAATTCTTTAAGCTTGATGGTAATCCTGCCATCGGTTGACAGAGAATCGATCGCATTGTTAAAAATATTTATGAGCACTTGCTCCAACTGTCTTTTATCCCCCATAATCGTTATTGCACCGGGTGGAAATTCTTTTACTATTTGAATCTTTTTCTCTCTAAATCTTGGCTGCAATAAATAGACGCTTTCATTTATCAAATCCCCGGCATTTACACTTTCCGGATTAAATGCTATTCTTCTTGAAAAACTTAAAAGACTTTTTGTGTAATCACTAATTCTTTTTGTTTGCTTCTTTATAATATCAAGCTCTTCTTTATAAAGATTATTTTCTTCTTCTCTCAGTAAAATCGAATCAGCATGAGCGGAAATAATTCCGATTGGAGTATTTATTTCATGCGCTACAGAGTCAACAAGCTCGCCGATCGATGCTAAGCGCGCGGAGTGATTCAATTGTTCCTGATAATCTTGAATTTTTTCTAAATTCTTTCTCGCTTCTTCCGATTTAATTCTTTTAAGGTTTAAGAAATAGATTATGAAAATAAAAGATAACATCGTTACAAGGATTATAATACCGAGTACAAAGAACAACTGAAATTTATCTCTCAATTTTGCCGTAACATCCGGCAGCAATGTTGAAATTGCTAAAAACCATTTTTGATTTTCTAAAACAATTGGCACATAAGCAAAAATTTTACTTGGCTCATCTCCCTGAACCCGGTACTCGCCGTAAGCAGGTTCTTTTGATTGCAAAATTTTCAATTGTGTTTCAAATGAAATATGGCACGACCGGCAATCTGCATTTGTCTTGAAGATAGAATTAAAAAGCATTTCTTCATGTTTTGGATGATAAATCAGCCTTCCGTTTCCATCAAGTATCCAAACAAAATCGTTGCTGCGTAGTTTTAATGGGAGTATGAAATGTTTAATTAAAGAATCAAAATTTACAATGTAAGCGATTAATGAATTTTTTCTATTGACTTCTTTATTTAATGGCAGAACAATTAAGAAAGATTTCTCGCTGTGAATATCATCCAATCTTTCCGGCAACACTTCCGAAACCAAAAAATTATTAACCGCGAAGCTGTTGTGAAATTCTTCCAATAACACTTTTAGTTTATTCTCTACCCAAACAGGCGGTTCTTTGCCAGAGTAATAAACAATATTAGATAGAGAGTCAGTAATAATTATTGAAGAGATAATCGACTGATCATAGCTGACTCTGAAATTGTCAATCAACTCTCTTGATTCAATAATGTTATTGTTAAACTTAGGGTTACCCGTTAAGAAATTCATATCTTTTATAAGATGATCAAGAAAATACGCGATACCTCCGGAAACAACTTTTGTCATTTCTAATTGCTGCAGTTGATGATTCTTCTTAGAATCTTCGAGTATTAGCGAATAAATATTATTAACAAGGAAAAGAAACAACACAGTAATTGAAATCAGTGTAAAGAACAAAAGATATTTATATTTATTCTTCATCATATATCTACAAATACTTCTCAATCATTTTTAATAATTCATCCGCTTCAAATGGTTTGGCTAAGCAGTCTATACAGCCTGCTTCTAAAGAGCGTTCCTTATCTTCGGGGAATGTGTATCCTGATACTGCAATAATAGGGATGTGCGAATAATTATCATCGTTAGTAAGTGTTTTAGTTAAGTCCAAACCAGTCATTCCTCGTAAAGAAATATCCATTAAAATCAAATCTATTTGCACTGAAGCCAGGATTGGGAATGCCGCAAGAGCAGTAAAAGCAGAATAAGCATCATAATATTTTTCAAGAATTGATTTCATATACAACTGGTTTATTCCGTCATCTTCAACAACAAGAATGTTTTTTCTTCTACCCGGCTTGGACATTATTTTAACTCCAAAATAAAACGAATTCTAATTTCAATACATTTTACTTCCACAAAATTAATTGTAAAACAAAAATCACTCATGAATGAAAATTTTTTTAAGCGTTTGCATCTATTCATCTCCCTTGTTTATAGCTTCTTATTGATTCCTTTAGAACAAAAATCAACCCGGGTATAACTTTATAGATAACAGGGATAACCCCGCTTGAAAATATTCCAAACTTAACCATTTATAATATCCATTAAAAAGTTTAAATTAACAGTAGATTTTGAAGTTTAAATTAGCAAAAAGAATGTTAAGTTAGAGTATAACAAAATCGTTAAATCACTACAAATAGAATTATTTTCAGGCGTCGTTATGAAAAACTTAATTTTTTTAGTCAGTATTTTATTTATCGGCGGGTGTATGGAAACAAACGATAAAAATCTAAAAGAGAAGTATACCGAAGAAATAAAACAAACCGATTTAGATTTCTCGGCGCTATCGGAAAGTGAAGGCGTTACAAAAGCATTCATCAAATATTCTGATGAAGATGTTGTTATGCTTCGGGATAAAAAATTTCCAATTCTTGGCAAAAAAGAATTGAAGGATTATTATAACGCGCGCCCCGATGATGGTTCAATTCTAACATGGTATCCGATAAAAGCCGAAGCTGCAGAAAGCGGAGAGATTGGTTACTCGTTTGGAAATTGGAAGTATAAAACGAAAGACACAACGTTATTTGGCAACTACGTTTCTGTTTGGAGAAAAAATTCAAACGGCGAATGGAAATACATTCTTGACGGCGGCGTTACAACCCCAGCGCCTGAAGAAGGCAAATAATTTTTTAAATAAACTTAAGGGCTCCTCTGAAAATCCGTTAACTAACGGAATGCGGGCATATACTGCCAAACCGGCTTTCCGAATAGCGCCAATTATAGTAGAGTTTCTGCAAAATAGCTTCTCTGTCATTTCGAAGGAGTCTTCGACTGAGAAATCTCTTAAGAACATGAGATTTCTCCCTTCGGTCGAAATGACATTAACCTGAAAAATTTATTTTGCAG
>Ga0100385_1001377_pt1 | contig 24863 bp, 24 predicted proteins | sample CryGeymeta201509_FD_81543 | JGI IMG/M metagenome (GOLD analysis project Ga0100385, IMG submission 81543) | Groundwater microbial communities from Crystal Geyser aquifers in Utah, USA - Crystal Geyser metaG 2015-09 | ecosystem: Environmental > Aquatic > Deep subsurface > Groundwater | place: USA... | reverse complement strand
CGCGCAGCGGCAGCAGCGACCATCTGCGGGAGGAAGAAGCACGGGTATTCGTCCGTGATGACGACGCAGGCGCGAGCGGCCAGCGCTTCCAAAAGGCCGCGGCCGGCGCCGCGCTGCGGTTCCACGTAGGGCAGGTAGGTCACCGGCAGCTTCGCGAAGCGCACGCTGTTCTCGGCCATGCCATCGAGCGCGAAGCGGTGCAGGCGGTCCGACGCCCAGCGGTAGTCGCAGCGCAGCGGCTCGAGCACGAGCAGCGGGCGGTCCAGGCGCCGCGCCTATTCCACCGCGCGCTGCAGCCCGAAATTCCAGGTGGTGCGCCGCGCCGCGATCATCCAGTACAGGACGTAGTCGCGCTCCTCGCCCACGGGCCGGTCATGCGGCGTCCTCAGCCGGATCTCGGGGACGACGGGAGCAGTCAGCGCGCGCATGGGGCCGGAGGATAGCACCGCGCAGCGCGCGTGTCGCAGCGTCGGACATCGTGCGCGGCGCGGCCAGCGTGGACTCGCGGCTTGCTGTCGCGGTGGCGTCCGCTCGTGCCATGTCTTGGCGCCATGCTTGCTTCGGCACCCCGCGGCCTGCAGCGCGAACAGTTCATCGCGCGCCCGGTGTCCGAGGTGTTCGACTGCTTCGCCGATGCGGCCAACCTGCAGGCCATCACGCCGGGGTTCCTCGACTTGGGCTCGTGACGCCACTGCCCATCGCCATGCACGAGGGCGCGCTCATCGACTACCGGCTGCGGCTGTCCGGCGTGCCGTTCGGTTGGCGCACGCGCATCGAGAGCTGGGAGCCAACCGCACTTTCCACGGACGGGCAGGCGCGTTTCACGGACCGACAGGTTCGTGGGCCCCATGCGCCGTGGCATCATCGGCACGAGTTCGTGGCCGTGGACGGGGGCACGCACATGACCGACAAGGTGGATCACGCCGAGTCGATCGTCATCGAGGGCCGCTCCTATCGCATGCGCGATCAGATCGACGCCTGAGCGTTACTGCTTCTGCACTTCGTACCGCCGCCCCTCTCGCTCAGGGGCCGGCGGCTTCCCCTTTCCCTACGCCATCTCGTCGCAACCCGCTGTCTCAATCCATTTGTCACACCAGGCTTATGTCGGCTCCTGCGCGCCATTTCCAGTTCGGCGCCGACAAACAGTACTTCTTTGCTGTGGCTTCAAGACATTCACTCCCGGCTCCCTCGTCACTTCGAGGGGCGATGATGTCCTGCCGCCGTTGCGGATACAGCCGATAATTACATCGGCCTATCGGCTACTGGGGGATTTTGAAGTGGCCATCAATGGGGGAATTTGGGTGGCCACCGCGGGTCTATAGAACTGATTCGGTCTTCCGCGGGCGAAAAGCGCACGCCAGCGTCACATTTCGAAAACCCAGGGGCTTATTTTCGTGATAACGGCCCGCGCCCACCCAAGCAAGGCACTGGCACGCCAGCATGGGTACAAAACGGTGACAGGTATCAAGGAACAGCCCGGGACAACGGGGACAATTCGGGGACACTGAAATTCCAAAATTTTGTCCCCAAGCAAGATTTGAATGTCGCCCGGAAAATAAAAAAACCGCCTAAGTGGCGGTTTTTTTAAGGTGTTTCTTGGCGGAGTGGACGGGACTCGAACCCGCGACCCCCGGCGTGACAGGCCGGTATTCTAACCAACTGAACTACCACTCCTCGTCCTGCTGCACCAGGCTGGTGGGTGCTGACGGGCTCGAACCGCCGACATCCGCCTTGTAAGGGCGACGCTCTACCAACTGAGCTAAGCACCCGCTTGCGCACCCGATCCTGCGCGCGATCCCGCACCCAGGATCCAGACCCGACGCCTCGACGGCACCCGCATCGCGGTCACCGCCGAACGTGTTTCAGTTTAATGCATCCTTCAGACCCTTGCCAGCGCGGAACTTCGGAACCTTGGCCGCCCTGATCCGGATCGCCGCGCCGGTGCGCGGATTGCGCCCGCTGCGTGCCGCGCGCTTGCCGACGAAGAAGGTGCCGAAACCCACCAGCGTCACCATCCCCCCCTTCTTCAGCGTCGACCTCACACCACCCACCGTCGCATCGAGCGCCCGGCCCGCCGCCGCCTTCGAGATGTCGGCCTGCTTGGCGATGTGATTGATCAGATCGGTCTTGTTCACTTCGTTCCCCTGTTCTGGTTGATCGGACATGCCCGATGCGATGCTCGCGGAACGCTTCACCGCTCGTTGATGTGTAGCCTCTGCGCCGGAGTTCGATTCGGAGGGCCGCGCCCGCGCGATGCTCCGGGCGATTCCGCACGCGCTTTATAGCAAGCCGAAAATCACCGGTCAAGCGCTATCGGTGCAATGCAGCCGATTTCGGACAGCTGGATCGGCGTTGCGCCTACAGGAACCGCACCTGCCCATCCGGTCGAGTGCCGAAACGTACCTTCCGTAGGGCGCGGCAGGCGAAGCGCATCGCGCCGCAGGCTGCCTTGGCAACAGGCAAGGAAGCGCGCACCGCAGCGGATCAATGGGTGATCGCCGTCGAATCCAGCGTGCCGCCGGAAGCCGCCGGCAGCGGGCCGGCTTCGCCCGATCCCGCCTCGGGCTTCTCGGCTGCCGGTTCGGGTTTGCGCTCGAGCGCGAGTTCGAGCACCTTGTCGATCCACTTCACCGGAATGATCTCGAGACCGTTCTTGATGTTGTCGGGGATCTCGGCCAGATCCTTCACGTTTTCTTCCGGAATCAGCGCCACCCGGATGCCGCCACGATGCGCCGCGAGCAGCTTTTCCTTGAGGCCGCCGATCGGCAGCACCTCGCCGCGAAGCGTGATCTCGCCCGTCATCGCGACATCCGAGCGCACCGGGATTCCGGTGAGGATCGAGACCAGCGCAGTGGCGATCGCGATCCCCGCGCTCGGCCCGTCCTTGGGCGTCGCACCTTCCGGAAGGTGGACGTGGAGGTCGCTGCCCTGGTAGAAATTCTCGTCGATGCCCAACTGCTTCGCGCGCCGGCGCACGACCGTGAGCGCGGCCTGGATCGATTCCTGCATCACTTCGCCGAGCTTGCCGGTGGTCATCGTCTTGCCCTTGCCGGGCACGACCACCGCTTCGATGGTGAGGAGTTCCCCCCCGACCTCCGTCCACGCCAGCCCGGTGACCTGCCCGATCTGATTCTCCTTCTCCGCGATGCCGAACGCGTAGCGGCGCACGCCGAGCAGCTTGTCGAGCCCCTTCGAGTTGACCACCACCTTGTTCTTGCGCTTGCCGAGCACCAGCGACTTGACGACCTTGCGGCAGATCTTGGAGATCTCGCGCTCCACCGCACGCACACCGGCCTCCCGCGTGTAATAGCGGATGACGTCCATGATCGCCTCGTCGGTGATCGAGAGCTCGTCCGCCTTCAGCCCGTTGGCCTTCAACTGCTTGGGCAGCAGGTAGCGCTTGGCGATGTTGAGCTTCTCGTCCTCGGTGTAGCCGGAGAGCCGGATCACCTCCATCCGGTCGAGCAGCGGCGCCGGAATGTTCAGGGTGTTGGCGGTCGCGACGAACATGACATCCGACAGGTCGTAGTCGACTTCGACGTAGTGATCGACGAAGGTGCTGTTCTGCTCCGGGTCGAGCACCTCGAGCAGGGCCGAGGACGGATCGCCGCGGAAATCCATGCCCATCTTGTCGACCTCGTCGATCAGGAACAGGGGATTGCGCACGCCGATCTTGGCCATGTTCTGCAGGATCTTGCCGGGCATCGACCCGATGTAGGTGCGCCGGTGCCCGCGAATCTCCGCCTCGTCGCGCACCCCGCCCACGGACATGCGCACGAACTTGCGGTTGGTCGCACGCGCGATCGACTGGCCGAGCGAAGTCTTGCCCACTCCGGGCGGTCCCACCAGGCACAGGATTGGCGCCTTCAGCTTCTCGACCCGCTGCTGCACGGCGAGGTACTCGAGGATGCGCTCCTTGACCTTCGCCAGGCCGTAGTGGTCCTTTTCCAGCACCGCTTCTGCGGCGGCGAGGTCCTTGTTGATGCGCGTCTTCTTCTTCCACGGCAGGCCGGTGAGCGTCTCCACGTAGTTGCGCACGACCGTGGCTTCGGCGGACATCGGCGACATCAGCTTGAGCTTCTTGATCTCCGCCATCGCCTTGGTCTGGGCCTCCTTGCTCATTCCGGCGGCCTTGACCTTTTTCTCCATCTCGTCGAGATCGGCACCCTCCTCGCCCTCCCCGAGTTCCTTCTGGATCGCCTTGACCTGCTCGTTGAGGTAGTACTCGCGCTGGCTCTTCTCCATCTGGCGCTTGACGCGGCCGCGGATGCGCTTCTCGACCTGAAGGATGTCGAGCTCGCTTTCGAGATGGGTCAGCAGCCGATCGATGCGCTCGGCGACGGGCGCGAGTTCGAGGATCTCCTGCTTCAGTTCGAGCTTGAGCGGGAGGTGGGCCGCGACGGTGTCCGCCAGCCGGCCCGGGTCTTCGATGTCGGCCAGCGACCCGAGAATCTCGGGCGGAATCTTCTTGTTGAGCTTGACATACTGGTCGAACTGGGCGAGCACCGCCCGGCGCATGCCCTCGATCTCGTGTGTCGACGCGGGTTCGCTCGCCACCGGGCTGACCAGGGCCATGAGTACCGTCTGCTGGTCAGCGATGTGCTCGATGCGTCCGCGCTGTACGCCTTCGACCAGCACTTTCACCGTGCCGTCGGGAAGCTTGAGCATCTGCAGGATGTTCGCGATGCAGCCCGTACCGTAGACGTCTGCCGGCGCCGGCTCGTCCTTGGCGGCCGATTTCTGCGCCACCAGGAGGATGCTCTTGCCGGATTCCATGGCGGTTTCCAGCGCCTTGATCGACTTGGGCCTGCCCACGAAGAGCGGGATCACCATGTGCGGGAACACCACCACGTCACGCAGCGGAAGGAGCGGCAGCTCGACCCGCTCGACACTCAACTCGACATTGCCGGACATAGGGTTTCCCTCGATGGACACACTGATGCGACCCAGATGGGGACGCAGCCTGACGATTCAAGCCGCCAGGGCGACGGCGCTCAGTTCGAGCTGGCGACCTTGGCCTGATCGGCGTAGAGGATGATCGGCTTGCCATCGCCCTCGATCATGCTCTCGTCGACGACCACCTTGATGACATCGCTCATGGTCGGGAGTTCATACATGATCTCGAGCAGCACCGTTTCCAGGATCGAGCGCAGCCCCCGGGCGCCGGTCTTGCGCTTCAGGGCTCGCCGGGCGATGGCATCGAGAGCAGGCTGACGGATCTCGAGCTCGACGCCCTCCATCGCAAACAGCCGCTGGTACTGCTTGGTCAGCGCATTCCTGGGCTCCAGCAGGATCCGGACGAGAGCCGACTCGTCCAGCTCGTGCAGGGTCGCGACCACCGGCATCCGGCCCACGAACTCGGGGATGAGGCCGTAGCGGATCAGGTCCTCCGGCTCGACCAGGCGCAGCGTCTCGGTCACGGTCTTGCTGTTGCGGCTCCTGACCTCGGCGCCGAAGCCGATCCCGGCATTTTCGGTGCGCCCCCGGATGATCTTGTCGAGGCCGTCGAATGCCCCGCCACAGATGAACAGGATGTTGGTGGTATCGACCTGCACGAAGTCCTGGTTCGGGTGCTTGCGACCGCCCTGCGGGGGCACCGAGGCGATGGTGCCCTCGATCAGCTTCAACAGCGCCTGCTGCACGCCCTCGCCGGAGACGTCCCGGGTGATCGAAGGGTTGTCGGACTTGCGCGAGATCTTGTCGATCTCGTCGATATAGACGATGCCCTGCTGCGCCTTCTCGACCTCGTAGTCGCACTTCTGGAGCAGTTTCTGGATGATGTTCTCGACATCCTCGCCGACGTAGCCGGCCTCGGTCAGCGTGGTCGCATCCGCCATCACGAAGGGAACATTGAGCAGCCGCGCCAGGGTCTGCGCGAGCAGGGTCTTGCCCGAGCCGGTGGGGCCGATCAGCAGGATGTTGCTCTTCGCCAGCTCGACCTCGTCGCTCTTCGCGAGATGCTTGAGCCGCTTGTAGTGGTTATAGACCGCGACCGACAGAATGCGTTTGGCATGATCCTGGCCGATCACGTACTGGTCCAGGATGGCGCAGATCTCCTTGGGCGCCGGCAGTTCGCCGCGGCTGCCCTTCGGCCCCTGATCGGCGCTGATCTCGTCGCGGATGATGTCGTTGCACAGCTCGATGCACTCGTCGCAGATGAACACCGACGGGCCGGCGATGAGCTTGCGGACCTCGTGCTGACTCTTGCCGCAGAACGAGCAGTACAGCAGCTTGTCCGCGCCGGATTTTCTCTCCGCCATCGTCTTATTTCCCTGCGGCCTGGGCCGCCGCGTCCGCGCGATTGGTGAGCACCTTGTCGACCAGGCCGTAGTCGACCGCATCCTCGCCCGAGAAGAAGAAGTCGCGATCGGTGTCGCGCTCGATGCGCTCGATCGGCTGGCCGCTGTGCCTCGCCATCAACTCGTTGAGCCGCTGGCGCAGATACAGGATCTCCTTCGCGTGGATCTCGATGTCGGTCGCCTGCCCCTGAAAGCCGCCCATCGGCTGATGGATCATGATGCGGGAATTCGGCAGTGCGAAGCGCTTCGCCTTCGCGCCGGCGCAAAGGAGGAAGGCGCCCATGCTCGCGGCCTGGCCGATGCACAGCGTGCTCACGTCGGGCTTGATGAACTGCATCGTGTCGTAGATCGCCAGCCCCGCCGACACCGAACCGCCGGGCGAGTTGATGTAGAAGTAGATGTCCTTGTCCGGGTTTTCGGACTCGAGGAACAATAGCTGGGCAACGATCAGGTTCGCAGTGACGTCGTTCACGGGCCCGACCAGAAACACCACGCGTTCCTTGAGCAGCCGCGAATAGATGTCGTAGGCCCGCTCGCCGCGCCCGCTGGTCTCGATCACCATCGGGATCAGGCCCAGACCCTGCGGGTCCCCGCCCCCTGCCGTGCCGTTCGCCTTCACCTCAGTCATCCCCGCGACCTCCTCCGACTGTCCCGCGCGCACCGCGACCGGCCGCTGCCCTCACGCCGTGTTGCCCATCAGCTCGTCAAAGCTCACCGGAGTGTCGGTCACCCTGGCGTTTTCCAGCACCCAGTCCACAACGTTGTCCTCAATCACCAGCGCTTCGACCTGTGCGAGGCTCTGGTGGTTCGCATAGTACCAGCGCACCACCTCGGACGGGTCCTCGTAGCTCTGGGCGAAGTCGTCGACCATCGCCCGCACCTGTTCGGGGCGCGCCGCGAGACCCCTGCTCTTCACGATTTCGGCAAGGATCAACCCGAGCTTGACCCTGCGCTGCGCCGTTTCCGTGAACCAGCCCGGATCGACTCCCATCGTCTTCGGGTCGAGGCCGCGCTGGCGCAGGTCGTTCTGCGCGTTGTGCGCGAGCTGATGCGCCTCCTCCTGCACCAAGGCGGAAGGCAGCTCGACCGGATTGGCCGCCAGCAGGGCATTCATCACCTGCTCCTTGACCCGGCCGCGCACGCGCTTGCGCACCTCGCGCTCGAGGTTGGAGCGCACCTCGCTGCGCATGCGCTCCAGGTCACCGTCGGCGATCCCGAGCGAGCGGGCGAACTCCGCGTCCACTTCGGGCAGATGCGGCTCCTCGACGCGCTTGACCGTCACCTCGAACACCGCGCTCCTGCCTGCGACATCCTTGACGTGGTAGTCGTCTGGAAAAGTGAGCTCGAAGCTCTTCTTTTCGCCCGCCGCCATGCCCGCGAGCGCGGACTCGAAGCCCGGCAGCATGGCCCCGGCGCCCAGCGTCATCACGAAATCGGTCGCCTCGCCGCCCTTGAAAGGCTCTCCGCCGATCCGGCCGCTGAAATCGATCGTCATGCGATCCGCGCCGGCCCCCGAGCGCTGGACCTCATGGTAATGGGTGCGCTGCTTGCGCAGCACCTCGATCGTCTTGTCCACCTCCGCCTCACCGACCTCGATCACCGGCCGAGTGATCTCGCAGCCGCCGACATCGGCCGGCACGATGTCCGGATAGACCTCGAACACCGCCGAAATCTCGAGATTCCCCGGGTCGCCGCCGTCCTTGCGATCGAAGCGCGGATAGCCCGCCACGCGCAGGCTCCGGCTGCGCACCGCTTCGCTGAAGGCCTTCTGGACCGCGACACCGGTCGCCTCCGAGCGCGCCTGCGGGCCGTATTGCTGCGTGATCAGCTTGAACGGAACCTTCCCCGGCCGGAACCCGGCCATCTTCGCGGTGCGCGCGATCTTCCTGAGCCTCGCTTCGACCTCGCGATCGATCTCGGACATCGCCACCGACATGTCGAGACTGCGCTGGAGCGGGGGTGCGGTCGTACTGGTTTCCTGAGTCTGCATGAGTAGCCCCTGAACTACGGTTTCGGTTCGCGCCGGCGCGGCGGCGCCGAACGCTCCGGCATGCCGCGCGCTTGCGGCGGCGCCTGCTTTGGCGGGGCGATTCTAGCATGGCCCGCCGCCCGTCCCGCAGACGAACCGGCTCAATCCGCGCCTCGTTCTGCCGTAGTATTCGCTCAGGAACTTCGCCGCCGCGCGGAACTCAGAGCGGGTGAGACGGCGGGTGCCGCAACGTAAGCAACCCACCGCTCGCCGCGACGAATCGGACAACGCGGCAGCACATCGCCCGAAGGAGGGACAGATGAACTTCCTGAACGAATACCAGGCCCGCTACGAGGGGACACGGGAAGAGGAACTGAGCCTCCAGGAGTACCTGGAGGTGTGCAGGAGCGATCCTTCCGCCTATGCGAGCGCCGCGGAGCGCCTGCTCATGGCGGTGGGCGAGCCGGAGCTGCTCGACACGCGCACCGACCAGCGCCTTTCGCGCATCTTCTCCAACAAGGTGATCAAGGTCTATCCGGCGTTCAGGGACTTCTTCGGCCTCGAGGAGGTGATCGAGAACATCGTCGCCTACTTCCGCCATGCGGCGCAGGGACTGGAGGAGAAGAAGCAGATCCTCTACCTGCTCGGCCCGGTGGGCGGAGGGAAGTCCTCGCTCGCCGAGAAACTCAAGACGCTGATGGAGCGCGTCCCGTTCTACGCGCTCAAGGGTTCCCCGGTGCACGAATCGCCGCTCGGGCTGTTCGATGCACAGGAGGATGGCCGCATTCTCGAAGAGGATTTCGCCATCCCCCGCCGTTACCTCAACGGCATCATGTCGCCTTGGGCGGTCAAGCGGCTGCACGAGTACAACGGCGACATCACCCGGTTCCGGGTCGTCAAGCTGCGGCCCTCGGTGCTGCGCCAGATCGCGGTTTCCAAAACCGAGCCCGGCGACGAGAACAACCAGGACATCTCGGCTCTGGTGGGCAAGATCGACATCCGCAAGCTGGAACAATACGCGCAGAACGATCCCGACGCCTACAGCTACTCGGGCGGCCTGTGCCTCGCGAATCGCGGGCTGCTGGAGTTCGTGGAGATGTTCAAGGCACCGATCAAGGTGCTGCACCCGCTGCTCACCGCGACCCAGGAGGGCAACTACAAGGGCACCGAAGGCTTCGGGGCGCTGCCCTTCGACGGCATCGTCCTTGCCCATTCGAACGAATCGGAATGGCTGGCATTCAAGAACAACCGCAACAACGAAGCCTTCCTGGACCGCATCTACACCGTCAAGGTGCCCTACTGCCTGCGGGTATCCGACGAGGTGAAGATCTACGACAAGCTGCTCGCGAACTCTTCGCTCTCGCGCGCGCCCTGCGCACCCGACACGCTGCTCATGATGGCGCAATTCGCGGTGCTCTCGCGGCTGAAGGAGCCGGAGAACTCGAGCCTCTTCTCCAAGATGCGCATCTACGATGGCGAGAACCTCAAGGACACCGACCCCAAGGCCAAGTCCTATCAGGAGTACCGCGACTACGGCGGCGTCGACGAAGGCATGACCGGCCTATCGACGCGCTTCGCCTTCAAGGTGCTGTCGAAGGTCTTCAACTTCGATCACCGCGAGATCGCAGCGAACCCCGTGCATCTCATGTACGTGCTCGAACAGTCCATCGCGCAGGAACAATACCCCCCGGAAACCGAGCAGAGGTATCTGGGCTACATCAAGGAGTACCTCGCCCCCCGCTACGCCGAATTCATCGGCAAGGAGATCCAGACCGCCTACCTCGAGTCCTATTCGGAGTACGGCCAGAACATCTTCGACCGCTACGTGACTTACGCAGACTTCTGGATCCAGGACCAGGAATACCGCGACACGAACACGGGCGAGATCTTCGATCGCGCGGCGCTCAACGACGAACTGGAGAAGATCGAGAAACCAGCCGGGATCAGCAATCCGAAGGACTTCCGCAACGAGATCGTGAACTTCGTGCTGCGCGCGCGGGCGAAGAACAGCGGCAGGAACCCGCTGTGGACCTCGTACGAGAAGCTGCGCGCCGTGATCGAGAAGAAGATGTTCTCGAACACCGAGGACCTGCTGCCGGTCATTTCCTTCAATGCCAAGGCCTCCGGCGACGACCAGAAGAAACACCAGGATTTCGTCAACCGGATGACCGGAAAAGGCTACACGGAAATGCAGGTGCGGCTGCTGTGCGAGTGGTACCTGCGCGTTCGCAAGTCCTCGTGAGCCCGGCGCGCGCCGGCCCGCGAGCTTTCCCGCAAGAGCATAGCGTCTCTCGGGCCGGTCTGAAGGAGTTCCGCGTGTTCCGCGTCATCGATCACCGCCACGACGGCAAGAACCGCAGCGCGATCAATCGGAGCCGCTTCTTCCGCCGTTTCCGGGCCCAGATCCGGCGCGCGGTGTCGGACTCGATTTCAGGGCGCAGCATCACCGACATCGACCGCGGCGAGGACATCTCTCTGCCGCAGAAGGATCTCGCCGAGCCGCAGTTCGGTCTCGATGCAGGCGGGATCCGGGAATCCGTCCATGCCGGAAACGACCGCTTCAACGCCGGCGACGAGGTCGATCGCCCGCTCGGCGGAGAGGACTCGGGGCGGGGCGGGGCGGGCCAGGGCGGCGAGACTGAGGACGACTTCGTGTTCCGCGTATCGCGCGAGGAATTCCTCAACATCTTCTTCGAAGATCTCGCGCTTCCGGACCTGGTGAAAACGGAGCTCGCCCGCATCCCCGAGCACAAACTGGTTCGCGCCGGATTCAGCCAGACCGGGGTCCCGGCCAACCTCGATGTCGCGCGCTCGATGCGCGGAGCGCTCGGACGGCGTACGGCGCTGGCGGCCCCCTGGCGTGCGCGGCTCCACGAGGCCGAGGCGAAGCTGGCCGAGGCGCTCGATCGCCACGGCGTGGACGACGAGGAGGATGAAGACATCCATGCGCTGCGCATCGAGATCGCACGGCTGAAGGCGCACATCGAGGCGATTCCCTACATCGACAGTTTCGACCTGCGTTTCCACAACCGCGTGCGCCAGCCCAAACCGACCACGCAGGCCGTGATGTTCTGCCTGATGGATGTCTCCGGTTCGATGGACGAGGAGCGCAAGGACATCGCCAAGCGTTTCTTCCTGCTGCTCTATCTGTTCCTGCAGCGCAACTACGAGAACGTCGAGGTCGTCTTCATCCGCCATCACACCGTGGCCGCCGAGGTCAGCGAGGACGAGTTCTTCCATTCGCGCGAGTCTGGCGGCACGGTGGTCTCGAGCGCGCTCGAACTGATGATCGAGATCGCCCACAGCCGCTATGCCGGCGGATCGTGGAATCTCTACGCGGCCCAGGCCTCCGACGGCGACAACTGGGACAACGATTCCCCGACCTGCCGCAATCTGCTCATCGATGCCGTGCTGCCGCTGGTGCAGTACTTCGCCTATGTCGAGATCCGCGCCGGCGAGCCGCAGAACCTATGGCGCGAATACCTCGCGGTGGCCGCGCGCAGCCGCAAGTTCGCCATGCAGCGCATCGCGGAGCTTTCCGACATCTATCCGGTGTTCCGCGAGCTGTTCCGGAAGAAGCCCGCATGAGCGAACTGCCCCCGCGCCGCGCACGCAAGCGCGCGCGGCGTGCCCTGCCCGCACCCGGCGAGTGGTCGCTGGAGCTCATCGAGCGCTACAACCGCGAGCTGGCGCGGGTCGCGGGCGGCTTCGGACTGGAGACCTATCCGATCGAGGTCGAGCTCATCAGCGCAGAGCAGATGATGGACGCCTATGCCTCGATCGGCATGCCGGTGTTCTATCACCACTGGTCCTTCGGCAAGCACTTCCTCACCACGGAGAAACGCTACCGGCGCGGTCAGATGGGACTCGCCTACGAGATCGTCATCAACTCGAACCCCTGCATCGCCTATCTCATGGAGGAGAACACCATGACGATGCAGGCCCTGGTCGTCGCCCACGCCGCCTACGGACACAACTCGTTCTTCCGGAACAACTACCTGTTCACGACCTGGACCAGCGCCGAAGGCATCATCGATTACCTGGTGTTCGCCCGCAACTACATCGCCGAATGCGAGGAGCGCCATGGAGAAGCGCAGGTGGAAGAGCTGCTCGACTCCTGTCACGCGCTGATGAATCTGGGCGTGGACCGCTACAAGCGCGTGCAGCGCCTGTCGCTCGCCCGCGAGCACGAGCGGCAGCGGGAGCGCGAGGACTATCTGCAGACCCAGGTCAATGACCTCTGGCGCACCCTGCCCGCGCGCGAGACACCGGGGCACGGCGAGGCTCAGGAGCGCTTCCCGGCGGAACCGCAGGAGAACCTGCTCTACTTCATCGAGAAGAACGCGCCCCTGCTCGAACCCTGGCAGCGCGAGATCGTGCGCATCGTGCGCAAGATCGCGCAGTACTTCTACCCGCAGCGGCAGACGCAGGTGATGAACGAAGGCTGGGCCTGCTTCTGGCACTACACGCTGATCAACGCGCTCTACGACGAAGGGCTGCTCGCCGACAGTTTCATGATCGAGTTCCTCCAGCACCACACCAACGTCGTCGCCCAGCCGGCCTACGACAGCCCCTGGTACTCCGGCATCAACCCCTACGCGCTCGGCTTCGCGATGTGGCGCGACCTGCGGCGCATCTGCGAGCATCCGGACGACGAGGACCGCGCCTGGTTTCCCGAGATCGCCGGCACCGACTGGCGCCGCTCGCTCGACTTCGCGATGCGCAACTTCAAGGACGAGAGCTTCATCGCGCAATAACTGTCGCCCAGGCTGATGCGCGAGCTGCGCCTGTTCGCCGTGCTCGACGACGACCGCCGCCAGCGGCTCTCGATTTCCGCGATTTCCGACGAGCGCGGCTACCGTGAAATCCGCCGCGTGCTCTCCGACCAGCACAACCTCGGCAGCCGCGAGCCGGACATCCAGGTCTGGAATGCCGACATCCGCGGCGACCGCTCCCTCACGCTGCGCCACCGCAGCTCGCAGCGGCGGCCGCTCACCGGGGACACCGCGGCGGTGCTCAAGCACCTCGCCCGCCTGTGGGGATTCACGGTTCGGCTGGAGACGCTCGGCGAAGACTGCAGCATCGAGACCGCCGGCGAGTGCCGCCTGGAGAAGCGCAAGGGCGCCCGCTGACCCTGCCCGGCGCCTTCCGCTCAGAGCGCAAGACGCCGCCTCGCCGTGAATGCGAGCACGCCCAGCCCGGATGCCATGAGCATCCACTGGCCCGGCTCGGGCACCGGCGCCAGCGGCGAGCCGGTCACCGAAATCGAATCGATCCCGATCCACTCGTCGTTGCCGGTGGCGTTCGCGGTGATGAAGCGAAGCTGGAGCGCCGCGGTTCCGGCGGCATCCGCGGGCAGCGTGAGCGCGACCGGCGTCACCGCGCCCGCGGCCGAGCCCACGGTCGCATCGGCGAGGAAGGCCGCGGGCAGGTTGACGAAATCGCCGCTTCCCCCGGTGCGGTACTGCAGGGCGAGCGGCTGCACGGCGTCGTCCATCGAGCCGTCCAGGTCGCGCACGACGTAGCTCAGGTGCACGTCCTGCCAGCCGCGCGTATCCAGGTCGAGCAGCAGGAAGGGCGCATCGGCGGTGCTCGATCCCTGCAGCGCCACGGCCGCATCGGCGAGTTCGAATTCGGCAATCCCGCCCGAGATCAGCGTGTTCGGGTTGGACTGGTTGGCGATCACCTGGAGCGGCGTGCCCGTTCCCGGCGCCACGATCAGGGAAGGATCGGCACCCGCGACCGACACCAGACCATCCCCACGATAGCCGAGGAAGCCGGGTACACCCGACCAGTCGTTGGCTGCGGTAATCAGCGAGGTGTCGGTCCAGTCCTGGAAGAACGGCAGCGGGCGAAACACCGCATCGGCGCGCGCGCCCGATGCGAAAAGCGAAGCCACGGCGAAGCAGACTGCAGACTTGCGCAACATGGGAGCCTCCCTTCGGTTGAGTTGCGGGAGCCAGTGTGAGCGCGCCCGCCCGCCGGTTCAATATGACATCATGGCTAGGGAGACTCGGGCGGTCGGGCTAGGCCCTTCGATGTAGGCGCCGGGCGGGACAGTGGCGGCCGGCTCCGCAGGCAGTTGGTGCGAAGGGCGGGACTCGAACCCGCATGCCGTGAGGCGCCGGAACCTAAATCCGGTGCGTCTGCCAATTCCGCCACCTTCGCACGCCGCAGCGCTGCGGATGTTACCCCGGCCGTGCGTGCGGCGCGCAGCCGCTCATTCGAGTCCGGCCTGCCTGCGCTCCCACGCCCAGGCATGGGCCACGATGGTGTCCAGCGCATGGTAGCGGGGGCGCCAGCCCAGCACCGCGCGGGCGGCGCGCGCATCCGCCACCAGCCGCGCCGGATCGCCTTCGCGCCGCGGCGCATCGACGATCTTTACCGCGCGCCCGGTCACCCGCCGGACCGCATCGATTACTTCCTGCACCGAGAAGCCGTTCCCGTTTCCGAGATTGAACGCGGCGCTTTGATCACGTGCGGCGAGGAAGTCGAGCGCGAGCAGATGCGCCTCGCACAGATCCGCGACATGGATGTAGTCGCGGATGCAGGTGCCGTCCGGCGTGTCGTAGTCGCGCCCGAACACGCTCACCGCCGGGCTGCGGCCCGAAGCCGCGCGCAGCACCAGCGGGACCAGGTGGGTCTCGGGCTCGTGGCGCTCGCCCAGTTCGCCCTCGGGATCGGCGCCCGCGGCATTGAAATAGCGCAGCGCGACCGACCTCAGCCCGTAGGCGCGGTCGAAGTCCGCGAGCGTCTCTTCCACCATCCGCTTGCTGCGCCCGTAGGGATTGATCGGGTACGCGGGATGCGCTTCGTCGATCGGCACGCGCTGCGGCTCGCCGAACACCGCCGCGCTGGACGAGAAGACGAAACGCCTCACCCGGTGCGCGAGCATCGCCTCGAGCAGGTTGAGTGTGTTCGCGTAGTTGTTGCGGTAGTAGCGCGCGGGATCGCGGACCGACTCGGCCACCTGGATGAACGATGCGAAATGCATCACCGCGTCGAAGCGCCCTGCGGCGAACGCGCGCCCGAGCGCATCGCGGTCGGCGAGATCGGCCTCGATCAGGCTGCCGGCGGCGAGCGCGTCGCGATGCCCGGTCGAGAAGTTGTCGAGGGTGACGACCTCGTGACCCGCGGCGGCGCAGCGCTTGACCATGTGCGAGCCGATGTAGCCCGCGCCCCCGACGACGAGCAGCCTCACCTCGCGCCCCGCCTGCGCTCAGCCCCGCCCATAGCTGTCCTCGAAGCGCACGATGTCGTCCTCGCCGAGGTAGCCGCCGGACTGCACTTCGACGATCTCGAGCGGAAGCTTTCCGGGGTTCTCCAGCCGGTGCTTCACGCCGAGCGGGATATAGGTCGATTCGTTCTCGCCGAGGAGGAAGACCTCCTCGCCGCGGGTCACCCGCGCGGTGCCGCGCACCACCACCCAGTGTTCGGCGCGATGGTGGTGCATCTGCAGCGAGAGCGTCGCGCCCGGCGCCACCACGATGCGCTTGACCTGGAAGCGCTCGCCGCGATCGATGCTGTCGTAATGGCCCCAGGGGCGATGGATCTTGCGATGGGCGGTGACCTCGTCCCGGCCCTCCCGCTTCAGGCGTGCGACGATCGCCTTCACCTCCTGCGCACGATCCTTCGCGGCCACCATCACCGCATCGGGCGTCTCGATCACCACCACGTCCTTCACCCCGACGCAGGCCACCAGCCGGCTCGACGAGATCGCGAGCGTGCCGCACGTTTCATGCAGCAGCACGTCGCCGCGGATGACGTTGCCGTCCGCGTCCTTCGCGCTCACCGCCCACAGCGCATCCCAGGCACCGACATCCGACCAGCCGGCATCCAGCGGGATCACGGCAGCCTGCCCGGCGCCGAGCCGCTCCATCACGGCGTAATCGATCGAATCGGCCGGGCAGGCGGAGAACGCCTCGCACCCGACGCGCAGGAAGTCGCGATCGCGCTTCGCCCCGGCGTAGGCCGCGCGGCACGCCGCGGCGATGTCGGAGCGCAGCCGCTCGATCGCGGCGAGCCAGGCGGACGCCTTCATCACGAAGATGCCGCTGTTCCAGAGATGGCTCCCGGCGGCCAGGTATTCGCGCGCCCGCGCGAGATCCGGCTTCTCGACGAAGCGCACCAGCTCGCAGCCGCCGGTCGATGCGGGCTCGCCGATCGGCGTCCCGCGCTCGATGTAGCCGTAACCGGTCTCTGGCGCATCGGGTGCGATCCCGAAGGTCACGAACCTCCCCGCCTCGGCGAGCCGCGCCGCGCCCGCGACCGCATCGCGGAAGACTTCGGGCCGGGTCATGACATGGTCGGCGGGCATCGCGACCAGCACCGGATCCGCGCCCTGCGCGACTGCATCGAGCGCGGCCAGCGTGAGCGCCGGCGCGGTGTTGCGCCCGACCGGCTCGAGCAGGATCGCAGCCGCCGCCTGCTCCGCCTCGCGCAACTGCTCGGCGACGATGAAGCGGTATTCCTCGTTCGCGACCAGCAGCGGCGCGGCAACCGTGAGGCCCGCGGGCGCACCGGCGAGCCGCAGCGCAGTCGCCTGCAGCATGCTGTGCGGCTCCGAGAGCGAGAGGAGCTGCTTGGGATACTGTTCGCGCGAGGCCGGCCACAGCCGCGTGCCCGAGCCGCCGCACAGGATGACCGGTTGGATCAGCATTGGTACGCCCCCCCTCCTTCGCGGCGCGTCATCGCTGCGCGCCGGCCAGAAGATCCTCGAGGCATAGATCCAGCCCCACGCTCCAGTGGGGAATCTCGATGCCGAAGCGCTCCCGCACCGCCTCGCACGCGAGCCGCGAGTTCGCCGGCCGCCGTGCGGGCAGCGGATAGTCCGCGGTCGCGATCGCCACCACCTCGGCGACCCTGAGCGCGATCGAAGGATCGATCCTGCGCACACGCTCGAAAATCGCGTTCGCGAAGCCGTGCCAGCTCGTCTCTCCCGCAGCGCTCAGATGGAACAGAGCGCTCGCGAACGCGCCGCCGGCCCGTTCGCGCAGTGCGCGTGCCACGATCTGCGCGCTCGCCTCCGCCAGGTAACGCGCCCAGGTGGGCGCGCCGATCTGGTCGGCCACCACCCGCAGGCGCTCGCGCTCGGCGCCCAGGCGCAGCATCGTCCGCAGGAAATTCCTGCCGCGCGCCGCATACACCCAGCTCGCGCGAAGGCACAGGGAGTCCGCTCCGCTTTCCAGCACCGCGCGCTCTCCTGCGAGCTTGCTCGCGCCATAGACCCCGAGCGGACCGGGCGCATCGGACTCCGCGTAGGGCTGCGGCTTGGTGCCGTCGAAGACGTAGTCGGTGGAATAGTGGACGAGCAGCGCCCCGCGCCTGAGCGCCTCGCGCGCGAGCAGTGCGGGCGCCTCGGCGTTGATCGCGCGCGCGAGCTCCGCCTCGCTCTCGGCCCGATCCACCGCGGTGTAGGCCGCGGCATTGAAGATGACATCGGGCCGCACCCGGTCCAGCACCGGGACCAGGGTCTGCGGCCGGGCAAGATCGACTTCCGGCCTCTCGACTGCGCTCACCTCGCCCAGCGGCAGCAGGCTGCGGCGCAGCTCCCAGGCGAGCTGGCCGCTGCGCCCCACGACCAGGATGCGGCTCACGGAAAGACCTCGGCCTCGGCGAAGGCGACTCCCGCCGCGTCCTTCGCCGAAACGAGCGGAGCGGCCTCGAGCGGCCAGGGGATCGCGAGCCGCGCATCGTCCCAGCGGATGCAGCGCTCGTCGCCGGGAGCATAGAAATCGGTAGTCTTGTAGAAGAAATCCACGCTCTCGCTCGTCACCAGGAAACCGTGGGCGAAGCCGGGCGGAATCCACAGCATGCGCTTGTTCTCGTCGGAGAGTTCGACGCCGAGCGCGCGCCCGAAGCTCGCAGACGAGTGGCGCACATCCACCGCCACGTCGAACACGCTCCCGCGCGCCACGCGCACCAACTTGCCCTGCGGGTGGTGCAACTGGTAGTGCAAGCCGCGCAGCACCCCCTTGGTCGAGCGCGAATGATTGTCCTGCACGAATTCGGCATCGATGCCGGCGACTTCGGCCAGGGTGCGCCGGTTGTAGGTCTCGAGGAAGAATCCGCGCGCATCCCCGAACACCCTGGGCTCGAGGATCAGGAGATCCGGGATCTCGGTGCGAATGACCTTCACGTGCGCGCGCCCGCTCCGTTCCAGGGCTCGCCTTCCTCCTCCAGCAGTGCCAGCAGATAGCGCCCGTACTGGTTCTTCCGCATCGGATCGGCGAGCCGGCTCAACTGCGCGCGATCGATGTAGCCCATTCGGTAGGCGATCTCCTCGGGGCAGCAGATCTTGAGGCCCTGGCGCTTTTCCACCGTCTGGATGAACTGCGAGGCCTCGATCAGCGATTCGTGGGTGCCGGTGTCGAGCCACGCCTGGCCGCGGCCCATCACGACGACATCGAGTTCCCCCCACTCCAGATAGCGGCGATTGACGTCGGTGATCTCCAGCTCGCCGCGCGCCGAGGGCCGCAGCCCGGCGGCGATGTCGCCCACCCGCTCGTCATAGAAATACAGGCCCGTCACCGCCAGGCGGGAGCGCGGGCGGGCCGGCTTCTCCTCGATGCCGAGCGCGCGCCCGTCGGAACCGATCTCGACCACGCCGTAGCGTTCCGGGTCCGTCACCCGGTAGGCGAACACCGTGGCCCCGCGCTCCTGGCGCGCCGCACGCTGCAGATCGCCCGCGAGATCGTGACCGTAGAAGATGTTGTCGCCCAGCACCAGCACCGGCCTGGCGCCCGCGAGGAACGCGGCCCCGATGGTGAAGGCCTGCGCGAGCCCCGCCGGCGTGGGCTGCACCGCGTAGGAGAACGCCATGCCCCACTGGCTGCCGTCGCCCAGGAGCTGCTCGAAGCGGGGCGTGTCCTGCGGCGTCGAGATCACCAGCACTTCGCGGATGCCCGCCAGCATCAGGGTGGCCAGCGGATAGTAGACCATCGGCTTGTCGTAGATCGGCAGCAGTTGCTTGGACACCACCGAGGTGACCGGGTAGAGCCGGGTGCCGGAGCCGCCGGCCAGCAGGATGCCTTTGCGATCGTTCATCGTGAAGGAGAAGGTTCTGCGCCTGGTCCGGTAACGGCAGCGTTCAGCGCGCGCCGTAGTTCTTTTCGATCCAGGCGCGGTAGGCACCCGAGCTCACCTCGCTCACCCAGTCCTGATGGTCGAGATACCAGCGCACCGTCCTGCGGATGCCGCTCTCGAAACTCTCGGCGGGCTTCCAGCCGAGTTCGCGCTCGATCCTGTGCGCATCGATCGCATAGCGCCGGTCGTGTCCGGGACGGTCCTTGACGAAGTGGATCAGCTTCTCGTGCGGGACCACCGGGGAGCCGGGATGCATCTCGTCGAGCAGCCGGCAGATCGAGCGCACCACGTCGAGGTTCGCCATCTCGTTCCAGCCGCCGATGTTCCAGGTTCCGCCGGGCCGCCCGCGTTCGAGCACGGTGCGGATAGCGGCGCAATGATCGCCCACGTACAGCCAGTCGCGCACGTTGAGACCGTCCCCGTAGATGGGCAGCGGCGCTCCGGAGAGCGCATTGCCGATCACCAGCGGGATGAGCTTTTCCGGGAACTGGAACGGCCCGTAATTGTTCGAGCAGTTGGTGGTAAGCGTGGGCAGGCCGTAGGTGTGGTGCCAGGCGCGCACCAGGTGGTCGGACGCCGCCTTGGAGGCCGAATACGGGCTGTTCGGCCGGTAGGCGTCGGCCTCGCGGAACGGAGGATCCCCGGGCGCGAGCGAGCCGTAGACCTCGTCGGTCGAAACATGGAGGAACCGCAAGCGTTCGCGCGCCTGCCCCTCGAGCCCCTCCCAGTGGCTGCGCGCCGCCTCCAGCAGCGCGAAAGTGCCGTCGACGTTGGTGGCGATGAACTCGGCCGGGCCGTGGATCGAGCGATCCACATGGCTCTCGGCGGCGAAATGCACGATCGCGCGCGGCCTGTGTTCCGCGAGCAGACCGGCCACCAGCGCGCAATCGCGGATGTCCCCGCGAACGAAGCGATGGCGCGCATCGCCGTCCAGTGTACGCAGGTTGCCAGGGTTGCCCGCGTAGGTGAGCTTGTCGAGATTGATCACCGGCTCGCCGGTGGCGGCGATCCAGTCGATCACGAAATTCGAGCCGATGAAACCGGCACCGCCGGTCACGAGGATGCTCATGTCATTTGCCGCCGCGCCCTCATCGAGTCGGCGGATTATAGCCGCCGCCCTCGCCGCCCCCCCGCGACAGGCTTCACGCTGCGGCGGATCCGCAGCAGGACGGAACAAGACAGCACGACCGCCATCGCGGCAAGATCGGTGAGGAAGTCGCCCCAGTCCGCGCTGCGTCCGGGCAGGTGGAGCTGGCGCAGCTCGTCAAAGGCCGCGAACGGGACGACGACCGCGGCGACCGGCCACAGCCGCGGCCAGCACGCGGCCGCAAGCGCCGCGGACAGCGCTCCGAAGATTCCCCCATGCGCGAGCTTGTCCCAGGGCGCGGGGATCAGGCCGGCGGCCTCCGGCTGCGAATTGAACCAGGTGAGCGAGACCATCAGCGCGATCGCGCCTGCGGCCGCGATCCGCTTCAGGAAGTGTTCCTTCCCCGCCGTCAATTGGCCGGGGCGATGACGGTGCGCGCCGCGCCCTCCGGACAGGGTTCGATCGCGCCGATCCGCCACGCCCGCTCGCCGGCCGCCGCGAGCAGCTCGAGCGCGCGCGCCGAGTCCTGCTCCGCGACCACGACCGCCATCCCGATGCCGCAGTTGAAGACCCGATGCATCTCGGCCTCGGCGACTCCGCCTTCGCGCGAGAGCCAGTCGAACAGCGGCGGCCTCGGCCAGCTCGCGCCATCCAGGACCGCGCGCAGGCCGGCGGGCAGCACGCGCGGAAGGTTCTCCACCAGCCCGCCTCCGGTAATGTGCGCGAGCGCCTTCACCGGAGCCGCAGCGATCAGCTCCAGGATCGGCTTCGCGTAGATGCGGGTCGGCGCCATGACGACATCGGCAAGCGAGGCGCCGCCATCGAAGATCTCGTCGAGCCGCGGGCGCGCGCGCTCGAGGATGCGCCGGATGAGCGAATAGCCGTTCGAGTGCGCGCCGCTCGAGGCGAGCCCGAGCACGCAATCACCGGGGGCGACGCGCGACCCGTCGAGGATGCCCTCGCGCTCCACCACGCCCACCGCGAAGCCGGCGAGGTCGTATTCTCCAGGCGGGTACATTCCGGGCATCTCTGCGGTCTCCCCGCCGATCAGCGCGCAGCCGGAGAGCTCGCAGCCGCGTGCGATCCCGGCCACGACCCGCGCCGCGACTTCCACGTCGAGCTTCCCGCAGGCGAAATAATCCAGGAAGAAGAGCGGCTCGGCGCCATGGACGAGGATGTCGTTGACGCTCATCGCCACCAGGTCGATGCCGATATCATCATGGCGGCCGAGCTGGAAGGCGAGCTTGAGCTTGGTGCCCACCCCGTCCGTGCCCGACACCAGCACCGGCTCGCGATAGCGCGCGGGCACGCGGAAGAGCGCCCCGAAACCACCGATCCCGCCCAGCACTTCCGGGCGCAGGGTGCGCCGGGCGAACGGCTTGATCCGCTCCACCAGCGCATCGCCGGCATCGATGTCGACGCCGGCTTCGCGATAGGTCAGCGAGGAGGATTCCAAGTTGAGTTCCTCCCGGGCGGAGGCTAGAGTAGCGGTCTTTTTCTTCCGACCCGGATTCTAGCCGAAATGCCCCCCGAACGCGCCGCGCGCCGGAGCGCACTCGTCGCCCTGGCGGCCACGCTCGTCCTCGCCGCGGCGCTCTGGCTGCTCGCCCCGGTGCTGACCCCGTTCCTGCTCGCCGCCGTGGCCGCGTACGCCTGCGCCCCGCTGGTGGGCAGGATGCAGCGCTGGGGTCTGCCGAGGAGCGCGGGCGCGGTCGTGGTGCTCGTGGCGCTCGCCGCGCTGGCCGCCGCGGTCGTGCTCCTGATCGTGCCGCTCGCCGTGCGCGAGATGCAGACTGCGCTCGCGCGAGCGCCAGCGGCCGTTACGTTGTTCAACGAGCGGGTCGCTCCGTGGCTGCGCGAGCGGCTGGGCGCCGAGATCCAGCTCGACTCCGCGTGGCTGACGCAGGCCGTTGCGGAAAACTGGGACAGCCTGCGCGGCCTGCTGCCCAGGGTGCTGGACTCGCTTCGCATCGGCGGACTCGCGGTTGTCGGTTTTCTCGTCAATGCGCTGCTCACCCCGGTGGTGATGTTCTACCTGCTGCGCGACTGGGATGCGATGATCGGCCGCCTCGCCGCGCTGGTTCCGCACGACTGGCGGCCGCAGGCGGCCCGGCTCGCGGGAGAGATCGACACGGTGCTCGGACATTTCCTGCGCGGCCAGTTGCTGGTGATGGCCGCGCTCGCCGCGTATTACTCGGCCGGACTCGCGCTCGCCGGTGTGGGCTCCGCGCTGTCGCTGGGGATGCTCACCGGTCTGCTGATCTTCGTGCCCTACCTCGGCTTTGCGACCGGTTTCCTGCTCGCCCTTCTGGTCGCCGCGCTCCAGCTCCAGGGCTTCGCCCCGGTGGCCGGCGTGCTGATCGTCTTTGGCATCGGCCAGGCGGCGGAGAGCTTCGTGCTCACGCCGGTGCTGGTGGGCAGCCGCGTCGGACTGCATCCTCTCGCGGTGATCTTCGCGCTGATGGCCTTCGGCCAGGTGTTCGGCTTCCTGGGCGTGCTGCTCGCGCTGCCGGCAGCCGCCGCGATTGCGGTCGGGATCAGGGAAGCGCACCGCCGCTGGCTCGCCAGCCCCTTGTACCGGAACACGCGGTGAGACAGCTTCCGCTCGACCTGCGTGCCCGCAGGCATGCGACCTTCGACAACTTCGTCGCCGGCGCCAACGGCGAGGCGCTCGCGCGGCTGCGCGCGCTGGCCGCGCCCGGCTGCTACGAAATGATCTACCTGTGGGGCACGCCCGGCAGCGGGCGCAGCCACCTGCTGCGTGCCACCGCGGCGGCGGCGTCGAGCGCCGGGCGGCCGGTGTGGGAAGTGGGCGCGGCCGCGGGCGAGGCCGCGCGGGGACCGGTGCCGGGCGCCCTGGTGATCACCGACGATGTCGAGGCGCTCGCAGCCGACGCCCAGATCGAGCTCTTCCGCGCGATCAACACCGCCGCGCTCGCCGGCCTGGCGCTGCTCGTGGCGGGAGCCGAGCCGCCTGCCGCCCTCTGCCTTCGTGAGGATCTGAAGAGCCGGCTCGCCGCGATGCTGGTGTTCGAACTCAAGCCATTGTCCGACGAAGACAAGGCCCGCACGCTGCTGGAACAGGCGCGCGAGCGCGGGCTGCCGGTCGAGCGCGAGACCGTCGATTACCTGCTGCGGCACGCCAACCGCGACCTGCCTTCCCTGCTGGCGGTGCTCGAGCGGCTCGACCGCGCCTCGCTCGCGCTCAAGCGAACGGCCAGCCTCGCCCTGCTGCGCGAGGTGCTGCGCGAGAGCGAGGACGTCACACCGCGCGCGTGAGGATCGCAACGATGGATCTCGCCCTGTTCGACCTCGACAACACCCTGCTCGCAGGCGACTCCGACTTCGAGTGGGCGCAGTTCCTGATCGAGCGCGGCGTGCTCGACCGCGAACTCTACGAGGCGCGCAACGCCGAGTTCCTCGACCAGTACCGGCGCGGGGTGCTCGACATCCACGCCTTCCTCGACTTCCAGTTGAAGCCGCTGTCGCGCCATTCGCGCCGTCAGCTCGACGACTGGCACCGCGCGTTCATGCGCAGCCGCATCCTGCCGATCATCAACGAGGCCGGGCGCGCCCTGGTGCGGCGGCATCTCGAAGAGGGGGCGCTCGCCGCGATCGTCACCGCGACCAACAGCTTCGTCACCGCGCCGATCTGCGCTCATTTCGGCGTCTCGCATCTGATCGCCACCGAGCCCGAGAGCATCGCCGGGCGCTTCACCGGACGGGTCGCGGGCCTGCCGAGCTTCCGCGAGGGCAAGGTCACGCGGGTCGAGCAATGGCTTGCGGGACGCGGCCGCAAGTGGTCCGATTTCGACCGCAGCTTCTTCTACTCCGATTCGCTCAACGACCTCGCGCTGCTCGCGCGGGTGAGCCGGCCGGTCGCGGTCGATCCGGACGAGACGCTCGCCGCGCACGCGAAGGCCAGGGGCTGGCCGATCCTCAGCCTGCGCGAGCCCCATGTATCATTGGGAACACTCGAACTTCCGCATCACGAATGATCCGCAAGCTGCTGCGCCGCGTATTCCGGAGAGCCGAACCGGTTCCGGCGGGACCGGCCCTGATCCCGCTGGCGCGCCACGGCGTGCGCCGCGAACAGATTTCGCCCGCCGCACTGAAGGTCGTCGCCCGGCTGCAGGAGGCGGGCTTCAAGGCCTATGTGGTGGGCGGCGCGGTGCGCGACCTGATCGCCGGGCTGCAACCGAAGGATTTCGATCTGGCGACCGACGCCACCCCCGAGCAGGTGCGCGCGCTGTTCCGGCGCTCGCGCATCATCGGCAGGCGTTTCCGCATCGTCCATGTCATGGAAGGGCGGGAGACGATGGAGGTGACCACCTTTCGCGCGGCCGCCGACGACCGCGTCGAGACCGACGAGAACGGCCGGGTGCTGCGCGACAACGCCTTCGGCACCCAGGAGGAGGATGCG
>Ga0100385_1001370_pt1 | contig 24923 bp, 25 predicted proteins | sample CryGeymeta201509_FD_81543 | JGI IMG/M metagenome (GOLD analysis project Ga0100385, IMG submission 81543) | Groundwater microbial communities from Crystal Geyser aquifers in Utah, USA - Crystal Geyser metaG 2015-09 | ecosystem: Environmental > Aquatic > Deep subsurface > Groundwater | place: USA... | reverse complement strand
CTTCTTCAAAAACCACGTCCTCCCCGGGCAAAATCCGGTGCGAGCGGGCGAGGTCGCGCGGCAGAGTGATTTGATACTTGCTGGAAACTTTACTCATGTCTTTACTTTTGCAAAGCATGCTGATGCGTCAAGTCGATATTGCACGCATCGAGGTTCCACTCATCCATTTAATTGAAGCGCTCGGATTCCGATTTCTTGTGGGTGGGCATTTCATCAACAGAGAAGATCTGTGAAAGGGTTCACCGCACGTATGCCTTCGACGACGTTAAAATTTTTTGTGTTTTCGGTCAGCAGGACGCCGATTCCTGCTTCAAGCATCGTGGTGGCCAGTTGCATATCGAAGTATTGCTGTCCACCAGGATACGAACGGTCAAAGACTCAGCGTTCATAGGTATCGCTCCTTAAGATGAGTCATTCATGGGCGGTGCCAAATAAGACGATTTGGACTTGTGGAAAAATTGTTATGTATCCCTAAAAGAGTGTGCGGGCAATTGATTATGAGCTGGGATTCCATCTCCGCATCAACTATTGCTGCTGCTTCATGGTTTTACAAAAGATCAACTTTCAGAGTGGCAAAATCATTGCCCGTGTCGCGCTGCTGGCTGTGGTCGTCACGGCGGCTGTGCTGGGGGTCGCCTTTTATTTTTCCAGTTCGAGCATTCATAGTCTGCTGACAGAGAACCACCAACTGAACAAAGCCATTCGCAACCTGACGGAGGAGCGGCAGATCGGCTTTGCTACGCTGGCATCACGATCCCGCAATGCACGGGGCGAGCAGGAGAGCCTGGTGCGATTTGTGCAGACCGTGCCTGGCAAACCAAACGAAATCGTCAGCGAGGAGTTGTTTGTGGTGGTGGGCGAAGTGATCCACTTTGATGCCCTGATTGTTAAATTCAGCGATGACTTCGTAAAAGACGGCAAGGGCCGGGCGCTCTACCTCTGGCGGCGAATCTACGGGGACAATCAGGCACCGGCAGAAGGTGCTCTGATTCAGAGTCCCGATCAGGTACCGGAGCGCTACCGTGCGATCAGCCAGTCGTTGCGGCTCAAGGACCAATCCATCTTTTGGAACGCGATCTGGGAACTGGCCAACGATCCGCAGCAGTTGAGCCGATATGGCATTACAGCAGTGTTCGGCAATGCCATCTACACAAAAATGGAGCCGGACAGGGTCTATCTTTTCAAGATCAGTCCGACCGGACAGATCTATCCTGAGCTGTTGCAGTATCAGTAAGAGGAGGAGAGCGAGGTGGGCTGACCGGACGTATCATGCCCGCGAAGATACGCTGATAGATCTTGTTTTTCGGCTTGCGCAACTGACTGAGGTCAAACCCACGCTGTCGCACATAACTGGGTCCGTAGCGGTAGCTGGCAGCGAGCAGCGGATAAGAAAAGGCATCATGTTTTTTGAGATAGTCCCGGCAGAAAACCAGATAATCGACCGCCACCCGCACATTGGTTTTCCAATCCCACGCGAGACGATAGGACTCATCCGAAACCTGGCGCCACGCGGGCTTGGTTAACTGCATCATTCCCCGGGTAACCGAGCTGCGGGCCGTGGCATTTAGACTGCTTTCTGCCCAGGCGAGCGCATAGACGAATTCCGGATCCAGGTTTTGCTGTGCGGACACCTGCCGGACGTAAGACCACACTTCTTCCGGCGAAACCTGTTTGACCGGAGGACTGAGGATTTTAGCCAGAATGAATGCCAAGACACCAGCAGCGACAGACAGCACGACCCCAATGCGAATGAGCATACGCTCATCACGATTATAGTGACGGTCCATCAGCATACGGACAAGCATGGCTGGCTCCAAAGCTTTGACAACTAAAAGCCACGGCAAAACCGGCAAATGACCAGGGACTATCTTAAGCCCTGTGACTGTGAATAAAAAACTGACGATTTATAGCGACAAGAGGATTTTTCTTCGATTTATACTGTTCGGGTAAGGTCCGTAATCGATGGAGCTTGCAGTAATACAAAGCAAAGAAACAAGTATATGAGCACAGGAACAGTAAAATGGTTCGACGCCGAAAAGGGCTACGGATTCATCCAGCCGGAAGACGGCAGTAAAGATCTCTTCGTCCATCACACGGAGATTCAAGTTGATGGCTACGCCTCGCTCGAGGACGGCCAAAAAGTCGAATTTGAGGTGGGCAGCGGCCCCAAGGGACCTTGCGCTACGCAAGTGAAGCCCGCCTAAGCGCACTAAACAGCCTTTTGTAAAACCAGCTCCCCTGCACCTCGCGGGGGAGCTTTTTTTGAGCTGCAACTTTCTTTGACTCCCGCTATTGCAAGAATCAACGAACTGGTATAAAAAATTTCTAAAACAGCTAATGCCCAACCAGGCGGACCTCAGCTGCACCAACCACCTGCAACTACCAACGAAGCAACTCCATGAGGTCCGGAAAAGAACTGATACTCGCCACCCGCGATTTTGCCCATGACAGGAGTGCCCGCAGCTGGTGGGTGCTCATCTCAACCTTCGTCGGCTACACCGCTACCCTGGCAGCTGCACTCCTGCTCCCGCACTGGAGTTTGCAGCTCGCGGCCTCGGTGCTGGCTGGTTTGTTCTTCGTGCGTCTGTTCGTGATCTACCATGATCATCAACACAACGCCATCCTGCCGAAATCGAAACTGGCCGCCACTTTCATGCAAATATGGGGCATTTTTGCCATGACGCCCAGCAGCATCTGGAAGCACTCGCATAATCACCATCACAACCACAACTCCAAAATACGCAGTGCCCACATCGGCTCCTACCCGGTGATGACGAGTGAGCGCTATCAAAAATCCACCCGCCGGGAACGCTCCAAATATCTGGCGATCCGCCACCCCCTGACCATCCTCTGGGGCTATTTCACGGTCTTCATTTTCGGTATGTGTGTGGTTCCGGCGCTGGAGGACCCGCAGGAGCACCGCGACTCGTTGATTGCACTGGTGCTGCACATTGTATTGTATGCCATAGTGATCCGCTTTTTCGGCTGGTCCGCCGCGCTGCTGCTGCTCTTTATCCCCTTCTTTGTGGCCAGTGCTTTGGGTTCCTACCTCTTTTACGCCCAGCACAACTTTCCGGATGTGACCTACATGGATAAAGACGGCTGGAGCTATGAAGGCGCCGCCCTGCTTTCGTCGAGCTTTTGCCGCATGAGCCCGATTATGCATTACTTCACTGCCAATATCGGGTATCACCACATTCATCACCTGAATTCAAAAATTCCGTTCTACCGCCTGCCCGAAGTGCTGCGGGCCATGCCGGAGCTCCAGTCGCCCAAGACCACTTCACTGCACCCAGCCGAAGTCCTGCGCTGTCTGCGCCTCAAAGTCTGGGACGTCGGGCGCCAGCAAATGATCGGGCTGTCTGAAATACGGTCGCCGTCATAAGCAAGCCAGCGGGAGATCAACCCGCGTCAATCAACTGCCTGAGCAACTGATCCAGCATGGCCGGATTGGCTTTGCCTTTGGTAGCTTTCATCACCGGGCCTTTGAGGGCGTTGATGGCTTTGTCGTTACCGTCTTTGTATTGCTGCACGGCTTTGGCGTTGCCCGCGATGGCTTCACGGCAGAGGGCTTCGATCTCGCCGCTGTCGTTGCTTTGTTTGAGGCCTTTCCGCTCGACGATGGCATCAGGCATCGCGCCGGTGGCGAACATTTCGGTAAAGACTTCCTTGGCGATCTGTTTGGAGATGAGGCCTTCATCGATGATCCTGGCGAGGGTGCCGATGTGGGCGGGCGTCAATTTGCAGGCGCTGACTTTAAGATTTTGCTCCCCGTGTTCGGAGCTGGCAGAGAGTTCGCGCAGGAGGTCGTTGGCCACGTAGTTGGCGATCAGTTTGGGCGAATGATGCGTCTCCAGGGCACTTTCGAAGAACTCGCTGAGTTCGCGACTGGGGCACAGCACGGTGGTCACGGTGTAAGGCAGGCCGTATTCCTGCTCGAAACGGCGCTGCTTGTCAAAGGGGCACTCGGGCAACTCGGCCCGCAGGGCCTCGACGCGGGCGCGGTCGAGCTCGACCGGCATGAGGTCGGGGTCCGGGAAGTAGCGGTAGTCGTGGGCCTCTTCCTTGCTGCGCAGGGAAGAGCTAGTGCCGCTCTCCACATCCCAGCGGCGGGTCTCCTGCACCACCAGTTCCCCGGACTCCAGCACCTCCCGCTGGCGCTCAATCTCGTATTCGATGGCGGCCTTGACGTTGGAGATGGAGTTGAGGTTTTTCATCTCGGTGCGGGTGCCGAGTGTGGCACTGCCCACGGGCTTGAGCGAGACGTTGGCGTCGCAGCGCAGCTGGCCCTTTTCCATGTCGCAGTCGGAGATGCAGGCGTAGATGATGAGGTGGCGCAGGGCATTCAGGAATGCGACGGCCTCGGCGCTGCTGCTCATGTCCGGCTCGGTCACGATCTCAGCCAGCGGAACACCGGCGCGGTTGAAGTCGATCAGGGTGTCGAAGGATTCGTGGGTCAGCTTGCCGGGATCCTCCTCCAGGTGGATGCGGTTGAGCTTGACCCAGCGGTGCTCGCCAGCCGCGTTGCGGGCGGCGTCGGCCAACTCAATTTCGACTTCGCCGCCCAGGCAGAGCGGCTGATCGTTTTGGGTGAGCTGGTAATTTTTAGGCGAGTCCGGATAGAAATAGTTTTTACGGTCCCACTTGCAGACTTCGGCGACCTCGCAGCCCAGCATCAGGCCGAGCTGGGCGCACTTTTCAATCGCCACGTGGTTGAGCACCGGCAGAGTGCCCGGCAGGCCCAACACGACCGGATCGATCAGGGTGTTGGGGGCCGCACCATACGCGTAAGGCGCGGCGGTGAACATCTTGGTGCGGGTCTTCAGTTGCACGTGAATTTCAAGTCCGATTGTGGCTTCGTAGTCCATCAAAAATTAGAGTAAAAGTATTTGCTGAGCAGTGAGATTGAAACCGCGAATGAACGCAGATATACGCGAATGTTTAAAATGTATTTCCTTTATTCGCGTCGATTCGCGTTCATTCGCGGTTCCTTAAAATTTAAAGCTGTGGTTTTTGTTGGTAATAGTCGTGCCCCTGCTCGAAGGCGTGGGCGATGGCAAACATTTCGGCTTCGCCAAAGGCTTTGCCTATGATCTGCAGGCCGATGGGCAGGCCGCTCTGCGTGAATCCACTCGGCACGGAAATCGCAGGCAAGCCGGCCAGATTGACGGAGATGGTATAAATGTCACTGAGATACATGGCCAGCGGATCGTCGCTGCGCTCGCCGCGCTTGAAGGCAGGCGTGGGCGAGGTGGGGGTCAGGATGGCATCGCAGGTCTCGAAGGCTTTTTCAAAGTCACCGAGAATCAGGCGGCGCACCTTCTGGGCACGCTTGTAATAGGCATCGTAATAGCCGGAGCTGAGCACGTAGGTGCCGAGGATAATGCGGCGCTTGACCTCGTCGCCGAAGCCTTCGCCGCGGCTCTTGGTGAAAAGTGTGAGCGCGTCGTTGGCTTCCTTGCTGCGGTGACTGTAGCGCACGCCGTCAAAACGCGCGAGATTGGAAGAGGCTTCCGCCGTGGCCACGATGTAATACACCGGCACGGCGAGATCGGAGTGCGCCAGCGAGATATCGACAATCTCGCAGCCCTGCGACCGATACCAGTCGATGGCCTGCTCGATGTTGGCCTTCACTTCGGGGTCGATGCCTTCGCCGAAGAATTCCTGCGGCACCCCCAGCTTCCAGGGGCCTTTTTTCTCCTTCAGCGCGGCGGTGTAGCCGGTCTCGCCGAGCGATTCGATTGAGGTCGAGTCGTTCAGGTCCCGGCCTTGCATGGCCTCCATCAGAATAGCGGCATCCTCCACCGTGCGGGCGAAGGGGCCGACCTGGTCCAATGAGGAGGCAAAGGCCACCAGGCCGTAGCGGGAGACCAGTCCGTAAGTCGGCTTCATCCCCACCACCCCGCACAGTGCAGCGGGCTGGCGGATGGAGCCACCGGTATCGGTGCCGAGGGTAGCGATGGCTTCACCGGCGGCCAGCGCCGCTGCGCTGCCCCCGGAGGAACCGCCGGGTATGGTGGCCAGATCCCAGGGGTTGGCGGTGGTTTGGTAAGCGGAATTCTCGGTGGACGAGCCCATGGCAAACTCGTCCATGTTCAGGCGCCCCCAAATGACGGCACCGGCCTCACGCAGCTTGGCCACACAGGTAGCGTCAAAGGGCGAAACATAGCCCTCCAGCATTTTGGAGGCACAGCCCAAGGGTTGATCTTTCACCGCCAGCACGTCCTTGATGCCGACCGGCACGCCATCCAGCGGACCCCGCGACTGACCGGCCGTCCGGCGCTCGTCCGAGTCCCGGGCCTGGGCGAGCGCGTCTGCCGCATCGTAGCTAAGGAAGGCGTTAACCTGCCCGTCCACGGCGGCAGTGCGGTCGATAATAGCCTGGGTGATGGCGACCGCAGTGGTTTCACCCGCGTCCAGCGCAGCCGCGAGTTGAGAGATGGTTTTGAAATGTAATTCAGACATGATTCAAAAAAAGGTGAACCGCAGAGTTCGCGGAGAGCGCAGAATAAAAAACATCTTCTTATTCGACGACTTTGGGCACAACAACCTGATTGTCGCGGGATTCGGGTGCCATGTGAATGAGCACATCCGGGCGGCAGGTCGGGCCGGGCTGGTCGCCCTCGCGCCAGATATTGGTGACAGAGTGGGCGTGAGCCATCGGTTCGACGCCGGAGACGTCAACCGCGTTGAGCTTATCAAAGTAGCCGAGAATGTCGTCGAGCTGGCTGCCGAGTTTTGCTTTTTCGGCTTCGGAAAGTTCAATCCGGGCAAGGTTGGCGACGTAATCGATATCAATATGTGGTGTTTCGGACATGATGCTGAACGTTAAATGAGGAAGATCATAGGCTTCTCCCGCGAACCGCAACCTTGAACCGCAGAACCCGATTGGCACCCATTGCATTTTTCTGCCAGGAAATCCGTTTTATTTTTTGGGGGATCGCAACTGCAAAACCATCAAGGACCAGTGCGGGAAGTTTACCCAGCGGCAGTTCGGACATTCGGATTCCTGTTTCGGGCCTTGCGTCTTCATGCGATCACAACCAATGTGGAACAATTCAATTCATCACCGGACACAAGATTTATGATACCAAACACCCCATTATCCTTTATTCAAAATATGAATGCACCCGAGATCATCATGATCCTGGCGGTGGTGCTGCTCTTTTTCGGGGCCAAGCGTCTGCCGGAGCTGATGCGATCAGTGGGCAAATCCATCGGTGAGTTCAAGCGCGCCAAGGACGATATCGAAAAAGATGTCCGCTCCGCCTTTGAGGCCGGTCAAGCTGAGCCGGTCAAGGTCAATACGGGCAAAGAAAACGCCTCCGACGGCAGGTCCGCCTAGAGATGCCGTGGCTCCAAGCATGGACGCAACCAACCTGCTCGCTCCGCTCAAATCCGTCTTCGGCTACGATGGCTTCCGCCCCCTGCAGCGCGAAATCATAGAGGCCACGCTGGGCGGGCGCGATGTGCTGGCGATCCTGCCGACGGGCGGGGGCAAGAGCCTGTGTTATCAGTTGCCGGCCCTGCAGCGCGAGGGCCTGACCGTAGTCGTCTCGCCGCTGATTGCCCTGATGAAGGACCAGGTGGACCAGTTGCAGGCGGCGGGCGTGGCGGCGACTTTTTTAAACTCCTCCGTCTCAGGCGGCGAGGCCCGCGCCCGCCTGACCGGGCTGGAGCGGGGCGAATACAAGTTGCTTTACCTCGCCCCGGAGCGGCTCTTCCTGCCTGACTTTCTGGAGAAGCTGAAGCGCTGCCGGGTAACGGCACTGGCGATCGACGAAGCCCATTGCATCAGCGAGTGGGGGCACGACTTCCGCCCGGAATACCGTCAACTGGCTACACTGCGCGAGCATTTCCCGCAGGCCGCAGTGGTGGCATTGACCGCAACCGCCACCGAGCGGGTGCAGCAGGACATCATACAGCAGTTGCAGCTCAAGCAGCCAGGCAAATATGTCGCCAGCTTCAACCGTCCAAACCTGACCTACCGAGTGCTGCCCAAGCAGCGGCCACGCCGCCAGGTGCTCGACTACGTGGCGGCCAACCGCGATGTTTCGGGGATTATTTATTGCCAGTCCCGCAAGGCAGTGGAAGACTACGCGCTGATCCTGCAGGAGGCCGGGCACAAGGCACTGCCCTATCATGCCGGGCTGCCGCAGTCCGAACGAATCGCCAACCAGGAGTCCTTTATCCGCGACGACACGCAGGTAATCTGCGCCACCATCGCCTTCGGGATGGGCATCAATAAGCCGAACGTGCGCTACGTGCTGCATGCCGACCTGCCCAAGAATATCGAGAGCTATTACCAGGAGACCGGTCGCGCCGGGCGCGACGGATTGCCCTCCGAGTGCCTGTTGCTCTTCTCGCCCGGCGACATTGCGAAATATGGCCATTTTATTGACCAGATGGAGGACGAGCAGGCCGCCCGCATCGCCCGGCAACAACTGCGCCAGATGGCCGATTTTGCCGAGTATGCCGATTGCCGCCGCGGGTCGCTGCTGCGCTATTTCGGGGAAAATTACCAAAGAGATAACTGCGGCAACTGCGATAACTGCCTGGATGAGCGCGAGGAGGTCGATGTCACCGTTGAGTGTCAAAAGTTACTGAGCTGCATCTTCCGCATCAACCAGGCGGGCTACCCGATGGGGCTGAACCACGCGGTCGAGGTGCTGCGCGGCTCGCAAAACATGAAGGTGCTGGCCAAGGGCCACCAGCGCCTTTCGACCCACGGAATTGGCAAGGAGCAAGCGGCGGATTACTGGCAGGGTCTGGGCAAACAGCTGATCCAGCGCGGCTACCTCAAGCTATCGGACGACGGCTACAACACGGTTGAACTGACGCCTGAGGCGGGGCGGGCGCTCAAGGAGCGGCGCAGCTTCCGCATGAAACCCATCCAGACCAAGGTGACGGCTGCTGCCCGCTCGCAGGAAAAGGCCGGGGCCATCGAGTGTGACGAGGGCTTGTTCGAGGTGCTGCGCAAAATGCGCAAGGAGCTGGCCGACACGCACGGGGTGCCGCCCTACGTCATTTTCGGCGACGTGGCGCTCCGGCAGATGGCCCGCCGCTATCCGCGCGACGAGGAGGCCTTTCTGGCTATCCCCGGGGTTGGCCAGCAGAAGCTGCGGGAATACGGCGCACAGTTTATCGAAGTGATCGACGAGTGGCTGCTGGAAAACGACCCGCGCGATTTCGAGCCCGACGGTTTTCCCGACCCCGCGCCGAGGATTCGCAAGCCGAAGGATCCGTCCGACCTCAATGGTACCGCACTCGCCAGTTTGAAACTATTTCAGTCCGGCAAAGCGATCGAAGCCATCGCCGCCGAACGTGGCCTCAACACCACCACCATCGAGACCCATCTGGCCAACTGCATTGAGGCCGGAAAGCTGACGAGCCTCGACGGTCTGGTGGAAGAGGAAGCGTATCGCCGGATCACCGAGGTGGTCGCCGAGCACGGCACGTCCGCCCTACGCCCGATCTACGATGCCCTCGGCGAACAGGTAAGCTACGGCAAGATTCGCATGGCGCTGGCGATGCAGCAGCGCAGCTAACTGCGCTTCGCCTCAAAAGGTAGAGACGCGGCTGAAGCCTAGCATAATTTTATTCACAGATTTACGAAGTGATCCCTGCTTATACCCCAAGACGATTCTGATTGAACCTGCATCGTGAAGCGCTAAAATTCTCCGGCGTCTTGATGACACTGGGAGATTTTAGGTTCATTCATTACCTGCTACGCTTCGTCGGCATTGACCAGCCTGCGGTAGCCGCTGGATTGCTCCAGCAAGTCCGTGTGCGAGCCGTCGCCGCCGATGACACCCTGCTCGAAGTAGAGGCGGCGCTCGACGGATTCCAGCGAGTTCAAGCGGTGGGCGATGATCAGGGTCGTGCGGTCCCGGGCCAGGCGGACGAGGGCTTCCTGGATAAAGCGGTCGGACTGGTTGTCGAGTGCGGAAGTGGCCTCGTCGAGCACGAGGATGGGGGCGTCCTTGAGGAAGGCCCGGGCGATGGCGATGCGCTGGCGCTGGCCGCCGGAGAGCGAATTCCCCCGCTCGCTCAGGACGGTGTCGAAGCCATCGGGCAGGGATTCGATAAATTCCAGCGCGTTGGCTTGCCGGGCGGCTTCCTGGACGGCTTCGTCGCTGGCCTCCGGACGGCCGATCCGGATATTCTCAGCCACGGGCGCATTGAACAAGAGCGGCATTTGCGGCACGTAGGCAATCTGCTCGCGCAGGGCATGGATATCGAGTTCCCGCAGGTCCACGCCGTCCAGTAGAATGCGGCCCCGCACAGGATCATAGAGCCGGAGGATCAGATTAACAAAAGTGGACTTGCCGGCCCCGCTCTGCCCGACCAGGCCCACGCTTTGGCCCGCTTCGACTGTCACGTTGATGCCGGAAAGCACCGGTTCTCCCGGCTGGTAGGCGAAATCGACATTATCGAACGTGATTGCGCCGCGCACTGGCTGGGGCATGGGAACGGGATGCGGTGGCGAGACCACGGTCTCCTCGGCATACAGGATCGCTTCGAGGCGGTCGAGCGGCGCTTCCAGCATTTTCAATTTATTCTGAATGGCGCCGATGCGTTTGACCGGGGTGTAGGCCATATAGAGCGCGACGCCCAGAGCAAGAAACTCGCCCTGATTCATCCCGTTCTTCACCCCCAGATAAAGGGAGAGGGCCAGCCCCACCCCCGCAACCACTTCGATACTGGGAGAGACGAGCAAGCTGGAGCGCGTGCTCTTCATGGTAACCCGAAAAATGGACCTCAAATACTCGGTAAAGCGATGCACCTGCCGCTCCTCCAGGTTATAGGCCCGGATTTCCACCGGGGACTGGAAGCATTCAATCACCCAGGAGCCCAGCGACTCGCCGAGGGCGACCAGCTGCATGGATTTCTTGGCCAGATACTTGCCAATTCTCCGGATGATAACGACCAGAAAAGGCACACTGATCACCCCGATGATGGAGATAAAGAAACTCTGACTGGTAAAGGACTTGTAGATCAGAAAGCTGACGGCGGAAATCAAAGTGAGTGGCTGCTTGACCAGATCGTTGCTGGTATCGACCACAACCGCCTTGATTTGATTGGGATAGCCCATGACCCCCGCATTCAGCTCGCCCGTCTTGTAGTTTTGGAAGAAGGCCAGCGGCAGGGCCTGCACCTTTTTGAACATGTCGATTTGTAGCGCCTGCACCACATAAAGACCGGCATAGGTCATAAAGTAGCCATTCCCGACTGCACCGATCATCCGCAGCAGCATAACACCCGGCAATGCCAGGCAGCAGAGAATGAGAAAGCCGCTTTCAATATTATCGCCGAACCAGTGCTCCACAAAGAGCCGCAGCCACTCCGGCGCCTCCGCAGCGTTCCCAAACAAAATGGGAAAAACCGTCTCCGCCATGACCGGGAGCCCTAACCCGCTGGAGACGGAAAAAAGCACGCCAAAGAGAATCCCGAGCAGGAACTTAAACCAGACCGGCTTGAGGTAGCAAAAATACGGGAGTATCCTTTTTAGAATTGGCATGACACTGACTTGCGCGGCGATCACGAACCGAAACAGCCAGAGATAAAACCACCGACTGCGCAAAACCTATTTTCCGAAATACTATGAGAACCCTTTTGTTTTCTATCCCCGTGCATCCCGTTCATCTGCGGTTTTACATTCCGCCTTCGAGAGCACCCGGCCCTAATCGGTCAGCCCCAGCACATCCTCCATGTTATACACGCCGGGGGCTTGGCCGACGGCCCAGTGGGCGGCGCGGACGGCACCCTGAGCGAAGATTTTCCGGTCGCTGGCCTTGTGGGTCAGTTCGAGGCGCTCGCCTTCGCCGATAAAAAAAACCGTGTGCTCGCCCACGATGTCACCGCCGCGGATGGCGTGGACGCCGATTTCCTTTTCCGGGCGTGCGCCGATCAGGCCGGTCCGTCCGTGAGTGACATTTTCCTCGGTGTAGCTGTAGGCCGACTTCAGGATCTCGATCAACCGTTCAGCCGTGCCGCTGGGTGCATCCTTTTTGTGGTGGTGGTGCATTTCCATCAACTCGGGTTCGTAACGCTGCCCCAGAATTGTGGCGGCCTTACGCGTCAGATAGTTGAGGGTATTGACGCCTACGGAGTAGTTGCCTGCCCAGACGACGGGGATCCTGCCCTCGACTGCAGCCAGGATGGAGCTGCGCTCTTCCGCCGTGTGGCCGGTGGTGCCGATGACCAGCGGCAACTGATGGGCGGCCGCGAGACCTGCGATGCCAGCGGTGACTTCGTGCAAGCTGAAATCAATGACCGCCTGGCAGCCCATGATCACCGCAGCCGGATCGTCACCCGCATCGCAGGCCGCTGTAATAACGGCATCCTGAGTCACCGCGCAATCGGAAATGGCCTGGCCCATCCGGCCCCGCGCTCCATTGAGTAGAATTTTCAGTGGCATAATTCGATCAGGCTGAGTTCGTGCATAATGGCATCAAGCGCGCTGCGGGTTTCCGCCGTGGGCGGTGCCAGCGGCAGGCGGACTTCATCGCTGGCAATGATGCCGGCCCGGAAGAGGCAATACTTAATCGGCACCGGATTCGGCTCCAGGAAAATCGCCTTGAAGAAAGGATAGTATTTCAGGAAGATTCCGCGGGCGGTGGAGAAGTCATTGTTGCGGGCGGCCTGCACCATTGCCACCAGCGGCTGAACCACCAGGTTGGAGGCGACGCTGATCACTCCGGTAGCACCAGCCGACATAAAAGGCAGCGTCAGCCCATCGTCGCCACTCATGACCGAGTAGTCAGGGCCGAGTGTGCGCACATATTGCGTGACCTTGTCGCAGGAACCCTCCGCAGCTTTCATACAGCAGACATGCGGGTATTTTTCGTAGAGCCGCGCAGTGACATCGACGGAAATTTCGATGCCACAGCGCGAGGGGATGGAATAAAGCACGATCGGCTTTTCGGTGACTTCGGCAATCGCGCTGAAATGCTGCAACAGTCCAGCCTGATTCGGTTTGTTGTAGTATGGTGCCACCACCAGAAAACCGTCCGCGCCGACTTCTTCCGCCGATCGGGTCAACGCAACCGCTTCCGACGTCGAGTTGGACCCGGTTCCGGCCAGCACGGGGACTTTGCCTGCCGCTGCCTCGACCGTGGCACGCACCACGGCAATGTGCTCCTGGCAGTCCAGGGTGGGCGACTCGCCGGTCGTGCCGATGGATACCAAACCGTTGATCCCTCCCCCGATTTGGTGCTCCACCAGCGAACCGAGGCTGGAAAAGTCAACGCTGCCCGCACGCATCGGTGTGGCCAGCGCCGTGAAAACGCCTGAAAATTGATTTGAGTTCATGTCCCTTTCAAAAAATGATCGTGTCCGCTTTTTGCCTAGCTCGTGCGCTTTAGAACGCGCATAAGATGCAGACTATTCAATAGAAAAATAATAACTTCAACCCCGACCTGCATGCCTGTTCTCGATACGATTCACGGATTACTCCAACTGGCCGTTGAAAATGGTGCCAGTGATATTCACCTCAAATCCAATAAACCGGCATTTTTGCGGCTAAGCGGGCGGCTGCGCGCGGTGGAGATGGATGCGATTACGCCGGATCAACTACGTGAATTTATCGAGCTAAGTGTGCCCGAGCAATTTCAGTCCGACTGGAAAAACAACCGTCAGGTGGACTACTCCTATAAAGTAGAGGACGTGGGCCGCTTTCGCGTGAATGGCTTCCTGCAGCGTGGCTTGCCCAGTCTGGTCTTGCGACATGTCAATGATCATCCGCCGAGCTTTGAGGATCTGGGCATTGATGGCAGCACACTGGCCAAACTCTGTGAGCATAAGGACGGTATTGTCATTCTATGCGGGGCGACCGGTTCGGGTAAAAGCTCCACGCTGGCAGCGATGATCAACCACATCAACCGCACTTACGACAAGCATATCGTCACGCTCGAAGACCCGATCGAATTTACTTACACGGATATCAAGTCGATTATCAACCAACGCGAGGTCGGCATCGATTGTCCCAGCTTTGCGCACGGGATGAAGGCCGTGCTGCGGCAGGATCCGGATGTCATTCTGGTGGGTGAGATGCGCGACCGCGATACCTTTGAGACCGCACTCCAGGCCGCCGAGACGGGGCACCTGGTCTTTGGGACGCTCCACGCCTCCAACGCCCAACAGGCGGTCCAGCGGCTGTTCGAGTTTTTCCCCGCAGAGCGCCGCATCGCGCTCCAGCGGCAGGTGGCCTACGCGCTGCGGGCCACCATTACCCAAAAACTATTGCCGGCTCTGGAGGGCGGCGGGCGGGTCCCGGTATCCGAAACCTTCGTCGTGGACTCACTGGGACGCAAAACCATCATGGAGGGTGATTTCCAGAAAATTGAGGCGGTGATCGAAGCCAACGAGGACAACGGCTCCAAAACCTTTAATCAGGATCTATACCGGCTGGTCAAAGAAGGTAAGGTTAACCGGGAAGATGCACTCAGCAACTCGCCCAACCCGCGCCAACTGGAAATGAACCTCAAGGGCATCTTCCTCAGCAGCGGGGGCATCGTGAATTAAAATTTTCCAAAAACTCAGTTGACGACCGAAGTCGGGCAACCCATAACCCTTTCTTTTTAGTCGGCCAGATAGCTCAGTCGGTAGAGCAGAGGACTGAAAATCCTTGTGTCCCCAGTTCGATTCTGGGTCTGGCCACCATTTACCTAAGGCCCTGAATTCTAGCGAGTTCGGGGCTTTTCATTTGTCAGTAAAAGGGCAAAGTCATAACAGAGTCATAACATTCTCATTTCGTCCATATAAATAAATAGGGTTTAAAAATACCTTTTAGGAAGTCACTGCCATAGCTGACAAAACTTTACCCGCATCCCAGAAAGTTACTGCCAAAACCGACAAAACTCCCCACCGGGCACAAAAAAAGCCCCGGATCGCTCCGAGGCTCGCTTGCTTGATTTGCCCGCCTTCAGTCGTCTTCGGGGTGTTCGGCGGCGAAGGCTTCGGCAGCTTGTTCCATCGCGGCCACCCGAGCGGCCCGCAGGTCACCAACAAGCTTGTAATGGAAGTCGCGATTAATCCTCAGTATCTCCCCGGCAGCCTTGCCAGCAATCAGGGCGGGCAGTTCTTCCAGCAGGGCAGTTTTTAAAACTTCCAGCATCGCTTCATCCCCGGCGTTAAAGAGTGTTTTCGCTAGTTCTGCATCCCAGGTCTTCGCCCTTGCGCGGGCAAGTTGTGATTCGGCGGTCAGAGCTCTTGCTTTTGCAAGTCGAATATCCCATTCGGCGGCGGCCCTTGCTTCGCGTTCGGCAGCCAGGGCGGCGGCTTCGAATTCATCCGTTGCCACGAAAGCCAGCAGCTCCGGCAGGTGAATTTTCCCGTTTGTCCGGAAGGCAGAGCAGCCTTGTTCTTTTGCCAGCTTCAGGCGGTTTCGAGGAAGCCCGGTCAAGGCTTCGGCAGCCTTCAGCGAGGCGGCGAAGTTGGGGGCGCGGTCAGGATGGTTCTTATGTTTTTGATTCATTCGATTTCAGGCTAGTGTTAAATGTGAAAATTTTAGGTTGCAGGGAGAGACGGCGGGCTAGTGCAGGAAACCTCCGATTCGCCGATCCGGCAAAAGATTCCTTACCCCAGGGGGGTGCAGGCGGCCACAGCTTCGCTTCAGAGCGCGGCAGGGTTTACGGTGAAGGCCATCAGTAGGGCGGCCCGGTCCAGAGGCTTCAGCGGGCTTCAGCCATCCGAGGGCGGCCAATCGTTCACAGGCTTGCTTCACGGTTTCCGGGTCATTCAGTCCGGCCCAGGCATTCCGGTAAACATCGCGGCAGGTGAATTCGGATCCGAGCTTGCCCGCTTTGATCTTTGCCCCAAACGAGAATTAAAAGGACACCCACATTAATTTGCTACTTTCTAAGATGGGTGCGCTGGCAATTCTACATGCCAGTGTGCGTCAAATATGTGGGTGTCCATTAATGTTGTCCATTAATGTTGTTTTGGCCACCATCTTGAGGTAATGCTTGCGGACGATGGACTCGGAGTTTCCTGCTTGAACCTTCATCCCGCAGTTAAAGTGAAAATTAACGTTCATTCACGTCCATTAACGGTTTAACTCATCTTTCTAGGATAATGGTGCTTGATTGAAACCGCAAAAATCATCTTTTTTGCCTTTACAATGATGCAATTTGCGGCTTATGTCAGGCTATGAGGATTACCGTAGAATTAGACGAAGGCACTCTGGCAGAATTGGCACGCATCACCGGCGAGTCAAAAAAGAGTCCTGCCGTGGCCCGGGCGGTGACCGAGTTTGTTAACCGCAAAAAAGCCAAAGAGTTTGGTATGTTACTGCGCGAGGGCGCGTTCGACTACACGGCCACCAACGACGAGATTGAGGCGGCGGATCGCTAGTCCGTGCTCAAGCTTCAGCAGCATGGTCATTGTCGATACATCCATCTGGATCGAAGCCAGCCGCCGCAACGGCGACCTTGCCTGCAAAATCGGGCTGGAGAATTTACTGGAGGAATACGAAGCGGCGTGGTGCAGCCCGGTTAAGCTGGAGTTTCTGGGCGGCGCCCGCCAGCAGGACCGCCAAAAGCTGGCCTACTGGTTGGCGTGCATCCCCTACCGGACCGTCGAAGAGCGCCATTGGGAACGGGCGAAACAGTATGCCTGGAAACTGCGTGAACGGGGCATCACCCTCCCCTGGAACGACATTCTGATCGCCACCCTGGCACTGGATCTGGACTGCCGCGCCTATGCCAGAGACCAGCATTTCGAGACGATGGCCACCCAACTCGGGCTGCGGTTGTATCAACCGGGCTACGGCGGACGCTTCAACCCGGAGGAGTAGAATGTGTTTGCTTTTCTACGGACATTTCAATCCGACGAAATCAGGGGTCGCTCCGTAATATTTGCAATTTAGAAAGTGAAGGAAGATTCGCGTTGAAGTCCTTCTACCTCACCGAAAATCTAATATTGCATGTCAGCGGCGATTTAAAAGTAGCGTAAAACCGGCGATCTGAAAGTGGTTTATTCTTCTGGATCTTCTTCAACCTTAAAGATGAGTTAAACCACGGTCAGATTGCACAGAGATGAGTTGAACCGTTAATGAACGTGAACGAACGTTGATTTTTGCCGAATCGATCCAATTCATTCTCGCAGTAGTCGCGGATCGAAGGCGAACGGTTCCGGTGGGCCGATTTCGATCCGGTTGTATTTGGGGTGGCGCGGGTTAAGTAAATAGTTGGACTCCTCCGGGATGACGGCACTCGGCACGCGCAAGACCAGCCCGCTGGCTGCGTCGAGCCAGCGGTCGCCGATGGTCTGAGTCTCTGCACCAACGTAGGGCGTAAGGTGATCCGGGGCTTGATCGATCCGGTCAATCAGGGCGGTTGGTATGGCAAGCTCAAAGCGAATAAATTCCTGTCGTGCCGCCACGCCCGGACTCAAATGGACCAGTGTTTCCAGTGCCGCCAGCGCCCGGCTGCCGGCCAGATAGACAGCAGGCCTGCCGGGCGAATTCCAGCGGCCGCCATAGCGCTGCGCGCCTTCGCCATCGAAAGCCTGGTCAGCCCAGCGGACCGCTACGATGCGCCAGGCCTGCACCATCAGCTAAAGACGCCGTGTTCGATCCGGCCCAGCAGGTTTTCCGCTTCGCGGGCACCGGCTTCGGTCTCGGAAAATTCCAGCGGGCTGACATAGCCGAGCGCCCGTGCGGGGGCGCACAGCCATTCGCGGGCCGATGCCGCTCCGCCGAGCACCTCCACTGCGCGGGCGTAGAGCCGGGCGTAGCGCAGCAGCCGGTCGGATTCCTGCATGTCCAGCCGTCCGGTCTTGCGCCGCCGGATCAAAGTGCTGCGGGAGATACAGAGGTGCTTGGCCAGTTCTTCCGCGCCCAGCCCGAGTAATTCCTGCAGTGCTTCGAACTCGACCATCGGTAAACCTGCGCGGATGGTCGCGACCGTCTCGGGCGCATTCATCGCCCGGCGGCGGTGCGACCCTGGCTGCTGGCCGTAAACGGCGGCGGGTTCTTCGACCAATGCGTGCTTCGTTTTTTGTTTCTGTTTCATCTGAATCTTAAAATATGACCACATGAAATAAGCTGGCAAGTCTTTTCCTCACCTAATTTCCATTTGCCATTTTCCCGCTGCGCCGCACATTCGCTGCTTTCGCTATGACAGACCAGACCACACAGCCGGATAATTCCCACGATCTTTACGCCGTGCGCCTGCAGAAGCTGCAGGAGCTTTGCGCCGAGGGGCGCAACCCTTTTGCGGCCAACTGCGAGCAGAGCCACACCTCCGCTGAGGCGATCGCGCTCTATCAGGATGAGGCGTCCGACGAGGCGCAGCAGCGCGTCAAGGTAGCCGGACGGGTTGTCGTCTTCCGGGTGATGGGCAAGGCCAGCTTCATCAAGTTGCAGGACCGTGACGGGCAGATCCAGTGCTATGTCACCCGCGACGAGTTGCCTGAGGGAGAATACAATAATTACTTCAAAAAGAAGCTCGATTTGGGTGACATCATCGGCCTCGAAGGCCGCCTGTTTAAAACCAAGACTGGCGAGATCACTGTGCGGGCGGAGCGTTACACGCTGGTCTCCAAGGCACTGCGTCCGCTGCCGGAAAAATGGGCGGGCCTCAAGAACGACGATAAAATTTATCGCCAGCGCTACCTCGATTTGATCATGAACGAAGACTCGCGCCGCCGCTTCAAGCAACGGGCGCAGGTCATCCGTGCCATGCGCGAATACCTGTGGGCGCGCGACTTCACCGAGGTGGAGACCCCGGTGCTACAGGGCGTGGCCGGGGGAGCCGCCGCGCGTCCCTTCATCACCCACTTCAACGCGCTGGACTGCGACTTCTACATGCGCATCGCGCTGGAGCTCTACCTCAAGCGGATGCTGGTGGGCGGTGAGGAGCGCGTCTTTGAAATCGGACGAGTCTTCCGCAATGAAGGCCTCTCCCGCCGCCACAATCCCGAGTTCACCATGCTGGAGCTCTACCAGGCCTACTCCGATTTTCGGGGCATGATGGAGCTCACTCAGGGCCTCATCCAGCACGTCGCGGAAAAAGTCATCGGCAGCCTGGAAATCGAGCGTCCGGACGGCACAATTATCCAGCTCGGCGGGGCCTGGCGTGAGGCCAGATACAAGGATCTTGTGCTCGCAGCCACTAAGGATGCCGACTGGTTTAGTCACGACCGCGCCACCAAGCTGGAAAAAGCCCGCGCCCTCGGCATCGAGGTGGACGGAGAGCTGGAGGATTACGAGATCACCAATAACGTCTTCGAGAAACTCATTGAGCCGACCCTGATTCAGCCCACCTTCGTCACCCACATTCCACGCGAACTCTGTCCGTTGGCCAAGATCACCCTCGACGACGCGAGCACCATCGACGTCTTCGAGCTCTGCATCAACGGCCAGGAAATCGCCCCGGCCTACTCTGAGCAGAATGACCCGATCATCCAGCGTCAGATGTTTGAGGCACAGGTGGGCGAGGACGTCCAGGACATGGACACCGACTTCCTGAATGCCCTCGAGCACGGCATGCCTCCGGCCGGCGGCATGGGTCTTGGTATTGACCGACTGATTATTTTGCTGACCGGTGCTGAGAGCATCCGCGACACGATCCTCTTCCCCAGCCTGAAACCACTCAAGCAGGAGGGTTGATTTTTTGCCGGATCGCCGCACCTTGCCCGTCATGGAGCTAGAAACATTTCCCAATCCGAATCCGGAGCGCAACTATACCATCCAGCACATCCAGGAGGAATTTACTTCCACCTGCCCGATGACCGGGCACCCGGATTATGCGACCGTGGTGTTCAGCTACGTGCCGGACGCGGTCTGCATTGAACTGAAGTCGATGAAGCTGTATCTGCACAGCTTCCGCAACAAGGGCATCTTTTTTGAAGCGGCGACCAACAAAATCTTCGCGGACCTGTATGCCGCGACGCAGCCCCGTTGGGCGCGCCTGGAGACCATCTGGCGCGGGCGCGGCGGCATCCGCTCCAATCTGGTGGTGGAGGATCAGCAGAAAGACTACGCAGGGCCGAAGACCGGGCTTGCTGCGACTAGTCTGAACCACCCCTGAAGAAATACGCCTGAACGGCGGTTCGTTCTGTCCTATCTTTATTTGAGGAGCGCAAGTAGAGGTGGTCTTCCCGGCAGTTGGGGTAGCCGCCTGCTCATACCAGGGGAAGGCCGGAATTGTTCCCGCTCAAGTATCCGCCTTGGAAGCACCGAGCAAGCGCCGGATCTGAGACATGAAAGAGATCACCAGCATCATGGAAGAGAAGACTGCATTCAAGGCCAGCCCGAGGTTGGACAGGACGACCGAGGTCAAGGTGCTGTCAGCCGTCTGACTGTCCACACCCATTCGCCAGATGGTCAGACTGATCAGAGTGACGGTGATGGGGATAAGCAATGCTTTTACCCAGCGGTCGCCATGCCGGTTGAAGTTGTGGTTCGGGTCTTCATTGGCGGCATTCACCACTTTATTGTAGATCACCAGCATGATCAGGGCACCCAGGCCGATGGCGGCAAAGATGGCCCACATGGAATACGGGTCGTAAGTGCTCCAAAGCAGGTCTCTGGCCCCGAACAGATCGGTGCCTGCCATTTCCGCCAGCTTTGGCATGACTTCTTCCTTGGCCAGTGAGGCTACCTGTGTGGGAGCCAACCCGAGTTGATCGATCAGATAGCGCTTGGCCAGCACCACTTTGTCGCCGCCGCTCTCGTAGAGATGCCCGGCCAGAATCGAGCCGATGGACCAGCCGATCCCCACCGTGAAATTACTGAAGCCGATGTAGAGGCCCTCCCGGCCCTGGGGAGCGATGTCAACGATGTAGCGGGAAAATCCCGGCCCGGACATCATTTCCCCCAATGAGAAGAGGCCGATGCAGCCGAGAATAAACCAGCCACCCATGCTGAGTCCGAGGCCGTAAGTGGCGAGGATGGCCATGCCGACCCCGATAATGATGGTCACCAGCGTGGGGATCTTACGGGTAAAGTAGCCCATCACAAAGGTGCAGATACTGATCATCAGGGCGTTGAAATTGATCATCCACTCCTGGGTGAGGTTGCCGCCGTTGACGGTGGGCACCGCGCCTTCACCGATCACCGAAGCCAGAGCTGCGGCCAGGTGCCGGGAGTCCACCCAGTCATCAATAAAGTTCGGTAAAATATCGAAGAGCTGGAAGGTCATTAACCAGAAGCCGGCGAAGCTGAGCGTCAGGAAGAAAATCCGCGGCTCCAGCAGTCCGCGCAGTGACTCGTAGAGCATCCGCATCGGGCCGGGCTTCTCTGCGTCCTCCGCAGTTGCCAGGCGGGCCGGTTCCTTGAAGAAGAACAGCGGGATAAAGTTGAGCGCCACCGCGGCGGAGCAGAGAACGAAGACCCAGTGCCAATCGATCACACGCAGATAGCCGGCAGCCAACGGCCCGAAGAAACCACCGACATTCACCAGCTGGTAAAAGATGCTCCAGCCGAGCGAGGAGTTCTTCTTATCCAGCTGGCTGGCGATCAGGCCCCCGATCCCCGGCTTGAAGATGGCGGTGCCGAAGGCGACAAACATCGCTCCGCCGAACAGGATCTCGTAAGCGTGATCGATGCCGAGGGCACGGGCTTCGGCCAGCGGCATGCCCGCCAACAACTCGGCCAGCGGAATGCAATAAGCCATGATCAGGTAGCCGATGATTTTGCCGGCCGTCGCCACCGCGATGTTGAGCTTGTAACCATAGCGGTCGGCAAAGCCGCCGGAAAGTATCGGCACAAAGGACTGCACGATCGCCCACACCGCGAACAGGCTGCCTTTCTGGATCTGGTCCAGCTCCGGGCCGCCCATACTGATCGCCGCTACCATAAAGACCGGCATCATCACCCGCACGCCGTAGTAGGAGAAGCGTTCGATCAGTTCCATCCAACTCGCCAGCCAAAAGACGGTGCGGAGTGATTTGAACTGACCGATTAACGTATCGCTCGGTTCCGGCGTGGATGATGCGGACGGGGTGTGTGCTGAGGTATCACTCATAACTTGATATGCCATTGAAGATGCGAAATTGTCCAGATAGTTTTTATCTGCTTGTTTTTTACTGCCTGTCCGGAAAGCTAAGTAGCTGTATGATTAAAAAGCGTATTTTCCAGCAATTTACCGGCGCGCTGGCTTGTTGTGCGTTGTTTGTCTCCTGTTCGCATTCCATTGTCGCCACGGACACTAGCATGCATCAGCCCGAGTTCGTCGAAATGTTCAACGGTGAGGATCTAAGCGGCTGGGGTGGTGCGGGTAAAACTACAGTCAACGGCTACGTTTGGGAGGATGGCCTGCTGCGCTCCACCCCCAAGAGTCGCAATCTGATGACGGACCGTGAGTATACGAGCTACGTGCTGGAGTTTGAGTTTCAACTCACGCCGGGAGCCAACAACGGCCTGGGCATTCACTATCCCGGCCTGGGGAATCCTGCTTACACCGGTATGGAAATCCAGATTTTGGACGGCGAGCACCGGAAGTATCAGGGCAAACTCAAGGACTACCAGCACCATGGCTCACTCTACGAGCTGGCACCCGCGCTGCGTGGGCACATGAAGCCGGCCGGGGAGTGGAACTTCCAGCGGGTGACGGTGCGCGGCCCCAAAGTGACGGTTGAACTGAACGGAGCCCGCATTCTCGATGCGGATTTGGACCAGCTGAATCAATCCCACCCGGATCACCAGGGGGCCAAGCGCCGCGCCGGGAAGATCGCTTTTTGCGGCCACGGCGACGTCATCCGGGTGCGCAACATGCGCATCGCGGAGCTGTATTGATGCAAACGCTCAGGTCCCGAGCGTGTTGACGATATAGCCGATCACCAGAATTTGCGGCACTGTGACGGCGGGCAACAGCAGGGCCTTGCTCCAGCGCCCGGTGGTTTCTTTCAGTGCCATGATCTCGGTGTAGTCGGTGGCCGCGCCTGCCATCAGGAAGACGAAGCCGTTGCCCGGCGCGCCCGCGCGGTTGACCAGATCGGCGCCGATCGGCGTTGAGCCCTCGGAGCAGACCTCGATAATGGTGGCTCCCGCCAGTGTCAGGAAGAGCCCGGCCACGCTCGGCCCGAACCACTCCTGGAAGCTGGCCGGATCGATAAAGGCACGGATGGCTGCGGCCAGCACCACACCGAAGAAAACCCAGCGCAGCACCATGCGCGACTCCTTGAAACCATCGCACAAAAGCACGGGCAGCATGCGCGATTTTTTCGGAAAGGACGCACGGATGCCCTGCCAAACTTCGCCCCAGCTCGGCGGGACCGCGCTGGCATCGATTGCCTCCTGCTTGGGGGGCGCGATGAACTTCTCCACCAGGATGCCGCTCACCAGTGCGATCAGCATCGAGAGCAGGATGAACAGCAGCGTCATCGGCAGCCCGACCAGCGCGACCAGGATCAGCGTCAGCGAAAAGGAGTTCCAAGGACTGGCGATCAGGAAGGCAAAGACCTGCCCCAGTGTGGCCCCACGCTCATATAGTTTCATCCCGACCATCAAAATCCCGTGGTTGCACAGATCCAGCGCGACCCCGGCCAGCACCGCCCGGCCAATGCCCGCAACTGAGCCGGAGCGGCCCATCGCCTTCATCACCGCTTCGCGCGGCACCTGGTGCATCACCCCTACCGCCACGATACCGGCGACAATGCCCCACCACATGGCAGTCATCAGTTCGTGCACGCCGTGTGCAAACTCACGCAGTGGCGCCCAGGCCAGCCAAGTTTCCAGACTCAACAGGTGGATGCCGTAGGCCAGCGCCACCACCGCGAGACTGCCCCACAGCAGCCAGTCGATCCGGCGTTTTGACCCGCAGCAGCTACCGGCTTTGTGTTCAGGTTGCTGCGGCGGCTTGGGTTGATGACAACAATTGGACATGTGACATAAAAAGCGCATCTGTCGTCCGGCTGCAAACTTTTGTGTCGGTCCATTCCGTGGCGTGTCCGCTTGCGGACGCCCCGATGCCGATTTGCATTTACCCGACAGCAGCAGACGCTAGCCTGTGTGCCATATGCATCAAGAATCCAGTAAACACCCGCACGAACTCTCCGACCTGCAACGGACGGAGCTATCGCTGAAAATGCAGGCACAGGCCTTGGCCGCGCGCCGCATCGGTTTTGCCTTGCGTGGCAGCGATGAAATTAGCGGTCAATGCCTCGTCGCGGAAATCCCCGGCACCCCGGCCGGCGAGGTGAGTTGCTGCGGGGCCAAAGATTTTCTGATCGATGAAATCCGCGAGTTTACGGGCCCGGATGGGCAACCGGTGCAGATCCGCTGCGCGTCGGCCGCCGTCCTGGAAATGACCGATGCACCGGTCCATCTGCATGCGGCCACACTGGAATACTACATCATTCTGGCGGGGAGCGGGAAAATGGTGCTGGGGCAAGGCGATTCGGAAAAGATCGTCGCCGTCAAAGAAGGGAGTGTGGTGGTATTGCCCCCCGGCCAGCCGCACGGCATCGCCTCGGATGATCCGGATGTGCCGATCCAGGCATTGCTCACTTTTACGCCGGGCCTCGCTCCCGTCAGCCAGCCCGTTTACCGCGATGAGGCGATCATCCATGCCCGCACCTCAGAGCGGATCAGGCAACTCGAGCGGTTTGGATAGCTCCACTATACCTGAGGAATCTGCTTGAGATGGTCGAAAAGCTTGTCGCGGCTGTAGAGTATCCAATCGTGCTGCAAAGCGAGTGCCGCGATCCAGAGATCGTTGGTGGGGATCGGGGTTCTTTGCACACGTAGCTTTTGAAAGAGATCGGCATAAACCTAAAAGGATGAGTTGAACCGTTAATGGACGTGAATGAACGTTAATTCTGAAGACAGAACTTGTTTATTTGTAGTTTCTTATGAACTACCTGTCGAGCTGTAACGCATCACACGCCCCTCGCCAAATTGGCGAAGCCTCTGATTCACGTTAATTAACGTCCATTAACGGTTTAAAAAATTTTGTTCCTTTTAACTGCCGAGT
>Ga0100385_1001369_pt1 | contig 24944 bp, 30 predicted proteins | sample CryGeymeta201509_FD_81543 | JGI IMG/M metagenome (GOLD analysis project Ga0100385, IMG submission 81543) | Groundwater microbial communities from Crystal Geyser aquifers in Utah, USA - Crystal Geyser metaG 2015-09 | ecosystem: Environmental > Aquatic > Deep subsurface > Groundwater | place: USA... | reverse complement strand
GGAGTGATCGTCGTCGTAAATATTTCTTTGAGGAAGATTCTCCTCTTTATTCTCGAATATATGCCAAGGGCAACAAAGCATGCAAAGAGCTCGATGAGGCCTTAGGGATTTTAGGGGCCAAGAGAATGGTGATTGCCCATACCGTTCAAAAGACAATTAACTCGGATTGTGAGGGAAAAGTCTGGAGAATTGATACTGGTATGTCGAGTTTCTATGATGGGGGCGGTGAGTTAGGATTTATTGAAATAATTTATGATGAAAAAGTCAAAATACATCGATTTTTATAGGTTATTTTGTGCGCAAGGTCTAAAAACAAGACTAGTCCCATGATACCATTTTCAAACACATACATTCTTAGAGGAGATACGAAATGGAACTAATGTTCAAGGCGCAGTCTATTTTAGAAAGAGGTAAGGGTTATACTTTTGACGATGTCCTACTGATTCCTCGATATAGTGAAATCTATTCACGTAAAATGCCATCAACTAAAACTAAAGTTACTAAGAATTATGAAATTGATATTCCTATTGTTACGGCAAATATGGATACGGTTACAGGTGTGGATATGGCCTGTAAGATTGCAAGCCTTGGAGGAATGGGAATTTTACACCGTTTCATGTCTACTGAAGAACAAGTTGAAGACGTAAGAAAAATTCAAAAATATTTCCGTGATAATAATATAACTTTACCGATGGCAGCTTCCATTGGAGTTAAGGAAGAAGGAAAACTTAGAGCAGACCTTTTGGCCAATGAAGGTGTTGAGATCCTCACTATTGATATTGCCCACGGTGACTCAATTATGATGATGGAAGTTTTAGAATATGTGAAAAATAAATATCCAAAGATTGATGTTATTGCAGGAAATGTGGCCACTTCTGATGGTGTACGCCGTATGATTGATCGTGGAGCTGATGCCGTAAAGGTTGGTATTGGACCAGGATCAATGTGTACGACAAGAATTATTACAGGTCATGGAGTACCTCAATTAACGGCAATTGCAATGTGTGTACAAGAAGCTTCAAAACATGGAGTTCCTGTGATCGCTGATGGTGGCCTAAAAAATTCTGGCGATATGGTTAAGGCCCTTTGTGCAGGTGCTGATACTTGCATGGTTGGATCTCTTGTTTCTGGAGCACTTGAAACTCCTGGTGAAGTAAAAGGCGGAATGAAGCAGTACCGTGGTATGGCATCAAAAGCCGCTCAAGTTTCTTGGCGAGGAGAGTTACCAAAAGGGATGGCCGCAGAAGGTGTTGATACGATGATCCCTTGCAAAGGTCCTGTCGAATATATTATCGATGAATTGATCGGTGGTATAAGATCAGGGATGACTTACTTAGGTGTTGATACAATCAAGGCCATGACTGAAGCCGGGCTTTTTATGGAAATGTCATCTTCAGGGATGAGTGAAAGTAAGCCACATGGAAAAATAAACTAAGAGGAACAATATGCTATCAGATATGCAAAAGACGGTTTTGTCCTATCCCAAATTAAAAGAGAGAATTGAATCAAGTTCTGATCCGATTAAATCTAAAGATAAGGCGCTTAAAAACCTTGAGGAAATGAGAGCCGACTTTTCTAAGACTTATTTTAAAACAGTTGAGAAAATGTTCGATGCTACTCTTCCAAGACTTTATGATGGCATCAATTTCAATGATAATGGGCATAATCTTGGGGAGCTGATGAAGCATAACTCAATTGTGCTTGTTCCTAATCATCAGTCTCATGCTGACTATGTGGCCATTAATTATAAATTCTACAAAGAGTATGAGAGACCTCTCTATGTCGCTGGTGGGGACAATTTAAATATTTTTCCAATTGGTAAGATTTTTAGAAAGTCAGGTTGTTTCTTCATTCGAAGATCTTTTCAAAATGACGTTCTTTATAAGCTAACGATGGAAGCTTATCTGTTTTACTTACTTGTAAATCGTGAGCCAATCGAATTCTTCTTCGAAGGGGGAAGAACTCGTACAGGAAAGCTTCGTCCACCAAAGTATGGTCTCTATCAAATGCTTTTAGAGGCCCACAGTCATCTTCCTGAAGATCGTCAGTCTAATCTCTTATTTGTTCCTGTCTCAATAGCACATGAATATGTTCCAGAACAAAAATCATTGGCCAAAGAACTACAGGGAGGAGCAAAAGTTAAGGAGAGTACAGGTCAACTTTTTAGTCTCGTTAAACTTATCTCTTATCAATTTGGTAATGTTCATATCAATGTCGGAAACCCTGTTAGGGCAAAGAAGAGTGAGAATGAAGAGGAGAATAAGAAGAATTTAAGAGACCTTGCATTCAAATGTTTTAGAAGAGTCGGTGATGAAATGGTTGTAACTCCAACATCACTTCTTGTTCTTATTCTTTTGGACGAAACATCTGGTGCACTAAAGTGGACAGACATTACGGCCAAGGCCAAGGCCATTATTCAATACTGTATGAAATTTGATATTCCTTTTACTGAAACACTTTCGCTTGGAAAAATTGAAAAGACACTTGGACGTGCTGTCGATATTTTGATTGGTAATGGAAAAATTGAAGTAATTGGTCGTCATGATAACTCGACTGTCTTTTATTCAATTAAGAAAGTGGCCCGACGTGAATTATTATTTTTTAAAAATACAATACTTCATCACTTTATCATTCCATGGACAATTAACCTTGCTTGGATAAATCTATTTTCAGGAAAAATTCAAGATGTCGAAGATTTAAAAAAATTCTTTGTCGAACAAAGAGATCAGCTTAAGCATGAATTCTATCTCCCTACTCTAAAAGAATACTTTGTGCAAACACTAAAGATACTTTCAGATGCTATTGGAAGAGATATCAATTCTCTCGAAGAATGTATGAATCTTTCCCATAAAGATCTCTACGCTGTGGCCTCTAACCTTGGAATCTTTTCAAGATCCCTTAGTTACATCAATGAATCTTACTTCGTTGCTGGGATGACGATTAAGAGTTTTGATAAAGAGGGAATTACTCTTTTTAAGCAAGATGATTTTATTCACCGTCTGCAACTAGTTTTTGATTCTGAGTTTAAACATCAAAGAGTTATTAGATTCTATGAAAGCCACAATGTCGAACTTGCAAAGAATGCCATTAAATACTTCATTCAAAAAGGATTTCTTATCAAGGATGAAGGAGCCCTTAGAATTGGAAATGAAAAGGCGCTCAATATTTACATTGAAAAACTTGAAGATGAGTTAATGGAACAGCTTAAATTTAATTTAAAGGTTGTTTAATCAATGTCTTTAAATATTCGCGAAAAACAAATAAAGAAAGTTCTCTACATTACAATGGGACTCAATATACTTTCTGCTTTAATTAAAATTATTGCAGGGAGTACTTTTCACTACCTGTCTCTTTCCTCTTCTGGACTTGAGTCCGTCTTCGATGGGTTTGGTAATGTGGTTGCTCTCGTGGCAATAACTTATGCGAGTATGCCTGGAGATAAAAATCATAATTACGGGCATTATAAATTTGAAAATATTGGAAGTTTATTCTTAAGCCTTCTCCTTTTTTCTTCTGCTGTTTCACTTTTTCTAACACACAAAGATAATCTTATCAGTGGTACACCTGCTCCTCGTGAATTTGGGATCGTGCCGATTGTCTCGATTCTTGTCTCGATGGCGATTAGTTACTTTGTGGCCACCTATGAACGAAATGAGGGAAAGAGACTCAATAGTCGTCTCTTAACTGCTGATGGTGAACATACTCAAGGGGATTTTATTCTAAGCTTTGGAGTACTAATTTCAATTATCAGTTCAAAATTTGGTCTTGTATGGCCAGATATGATCATAGGCTTTTTGATTATTATTTACCTGATCTACCTTGCTATTAAGATTGCACGAGGTAATTTAAATGATCTTCTTGATCACTCGCCTGATATTGAAAAAGAATTTATAAAGGAAATTGAGAGTCTGCCACAGATTATTGATATTCATAAATTTAGAGCAAGAGGTAACACGCACTGGATGCATATTGATTTTCATTTACTTGTTGATTCCAAGCTTAGTCTTATTGAAGCCCATGCACTTTCTCACAAGGCCGAAGACCTCCTTAAAAAGAGGCTTTCTAGCTATTGCCACAATATTGATATCACGATACATGTAGAGCCATATGAAAAGAATCATAGGGATTAATACACAAAAGGAATTGATTTGAATTACGACGTACGCGAAATTTCTAATCTAAGACTTCTATGCGCCAAAAAAGGTTTTAAAACTTTTGAAGAAGCATTTGAATACTCACAAATAATTTTAGACCATCTTATTGCTGCTCCTCGAAATCAAATTTTCGATGAGAATATCTACTTTCTGATCCGTGAGGGCCTCTTCATTCCAGGCCGTGCCTTTGTTGGACATACAAAATTTGGTTTAGAATTTGAGATTGTTGACCTATCAAGATCAAAAATTGGAAGCTTTGTTATGACTGCTCAAGACCTCTCAATTACCGCGCTACCAAAGCATAATGAGGAAGATCGGCCATTTTTAGTTTTTAAAAGACTGGAAAGCGGCCCAGAAGTAAGATTTGAGTGCTTTTTGACAAACTAAGGGCTTTGCAAGCGTGCAGAGCTAGGTTAAAATTTAATTATTATCTTTTATTTATTTTAAGTTTTTGATATTACAATCAAATTGAATTTTTAGTTAACGAAATCCGGAGGTGATTTATTAGAGACAACAGAAAGGGACCTAGCAGAGACAGGGGACCTCGTATTAATGAAGATATTAGAATATCTGAATGCCGTTTAGTTGGAGAAGAAGAGCAGTATGGTGTTGTAACAATTAGCAGGGCCAGAGAAATTGCTGAAGAACTAGGTTTAGACCTTGTTGAAATTGCTCCGACGGCAAAGCCTCCAGTTGTCAAGGTTATTGATTACGGTAAGTACAAGTACGAATTACAAAAGAAATTAGCTGAAGCAAAGAAGAAGCAAGTAAAGATTGTTTTAAAAGAAATTCAGTTAAGACCAAATATTGAAAAACATGATTTAGATACTAAACTTAAAAGAGCTCAAAAGTTCTTAGAAGAGGGTGACAAGGTTAAATTTGTTATGCAGTTTAGAGGACGTGAGATGGCCTACCGTGATGCTGGTAAAGAGAAATTTGATACCATTATCGCTACTGTCTGTGATTTTGGTGCGATGATTGAAAGTCCGTCAAAGTTGATGGGGAATAGAATCATCACTATTCTCGCTCCGAGTAAAAAGAAATAGTTTAATTGACCCAAGCGCTGCTTGGGTTTTTTTTTGTAACTTGCTGAATTTTCGTTATGCGTCTATCTTAAATCAAATATTTATCGCTAATCCATTCCTTTTTACTTTGCAAATTTATTAAATTTTGATATCCATACATACTTGTAATATTGTTACACTTATTAATTTTTATTGTTGAAGTTAAATTTAGGAGTTATTCATGCCAAAAATGAAGACTAGAAAAGCGGCAGCTAAGAGGTACACACCTGTAGGGAACGGAAAGTTCAAAAGAAAAAGAGCTAACTTAAGACACATTCTTGAGAAGAGACCACAGGATGCAAAGAAGAGAAACTCAAAAACAGGTTATGTTCACGCAGCAGAATCTGAAAAAGTGAGAAGAATGCTTCCTTACGCAGCAAAGCTATCTAAGAAGAAGTAGAAAGTAGTAATTGTATTTTAACCCGATTATTGGGAAAGATTTGACAAGCGCCGTAGGCCCCCAATCGTCAAAAAAAATGGAGTAGATTATGTCTAGAGTTAGAAGAGGTTTTAAAGCAAGACAAAGAAGAAACAAAGTTCTTAAATTAGCGAAAGGTTTTCACTTTTCAAGAAGACAAACTTATTACCAAGCTGCTGAAACTGTAAAAAGAGCAATGGCTTACCAATATGTTGGTAGAAAACTTCTAAAAAGAGATATGAGAAAACTTTGGATTATCAGAATTTCTGCAGCATCAAAGTCTTTAGGAACATCATATTCAAAATTTATGGGTAACCTAAAGAAAAATAACATCCAAATTAACAGAAAGATGTTAGCTGATATCGCAGCAAGAGATTTCGATGGATTCAAAGCGATCTACGAAGCAAATAAGTAATTTTTTCAACAATAATTACAAATGAAATGGCCCTGCTTATGCAGGGCTTTTTTTATGGGGGCTAGATATGATCAAAAACTCTTTGAAATATATTGTGCAAATTGCTCTGCTTCTCATCATTGCCTGTGGTGGGTTTGTTTATATTACAGCGCCGAAATTTGAAAATATTGAAGGGCTTTGTTTTTATCATAATGGTATCTTTAATGAGATTTCGAGGGGAGAGGCGACCTTTCTAAGAGTTGAGTCCCATGATATTTGGCGCTTCAATATTAAGTACTATACAGCATTTATGAATGAGACGCTCATTGTCGGTTCAATTAAAGAAGGGGAGAGTGGAACGCTCAAGTTTAATTTTCCCGATAGTGGAGACTACTCTAGGTTTGAGACTTGTCCTGCTGTTGGAAGACCTCTATGGAAAGCGAAGCACATAAGTTCCATATATTGAGTATTTACGATATTTCATCTAAAATTTTTCCATGCTTCTAAAGATATTTACACTTATTCTACTTACGAAGATGACGTTGGCACTGGCCATCGCTTTCACTAATTCGATGCCTCCTTATTATATAGAAAAGGATGAGCGTGGAATTGAACTTGAAATTATTAAGGCGTCTTTCAAGGAAAAGGGATTTGATATTAAAGAGATTAGAAATGTTAATTATAAAGATGCAGTAAAACTTCTAAATTCAAATGTTGTTAATGGTGTTGTTGATAATTTAACTAACTCTATTTATGAAGGTAGTGAGGTTCTCCAGTCAAATCAGACGATTAATTATATTGACTGCGCTGTGGCCTTGAAAAATTCTCTTATTAATCTTGGAAAAAAAGAAAGCTTCTCTAGCCATTCAGTTTGGGCATTTAAATCTGCAAAGGATGTTCTTGGAGAGGAATTTAAGAAATCAGTTGAAGTGAATTCAAACTATTCTGAAGACTTTGATCAAGAGTTACAAACAAAAGTTTTACTTGGGAAAAGAATTGATATTATCATTTCAGATAAGAATGTTTTTATGTACCAATTTACAAGAAATCATCCCGCACAAAGAATTGATCAATTGGTATTCTATCCAGTCTCTAAGAAGACGCCTCGAAATATTAAATTTAAAGATAGCTTCTATCTTAAAAGCTTTAATGAGGGATTAGAAATCATTAAACGTAATGGAATATATGATAAAATATTGAAGAGTTACCATGGTCAGTATTTTACCGAATGTTAACTGCTCCAGTAAAATGGGGAAAGATTTTGCCACAACGAAACTGATCCTTCAGTAAGACAGCTCCAATCTTCATAATAACTTTATAGTTCTTTGGCAGCGGAAAATTCTAGTCGTTAGATATAGAGAATTATTAGGAAATTGTAAGAATACGTCCCCATTTTACTGGAGCAGTTAAGGATAATATATGAAGAGAGTAGTGATATATAGGCCGGGTGATCATGATCAACTAAGAATTGAAGAATCAACAATCTCTGATCCAAAAGATGGAGAAGTGCAGGTCGATATTCAATTTAGTGGTGTTAATTATGCAGATGTATGTGTGCGTTGGGGAATTTATGAATCAGCAAAGAAATTCATTGGATGGCCCATAACGCCAGGTTTTGAGTTTTCTGGAGTTATTTCCAAAGTCAGCGCGGGATCAAAGTTTAATGTTGGTGATGACGTTTTTGGTGTAAGTTTTTTCAATGGCTATAGCTCCGCTTTAAATCTTCCAGAGCATTTTGTATTTAATAAGCCTAATCAACTAAGCTTCGAAGAGGCCGCCTGTTTCCCTGCTGTTTTCTTGACGGCCTATCACGCACTTTTTCAAAACTTTATTCTGAGACCAAATAGTAAAGTCCTCGTTCATTCGGCCGCTGGAGGAGTTGGAAGTGCACTTGTTCAGCTGTTAGTAAGTGCAGGGCATGAAGTCGTTGGCGTTATTGGCTCTTCTTCAAAGAGAGAGTATTTATCATCTCTTGGTTGTCATCATATCATCGACAAGTCAAAAGAGAATCTTTGGAAAAGAGCTCTTGAAATTTGTCCTGAAGGCTATGATGTTGTTCTTGATGCGAATGGGGTTGAGACGTTGAAAGAAAGTTTTAAGCACCTTGCGCCAACGGGAAAGCTCATGGTTTATGGATTTCATACGATGCTTCCAAAATCGGGAAGACTTAATTGGATAAAGCTTGCTTGGAACTATCTTAGAACTCCTCGTTTTTCTCCGCTCGAACTTACCTCGGCCAATAAGAGTGTGATGGCATTTAATTTGTCATTCTTATTTGAGCGTTTCGATATCTTAAATGATGGTATGGTTGAACTGATAAAGCTTGTGAAGTCGGGGGCGATAAGAGGCTATCAGGTAAAGGTTTTTGATGCCTTTGACGTTGGTCAGGCCCATGGGCATATCGAGTCTGGTAAGTCCGTTGGTAAGATCGCTATTAAATGGTAAGCGCCTAAAATGATGAAGAGAAACTTTTGTTGAGCATCAACGTATAATAAGTGATGGATAAAATGAGTAATGAACAATATCTATTAGAATTACAGAAAGGGGACATCAAGAGTTTTGAGTGTCTCTACGAAAATATTAAGCATGGGCTCTACGCTTATATCTTCAATCTCGTTGGCAATGAGAATGATGCTATTGAACTTTTTCAAGATACGATGGAGAAGATCTTTAAGAATTGTAAGATGTATCGTGTCGAATATAAGGCCTCGACATGGATTTGGACAATTGCTCGAAATACTTGCTATGACTATTTTAGAAAGAGGAAAGTTTCATTCGTCGATATTGACGACTTAGTTCTCGATACGATGGAGTTTGAAGATCTTAGTGATTTTGAAGAGGATCGCGACAGTCTTAGAAAGGCGATTGATCAACTTAATCCCTCTTATCGTGATGTGATCACACTTAGGGTATTTAATGAATATGATTATGAAGAAATCGCTGATGTTTTAGGGCTTACAATTCCAAGTGTTAAGGGACTCATTTTTAAGGCCAAGAAGAAGCTTAAAGAAATTTTAACCGAAGAGTTTGAATATGAAAAATAAGATAAAGGAAAGTCTCGATGTGAAAATACCAAAAGCATTAGATAAGAATTTCTATTCTTTTACAAGTTCTCTTAAAGAAACTGAAAAAGAGAAATCTCCATTTCATGGTAAGGTTTTATTTAAGACTATGATGGCGTTTAGCTTTGTTCTCGTTATTTTTGTTGCACAATTTTCTCGCACGAGCTCGACTTCAAGTATCGCACCAACTGAACTGGCCGAGATCAGAATGGATATCTCAGAGATGGTAACAAATGCAACTATTGAGGAATTTGATTACGCCATAGCTCAAATCGATACGCTCTAGTTTAAAGCTCTGTCTTAAGCTGATTTATAAATTGGAGCATCAAACTTTGTCTAGACCTTCCAACTTCTTTTGCGATATCTGTATTTAGTCGTTTATTAAGATGAAGTAGTTTATTTTCAAAATGATCTAAAGAAAATTTCTGATCATTTAATTCTCTCTCTTTTGCCCAGGGGTCAATCGGCTCATAATACTTGGCATTCATTCTCGCTCCAACAGTTGCCCATCTCATGATGCCTATTGCTCCAATTGCATCGAGCTTGTCAATGTCTTGGAGAATTTCGGATTCGATAGATGTTGCCTTTAAATTAGCACTATAGGAGTGTTCAAGAATTATCTGAGAGATTTGTCCAATCTCTTCTTCGTTATATGCTGTACTCTTTAATATTTCCTTGGCCTTCTTTGATGAAAGTTCACTGGCCTTTGATCTCAGGTGGTGATCTTTTGGAATATTTATCATGTCATGCATAAGGATGGCCGGAATGAGTAGCGAATTGTTGGCCTTTAAAGCTTTTGAAAACGTAATGCCTTGATTTAAGAGTCTTAGAATATGTAACCAATCATGAGAAGGGTCATCTCCATTATAAAAATCTTTTACAGACTGAATTGTACTGGTGTTTAGTTTTGTTAATTTGAGGATGAGTTCTTGCATGAACTAAATATAGATCACCCGCATACAATTGTATACGGGTGACAAAGGGAAGAGACTAACGAGTTTCGAAAATCTCGTTATTTTCAAATCTTACTTTCTTTAAATCTTGGTATTTGTCATCAGCTGTTCGGTATCCAAAAGCAATTGCTGCAACGGCATTGTAATCAGTGCCTTCAAGCCCTAGTAGTTTATCATAGGCACTTGGGTCAAAACCTTCGAGTGCGCATGTATCAATTTGTTGAAGTGCTGCTGTTAGCATTGCATTTCCCATTGCAATATATGTTTGTCTTTGTGCCCATGATTCAATTGTTTTTGATCTTGGTCCGTCAATAAGATTGCCCTTGATTACTTCATAGTAAGCATTAAGGCCTTCTCTTTCAACACCTCTTTGTTCAGCGATTGAAGAGACGAATTTTTCAACATATGCTTCGTCCATTTTATTAAGAGAAGCAAGTACGAGATAATGAGATGAGTCTGTCACTTGGGCCTGTCCCCACGACACTTCTCTAAGTTGTGCACGTAAATCCTTATTTTCTACAAGAATGAACTTCCATGGCTGAAGCCCGAAAGAACTTGCGGCAAGTCTTATTGACTCAGTGATCACACTCCAGTCTTCATTAGATATTTTCTTGTTTGTATCAAATGCCTTCGTAGCATAACGCCAGTTTAGAGCTTTTAAAATCTCGCTATTCACATTTTCCATTTTTCTTTTCTCCGTTCCAGTTAAAATATAAATTATCTATTTCATCTTTTAGTGTTTTAAGTTTCTCGAAATCAATATCGCTCGAACAAAGCATACGATTTGGTATTTCGATCGCTTTGTTTTTTAGCTCAATCCCTTTTGAGGTACTTTCAATGTAGACAATACGTTCGTCATTACTACATCTCTTTTTTTCCACAAGTTCTTTTTCGATCAGCCTCTTGATTAGTGGAGTGAGCGTTCCGTTATCTAGAGAAAGCTTACAGCCAAGAGTAGACATATTGACCTTGTTCTCCTCCCACAGTACTAGCATCACCAGGTACTGAGGATAGGTGAGGTCTATTTCATCAAGAAATTCCTTGTACCTTGATGTAATAAACTTGCTCAGTCGGTAGAGACTAAAGCATAGTTGATTATCAATTTTTAAAAGTTCGTCTGTACTCAAAATAACTTCCTATTATTTAAAAGTCGCCTCAATATCTTTAGAGATACTAAGTGGCTTATCAGTTGGAGCATATCTTTTTACAGGATTTCCTTCGCTATCAATGAGGAATTTTGTGAAGTTCCACTTGATTTTCTTTGAACCAAGAATTCCCGGAAGCTCTTCTTTTAAATATTTAAAAAGTGGATGTGTCTCACTTCCGTTAACATCAACCTTTTCAAAAAGAGGGAAGGAAGTATGGAAAGTAAGATCACAAAAGCTTTGGATATCTTCGGCCGTACCAGGTTCCTGAGCTCCAAATTGGTTACATGGAAATGCTAGTATTTCTAACTTGCCTTCATACTTCTTATAGAGTTCTTGTAAGTCTCCATACTGGGGAGTGAAGCCACACTTACTGGCCGTATTAACGATGAGTAGGCTCTTTCCTTTAAATTCTTCTAAAGATCTCTCATTTCCCTTAATATCTACTGCTTTAAAATCATAAATACTCATTTTGGAATCTCCCTGTTCTAGTGAATATAGCACAAAACTATGTTTTGTACAATATAATTTTGCAAACTATTTTTTTAATGACTTTTACTAAGTTATTATTTAGTATTTTGATATGACAAATTTCAGCTCCAAAGAATTTATCGCCAAAGTTGTGGCCCTTGATAAAGAGGCCATCTCGATTTTAGTTGATAGTTATACCAGTCATCTGTTTAAGGCCGGGCTTGGGGTTGGTCTGTCTGAAGAGATGGCCTACGACCTGGCAGCGAATACTTGGACAACTTTTCTTGAAGTGGTTCCTCGATTTGAGGGACGAAGTCATATTAGAACTTTTATCTTTGGAATCTTTTATAATAAATTATCTGAACTAAGACGTGCCAACCTCAAGTTTCAAAAGACGGATCCTATCGAAGAAATCATGGAATCTCGTTTTCAAGATGATGGTCATTGGAATACTCAATTTATGGACCCGATCTTACTTGTTCAAAACTCTGAGGTGTTGAGTATCATTGAACAATGTATGGAGCATCTTCCGCTTTTGCAACGCTCGGCCTTTATGATGAAAGTTGTTGATGGTGAAGATACTGATGTAGTTTGTGAAGCTCTCGGTATTACCGATGTTAATCTTCGCCAACTCGTGTTCCGTGCAAAATCTAAAATGAGAAATTGTGTTGAGAAAAATTTTCGTTAGTTAAAAAGCGGAATGTTCGTCGACGAGTTGCCCTTCAAGAAAATGTCGACACTTTCCATCTGCGCGTAATTCTATATAACCTTGAAAATACTTCGGTTCTTTGTCTGCATCATCCTCTGAAGAGAGGGCCAGGGCCGATGTCGTTAACGCCGAGTATGAAGTGTTATATAGTGATTGGATCGAACTTACATCATATGTGTATGGGTTTCGATGCGTATCTGTGTGGCCAATTTCTGGTCTCATAACACTAGGAATCGAATAGCTTGATGTGTGTTTTAGGCCAATGAGATGACCGAGCTCATGAAGAAGAACTGAAGGAAGATCGTACTTGCCGTAACTACTATCACTGGAGTCGATAACAAAGTTAAATTGTGCTTCATTGACGATAATATCGCCCTTCACCATTTCCATATAACCAGACATCGGCGTGATAATATAACTTGTAACGGCCAAAACACCTGAACCAATATCAGCAAACCACGAAGAACTTTTCTTGTAGATTCCAATAATATTATCTCCCGAGCCATAGTCGGTATGATAGGGATATTCAAGATTGGCCGTCGAGTAGTCCGCCGTTGTATCAAAGAATGTATGATTAGAATCTGCTAAATTCCATTTATCCATCATCTGTTGGAAAAGATCTTTCCCCGCAACAAGTGAATAGGAATCAATTTCAGCATGGTATTCATCAGCAATATAAACACGTAGAGGAAGTTTTGAATCTGGCCAGCGCATTGGAAGGTTGGAATATTCAGAGGCCGAAGGACTGCCAATACTTGCGCTACCTTTTTTCTGCTCCACACATGAGGACATCCCCCCTGCGATTGCAAGAATTTTTAAAACCGTTAATGTACTTCTTAGTAACTTCAAACTGCCCCCTGAAGTTGACTAAAACGCTCTTAAAGTTCTAGTCCTTCTATTCTAAGAGAGAATCGGTTTATTTCGAAGAAAAATTACGAAAAAAAAGGGAGCTTTCTAAGCCCCCAATTTTATGAATACGCTATAAATAAATGATCTTGTTATTACTTTGTTTTAGCGTGATCTGCCAAGAATTTCTCTAGCCCAATATCAGTTAGTGGGTGCTTGAAAAGTTGCTTAATTACAGAGAATGGCATCGTCGCTACATCGGCACCAATGAGTGCACTTTGCTTAACATGATCAGCATGTCTTAAGCTTGCAGCAAGAATTTTTGTCGTAAAGCCGTAGTTATCAAAAACTTGTCTGATCTCAGCGATTAGTCCATTTCCATCAACTCCGATATCATCAAGACGACCGACAAATGGAGAGATATAAGTCGCACCATTCTTAGCAGCTAGAAGTGCTTGGTTAGCACTAAAGCATAGAGTAACATTTGTCTTAATCCCATTATCAGAAAACCACTTACATGCACTGATTCCAGCTTCTGTTAGTGGGAGTTTGATGACAACATTGTCGTGAATCTTAGCAAGCTCTGCACCTTCTTTGATCATTCCTTCTTTGTCTGTTGAAATAACTTCCGCAGAGATTGGTCCATCAATTATTTTCACGATGTCGTTGATAACATCTGCTTGTGATCTTCCTGTTTGAGCAATTAGTGATGGATTAGTTGTAACACCATCGACAAATCCCCATTCCTTCGCTTGATTGATTTCCTCAATTATTCCTGTATCAATAAAAAATTGCATAAATTCTCCTTAAAATATTTCTCAAAGCTTATGAAAAAAAGTTGCAAGTGACAAGTTTTTCATGCTGTGGACATGAGCGTCAGACCACCATAAAATGGTAGTATGAAGTATATTCTTTGTTGCCTATTTATTTTTTCCGCACTGTCTAATCAAACTCAAATTATTAGAAAGGATGAAGTGTTAAATAAATCGACTTTTCCGACAGAAGAGGACTTTGCAACAATTGATACGCCTGTTGGGCTTGATTCATTCTACGACCCTAATATTGATTACTCTAAATTTTCGGGGAGAGTCAGTGATAAGGACGCGACGGCCACCATCTTAAAAATTCAGGTTGAAACTGAAAATACGAAATTCTTTAAGGCCTCTGATCCTCTAAATTTTTGGGTCGCGCGTGATCGCTCGAAATCGCCATGCCAAGGAAATGTTCGCGCCATCGAAGATGGATTCCTTACAATCTATGTGAAAAACCTCTTGCCGTGTTGGGGAGAGGCCTATAATTTTAGACGTGGAACAATCTTAATTTTTGAATCGGAGCGTTTGGCAAATAGAGTTAAGGATGCCTCTCGCTACCGTGTTGCTCTTTTATCAAAGAAGAGAGATTTTCTTGTTCAGTTAAATAAGGTCAACCGTTTTGTGTGGGGATTTTCTTCTGAGCAAGTACAGGTTGCGGCGGCCTTTGATCGCAAAATTTTAGAAATTCAAAAACAAAAAGAGCTGGCCCTTAATTCACTTATTGCAAAGAAGAAGGACCAAATTAGAATTCAAAAAGAGTTAAGCTACCGACTAGACGAACTCGACAAAGATTTAAAATATTATCTTGTTGAAAAAGATGAGCTTTTCACTGATCGTTGGCATCTTGACCACGAAGAAGGTCTTCCTACTTATAAAAGACCTGCCCCCATTAAATCAAGGTAGCAACGTTCAATAAAGTGATTACTAAAGGCATTTCCTTGCTGATGATCTCTGTAAAGTTTCAACGAATACGAAGGCGATACACCGAGCCATTCTTTAATTACAGATTCATTAATTCCACTATGTAGCCATGTGAATATTGCTGATTGGCGAAGAGATTTTGGGGTAACTTCGATCATCAACTCTTTTCTCCAACCATCGAAGATTAGCTCAATTCCACGTGCTGACAATCCACCATTTAAAATTCGATGGGCATTGGCATTGAAGAAAACATGAGAGAAGGATTGCTTGTGATCTTTTTTCACGCGCTCCAATAACTCAATATAGGATTCATAAACTTTTTGAAAAATTTCAGGAAGCGCTACCGAGTATGGATCTCTCTTTGGATGAAGAATCATTACACGGGGAGATTTTCCGAAACTAAAATGATCTCTTCTTAGATCAGAGATATCTGAAACTTTCAATCCACTTCCATAGATAAGTAGGAAAATGAGTTGGTTTCGTTGAATTTTTAAAAGTTCAATCTTCGCTTGCTTAGGGCGAGACTGTTCAAGAAGGTGCATCCAAAGCGTCTTTACATGGGCCAGGGAAGTCGGTCTTGGAATATCAAGAAACTTAGGAGAAGTTGGAACTTTCTTAACTGGGTTGTGATTAAAAATATTTTTTTCAACCATAAAGTCAAAGAATAGTCTGAGTGCTTGGACACGTCTTCTTCTCGAATTATCTGATGAATATTTGTGCTCAAGGTATTTACCGTATTCCAAGATTTGTGGAATACTGTAGTTTTCGATATCAAGCGAGCTTTGAGCTTCGATGAGGTATTGATTAAAGCAATCAAGGTCGGTCTTATAATTCTTTAACGTATTAGGACTTCTTCCCTTTGATCTTAGCGACTCGTAAAACTCTGCCTGCCAATTGATGATCTTGGCCATGGCCGGATTTGTACTTGGTCCACTTTGTGGGCTTGCCGTATATTTCGTATCCATAAGTTTGTAACCTATTAAAATGGTGTCATTTAAATCAAATTTTTTGATCTCAAATATTGTACATAGATGGTTAAAATTACACAACTTAAAATCTTCTCTTGCTTGGAAAGACCTGGGGTGTTACAAGAAGGAACAATTAAATAACGGGTAATTAACGGAGAAGACGACCTTGCAAAGTAGCAATAATACTTTGGATAATCAATTTAGTGCAATGCTGTATGAGAAATCAGTATTGGGCACGCAGTGCGCACGCGAATTGTTTAAGGCGCAAGACTCTTTAATTACTCTTCAATCAAAAATCAATTATACCTTTAAAAATCAAAATCTTTTATTTCAAGCTTGTACACATCGTTCATTTGTACATGAATATACAAGAGAGCAACTTCAAAACTACGAAAGGCTTGAGTTTCTTGGAGACTCTGTGCTTGGAAGTTTTATTGCGATGAAACTTTATGCCATATTTAATGAAGAAAAAGAGGGCGTGCTCTCAAAACTTAAAAGCTCCCTTGTTAACGAAAGTAAGCTTGCCTGTATTGGTAAGGGACTTGGTCTTGCACCATTTATCTTACTTGGTAAGGGTGAACTTACAACAGGGCCAACTGACTCTGTTATCAGCGATGTCTTTGAAGCGATTATTGGGGCCATCACTTTGGATTCTTCGATAAATAGCGCATTTGAATCTCTTGAATTTACAATTAGTGAGTTTGAAAAGAAGAATAATCTCGTTTTCTTTAATGGCGAAAATGCGGATATTTTTGATCCAAAGACAACACTACAAGAAGAAACGATGAAAAGATTTAAAGTGCTTCCTGAATACCTTTCTGAAAAAGAAGGTGAGGAGTTTCTTGTAAGCATTAATATTTGTGGCATGAAGCTTCACGAACTAAGAAATATCTCAAAGAAAAAAGCGATGAAAGAATTAGCAAAGTACTGTTTAGAAAATAATTTATTAGAAAAAATTAGAAATTAATGAGGAGAATGTATGCTTATTGAAAATCAACACCCGGATAATAAGTCAATTGTAGTATCTGTGCTAGGTGCTCCAAATGTTGGAAAGAGTTCACTAATTAATTACCTAATTGGAATGGATTTAAGTATTGTGACAAGCAAGCCACAAACAACAAGAAATAAATTTCACTGTATTATGCAAGTTGATAGAACGGAAATTGTTTTCGTTGATACTCCAGGTCTTCACAAGTCAAGCCAGGAACTAAACAAGAGAATTAACCAACAAGCAAGAGAAGGGATTGAAGGCGCAGACCTTAACCTTTTATTAATTGATCTAACAAAAGATGTTTTAAATCAATTCTCTGATTTTGTTGAAAATATAAATCGTGAATTAGGTCCAACTTGGATTGTATTTACAAAAGCTGATCGAGTAGAGAACGCAGAGAATCTTCCTCTTGAAGCAGTTATTGAAAAAGCGAAAGAGATTATTCCAACAATTCAAAAATATTTTATCTTATCTTCAAAAACAGGGGATAATGTTCACGTACTAACAGGTGCTCTTGTTGATGCGGCCATTCCTGGACCACACTTCTATGAAGATGGATCAATCTCTAACAAGAACCAAAGATTCTTTGCAACTGAATATATTAGAGAGCAAGCCTTTGAACTTTTAAAAGATGAACTTCCATATGAACTTGCGGTTGTTATCGAAGAGTATAAAGATGTTAAAGGAAAAGATAATAGCTTTACTGCCCACATCTCAGCATCAATTCTTGTTAACCGTCCTTCTCAAAGAGCAATCGTTGTTGGAACAAAGGGAACAATGATTAAAGAAATTGGAACTGGGGCTAGAAAGAAAATTGAGGCCATGACAGATGGTAAGGTTTTCTTAAATCTTCACGTAAAAGTATCTCCGAAATGGTTTAAGAATAACTTCGTACTTGAAGAAATTGGATTAAACAGAGCTCAAGATTCAGCTCGTGTTTGGAAAGCAAAATAAATAAATTAGTTAAAAGGATATAAAATGAAAACGAGAGCAATGGTAATTTCCCTGATAGGAAGACCAAATGTTGGAAAAAGTTCAGTCTTTAATAGACTAATGAATAAGCAACATAAAGCGATTACATACGATATGCCAGGAGTGACGAGAGATCGCCACTATGGAATTACTCAGTTCACAGATGTGAGTGAAGAGAATCCATTAGAGGCCATACTTGTTGATACTGGTGGTTTCTACCCTGATAAAATTGATGAGAAAGGTAAGAACGTTCAAGAAGAGAATGCAAATAAATTCTTCAATATTATGACTGAGCACGCTCACCAAGCAATTGATGAGTCTGATCTTGTTTTATTTGTTGTTGATGTTAGAGAAGGAGCACTTCCTTTTGATCGTACAATTGCAGACTATATCAGAAAACAAAAAAAGAAGATGTGGTTGATTGTTAATAAATTTGATTCTGAATCTCAAAGAGGTGACGAAATCGATTTCTACCAACTTGGTGTTAATAGTGATGAAATGTTCACTGTTTCAGCTGCTCATAATATTGGTGTCGATCCTCTTAGAGAAGCAATCTATCAAGAGATGATTGACTTTGCTAAGTCTGATAGAGCGATGATCTCAGCGAAGCTTCAAACAGGTGTAACACCGAAAGAAGATGTTGTTGCAAGACTAGCTATTATTGGCGCGCCAAACGCTGGTAAATCAACCCTTTTAAATCTTCTTGTCGGAAGTCAAAGAGCACTTGTTTCTGATATTGCTGGTACTACGGTTGATCCAATTGAAGGTTTCTTTGATCTTTACTTTGGACATGATGCTAAGAAACTTGAAGAAAATAAATTGGCCTACTTCAGTGGTGATAATCAACTTGTTCAACAGTATGAAGAATTTAGACAGAATAACCCTGATCTATACACTTCTCTTGTAAGTTCATACAACCTTGAAGTTGATGAAGAAGATGCATTTGATGATGCAGATTTTGATCTTGATGAAGGTGAATTTAATGATGATGAACAAGAATTTGCAGATGAAGCTGGTACTCGCATCTATCAACAGGTTTTTGAAAGTGATGATGAAGGCGAAGAATTCGAGGAAGTTTTTGAAGAAGTCGTCGTTCCTGAAGAGGATGAAGAGATTGACGAGGGAAGCTTCTGGAGAAGTATTCATATTGTTGATACTGCAGGTATTAGAAAGCAAAAGAAAATTGAAGACTTTGTTGAATCACAATCTGTTTATCGCTCTTTAAGATGTATCGCTGAAAGTGATATTTGTATATTTATGATTGATGCTGTTAAGGGTGTCTCTCATCAGGATAAGAGACTGATTGATATTGCTGTAGAGAAAGGTTCTTCAGTTATTATGTGTCTTAATAAAATTGATCTTATGGGTGATACAGTTAAAGACGCAAATAAGAAGAAGGAATGGTTACTCAATATCAGAGATACAATTCCTTGGCTTAACTACTGTGATATTATGCCAATTTCAGCTAAGCAGAATAAAGGAATTAAGACTCTCAAGAAGGCCTTAATTAAAACAATTCTTATTAGACAGCAAAATATCCCAACAGGTGAGCTTAACCGATTTATACTTGACCTTATTGATAAGCGTCCAATTATTTTAAAAGGTTCAAAAGGGAAGAGATTTAGAGTGAAGTACGCTTCTCAAATTAAAACGAATCCTCCTACTTTCTTATTTTTTACGAATAAGTCTCAAGGAGTACCTGATAATTATCGTAGTTACTTGAAAAATGGTCTTAGAAGAGCATTTCCACTTGATAATACGCCAATTCACTTAATATTTAGAACGGGAGCAGACCTTCTAAATAGAATGGCAAAAGTTAAGTCTTAGTTATAGTAAGCTTTGCCGAGTTTTAAAATTTCTTAATATTGGCCATAATAAATTGATGAAGTTTATTATGGCCTTTTTGCTTTTCTCCATTAATATTTTTGCTCTCCAGTATTCTGATACTTTTGATCAGTTTAAGACTGGGAAGTATAAAATTCGCACAATGACCCACTTGAACGAACTTAGAGCATTCTATCAACACCGTTATAATGAGTATGAACTTGTTGATCAGGTTTTTGAAAGTGCTAATGGAAAAAGAGTCTTTGTTAAGGTCGGACTGGAATTTCCAAGAAATTATCATAAAGTTGTCAGACCAATGGATGGTGGATATCTCTATCACGAGTTGATGGGAGAAATTCCCGTGGCGATACTTTTTCAAAATATCGAAAGAAAAGATATTGATAAGTATGTTATGCAAATTCGGGCGAAACTTTCAAAGTCTAGATTTACTTTTAAAAATCCTCTGTTTCAAAATGCCTATGCTAGTTGTGGAGTTGAGATTGCAGCGATGTCGAGTGTACAACTTGCAAGTATCGCTAAAATTGGTGATCGCGTTGAGATGAACTTCTTGATGGATAATGCTAAGAGCTGCTTAAATGAAGCCTTGAGTGGCGCATGGCAGGCCACTGGTGGACTTGCTGCGAGTGCGGCGTCGGGGTTTATGAGTTTCATTAAGAATCCTGTAAAGGCCGCAACAAAGTTTTGGGATAGTGCAGTTTCGACTTTTGAAAAGACCAAAGAATTTGTGATGAATATTAAATCAAGCCTTAAAGAAGTAGGTGAAGTGATTGTGGCCATGCCTGCTCAAGCGAAGGCGATGATTGTTTGTAATTTAATCGGCTCAATTGGTACGACGGCACTGGTCGGTATTTTGACTGGAGGTCCAGCAGGACTTGCTCGAGCACTAACAACTCTTGCGAGTAAAGTGTCGCTCATCAAAGGTGTGAAGTCTGCGCTTGGAGTGCTATCGAAGCTTAGGCTCCCACAAGAAAAGCTCAATGGTGTTTTTTCTAAGATTTTAAAAAGTGATAATAAGAAAGGCCTTGATGAGCTTGAGTTTATGGCAGGACATGGAATGGAGAAAATGACATTGGAGGTCGCGACATGCGCGCTTTAATAGTTTTATCTCTTATCATTCTTAGTACGCCTAATGTTTGGGCATCGAAGAAGAAGTCCTGCGCAAATATTGATGCGAAAGTAATACAGGTCAAAAAACTTCAAGGGGCCTTGTCTCAAAAGGGTGTCAGAGGCGAGCTTCGAGACTTCTTAAATAAGCAAATTGACAATGGTGTCGATATTGATGAGAGCTTTGTTCAGAAGATGTCATTAAATTATTCAACACAGGCAAAGTACTTTAAAAATTACAAAACATATCAAGATCACTTTAAAAAACATGGAAAGGAATTTCCTGGAATGTCTCAGAAAGACTACTTAAGAAGGGCACAGGAGATAGGGTCTTCACGCAATGAAAATATTCTAACGATCAAAAATAGTAATGGTGTATTTAAGTATGTGCCAGAGACGAATGAGCTTTTAATTGTTGAAAAGGGGCTTATTGGTACGCTTTATAAACCAAGCCTTGAAGTTATTAATAATGAGTTTAAATCAAAAGCACTCCCACTATTTAGCAGCGTCTTCGAGTGGTTCGTGAAAGCAAAGGCGTCGAGGTAAGGTTTTTATGAGTATTGAAATTACATACGCTAGAATTGAAACTGAGATCTCAGATTATCGCTCAGGAGTGAAAACGAAAGAGCAAGATATTTATGGAAAGCTTTCCAAAAATATCGTTGAAAATAAAATAGATATCGAACTTATAACTAGTAGAGGTGTTATCAATTGTACATCTTTAATTGGTGGCGATGATAAATTAGATCTCACTACAATATTGAATGATGGAAGTGGGATTGTCATGAGTAGAACTAGAGCCTTAAATACAGACTACAGAGAATCTGTAAGTAAAAGAGCTCTTCCTGAAAATGGGATCTACGTTGATGCTGTTCAAGTAGAAATTGACGATAGAACAATGTCATTGAAAATTATTAAAGAAGAAAAAAGCGGTGAGGTCTTAGCTATTGTCAAAGAAGTTCACTTTGCGATTACAGAGGGAGAATATCTCGCTTTTAAATGATATTTGCTTATTTTTTTGAGTAGATTGTTTTTTATAATCAAATTCTAATTATTAAAAAAAAGCCCCGCAATTGCAGGGCTTTTCTTTATTTAAATGTACTAATTAAAATTAGAAGTTAGATGGCTTGAACCAACATAGTGGTCTTACACCGTCTTTGTAATCTTCACTTCTGTTACAAACACCAGCCTTTGCATCTGAGTTTGAAGTTTCATCAGTGATATCTTTTGTACAAAGAGCTCCGTTGAAGTAAGTATCAAGACGACACTGACCTGCTGGGTGCTTGTGGTTAGTTTTAGATACAACAGACTTGTCTGGAGTTGTAAATGATACTGGTCTGTCACCATTTAAAAGAGTCGCTAGACCTTTAGATGCTTGAGAAACTCTCTTACAAAGAGCAACTTCAGATTCTGTATTCCAGTTCGCTTCACATCTCTTTGTAACTTCTGCATCGATCGTCATATTTGAAACGATTGCTTCATTATTATCTGATCCATAAACACTTCTGAAACATTTCATTGATGCCCAGTAATCAGATTGACCTTCGTTTGATGCCCATGTTGGTACCCACATTCTTGTTGTTTTTGGTGCACCTGCTAGGTGGTGACCTAGTTCGTGACACATAACAAGTGCGAAACCATCTGGAGATACTGATTGATGACGAGCTAGACCACCAAACATATGAACCTGCCAAGTTTTACCAACTTGATTTGCATAAGCGTTTACTGTTCCATCTTCCCATTTTCTAAGTGTTACTAGGTTTGCACCTTTTGCAGCAACAACTGAAGAATAGTAGTTTTCAACTCTATCGATAACAGAATTGAAGATCTCTTCTGTCATTCCATTGTTAGCTTTTTCTGAAACTCCAATGTACATATCATTTTCAGGTAAGAAACCTGTGCTTCCATCAGCATCACATGACATTGAGTTTGTACTCATAAGTAGTAGTGAAGAAATCATCACTGTTTTAAAAGTTCTTATCATTTTTCCTCCCTGAAAAAATATATCGATTCAATTTAGACAATCACTAATTTTGGCACTAATTAAAACAGATCGACAATATTTTTTTACTGGATCACTTGTGTCAAGTATTGGTGACAATAAGATGACCGTTTACTAATCAAATCCTAACCACCCAGATGGTGACTTCTGCTTATTTGAAGCTATTCTAGCGAAATATTAATTTATGAAAATGGAGTTTGAGATGAGAAGATGTTTAGGCGTTAATGATCATTTAAGAATCGAATTTTTAAGCTTTAGAAGATTAATCATTGATTTAGTATTTAGCTTCTTTGCTCTAAGCTTTCTACTTATTAGGTTTATTTGGACATCCCTCTATGGGGCGAAGCTCTCTTCAAGGCCTCGCATTGATGACCCGGTTGTAGAAGGTCATATTAGTGTCTCTGAATTACTTTGGGATTAATTTCATGTCGGGCCATTGGTCCGACTAGTCCTCAATTCTTCCATCGATAAGAGATATTTCACGTGATGCCATTTTTGAGTAATCAGGATCGTGGGTCACGAGGCAGATATTCGTTCCTCGCTGTTGGTTTTCTTCAATGAGAATATTCATGACTGTGTCACCATTGGCGGTGTCAAGATTTCCGGTCGGTTCATCAGCAAAAATATACTTAGGTTTCATGATAAGTGCCCTTGCGATGGCCACTCTCTGAGTTTGCCCGCCCGACATTTGTGCAGGAAACTTATTTGTGACATCTTCGATATCAAGCCTTTTAAGTAGCTTGTGGGCGTCGTCCGTATACTCTTTTATTTTATTAATATTTCGAGGAGGGAGGAGAATATTTTCTAGTGCTGTTAACTCTGGGATGAGGTAGTGAAATTGAAAAATAAAACCGATATGTAAATTTCTAAATGCATGCAGCTCTTTTTGCGAAAAACTTGAAATATCGATACCATCAATTAATACTTTTCCAGAGGTTGGTGTATCAAGAGTGCTCAAAATATAGAGGAGGGTACTCTTTCCACTCCCTGATCGTCCTTTGATTGAGACAAACTCGCCTTTTTTTACTTCAAGATTAATATTGTGGAGAACTGTCTGGGCAGGCTCACCAAATTGTTTAAGAATATTTTGGGCCTCAATCATACTTGCCCCCGAATGATATCAATGGGCGTCATCTTACTCGCACTATACGCAGGAAGAAAACTTGCGACAATCGATGAGATCGTGGCAGCAATAAGGGCCAGTACATATGTCGATACTGAATAGTCAATGAGGAGGTGATTACTCTTTCCAAGCTGAAAGCCGAGATCAATATTTCCAATTATCGTCGTAAGGGTTAGCCCTAAAAGCATCCCAATGATTCCTCCCGTAATTCCAAGAAATAGTCCTTGGTAAAGAACTAGGCTAAGAATTTTTTCTTGACCGTAACCAATCGATTTTAAAATTGCGATCTCATGTCTTTTTTGATTGATCATAATCGTAAGAACATTGTAGACACCAAAGCCTGCGACAAGAAGAACAGAGAATGTTACAAAGAAGCGAACCGCATCTTGCATCTGAATCATTTCCATAAACATCTTATTGGCATCTTTCCAGTTCTTGACATCATCCTCACTAAGTATCGACCACCTCTGTGCAATCTCATCGGCATCATCAATATTATAAAGGGAAACCGCTATCTCTGAAATTCTTCCAGGTGTCTTGTTGAGCATTTGGACATCATTAAGATTGGCAAATGCTGAAGCTCCATCAATATAGTCATCACCAAATTTAAATGTTCCAACGACTTTATAGGTGAAGAATGAGTCTTTATTGAAAATCTTAATTGTCTGACCTTCTGAAACACCTAGGTCTCTAGCCAGCTTGTCACCTAGGATAATTTTATTCCCGCCACCAATGAGGTTTTTAAAGCTACCAGAATTAACATAGTCTTCAATTTGGCTTACTTTCATCTGCTCAATTGGAATTGTTCCGACAATTTTCATATTGACTTCAAAGTCACCCTTAATGGCAATGGCCGGAATTGAGAGTCTTGGCGTGTGCCCAAATACTTGGGGAGTTTCTTGAATGACTTTTACCCAGCCTTGATAGCTATTGATCTTGGCCTCGTCCTTTTTTCCGATTGGGGGTGTAATCCAGTTGAGAATCTCATCT
>Ga0100385_1001361_pt1 | contig 25022 bp, 25 predicted proteins | sample CryGeymeta201509_FD_81543 | JGI IMG/M metagenome (GOLD analysis project Ga0100385, IMG submission 81543) | Groundwater microbial communities from Crystal Geyser aquifers in Utah, USA - Crystal Geyser metaG 2015-09 | ecosystem: Environmental > Aquatic > Deep subsurface > Groundwater | place: USA... | reverse complement strand
CCGTGAGAATGCTTAGAGCAGATTATATTGTCCTTGATGATATTCATGGTCCAGAAGTTACAGGCTTTATCAATCTAACAAACGAAGGACATAGCTCATTATCCCTAATTGGTGCCGACAATATTTTTGATGCACTTAAAAGAATTGAAATTTTTGCTCTTAATGACTATCAAGCAAAGACTTTAGAAGATATCAGATACTCAATATCAACTGCTTTTGACTACGTCATTTTTCAAGAAAAGACCGAATCAGGAAAGAGAAAGGTGACAAAAATCGGAAAAGTCGTTTTTGATGGTGAAAAGCCAAGTATTGAGTTAGTTTATAATAAATAACAAGGATGAGGTATGAGTGAATTAAAAGATAGAATTAGTAGCGAAATTATTTTAGCAATGAAGGCTAAAGCAAAAACGAGATTGAATGTTCTAAGATACATCAAAAAACTATTCATTGAAAATGACACCGCAAAGAAGCAACTTGATGAAATGGATATCGTTATTTCATATGCAAAGAAAGTGAAAGATTCAATTTCGCTTTATCCTGATGGTTCAGCGCAAGCATTAGAACTTCATGAAGAAGTAAAAGTACTCGAAGAATTCTTGCCAAAACAACTATCAGAAGATCAAGTTATCACATTGATTCAAGAGATCAAATCCTCACAAGAGAACCCAAATATGGGAAGCGTGATGAAGGAACTTTCTCTTAAGACTAAAGGTCAATTCGACGGAAAAAGAGCAACAGAACTAGTTAAAGCAAATCTCTAAAGAATCAGAGGGGGAAATCTCTATTTCCTCCTTCGTATTTACAATAGGATAAAGCCAATAAGTATCTATATTTATTACATCTTATCTGACTCCGCTTGCAAGCAATCCTCGAAATTGCTAAGTTGCCTCCATGAAGGAAACAAAGAAAGAAATTGACTGGTCAGGGATCAAATTCAAGATCATGAAAGAATTTGGTGAATGCATTGATATTATCTTTGTTAAAGAGAAGTTTAACAATCAAGCTCGCGAAATATTTCTTAAACCACATGATCAGGCCGATGGATTAAGTGCAGTCACACAACTTCTTGAACTTGATAATAAAATCTCGATTAATAACCTTCCTATCGCAAAAATTCATAATAAACCTTCCAGAATAAAACGAATGATTTTGGCCTTCAAACATTTAAAAAGGCAAGCTCCCTTTAACTACCAATATAAAATTGAAAGAAAAGAAATAACTGGAACGTCTCCTGGTATCTCTTTCTTCTATTTTAACAATGAACAAACAAGCACTCTAAAAGAATTATGCCTAAAAAGAAATATCAATTTAAATTCCCTCGTTGTCTGGGCCCTCGACAAAGCGGCATCGACAGTCTTTGTTGAAAAAGAATCAAAACGAGTATGGATGATTCCTGTAAATATTCGTGATTCATATGATGATAAATTTAAGACTGGCAATCATGCGACAGCTCTCAGTATTTTTGCTCAAGGTCTTCAAAAACCGGAAGAAATTCATCAACAGATCCGTGAGCAAATGAAATCTGGTATTATTTGGGGTGGAAAAATCATTGCAAATGCACCAAAATTAATTGGAGAAAAACGCCTTAGAAAAATAGGAAAGAATGCCAAAAGTCCTTACCTAGGGCTTTGCTCAAACCTTGGTGAACAACCGTTTGAGGGCGTCGATATTTTAAATAAGGAAGACTATCAATGGCTAGTCTTTCCCCCATCAATTAAATACTGCCCTATCTCCGTTTGTATTATGACGTGGGATGGACGAATTGGAATTTCTTGTCAGCTTCACCCTTCGATGATTTCAGCTTTAGATGATACACATGATTTTTTAAGTCTTATTTATCAGGAGATGATTAATGAAATTGGCTTCAAAGAAACTACACAGACTCAGATTAAGTCGATTGCATGGTCAGAAGTTGAAGAAAACGGAATCAAGTACTAGGAAAATTAATGAAAGTATATCATGACGTTCAAATAATATGGGATCTTACTAATGAGTATAAGAAAGTTAGTGCTTTAAGATTCTATTTTACTCTTATTCACTGTGCAATTCTTGGTTGGGGCGGATTTCTCCTGGCAGCTTTTACAAGTGGCCCATTAATGTGGGTAAGTTATTTAATCTCTCTCGTTTTCATCTATAAAGGAACACTGATGATTCACGAGGTTTCACACTTTCAAAGAAAAGTTAAAGGCCTAAGAACAACATATAATTTATTATTTGGCTTTATGAATAATTACCCGGCCTATCTCTATGACACTCATGCTTTTCATCATGGAAGAAATACATTTTCGACAAAGAAAGATCCAGAGTATCAGTATGTAAGACCAGATAACTTTCTTACGCTTATTGCTCCTATATTTGCATCTGTCTTTCTACCATTTTTTCAAATTCTAAGATTTACCTTAATCCCTATTATCTATGTATTTACTGGAAAAAAGTTTCGCGAATATATTTTCACTCATTTTTCGACACTTGTATTTGATCTCAAGTATAAGAGACAAATCAAAAGTTCAAACGATATTAGACAAATGGTTCGCAACGATCTCATGTGTAGTCTAACAACACTATCGGTGATCTACTTGGTCTACGTCGAGCTAATTCCATTCAAACTTATACCAATGTGGTTTGGAATGGTTTTCACAGCATCTCTGCTCAATATGTATCGAGCAAAATTTAATCATGTTTATAATAATAAGAACAGAGGACCACTTTCTTGGGAAGATCATCTTCTAGACTGCATTACAGTAGACAAAGGAATTTTCACAGAAATTTGGTCACCAGTTGGACTTCGATATCACACCCTCCACCACGTGATGCAAGAGATACCATTTCACAATCTTAAGAAAGCACATCAGCATCTCATGCGCAATCTTCCTAATGATCATATTTATCGACAAACTGTCGTTCCAAACTTTATTGGAGCATTGAAGAGAAGGAATGCCGTCGCAGTATAATTTAAAAACGAGCGAAGATAAGGTATTCTTTCTTGTGCGACGATAATTGCATTTCGATAACTTCACGCGCTCCAAAGTCGATAAATAATTTCTTGTATTCACCCATTTTTTGCAAATGAAACTCATTAACGATTTTAATCGAAAAGAGAATCGCTCGAATATCGTGAGAGTGCTTCTTAGTAAGTCTAAGAACTTCTTTAAGGGCCTGCTTTGGATTCAAGTTTAAATCAACAGTGATTAACTGAACCGCCTCATCCGGTAGCTTTTCTTGTGATAAGTCTTGAACTGGAATTTGAAGATGCTTAAAGTTTGGATTGCTCGCACAACTTTTATCCATTAAAGCTGGATCAATACCAACCACTCGAGCTCCCTTATCGAGAAGATAAGAAGTTACACCTCCAGGAGAGCAACCATATTCAATTACAAGGTCTTTAAAGTTAAGATTTAAATTAAAAATTTTGTCTGCTTCTGCAATCTGTAAGTAAGCACGAGACGGAGCAGTTGGGGGGAGAAGAATCTCAGTATTTCCATTTGGATATGGATTTGTTGAGTTTGTCGTGTATGACAAACCAATCCAAAATTTTCCAGGAGTCATTTCAATAACATTAACGATATAGTCACGCGCCTTGGCACGATGATTTAACTGTTTAAAGTTTGAAACTAAACTCTCCTCACCTAATAAAGAGAATGGCTGACCTTTAATATTAAAGTAGTGAATGCAAAACTTATCACCATCAAGAAGATCGATGACCTCCTTAACCGAACTAACCAGACTGCTTTCATCAGCTTTTAAAAGATGAATTCCTGAGCGTAATGCGAAGACGGGCGACTTTTCGGCGAGTATTCTCTCATCAATCTTAGCCCCCTTGTTTTTGAATGTAACAAGACCCTTTCCACTAAAACTTAGGGTGAGTTCTGGAAAATAGAGACGAATCTCCTCTTTTAAAAGGGATTCATTACCAATAACTGTAGTACAAAATATAAATTGATCGTTCATATCGAACTTTCTAACACAATCGCATCAAGTTAAAAAGTAAAACACTCCACTAAATTAAAAACACTTAGATTCTAAGTAGATTTTCCGATATGTCAGCTAGTCTCAGGAGATCTCATGAAATTAGTTGGTCCATTATTTATCGTCTTTTTAGTTTTGATTCTAAGCTCATGCGCAGGACCAAAGTCATCATCAAGTGCCAAGTTTAACTTGAGTTTTTTAAACTCTGACTATGATGCTGGTGGCTTAATGGTTTTTGGAAATAATAAAACTACAAATCAGTACTTTGGAAAGAATATCACGGCCGGAGTAAGTGAATTTGAACTTGGAAATGGACAATGGGACTTCATCGCAATCGCTTGGGCATCGGCATCAAATCCGATGGAGGGAAGTACAAAGTGTGCAAAGGTTGAGGGTCAAAATTTATCAGGAGAGGAAGTCACCGTTAACCTTGTGATGAGTGAAGATGAGTGTGAAAGAAATAGTGTCTTTGGAAAAAAAGTTTCATTTGAAAGTAATTTTCAAATAGCCCCACTGACAATTTTAAATTGCTCAAATCTTGATGCTGGAAGTGACCCTGACCTTAGTGACATCACTAAGAAATGTGTGCTGGGTGGTGCAAAATCAATGAAAGTTAAAATTTTAGAATTTGAAGAGAGCGGTACAATTAGTGCTGCGAATGCTTTAACATCTCGCTGCCTAGATTTTTCATCATCTCCTCAGCTAGCAACGGCCATTAAGCTTCCACTCTTTAATGATCCTGTTTCTCCTCTACAAATAGCTTATGAATCATATACAGGTGCGGGATGTACAGGGACGAAAGAAGTATTAAACTCAAAAGCACATTTTAAAACAAGGCTTAAGTACACAGCAGTAAATCAAATCAACTATATTTTTGCACAGATTAATTATTGTCAGGATGAGAGAAATACACAGAGTGTACTTCTAAACTTTCTCTCTGTATCAGGACAATATATTATCTGTTCTAAGGCACAGTTCATTGAGGCCTTTACTTCACCTAATAATTCAAACTCCTATATTCTTGGTAAAAACTTAGACTTTGAAAGCGAAGAGATGACTCAACATACATTATCCATTGCAACTGGTGGAGCCCTCTTTGGACTAGGTCACACGATTACAAACTTTACTCTAACTTCGACTGGAGCAATTGATAACCAAGCACTTTTTAGTACTGTTGATGGAGAAATTAGAGCTCTCAATATCAATGGAGTTATCGCTGATTATGATTTCACAAGCGTCACTAATTCTGCAGCGGCAATATTGATTGGCTCGACAACAGCAAACGCAAACCTCGAAAAGATTTCAATTTCTAATTCAAGCTTAGATCTTGATGTATCTGTCGACATGAATTCAATTGGTTTTCTATGTGGAAATTGCCAAGCTCAGTCGACGATCGAAGATATCATAATCATTGGCGCTACAATAAATTTGACTTCGATATCATCACCGACTCTTACAGGAGTAGGCATGGTCGCGGGATATTTTTCAGGAAACTTAATCAATGGACTTCTTTCAAACTCTAGCATAACTTCTGACTCTGGTTTTTCAACGCTATCAAAGATCGGAGGAGCAATTGGCTTTAATTCTAGTAATAGTTATATTACAGACATTCACGCCACAAATGTCTCGCTTACTCTAAATAGCAATTCCCAATCCGTTGGCGGGCTCATCGGTTTTGGCTCTGAGCTTAATACATTTAAAAGAATCTACGTCGATGGCTCTATCAGTATTCCAGTAAGTACAACTCAACCAGATATTGGTGGCGTTGTCGGAAAGATTACTTCGGGAGGCTCACCGATAATTAGTTCGATTAGTTCAAAAGTTACAATTAATGGGGATGCAATGCCAACAGGAGGTATTGTTGGCACAGATCTATCAACTGGCTCAATTTATACTTTTGTTTATGCTGATACAAATATCACTGCAAAGGGAACATGTGGTGGGATCGTCGGTAATGCTCAAGGAGTCACATCAATAAGTTATGCTCGGACGAAAGGAATTATTAATTGTCCAGATTCAAGTGTTGGAGGGATAATTGCTTCCACAGTGTCGACAGCATTAAATTCTGTTCACTCGAAATCAGATTTATCTAATTCCTCAACTGCGGGAAGTGGTGGTTTAGTCGGGCAATCCTCATTAGGCGTCGCTATAACTGATGCCATCTTCTCAGGAGAAGTTTCATTTTTTGATACGATAAACAATGGAACTCTTATTGGCAAAGTAACAGGAGCATCCAGCTTTACAAGAACCCTAAGCCTTTTTGATAATTCGACTAACAATGATTCAATCGTTGGCTCTTCATCATCTGGACAAATATCTTCAACAGACTGCTATGAACTTAATAAAGGTAGTGCTCCCCTTGTCGCAACCTGTACTCAACAAGTTCTCCAAATGTCACTACTTAATAATTTCTATTTGACATCTCCATCTGAAAATCTCTGGAATACTAGCTCAAACCTGATTGCTCAGTTGCAATCTGATTTAGTTCAAGAACTGTTTCCGGACGAAATTGGAGCAAAGATCAAACCATTCTCAATTACAGGCACTGCAAGATGGAATGCTATTGCAAAAATAATCGACATTGATCCGACTTCACTATTTACTTACGGACATTTTAAGCTTGAAAATAATATTGATTTTGGAAATGATCCAGCATTATTTCATCAATGGGATACACTTAAAGGGAGCTTTAGAGGAAATGATAAAACGATAAGTGGAATCACATTTGATTCGAGCTTTGACGGAAGTGGTATTTTTGGAAATATTTATGAGGGTACTATTATCGAAGATGGAAAAAAGAAATTATATCTTAATAATATACATTTTACTTCAACAGACTCTGTAGGACCGATGGGAATTCTTGCTGCTCAAGTCAGTATTACGGCCGGCGAAGTCACTATTTCAGATATTGAGGTGAGTAACTCAAGTGTTCTCAATGATTCTCCAAATGCTGGAACAGGAGTTATTGGAGATCTCACGATGGATGGAACGAGTGATATTTTAATAAGCAAATTAAAAATTACAAACTCATCTTTTAAATCAACGGGGACAGACTACGCAGGAGCCGTTGTTGGTAATTTTAATAGTTCACTTTCCTCCCCTACAAATTATCAAATTCAAGATATTTTTGTTGATTCGACATCTTTAGTTGAGGCCTTATCTAATAACTTTGTTGGTGGCATCATTGGTTCAGCTCAAAACCTAAAATCTTTTGGCCTGATAAGTGAGGCGCAAGTTAAGGGATTAGAGAATGTGGGCGGAGCAATCGGAAGACTAAATGGCAACTCGCAAGTCGTAAGCTCAATGAGTGGACAAAATATTGTCTCGGCCGGATCAGCAGTTGGAGGAATAGTAGGAAATTGTACAACAGGTAGTGTTGTAACATCTTATACAACTTCAACACAAAATAGTGGGGCCACAAATATTGCACCGGGCGGATGTGGTATTATTAGCTCATATTCAGTGTCATCAGGGCAAATTTACAATTCAGGAAGTACACTTTCAGCTTCAACAATTTTGGAGCTTAAAAGTGATCCTACAATCTTTCGATCAAATCTTAATGATTCTACATTTGCTTTCTATTATGGATTCGGGGACATTCCTCGACTGAGAATCGAGGATTCAATTAAAGAATAGCCTACTTCTCACTTGATGTTTGAAGATAACGTTCAATACCGACAGCAGCAATAAGTTTCAATTGAGTTTCAAGCCAATTGATATGATCTTCTTCAGTGTCTTTTAGAAGTTGAAGAACTATTTCTCTCGTTCCAAAGTCATTTTCTTTTTCACAAGTAGCAATAACTTCTTTTAAAAGTTTACAATTATCATATTCATATCCAAGTTCAACTTGGATCATTTCTTTCACGTCTGTTGTTAGCTTGTACGGAGCACGTGTACCGAGTTCAGGCATTCCCTCGAGAAATAAAATTCTCTCAATCAGAAGTGCAGCATGAGTAGTCTCGTCAGTCATTTCGTGACTAATTCTTTCAAATAACTTAGTTAATCCGTAATCCTGATAAATACGAGAGTGTAAAAAATAGATATCCATAGCTGTTAGCTCTTGTGTGAGCAGTTGATTTAGCTTAGAAATAATTACTATATTACCTTTCATATTCTTTCCTCTATTTGTTTAAGGATATTATACTTAACTCATTCTTAATATCAATGATTTTAAGCTCTAACCCTATTTAAAAACTCTGACATCGAGCTAATTTCAACAAAAGTTGTCTTATCAACTTTGTCTTCTGAAACAACTTCGTGTACCCAAGGTTGTTCACAAGGAATGTAGATGGCCTTACCACCAACAGTAATAACAGGTAGTATATCAGACTTAAGAGAATTACCAATCATAAGGAATTCGCTAGGGTCTACACCTAGACTATTGATAATTTTAGAATATGTCTGTGGCTTCTTGTCATTCACAACATGAATCGAATCAAAAAAATCACCAACACCACTTCGAGCGACCTTACTTTCTTGATCAAGTAGGTCTCCCTTCGTAATACAGATTACCTTGTAACGTTGTGATAAATATTCAAGTGTCTCCGGAACATCCCGATAAAGATCAATTTTATAAGAGAGAATTTCTTTACCCATAATAATTAGCTTTTGAATATCTTCACCAGCAATTTGATAATTAGTTAGCTCTAAGGCCGTCTCAATCATCGCCAGCATAAAGCCCTTAGCTCCGTAACCGAATAAGTGAAGATTTTTCACTTCATTATCATAGAGGGCTTTTTGGACATCCTTTGGGCCAAGGTACTTCTCTAGAATCTGCTCGAACTTAGCCTCTGCACTTCTAAAAAATGGCTCATTCACCCAAAGAGTATCATCAGCATCAAAAGCTATCACTTTAATATTTTCTAGTAACATTACTTATCTTCCCTCGGGACATACCAACACTTTGGACGTATTCCCAATTCATCATTTTCATAAACAGTACAATTTCCTTGATTGTAAAGTTTCATATCGTTTAATTCTGTGTATTTCTTATGACAAAGAGATCCTGAAAATACTGTATCAATACGACATTGTTCACTTGGATATCCATTAAATAAGATGAGACGTCTGATATAAGGGTCAGGAGTATCAAATTGAGGAACTTCTTTTAAGTCGGAAAGCTTTGCAATTGTTCTTGCAAGAGATTCGATTGCTTTTGATGTACGTAGACATACTTTAAAATCATGACTTTGATTTTCATGGGCCTCACGACATTTTGCAAGCGCATATGAATCGATATCGCCAATTTTTGTAATATCAATATTTTCTGATGCCATTAATTTCTTAAAACATTTAGATGTCGAAAAGTAATCAGCTTGACCTTCCGAGCTTGCATCATTACGAGGTTTATAAGTTGGGGCTCCACCTATTAAGTGTCCGACCTCATGGCAAAGAACGAGTAGTAGGCCATCATCAGTTAGAGGCTCAAAGCGGGCAAGCCCACCGTAAACGATCATTTCAAAGTCACCATTTCGTCTTCTTGTTGCAGCATTAATTTCAGAGCTTTCCCACTCACGATAAACATTGAAGTTCAAAGCTCCGTAAGATTTAAAAATATCCTGATAAGAGATAACAACCTTGTCGATAAGTTCGTTAAATTTCATCTGTGTGATTAGTTGGTTTTTCTCATTGTTTAAGGGAGCTTTAATTCTAGACTTCGGTAAAATATTTGCCAAACAATGGAATTGAATAAGTATAATGACGATTATTTTCATGAAATAGAAATAACATAGAAGCTATAAGATGTTAACTATTTATCATATCCACCTTGTATGCACTTATTTAAAACTCTTCTAAGCTCATGAATTTTAATAGGCTTTTCGACAAAATCTTTCATGCCGTAGTCAAAGCACTTGTCCCGATCCTCTTTAAAAACATTCGCCGTCATTGCAACGATAGGTGTGTTTTTATTTATATCTTCACTTAGGATAACACGTGTTGCCTCGTAGCCATCGACTTCAGGCATTTGAATATCCATAAAAATCAGATCAAATTCACACTCTCGAGATAATTTAACTGCTTCGTGTCCGTCATTTGCAATTTTCACCTTGATATCAAACTTATTCATTAAGGATGTAATTACTTTCTGATTTATTTGGTTATCTTCGGCCACTAAAATTTGCAAAAACTTATAAGCTTCTTTATCTGCACTAAAATCTTTTTCAAATTTCTCATCAATACTTAATAGCTCGTCAACAGAGAGTTCAAGCAAAAAAGTTGTTCCAATATTACTTTGGCTAGAAACCGTAATATTTCCACCGAGTAAACTTGCAAGTTTTTGACATATAACTAAACCAAGTCCCGTCCCACCAAACTTTCTGGTAATCGAGCTATCCGCTTGAGTAAAAGGATTAAAGAGTGAGGCCATCGCTTCTTCATTCATTCCTATTCCAGTATCTTTAACAGTCAAGCAAAGTGTTCGCTGTGTTCCGCCAAGGTCTTTACACGAAACCTGAACGAGCACAAGTCCTCTTTCCGTAAACTTTATCGCGTTACTTAAAAGATTCGTTAAGATTTGGGAAAAGCGCACAGGGTCACTCTTAATGAACTTTGGACAACTTGGCTCAATAAACAACTTAAGATCGATTCCTTTCTCATTGGCCTTCGTTCGAAACAAAGCAAATGTATTTTCAAGATTCTTTCTTAAATCGAAACCAACAACTTCAACCGACATTTTCCCTGCTTCAATTTTTGAAAAGTCCAAGATGTCGTTAATGATCGTATAAAGATTTTCAGAAGCTATTTTTATAATATCTAAACTATTTCTTTGCTTTTCGCTTAACTGATCATCGTCAATAACATCAATCATACCAAGTATTCCATTTAGAGGTGTCCTGATTTCATGACTCATATTCGCAAGAAACTCTGACTTATACTTAGAAATTTGCTCTATCTTTAAATTTGATTCTCTAAGTTCATCATTTGTTGTCTTTAGAGCGAGAGTTTTAACTTTTACTTCCTGAGCAATCTTCTCCGTTTGGCCACTTATGATAAGTAAGATAATCCCAAGAAAACTTGAAAAGAGTAGCGAAGAAGTTAGTAGTAACCATACCCCCCAGTTCTTATTCTTTGTCGCATAGGCTAAGGTTCTAAACGATCGAAATGTCCAATTCTTAGTTCCGATATTAAAGCGATATGTATTTTCAAGCAGTACATCTTTCTTAAGGTCAAGTTCATTGGAAAACGACTTAACGACAAAGTCGGAATCATCACTTCCAGTCTCATCTTGAATCAAGGTATATTCAATTCCCTCGAGGTTAATAGAGTTAAGAGCTGAGCTTAAAATATCTCTAACTTTAAAGACACCATTAACATAGCCAATAAACTCAAGACTTGATTTATAAAATACGGGTACAAATAAAATAATCGCAGGAACTCTTTCCTTGTCTTGGACAAGTTTTATCATTTGAGTCGAAACGATTTGATTATTTCTCTTTGAAAACTCCAGCGTATCTAATCTTTTTTCATCTGAACCAAGGTTATAACCTAATACGACTTCATTTCCCTGATATGGTTCGGCATAAGCTACTGGGTAATAGACGTCTCGCTCAACGTCTTTAATTAACTTTCCTCCAACTCTTTGAGTGAAAGAAATATCACGTCCATAAAGTAGACTAAGATCTTTTTCAACTTTCAATCTCTCTTTATCACTTACAACAGGAACCCACTCCAGCGCCTGGATTCCCTTTTCTTTTTTTAAGAAGAAGCGTGTGAAATCACTGAAGTCATCTCTCGTCACATTATCCGAACTTTCATAAAATGCTTTAACTGCCATTAGTACATCAGTGTAACGACTCACCGATGAACGAATTGCTCGTTCGACTTCAAATGACTTCGCACTAAAGTCTTTTTGAGCAAGCTCAAGGGCTGACTGGGATGAGCGAATATAGATAAGAATTGAAATTGCAAAAGAAATAAAGAGAGGAATCGAAACCGCAAAAAATCGAGAGCGATTTGTTTTAAAATTTCTAAAATAAAGAAGAATAATTGGAGTTATGGTAAGAACACCTAAAGTATCGCCTGCCCACCATGTAAACCAATTCGTCGTGAAATCATCAAGGCCTATAAACCCTAGTCCAAAAAGAGCAAAAGTTCCAAAACTTGCACTCAAAATAAAACCGAGAAATCCTCCAAGTACAACAATCCCAACAATCTCTCGAAGGTTGAGCAGTTCTTTAACCTTGATTCTCATTAATGAGAGAAGTGTCGTTGCAATTATTGGATGAGCAACTGAGCCAAGACCAATAAAAACGGGGAGAAGTATTTGAGATACATTAAAACGAGTTTGACCAATGAGTATAGTGGCAATATTAACCATGAAAGAGCCAAGAAAAATCCCTGGGGTTACTCTGGTTCCATACTGAATCGTAAATGCAAGTGCCAATCCCGCTGCCGGCCAAACGGCAGTGGCATAGCCAGGGGGAATGGCCAAAAGAACAGCAAGTCTACCCAAGACAAAATAAAGACACGCAACAGCAAAGTTGAGAATTAGAAAATTTCTAAGATTATTTTCGTTTAGAGACCGCAAATTTCATCCAATTTGTACATAATATTTTGTTTACGATTCGGTATCTAGAATCAATAACTTAAGACTATAAGCCGTACTTAGCGATAATTCTGATTTTTTTTGAAAATAGGCTAAATTTTGTCTTACTTTAGTAACGCATTTGCCTAAGAAAAATCTCTTAACCATTCATAATTAAAGGTCTATACTTACTTATATTTCAATTTATTTAAATATTAATTCACAAGGGGAAACAGACCTATGTCTTTACGTTTTTACTTAAATTCTTCAGTGATGAAGAAACAGGTAATGGGGATTACTGGACTTATGTTGTGTGGTTTTTTACTTTCACACTTAGCTGGGAATTGTCTCATTTATGTTGGATCAGATGCATTTAACAAGTATGCACATGCTCTTATTACTAACCCATTGATCTATGTTGCCGAAGTTATCTTGGCCTCGATCTTCTTAACTCACATTGGACTTGCATTAAAGCTTACAATTGAAAACAAAGCGGCAAGACCACAGAATTACTACATTAAGCAAAAGACAGGAAGAGGAGCGACTTTCGCTTCTTCAACGATGCCATACACAGGTATTATCATTCTTGTTTTCTTAGTTTTTCACCTTATCAACTTTAAATTTGGACCAGTATACACTGCAACTGTTGGTGGTATTGAAATGAGAGATCTTTATAAGACTGTTGTTGAATATTTTCTATCTCCAGTTAACGTTGCTTGGTATATTTTTTGTATGATCGCTCTTGGGATTCACGTTAGTCACGGCTTCTGGTCAGCGTTTCAATCAATTGGTTTTAATCATCCAAAATATAACTGTTTAATTAAGTTTGCATCAAAGGCATTTGGCGTGCTTGTAACAATTGGTTACTCTGCCCTACCAATCTTTTGCCACCTTCAAGGAGTTAAATAATGACTGACATTAAAAAACTTGATGGTAAAGTTCCTCAAGGTGAAATAAGAACTCTATGGGATAATCACCGTTTCAATATGAAACTTGTTAACCCTGCAAATAAGAGAAAATTTGAAGTAATCGTTGTTGGTTCAGGTCTTGCTGGAGCATCTGCTTCTGCTACTCTTGCCGAACTTGGTTACAAAGTTTCTTGTTTTTGCATTCAAGATTCTCCAAGGAGAGCTCACTCAATTGCAGCTCAAGGTGGTGTTAATGCTGCTAAGAACTACCCAAATGACGGTGACTCAGTATGGAGACTTTTCTACGACACTGTAAAAGGTGGAGATTACCGTGCGCGAGAAGCAAACGTTTATCGTCTTGCTCAAGTTTCAAATAACATTATCGATCAGTGTGCTGCTCAAGGTGTTCCATTTGCTCGTGAGTACGGTGGTACACTTTCTAACCGTTCATTCGGTGGAGCTCAGGTTTCAAGAACTTTCTACGCAAGAGGACAAACTGGTCAACAGTTACTTCTTGGTGCTTACTCAGCTCTTCAAAAAGAAGTTGGTAAGGGTAAAGTTAAAATGTATACGAGAAGAGAGATGGTTGAGCTCGTTACTGTTGAAGGTAAAGCTCGTGGAATCATCACAAGAAATATTATCACTGGTGAATTTGAAAAATTCTCAGCTGATGCTGTTCTTCTTTGTACAGGTGGTTATGGAAACGTTTTCTTTCTTTCAACTAACGCTATGGCATCAAATGGTTCAGCAGCGTGGAAGGCTTATAAGAAAGGTGCGATGTTTGCAAACCCTTGCTACACACAAATTCACCCAACATGTATTCCAGTTCACGGAGACTTCCAGTCAAAGCTTACGCTTATGTCTGAGTCTCTAAGAAATGATGGACGTGTTTGGGTTCCAAAAGCTCAAGGAGACAAGAGATCCCCTAGTGAAATTCCAGAAAGTGAAAGAGATTACTACTTAGAGAGAAAGTATCCTTCATTTGGTAACCTTGTTCCTCGTGACGTTGCTTCAAGAAATGCAAAAGAAGCTGTTGATGATGGAAAAGGTGTTGGAGCAACTGGTGTAGCTGTTTATCTTGATTTCGCAGCTGCGATTGAAAGAGATGGGGAACCAGCAATTAAAGAAAGATACGGTAACCTCTTTGATATGTACGAGAGAATTACTGATGACAACCCATACAAAACTCCAATGAGAATTTATCCAGCAGTTCACTACACAATGGGTGGTCTATGGGTAGATTATAACCTTATGACAACAGTACCGGGATGTTTTGCACTTGGTGAAGCAAACTTCTCTGATCACGGGGCGAACAGACTTGGAGCTTCTGCTCTAATGCAAGGTCTTGCTGATGGATACTTTGTTATTCCATACACTCTTGGAAACTACTTTGTTGAAGAAAAAATGATGGGTAAGAAAGTTGATACAACACACCCAGAATTTGATAAGGCACTAACTGCATCTAAAGAGAGATTTTCAAAACTTCTTTCGATCAATGGAACAAGATCAGTTGATACATTCCACAGAGAGCTTGGTCACATCATGTGGGAATATGTTGGGATGGCAAGAACTGAAGAAGGCCTAAAGAAAGCAATTGCTGCAATTAAGAACCTTCGTTCTGAATTTTGGAAAGATGTAAAAGTTACTGGTACTGCAGAAGGAATTAACGTTGAGCTTGAAAAAGCAAACCGCGTTGCTGACTTTATAGAACTTGGTGAACTAATGGCCAGAGATGCTCTAATGAGACCAGAATCATGTGGTGGTCACTTTAGAATTGAGTCACAAACCGATGAAAACGAAGCAAAGAGAAACGATGATGATTTCTGTCACGTTGCTGCTTGGGAATGGACTGGTGACAATGCAGAGCCAATTAGAAATATTGAAGAGCTACAGTTTACAAATGTTGCTTTAACTCAAAGATCTTACAAGTAAGAGGTAGAAAATGGGAAGTACTCACGCAAAAGGTTTAACGCTTCACCTAAAGGTATGGCGTCAAAAAAATAATAAAGAAAAAGGAAGAATGGAAGATTATACAATTGAAGATGTATCAACAGATGCATCTTTTCTTGAAATGCTTGACGTTCTAAATGAGCAATTAGTTGCTAAGGGTGTTGATCCAGTAGCTTTTGATCACGATTGTAGAGAAGGTATCTGCGGGATGTGTTCTTTAATGATTAATGGTCAAGCACATGGACCAGAATCAGAAACAACGACTTGTCAGCTTCACATGAGAAAGTTTCATGACGGAGACACAATTGTAGTTGAACCATGGAGAGCAAAAGCATTCCCGGTTCATAAAGACCTTATGGTTGATAGAACAGCACTTGATGACATCATCGCAGCTGGTGGTTTCGTTTCTGTAAATACAGGAAATGCACAAGATGCTAACTCAATCTTAGTTTCAAAAGAAAATGCAGACCTTGCAATGGATGCAGCTTCTTGTATCGGTTGTGGTGCATGTGTAGCTTCATGTAAGAACGCTTCTGCTATGCTCTTTGTATCTGCGAAAGTTTCTCAACTTGCTCTTTTACCACAAGGTAAAGAGGAAGCGGCTCAACGTGTTCAAAATATGGTTAAGAAGATGGACGATCTAGGATTTGGTAACTGTACTAACGAAGCTGAATGTGAAGCATCATGCCCGAAGGGAATTGATATTTCGAATATCGCTCGAATGAACAGAGAATTCTTAAAAGCGGCAGTAACGTCAAAAACGAAGCCAACTGTTTAATATTTTTTACAAAAAAATGACATAAAAAGGGCCTAACATACTACTTGTTAGGCCTTTTTTCATGCTATGCTTTTCCAATGAAACTACTACTCACACTCCTTCTCTCTCTTCAAATACTTGCACTTAACCCAGGCGACAATGCTCCAGACTTCACCCTTCTTGGCGATCTTGGAAAACCCGTATCATTAAAAGATTTTCGCGGTAAAAAAGTTATTCTCGAATGGTATAACCATGGCTGTCCCTTTGTTCGAAAACACTATGACTCGAGTAATATGCAAGAGACGCAAAAGCTTGCAAAAGAAAAAGGTTTTGTGTGGCTCTCAATTAATTCTTCAAATATTGATAAGCAGGGATATCTCCCCGATGCGGCATTTGCTCATGATCGATTAAAATACGAGAAGTCCAACGCCCAAGCAATGCTCATTGATACTGATGGAAAAGTTGGAAGGCTTTACAACGCTAAGACAACACCAGAAATTTTCATCATCTCAGATGCCGGTAAGATTCTCTATATGGGAGCTATTGATAGTATAGCAAGCGCAGACAAGGATGATATCAAAAATGCACAAAACTATGCAAAGAGTGCTATCAATGACTTGTCACTTGGTGCTCAGGTAGGCACAAGGAAAACTAAACCTTATGGATGTTCAATAAAGTACTAATATGTTTATCTACTCGACGACAACAGAATCATTTTTAAAGAAAGTAAAAAAATTTGCTAAGGATATTATAGTAAACGAAACCTCTCTTCAGTTTTCAGGAAAGAGAGTTCTATATAATCGTACATACTACCCTCTTCACTTTGTTTGCTTTGAAAACGAGAGGACATTAGGTTTCTATGACCCAACAATTTATCAAATAGCTTTAAATAAAAATCTCATGTTTAAAATTGATGATGATATTATCAAGAACGTACTTAGACATGAAATTGCACATTTCCTTTGTCATCTATTTCATGGCAACGATATCAAGGCCCATGGGCATGAATTTAAAGAGATATTCTCGCGCTATCAATGGGATCCCAGTTTTTCGAAGTCCCAAATAATGCTCGATGAAGTTAGGCCAGAGCTTGAAAAAGATCAAAAGATTCTTGAAAAAGTTAATAAGCTTTTAAAACTCTCTCAATCGTCAAATGAGCACGAAGCAAATCTTGCAACGATAAAAGCAAATGATCTCATCACTAAGTATAATCTTGAATCAAACCTATATCACGGTGATTCAAAGGAATCTGACGATACTTATGTTTTAAGAGTTGCAAGCTTCACAAGAAAGAACTCCCTTCATGATGGGCTCTATGAAGTCTTACAAAGTTTTCAAGTCTACCCTATTTTTAATCAAGGGCGAGGTGGCGGATATCTTGAAGTTGTTGGTACAAAAGTAAATGTGACAGTTGCTGAATATATGGCAAATTATCTCACGATCTCACTTGATGTCATCTGGAAGAATTTAAAAAAAGAGAATCCAAAGTTAAAAGGAATCGTGGCCAAGAACTCATTTACCCGTGCATTTTGTGCGACAATTTCTAAGAACCTCAAGGAACATATTCAAGAAACTACGAGCTCGAAAGAATTGGCCTTATCAAAAGGAGATTTAGCCCTGCATGTAAATCGTGTCTATCCTAACATACGCTTAAGTTATTCTACTGCTCGAAAAAATGATGACATGGCATCGAAAATTGGACGTGCCTTGGGAGAAAGGTTTCAATTTAAAAAAGGTCTTGATAAAGGAAAATCCCAAAAACTCCTAAGATAACCTCGACAAAAACAATCAGACATTCGATATAATAGGAATTGTTTTCTTCTCTATAAATATGAGGAAAAATTATAAATTTTTTATATAATAGTATCAATGAATAACAAGAAACAAAAAGTAGATCAATTAATCACAAATTGTACAATGGTCTTTAAAAGTTACCTTTACGAGGTAATTGTATCAAAGAATAAAGCAAACCTATGGCATTTTAGTGCAAGTAAAAATGATAAGAAGTATGTTGTCTACTGCGCCCCAGACATTACTAAAGTTCGTGGTATTATCAAAGTAGCGCTAAAGAAAATTCCAGGAGATTCTAAACTTGTTGTAATCTGTAATGGCTATGAAGATGAAGATTCTAAGCAGGCAGAAGACCATAACTACTCAATTCTAACTATTAGTACAATAAAACAATACGGGACTTCAATGATCGAGGCCAGAACAGAGGCTTAAACCTGCTTCTTATCTGCTCCAAATACCCACTTATGTTGTTGGCCAATGACACGAAATAAATTTCCGTACTTTTCATTCATTGAAAGAATATTTTGAAATCTTTCCATTGGAAATTCTTCATCTGGCTCGTAACAAGGAGTTAGTACCCACGGGAAGTTCATATTATCACTTTGTGCCAGAACTTCATTATAGGCATCATAAGTCGCTTTAAAGTCTCTCTCATCAGCGATGACTGCCTTGATTTGAAATTTGCCAGCGTACTGCTTATTTAAAGTTACGATATTTGAAACTCTTGTCTTCACACCAGTTGAAGGTGTTTTAAAATCAAAGCTTATAAAATCGATCAGATCAAAAATGGAATGAACAACTCTTGTTCCGGCCGCCTCAATATTTACGAAAAAACCTTTTTCTTTAAGGAAGCCTGCAAGTTCTAAAACTTGGGGTTCATGCTTAGGATGAAGAGGGTCTCCTCCAGTTATTGAAACACGCTTAATTTTTAAATGATAAGTTTCTTCTTGTAATTTATCCCAAATATCCTCAAGAGATAACATTTCTCCAGAAAAATCCCATGTATCCATTGAATCACAATTAATACAACCAATCGCACAGCCCTGAAAGCGCACAAAAACTTGCGGGGTTCCAAGATGAACACCTTCCCCTTCTGTGGCACGATAAATGGAATTAATTAGATATTTCTTCTGCATAGGCCTAGATATAGCATAAGTTCTTCACTTATCATATACTTTAGGTAAGAGATACATAGTAACAAGCCTATAAACACAGGGATCTCATGAAGAAAAATGAAGATATTAGAGAAATAGATGTCGATAAAATCGACTTAGAGCGCTTAAAGACTCAAGTGGCCGCTCTTCCGTCAATACTCCAGTATGCCCATGACCGTGGCTCGGCCCTTGTTAATCCAGAAGATATTGGTAAACAAAAATCCCGTGCGATTTCGGCCATGCAAGATCAGACCAAGCGAGAATTTAAACAGATCGTCGATCAAATGGCACCTTTAATGGAACAGATGGAGCTTTTAAAAAAGCGCGTCTACATGTCTGAAATTATCTACCAGGCCCATATTCCGTTTGACCCTATCATCGGTCAATCTTACTTCGTTTATCACAAGGATGATGGATCAACTGTTCTTTCAATGATCTCTCCTGATGAATGGGGAAAATCCATGCCTTTTAAATCTTATGAAGGTCGTGTTAAACTTTTAAGTGATCACACATGGGAAGTTGAGGACTAATAAGTGGATATTGATAAAGTATTTAATGAAATTATCGAAAAGTTAAAACAAGATATACGACCTCACCTTCCATTAACAGCAGACGACCATCAGACACTGCATGAAAGCTGGTCATCAATAAATGAATCACAAGACTTTAAACAACTTTTTAAAATACTTTGTATTTTAGACAATACAAATTCATTAAGTCTGATCCACCAGCAAAACATAACCACAACTTTACTAAATTCTGATGATGATGAAATCACTGTACTGACTCTAGGTGTAGCAAGAAAACATATTATCGAAGCCGCTCATAAGAACTCTAATAGAGTGACAATGGACTTCCTCGAGGTTTTAAAGCAAATGCTTAGCACCAGTTCTCCTGAAACGTTAGAGTGGACATTAAGGCTAATAGAATCCCTTGGATCACAATCAATCATCCTAAAAGAAGATGTTCTAAAGTCCAAACCAGGAATGCTTGCAAATTTTAATAGTCATAAGAAAGCATCAAAACAAATAATTGAATTACTTGAAAAAAGATGGGGTGTGAAATGAGTAGAGATTTTGAATCAGAAGCCCTCTATCAAAAATTAATGGCCGCACAAAATTCGATCGAAGAGAGAATGTTTTCTCCAAATGCTGAAAAAGAAATTCAAGTGCAAATATTTCCAGACAATTCCGTATCACCTGCGAAATTTATTCCAAATAAATCGATCCCTGGAACCTTTCGAGCACACCCCGTAACAATCCGCGCCATGAGGCCTGAAATCTTTACAGGTGCCCATAATGAGCTATTCGCAGATTTGGAATATATGATAGAGTGTGACTCGTGTCATACAGGCTATGACCTACAATTTTGGAAATTCTGCCCTCATTGCGAAAAATCGATTCCAAAGGACTTACCTAAGCCCTTGAATTCTCGTTCACTGTAAATCTTTGTAAGAAAAATACCTTTTACTAACACATGTAAAGTTCTGTAAATTCATTTGCAACACACAAACAACAACTTAAGCTTTAAATTTTAATACAAGGATGAATTAAAAATTAGAGCGAGACATGACAACAGGAGTGGATAGTATGACAAGAGCAAACTCTTATCTGTCCGAGGCACAAATTAAAAACCTTAAGGACAAGCTACTTGCTGACAAAGAAAGAATCCTTAATAAGAATTCTTCTAAAGATCAGTACTGTATGGACAAGAATGAACTTTTCGACCCAGTCGATGAGGCTTCGATCAACGCACAAACTTCCCAAGAAATCAGATTCAAAAACAGAGAGAATTTCTATCTTAAGAAAATCAATAAGACACTTTTAAAAATTGACCGTAGTGAGTTTGGTCTTTGTGATGATTGTGATGCTGAAATTGGTTACGATAGATTAAATGCTCGCCCAACAGCAGAGCTTTGTATCAACTGTAAAGAAGAAGCTGAACAAGAAGAGAATAGTAATTTCTTTAAAAAGAAATCAAAATCTCTTGGAAAAACAATTCAAGAATTAGGTAAAAGATAAAAAAGGCTTCCTTATGGAAGCCTTTTTTTTTATTTAAGCGTCTTAATTTTAATTGTATTTGTTTCGTCAAGAACGGCCTTGAAGTGAATTCTAAAAGCTCCGAAATTAATCTTATCAGTCATTTTTCCTGAATTGATTCTAACTTCTTTTTGAACTTGGTAATCAAAGTTACCAACAACTTCATTACCTTCATTTAAAGATGTAATCTCTTCTTCACTTAGAAGGTCTTCAATTTTAATCTGTAGTTCAACATCTTGCTTTGAAGAATTACCTAGTTCGATATCTGCAATTTTCTTATATACACCATCACGGTATGAAATCATTTTTACAAGCTCTGGCTGTACTTCAACTTCTTTTAATTCCTTATTTAAAGAAACAACCTGAAAGCTAAACGCACTATATGGTTGAATCTCAGAGAACTTTGCACTCTCTCCTTCCATTGCACAACTTAAAAAGTTAACAGAGATTTTAAAAGCTGCGACATCGTTGGCAACATTTACTGACTTTAATTCTGTCTTATATGCACCAAATTTGAATCTTTGTGTATCTGCCTTTGATTTACATTGTGCTGAAGCTCCGTCACTAACCTTAACATTTGTTCCAGTGCTAGCAAGAGTCGAGAGGCATAGAAGGCTTAAAAGAATTGCTTTCATTTATATATCCTAGTTAAATAATTAATAACTACGTTATATACTGAATCTGGAAGACTTTGTTAAAAACTCATCTTTTATGAAATTTTTATATGTTGTTCATTACTTTACAGAGTAAGATAGTGCTTCTGTTAGCATCGCTTCACCAATAGGTCTTTGACGTGTAACTAAATCAACAATTCGAATAGTTTTAGAGCTTTTTAACATCGTGTGAATTTTGAATATTTCGTTACTTTCAACCTCTAAAGCTAACGAAGTTATATCTTTATAAAGAGCACTTTTAGAGCTCACTTTATAACCAAAGGCTTCAACTTCGGCGACTATATCCTCAACGCTATAACCTTCGCTAGGGGCAACGATGAGCTTGTTAAATACTACTCCATCACAAAGACCCTGGTAATTATCGGCCAGATCAAAATCAAGAATTTCAAGTTCCCCCTTATTATACTTTGCCCAAACACAGTAATTTTGTTCTGCAAAAGTAGAAACTCTAAAGACATGTCTTAAACCCATGCCTGAGCAATGAACATATGAATCAATATTTGAAATATCACTTGTCAATACACCAGTCTTTTCAAGACGAGTTATTAAAGGTGCCAAGAAATTCTTGTCCACAAGATAACTCGAATGCTCGTTAAAAGAGGAAACTTTCAAAGAATCACTTTCATCCTGTGCCCAACAAGCACCTTGTGATAGAATTTTAATATCGGCAGAATATGTGTAGACAGACCATGCCATGCAAACGAGTATCAGTATTATTTTTTTCATACTTATTTTGTCGGTTTTTAAAAACCGAACTTTATAGTCGGACAAATAATTTTTATGAATAGTGAAAAAGATTACATATTACAAGTGGTTAGAGCATTTTATAAAGTTGCGATAAATGATGTCTTTATTGGCTACCACTTTAGAAAGATAAGTAGCGAGCCTAACTCTCACCAAAAAATCGAATCAAGCCTAGGAGGCTTTGAAGATCATATCCCTAAGGTTGTCGACTTCTGGGCCTCACAGCTTATTGCTGGCCATGTGAGAGAGTTTGATAGACCAAATGTACTGAAGGTTCATGAATACCTAAAAATTAGAAAAGGAGAGCTAGGAAGATGGATTATTCTCTTTAAAGAAACCCTTTCAAAGTTTAATAAGCCCGACCAGGTCGAATTTAATCAAAACTGGCTCTTAAAAGTCGCCTTATTCGAAGCAGCATTTAGTAATTACTACTTTTCAAATAAGTAGTTTGACATATCAAACTCCCCTTCATATCGTTGACTAATATTTTTTAAATCGGGAGTTCTATGAATTTTAAATCATTCATTATATCTATCTTTGTATTAGTAAGTTTTAGTGTCAGTGCCTCAAAAATGGTTTTCCTTGTTGAAGACGCAAATGGAAAACATGTAGGACTCTCAAAAAACAATAAAGACTACACTCTCCTCGATAGCGATATGAAGTGGAATCTCTACCCTAGCATATCAAGCGATGGTCAAAGAGTTACTTTTGTAAAGGGAAGTGACCAAGACACACTGGTACTAACGGTAAAGAATCTCAATGACGGAATTGATTCCACATACACTCAAGAGAGCTTCATTTTACAACCGAAGTTTGCCAAGCAAGATTCGATGATCTTTTTTTCAATGAACTCAAAAATTGGTTATGTAAAAACAGAAGATAAGTCACAGGAAATAACTTTTATTAATGAAGATCTTCCTTCATATTTCCCAATCCCATTTCAAAGTGGTGAAGTCATCATTTATCAACGTAATGGTACAGAGAAGGAAATTGTTCTCTTTGATATTTTAAATAACGAGAAGATAGTTATTGGCAAAGGGATGTCTCCATCACTTTCAAAAGATGAGAAATTTATTGCATACACAAGTAAGCAAAATGAAAACTGGGATATTCATATCTATGACCGCTTCACAAAGAAGACCATTAAGGTAACATCCCATCAAGACCGCGACTTCTCACCATCTTTTGATGCTAGAGGAAACCTCTTATATACTTCAGATCGATTAGAAAATGGTGTTTTTTCTATCTTCACGCAATCTTATGAGTCTTGGTCCGAAGTGCTTAATCAAGAAACACTACTTATTTCTAAACCTGGGACGAGCTTCTATGCCCCACAAATTTCGGGAAATATTGAAATACAAATTGAACAACTTCCAAAACTAACTGGAGAACCACGTTCTTCATTTGGAACAATTGAATTAAATGGCAAAGTCTATGTGGCCGGCGGTCACCAAGGAGCTGAGCATACTTATCCGCCAGAGTCTTTCACGGGAAGAATGACGGCCTTCGATCTTAAAACGAAGAAGTGGTCTGATATGGCACCAAGAATAAATCCATCTCATGGTTTTCAATTGGCCGCATACAAGCATTATATTTATGCTTTTGGCGGATTTGCCTACGAGGAAACGACAAGCCCTAAATGGAAATCACTAGCAGTCGTTGAAAGATATAATACTCTTACAAATAAGTGGGAAGAAATTTCGACGATGCCAAGAAGAAGATCTTCAAATACTGTTTCTAAAATTGGTAATAAAATCTACTTAATTGGTGGTTGGGACTCGACACCAAAATTTAAAGATGATGTTGATGGAACATTCCACGATGAAATTGATGTTTATGATTTAGAGAAAAATTCGTGGAAAACACTTGAGACAAAACTTCCTCTAAAGAGAAGAGCTTTTAATTCATTTATTAGAGATGGAAAAATTCACCTCGTTGGTGGAATTTCAGAGGGAGGAAGTCATTTTGCTCTTCTTGATAACTTCACAGTGTTTAATCCTAAGACAAGTCAATTCTCTGAACTACCAAAGCTTCCATTTGCGACTTTTGCACCGGCCTCGGGAACAATTGCTGATAAAGCTTTTGTTTTTGGGGGAATGTTTAAGCTAAGTCAATGGGAATACGAATATATCCCACATATCTATGAATACGACTTCAACGAGCAAAGATGGGAGCATAGTGGAAGATACCTTAAAGAATACAAAGGTTTTTCTCAGGTTGTTAATCTTGGCCAGTGCTTAGGGATTCTTGGAGGACACAGCTATCAAGGAAATGAAGACAGACCAGTTGATACCTTCGAAAAGATTTGCCTTAAATAAAATTAAATTTACTCACAGTCCTTCTCGGACTGTGGGTTCTTTGCATCATAAACTTTTTCTACAAAACTTTTCAAGACAGGTTCTTCTCTAACATCATCAAAGAGCCAATTACGTGTATAATACTGATTGATCTTCATTGCAGCAAGGCATGCACCTTTCTTTGAGTGGTACTGAGCGACAATCATTTCGACGAGTCT
>Ga0100385_1001360_pt1 | contig 25037 bp, 16 predicted proteins | sample CryGeymeta201509_FD_81543 | JGI IMG/M metagenome (GOLD analysis project Ga0100385, IMG submission 81543) | Groundwater microbial communities from Crystal Geyser aquifers in Utah, USA - Crystal Geyser metaG 2015-09 | ecosystem: Environmental > Aquatic > Deep subsurface > Groundwater | place: USA... | reverse complement strand
ATCCGTGGCATAAGGCACGACGGGACGATCACCCCAGAGCGCATTCATGACCGTATCAAATTCTCGCTTCTCAAGTCGGAATTCATCTGGTGTTTCCGAAACAAAATCTAGGATAGTATCATCGAGAATTGGGCTTCGTTCATCAAAGTATAATTGACGCCAGCAAACAGAAGATCCGAGATATGACTGAACATACACATCAAAATAAATTGAATCTTTCGCTGCATCGAACGGCATGTCTTGATATCTTTGATTCAAATCGCTAAACATTTGCTCAGATGCGCAAACTATATCTGATCGATGCTGGGGGTGTAAAAGGCTTATTGCATTGGATGCATCACGAAGGCGGCAAATCTTATAGCTTCTCCACGCCTGCTCGATACTAAATACACTCCCGTGAGTTGTCAGAATCTGGTCGCCACGGATTGAACGCTGGATGCCCTTTGCTGCAAGTCGCTCCATGATTTCGTGTTCTGACGGATGATCGATCGCCATGAGGCATCCACCACCAAGCAGGGTGTTCATGCGCTCAAACTTTCCGCCGAAGTCACTTTGGTCACGAACCATGAACTCATGCTGCACACCCGTTATCTTGGCCAGTTGTCGCGCAATGGCGAGGTCAGATGCGCCGTGAGTCTCGCTGTCAGCCCAAGTTACTGTCCTGATCTGCTCTGGTGTTATTCCCTTTGCGTAGAGAGCCGCCGCCAAGAGTGCTCGACTATCTTTGCCGCCACTCAAAAATAAAATTGTAGAAGCAGGATCCCCATAGTGTCGCGCAGTCGAATCGCGCAGTAGTGTCGCCATCTCCATGGCGAGGTCACGCATGCTGTCTTTCCTGACACGTCCCATACCGGGAACATAGCGCCAGTATTCCTCAACCTGCGCCGCCCCCGCTCCGATCCGGAGCCGCGCCCCGCCGCACAGCCGCTTCAGCCCAGCAAACAGCGTCTGATCACGATAGAGCAGTCGCGAAGCGAGCACCGTGCCGAACGCCCCAAAATCGATGTCGCGCGGCGCGCCCGGCAGGCTCAGGAGCGCGCTGATCTCCGGGGCGAAATGGACGCGGCCGTTCCAGGCGCCCCAGAACAGCCGGTGCGAACCGGTGCGGTCAGCCTGCAGCGTGACGCCGTCGTCATCCATGATCGCGGCGGCGTAGAAACCCGAGAGCGCGCGCCCCTCAGCCAAACCGCCGGGGTGGCCCGAAACAAAGGCGGCGCCCATCGGCGTGGCCGACGGCCAGGCTGCGCCATGATGGTGCGCCAGACCGATGCGACCGATCGCAAGACCGCGTGACGCATCGACATGGCGATCGACGCTCTCGGCGGAATTATGGCGCAGCGCCGCTGCGAGAACGTCCAGCGTCGCATTCAGTTCGGCGGGGTCGGCGGGCCGGCGACCGTCGAGGGGCGCTACGCCAAAAATTCCGGGCATGTGACCTCACACTGCGCAAGCTTTCGATGGCGTGAGTTTCCTACGATACAACCGTTGCGCCGTCGATGATAATATGTGGGCGCTTGCGGCGCAAAAGGCGCGGGCGGCCCGTCGCACAGACCACGCCGCATCCCGGCATGAGCGATCTTCACGGATGCAGTTTCTGCAGGCGGTTGGCGTGACGCGCGCCTTGGCGTAGATGAGAAGAGCGAACAGACCGCACGAGGATCAGCCGCCATGCAGACCGCGCAGCGCCAGAGCGCGACCCTCTCAGCGTCCGGACCCGCCGCAGCGCCACCAACCCATGGCGCCGTCGTCGCCGGTGACGCGCAAGCGGTCGCGCTGCGCGGCGCCGCCGTTGAGGACGCGGTTCGTCCGGGCCGCTTTGGCGGGCTGCGCCGTCGGCTGCGCGACGCGATGGCCGCGGTGAGGGGCCGGGCGCCTTTCCTGATCATCGTCGTGCTGCCGACAGCGCTCGCCGGGATCTATTTCGCCGCGATCGCCGCTGATCGATATGTCGCCGAAGCCCGTTTTGTGGTGCGCGGCGCCGAGCGCGGCCCCGCCTCGGGGATCGGGGCGCTGCTGCAGACCACCGGGATCGCTGCGGCGCCCGACGACGCCTTCATCGTACGCGCCTATATCGAGTCGCGCGACGCGCTCGCCGAACTCGATGAAAGGGTTGACTTCGCCGACATGATGGGGAGCGATGTCGCCGATCCGCTCGCACGCTGGCCCAACCTGCTGGAGGGCGACAGCTTCGAGGCGCTCTATGATTATTACAGCAGGCGCGTTCTGGTGACGCAAGACCTCGCCAGCGGCGTCTCGACGCTGAAGGTGCAGGCTTTCGCGCCTGCGGATGCGCGGCTGATCGCCGCCACGCTGCTTGAGCAAAGCGAGGCCTTCGTCAACCGCATGAATGCACGCGCGCGCACCGACACGCTTGATCTTGCGCGTGGGGAAGTGGCGCTGGCCGAGGAGCGTGTGCGCCTCAATCAGGGCGCTTTCTCGGAGTTCCGGCGGCGCGAGGGGCTGGTGAGTCCGGTCGCCGACAGCGAGGCGCAGATGGATCTGGTTGCGCGGCTGTCGGGCGAGCGCGCCCGGCTGGAGGCCGAAACCCGCAGGCTTGCCGCCAACGCCGCCGCGAGTCCGCAACTGCCGGCCCTGCGCGCGCGCATCGCCGCGCTTGACGGCCAGATCGCGGCGGAGCGCGCGACGCTGGTCGGCCGGTCGGACGCCCTCTCCGACAGCTATGGGGAGTTCGAGTCGCTGCTGCTCGAACAGGAATTCGCCAGCGAGGCGCTGATGACCGCCCGCGCCGCGCTCGAGCAGGCGCGCGCCGACGCACAGCGCAAGCAGCGCTATCTCGAAACGGTCGTTGATCCGCGCGTTCCTGACAAGGCGCGCGAGCCCAGGCGGCTGATGATGGCCCTGAGCGTGGCGGCGACCGCCTTTCTTCTCTACGCCGTGGGCTGGCTGCTGTGGGTCAACGCGCGCGAGCACGTCTCATGACCGCGTCCGGCGCGGCGGCGCGCCGCGCTGCGCGCTCTGGTCCGTCCGCAGCGACGCCTGGCTTTTTGGCCAAGCAGGCGCGCATCTTCGGCGCGTTGATCGTGCGCGAAACCTACACCCGCTTCGGACGCGACAACATCGGCTTTGCGTGGATCATTGTCGAGCCGGTCATGTTCACCCTTGCGGTGATCGTGCTGTGGACCGCCGTGGTGGAGAAGCAGGGCGGCCACGACGTGCCCATCGTGGCGTTCCTGCTGACCGGCTACATGCCGTTGCAGATGTTTCGTCATGGCGTCATGCACTTGCTGCGCTGCATGCAGGTCAACGCAGAGCTGCTCTATCACCGTGACATCTCCGTGCTGATCATGTATCTGGCGCGCCTTTTCACCGAGCTTATTGGCGCTTTTGGCGCATTCGTGATCACAACGACACTTTTTGTATTGTGGGGGCTAGCTGACCCGCCAGTAGATATTCCTTTCATGATTGCCGGTTTTCTGGTGTATATGTTTTTTGTATGTGGCATCGCAATTTTGATTGGCGCGCTCAGTGAGCGCTCGGAGCTGGTCGAGAAGCTGTGGCCGCCGATCGGCTATATCACCGTCCCGCTTTCCGGCACCTTCTACCTGCTGCACTGGCTGCCGCCCGAGGCGCGCGACATCCTGGTCTGGTTTCCCCTGGTCACCGGGATCGAGATGATCCGAGGCGGCTATTTCGGCCCCGACACGCCTGTCTATTATGAGTGGGAGGCGGCGGTGATAACCAGCATGGTTGTGCTGGCGCTGGGGCTGTTCGTGCTGCGCGGGGCGCGCCGACATGTCGAGGCGTCATGATCCGCGCCATCGACATCGTCAAGGACTATCCGGTCAAGGGCGGCGCGCGGCGTGTGCTCGATCATGTCTCCTTCGAGATCGGTCCGGGAGAGCGGCTCGGCGTGCTGGGCCGCAACGGCGCTGGCAAATCGACGCTGGTGCGCATTCTGGGCGGCGTGGAGAAGCCAAGTTCCGGGCGAATCGAGCGCGACATGAGCCTTTCATGGCCTCTGGCGCTGCACGGCGGCTTTCATGGCAGCCTGACGGGTCTGGACAACATCAAGTTCGTCGCCCGTCTCTATGACCGCCCGGTTGACGAAGTGCTGGACTATGTCGCCGATTTCTCTGAGCTGGGGCGGTTCCTGCGCGAGCCGGTCAAGACCTATTCCTCCGGAATGCGGGCGCGGCTGGCTTTCGGCCTTTCACTTGCGATCGATTTCGACTGCTATCTGATCGATGAGGTGATCTTTGTCGGCGATCAGCGCTTTCACGCCAAATGCCGCCATGAACTGTTCGAGAAGCGCGCCGACCGCGCAATCGTGCTGGTGACGCACGACCCCCACATCCTTGGCGCCTATTGCAACGGCGCTTTGGTTCTGCATGGTGGACGTGCAAAGCTGTTTCTTGATATTGGCGTTGCGCTGGAAGTATACGCCGCCCTCTGAGCGCATTGCGTGCACTATTGGAGAGCGCCTGATCATGAACGACGATGCATGGCTGGGCGCAGTTGGTCCTGACCGTCTCGACGCCTTCGTGGCGCGGGTGGACGCTGGCGGCGGACCGGGAGGCCCGGCTTTCGACGCGTTATGCCGCATTTTTCGCTATGTCCCTGTGCAGCAGGTGGATCAGGACCTCGACCCGCTATCCGAGGCCTATGGCGCCCAGATGATCGCTCTCTACCACGAGATCGCCGGGCGCGATCTCGATCAGAGCACCGGCGAGATGACCGACTTCGAGATCGAGCGCCATGTCGTCGAAGCCAACCCCTATGCGCTGCGCGACGCCAACTTCATTTCGCGCCACGCCCGCACGGTGCTGACGACGGTGATGGTCGCCAATCTGCCCGGCGCGCCGCGCATCCTGGATCTGGGGTGCGGCTGGGGGTTGAGCACCGAGATGCTCGGCTTCACCGGGGCTGAGGTGACGGCTGTGGACATCAATCCGCGCTTCGTCGAATTGGTCTCGCGCCGCGCCGCCCGGCGGGGCGCGAAGGTGGAGGTCGTTCAGTCGAACTTCGACGATCTCGCGCTTGACGGCCTCTATGATTTCGCGTTGTTCTACGAATGTCTCCATCATGCCGTGAAACCGTGGGAGACGATCGCGCATGTCGCCCGCTTCATGAAGCCCGACGGGCGGATCGCGATCGCGGGCGAGCCGATCGATGAATACTGGTGGCGCAGCTGGGGCCTGCGCCTCGACCCGCTGTCGCTCTATTGCATCCGCAAGTTTGGCTGGTTCGAAAGCGGCTGGAGCGCGGATTTTATCGCGCGCGTCTTCACCGAGAACGGCTGGACGCTGACGCTGATCCCCGGCATCGGCCTCGATGATGGACCGATCGGCGTCGCCCAGCGCGCCGACATCGCCGTCGGGCGTCCGCTGGCGCTGCCGGCCGCGCGGTTCTTCGAGCCGCCGCAACAGACTGCGGCGCCGGCTCCTGTGGCGCAGGCGCGCCGCCGCAGTCTGTTGCGGCGGCTGTTCTGACGGGCCGGTCAGCGCCGCTTCCGTCAGGGTCACAGCAAGCGTCGCGCCGCCACGTCGGCGTGGAAAGCGGCCAGCCCCGGCGCGACGCGCCCGACAGAGAACGCTTCGGCGCGCCGCCGCCCGCGCGCGGCGTAGTGGGCGCGCAGCGTCGGCCAATCGGGGGCGTCGAATGCCAGGATCGCCGCGCGCAGGGCGGCGATGTCGTAGGGATCAACCAGCATGGCCGCGTCGCCCGCGATCTCGGCGCAGGCGCCGACTGTCGAGCCGATCACCGGCGCGCCGGACAGGAACGCCTCGACGACGGGCAATCCGAACCCCTCATAAAGTGACGGAAACAGCAACGCGCGGCACTGGCGCATCAGCAAGGCGAGTTCGGAGCGGCTGACATAATCAAGGTGCACGATGCGCGGCGAGCGGGCGATGGCGCGCATCTCGGCGTCGCAGAGCCAGCCGCGCCGACCCGCGATCACCAGCGGCGCCTCGACGCCCGAGGCGTGATGGGCCTCGATGATGCGGCCCACGTTCTTTTTCGGCTCGATGGCGCCGACGAACAGGAAGTATCCCTGCGGCGCGAACAGGGCGCAGGTCGCGCCGTCGGGGCCGCGACGCTCGGCGAAGCGAGTCAGCGCCACAGCGTCTCCGGCGGCGTCCTCGGCGCCGCAGAGGTCGGGCGGCGCAACGGCCTGCGAGGTGTTGACCACCTTGCCCGGCGCGATCGGCAGAAGGTCGAGAATGTCGTCGCGGCTGGCCTCGGATACGGTCGCGATCGCATCGGCGCTGCGGGCGATCTCGCCCAGCAGACGGTGGTGGAAGGGCTTGGAGTCGAGCGTGGCGTAGGGCAGCTTCAGCGGCACAAGATCGTGGATCGTATAGACGTTGGGCGCGTTGATCGCCCGCACCGGCATCGGGAAGGTCCAGTGTGCGACGGCGACGTCCGCAGGGACCGCCACCTCCAGAAATCCCATGCCGTTCCTGAACCGCGACAGCGCCTGCTGAAACAGGCTGCGGTGGTTGAGCAGCGTCGCGCCCTCGGGAAAGCGCGGGTCGCCGGGTGGGCGCAGCACCGCGCCGGTCGCCGTGATCGTGACCGGCGTCACCGGGCGCAGGCCGCGCAGGAAGTCGCCCCACTGGCGCAGGCGTGACCGGCGCGGCGCCTCGGCGGCGTCGAAGAAGGCGGCTTCGCGCAAGGCCGGGTCGGCATGGGCGGGCATGTCGCGGCCGTACAGCACGCAGACCTCATGGCCCTCGCGGCGGATGCAGGCGGCCAGCATGCGGGCGTAGGTCGCCACGCCCGTGCCCTGTTCGAGCGCCAGGTTCATCCCGTCGATCAGAATGCGCACGCGCCTCTCCCAAGGTCGGTTCCGTCGCCCCGGACCTGCGCTGCGGAGCCGGATCCGGGCGCGATCCGGCGCTCCTGTCGCAGCTCCGCGCCGGAGGCGCAAGTCGCAGTCCCGCGCCGCAGGCGCACGTCGCAAACCCGCCTTCCGTCCCGAGAGTCTGCGCGCGCGGCGCGACGCAGGGCCGGGCGCCCCGCCGCACCCCGGACGGCGGCGGCGTTTCGACGGGCAGGGGGGTGAGAGCGCCACAGTCGGCGTCGCATCTGACGGTCGTCTATAGACGCGATTTACTTTTTCTCGCCTTCATTGCATCAAAAGCGTCGTCGTGAAGGCGGCGAAGCGAGCGGGAAGGGCGACGGCATGTCGAGATTCGGCGGCGACGGGAGCGCTGAAGTATTCCTATTTCGTCGCCCCGGCGTGGACTGGAGCAATTCCGAGCGCGCCGAAATCCACGGCGTGCTGCGCTTTCTGATCGAGGCCGGGCAGCCCGCCGAGCTCGACGAGGGCGTTTCGGACGAAGGCGACCCGTGGTGCGCCTTCTGCGACGCCGAGACTGGCGATGTGAAGATCCACGTCGCGCGGATCGACAGCGTCTATGTGGTGCACGCCGCCATGCTGCGAGAGCCGATCACCGGGCGCAGCATCCGGCAATGCGCCGAACGCTTCTTCGACGCCGCCAGCCGCGGCGCGGCGGCCGTGCGCACGGGCGGCCCGAACGTCTATCTGCATCCCGCCTCGTTGATGATGGCGCTGTTCATCGCGATGTTCGTCCAGTCCCGCATCCAGGACGACGCCTATCCCGCCTCGACGTCGAAAGCGCCCGGCGAGCGGCCCGGCGGGACAGCCGACGCCGGGGGCGACGCCGCAACCGACCCAGCGGCCGACGCCGCAGCCGACGCCGGGGCTGACGCGCAGACGGGGACGGAGCCATCCGCCACTGGGTGGATGCGCTCGATCGCCCAGCACGTGGCCGAGCATCTCGAGGCCATGCTGCGCAACCGCAGCGGCGAGGGCGCCGCCCAGGGCGTCGCGCAGACCGCCGCCCATGCCGTGGCGCTGGCGAGCGCAGCGGCGCTTGCGGCGGCTCTGATCGAGACTTATCGCGCGTCGGAGATGCTCGTCCTCGCGGATGTCGATCGCCCGACTGCGGCGCGCGGCGGCGCAGGCGACGGAGACGCGGCGCGCGACGGCGCAGGCGACGGAGACGCGGCGCGCGACGGCGCAGACGCCATCGCGGCCGCGATGGCAGCGACGGCGGCTGCGGCGGCGGCGCAGGCCGTCTCGCGCGACGACGCAGCACAGGATCAGACGAAGGCCGCCGCGGAGGAGAGCGCCGATCCGGACAGCCCGGCGAGCGGAGGCGGCGCCGACATCCGCGCCGTCGCCGGGGCGGCGCGCATGGCGGCGGCGGCGGATGACGCCGCGCCGGATGCGGGGGCGTATTTCGCCCTTCCGGGCGCGCTCGAACCCGGCGCCCCTCACGCACTGGTCGAGACTGCATCCGCGCCGGCGACGCCCGCCGCGCCCGGCGGCGCCTCCGATGACGCGGCGCGAACGCTCGCCGAAGGCGGCGTCGAGACCATCGCGACGCTGGTCGCGTCGGGGCTGAAGCCCGAGCGCTTGTCCGACGCCTGGGCGGCGCTCGATTTCCTGCTCGCCGCCCGACCGTTCGCTCCGTCCCCCGAGGTCTCCGCCGCGCCCGGCGCCGAGGCCGCCGCCGAGTTCGGGGCCGAGTTCGAAGCCGAGTCCGGGGTCGAGTCCTCCGCCGCAAGCGCCGATGCGGCGAGCGGCGTCGCCGGCGACATGCTCGGCGAAGCGGTCGCATTCATCCCCGTCCCGGCCCGTTTCGAGACGGAAACGACGACAACGGCGACGCCTCTCCTCCAGGAGGCTGTTCCGCCCGCTCCGCCCTCTCTCGATTTCGGATCGTTGGAGTCCGCCCCCCCCTTCCCCGACGACGCGAAGGTGGACGCCGACGCCAAGTCTCTCTCCTTCATCGCCCTGTTCATGGCGCGCGTGGATGCGTTCGAGCTGCGCGCCTCGGGCGACGATCTGCACCTTATCGACACGGATCTGGTCCTGGGCGTCGAGCGCGGGCCTCAATTCACCCGCTCGGTCGATTTCGACGACGGCAGCGTGGTCGTGCTGAGCGGCTTCTTCGCCGATTTCGGCTGGGGCGTCGATCTGTCCGAATTCATCTGAGCGCGGCGCCCCGCCAGCCGATGCGCGCCAGCCGATCCGGGTCAGTCGAACCGCGGGTTGCGCCATCCCTGCAGGCCGTCGGCGCACATCCGCGCGCCCGCATCGCGCAGCACATGCAGCGCCGGGCGCTCGACTTCGAGCATCCAGCCCGCCGCCTCGAAGGCCCGCCACAGCACGCCCTCGATGCCGCGCGAATGCGCGCCGACGCAGACATGGGCCACCCGCGCGGTCAGCAGCTCCATCGTCTGGGTCAGCAGCGCCTCCTCGCCGCCCTGGATGTCGACATGCAGCAGGTCGAGCCGCTCGAGATCGCCGATCACCGTCTCGAGCGCGATAATCGGCAGCGCCTCGGCGGCGCCGCTTCGCTCGGCGGCGCGCTGTTCGGCCTCGGAAGCGCCGAAGACCGGCGCCAGCCCCCAATGCGTCCCCGCCTGCGTCTGGCGCGGAAACAGCGCGACGCCGCCCTGCGCGGCGGCCACGCCGCGATGCAGACGGAAATCGCCTTCGGCGAAGCCGTTCTCGGTCATGCAGCGCTGCGCGAAGGCGATGTGGCCCGCATCCGCCTCGACGCCGATCAGCCGCACCTGCTTGCCGGCGCGGCGGGCGGCGACGCCGGTGATGGCCATCCAGCATCCCCAGCCACAGCCGAGCTCGGCCATTGCGAAGCTGTCGCGCGCGCGCTCCACTGCGCGCAGGGCCGCAGCGAATTCCGCGAAATCGGCGTGCCAGTTCTCGGGGATCGGCGGCCCCTCGACTGTTTCTTCGCGGCCTCCGAGAAGGTCGGGCAGATAGGCTGGGTCGACGATCACGCCGAACGCGTTGACCAGACGCCCGGCCACCGGCTGCGGATCGGGCGCGAGGTGACGATGCAGCAGCGCGACGGGATCGAAGCTGACAGCCGGACGCCCGAACGGATTTGCGCCGTCGAGCGAGTAGGGCGCCGCGTCGAGCCGCGCCTGCCGCTCCAGATATTCGGGCGAGTTGCGCAGCGCGGCGCGCAGTTCCGCCTCGGTCGTGAGAGCGGCGCGCCAATGCGCGTACACGCCAGGTTCTTCGGGCGCGCGGTCGAGCAGATCGCGATAGGCGCGGTCGATGGCGGCGTCGTTCATGCGCAGCGCCGCCGCCGCGCCGGCGTCGCGCGGATGGCCGCAAGGCCCGGACTGGTCAGGCGCATCGCGGTGCGATGCGAGAAGCCCGGAGCCAGCGTCGCAGCCTTCTTCGCCCTCGCCATCGACGTCATCTCGGCCCAGTTCGTCCGCACGGCCCGGCGTCGGCCCGGCATTGGCCCGGCGTTCCGGAGCGCACGGTTCTAGTCCCGCGGGAATCGGTTGTCCACCAGTCGCCGCGACCCTGCGCCGGCGGCTAGAAGCGCCGCGGGTCGGGCGGATGGGTGCGAAGCGCGGCTGGCGGATCCTGAAGATCGCCGGCCGATGGACGTCGCCGCGGCGCATGGCTATGGTCCCGCCATGTCGACGATTGTCGACACGCTCAACTCAGGGGAGCGCGGCTTCCTTTCCGGCTTCGAGGCCGAGGCGTTCGCCGCGAGAATCGCATGATCCATCTCGTCGTCGGCGCGCCCGGCCCCTTCACCGACTGGTGCGCCAGGATGGCCGCAGCGCTGCTGCGCCGCGCCGGCGGCGATGCGGAAGTGGCCGGCGCCTCGCGGCTCGAGGAAATCGGCTGGATCGCCCTGACGGGCGCGGCGCGCGACACGGTCTGCTATGCCATCGCCATCGACGACGCGCTGGCCCATGCGCTCGACGCCGCCGCGCGCGGGCCGATCCTCGCCGTGATGGACCCGCGCGCGGCGATGCTGCTCTGCCTCGATCAGCCCGGCCTGTCGACGATCGAGGCGTTCCGCGCCGTGTTGACCTCGGCGGTGGCGATGGGGCGGGCGGCGGCGCATGCCGGGGCGCTGCCGCTCTCGCCGCAGGCCTGCGCGGCGGATCCGGCGGGCGCGGTCGCCGCGCTCGCCGCCCGTCTCGGCATCGATCCGGGGCCCGACGGAGCGGCGGCCGAGCGCGCGCGCCTGCAGCCGCTGCTCGAGGCGGCCGCCGCCGCTGCGCCCGACGCCGCCGCGCTCGAGGCTGCGATCGCCGCGCATGCCGGCGACGCGCGCCTCGCGCGCGCCATGACGGCGGCGCTCGGCGATTACGCGGCCGTCGCCGCCGGGGCGCCTTGCGCCGAGATCGGCTTGCACCCCGATCTGTTCCAGACCGGCGTCGCGCCGCACGACCCCTTGCGCGGTCCGGTGGACGTCACCGGAGCGGCGCGGTTCCTGTTCATCGGCGGCTATGCGCCGCTGCCTGTCGGGGAGTGGGAGGCCGAGGCGCTGATCGACGTCTCGGAGACGGCGACGGAAGGCATGTACGCTGTCGATGTGGTGATCCACCGGCAAGGTCAGGCGACAGTCCTCGCCCAGAAGACACTCACCCTCGCAGCGCCGGGCCTGCACCGCGTGGCGCTCGCCTTCCGCCTGCATTCGATCGGCGCGCTGGTCGAGACGCGGCTGCGCAGCGAGCGCGCGATGTTCGACGGCGTCGTCGCTCTGGTCGACATGCGCTATCGCCGCCGCGCGGCAGGCGCGCCGACCCGGACCTGACGCCGTCGCGCTCAGGCGCCGATCATTCCGGTGCGACGCGCGCGCGCCAATGGTCGAGCAGATCGGCCAGCGTCGTCTCCCAGCCGATCTGCGGGCGCCAGCCGAGCATGGCGCGCGCGCGCGCGGCGTCGCCGGCGCTGCGCGGCGTGTCGCTGGGGCGCATGCGCGCCGGGTCGGTCTCGACGTCGATGGCGACGCGCGACAGGGCGCGCAATGCGTCGAACAGCGACCGGATGCTGCGGGGCGCGCCGCTTGCGAGATTGAAAATGGCCCCGTGCGGGATCGGGCGCAGGCCGAGCAGCGCGATCAGATAGGCCTCGACCACGTCGCGCACGTCGAGGAAGTCGCGTTCGGCGTCGAGATTTCCGACGCGGATCGTCGGCGGCGCGCGGCCCGCCTCGATGCGGGCGATCTGCGCGGCGAAGGCGGGGGCGACGAAGCGCTCGCTCTGGCCGGGGCCGGTGTGGTTGAAAGGCCGGAAGCGCACTGTCGGCAGGCCATCCGCTGCGAATTGCCCCATCAGAAGGTCGGCGGCGGCCTTCGAGGTCGCATAAGGGTTGGTCGGGGCGAGCGGCGCGCGCTCGTCGAGCGGCCCCGTCGCGTCGCGGAACGACGCGCCATAGGCGTCGCCAGTGCCGGCGAACACGAAGCGGCACTGGGGCGCGTCGGCCAGCGCCGCGCGCCCGAGCGTCATCGCGCCGCCGAGATTGACGGCCCAGCAGGCGTCCGGGTCGGCGTTGGCGGTGGGGATGTCGGAGATCGCCGCCAGATGCAGAAGAGCCGTCGGCCGCAGATCGCGCACCAGCCTTTCCGTCGCCGCGCGGTCGCGCAGATCGAGCGCGACCGTCTCGGCGAGGCCGTCCCGCGCGCTCGACCCGATCGCGCCGTCGCGAGCCGACCCGGCGCCGATCAGCTGCGCTTCAGGCGCGCGCCGGGCGAGCGCGGCGCGCGCCCATCTCCCCACGAAGCCCGACGCGCCGGTGACGAGAATCCGCTCGCCGCGCCCGCCTTGCGCCAGGTCGTCGCGGACTGTCATGCGGCTCACCGCTTCGCGAGACGCGCCAGATCGGCGTCGACCATTTCGCGGATCATCTCCTCGAGCGAGATCGTGGGGCTCCAGCCGAGCCTGGCGCGCGCCTTCGCGGCGTCGCCGAGCAGGATGTCGACTTCGGCGGGGCGGAAGAGGGCGGGGTCGACGACCAGATGCTCCTCCATCTCCAGCCCGACATGCTCGAAGGCGATGCGGCACATGTCGCGCACCGTCACTGTGCGGCCTGTCGCGACGACGTAATCGTCGGGCGTCTCCTGCTGCAGCATCAGCCGCATCGCGCGCACGTAATCGCGCGCATGGCCCCAATCGCGCTTGGCGTCGATGTTGCCGAGGCGCAGTTCGCGCGACAGGCCGAGCTTGATGCGCGCGACCCCGTCGGTGACCTTGCGGGTCACGAACTCGATCCCGCGCAGCGGCGATTCATGATTGAACAGGATGCCGCTCGAGGCGTGCATCCCGAAACTCTCGCGGTAGTTCACCGTCATCCAGTGACCGTAGAGCTTCGCCACCGCATAGGGCGAGCGCGGATAGAAGGGCGTCGTCTCCGACTGCATCGGCTCGCGGATCAGACCGTACATCTCCGACGAGGAGGCCTGATAGAAGCGCGCGTCCGGCGCTTCGAGCCGCGTCGCCTCGAGCATGTTGGCGACGCCGAGCGCAGTGACCTGACCGGTCAGCAGCGGCTGCTGCCAGGAGGACTTCACGAAGGACTGCGCGCCGAGATTGTAGATCTCGTCCGGTCTGACGTCGCGCAGGATGCGGATCAGCGACGACAGGTCGGTCAGGTCGCCGTCGATCAGCTCGACGTCGCGGGCGATCCCGAGCCATTCCAGCCGCGCGGTGGAGAGGTCGGCCAAACTCGACCGCCGCGCCAGCCCGCACACCCGAGTCCCCTCTGCGAGAAGCAATTGCGCGAGATAGGCGCCGTCCTGGCCCAGAATTCCCGTAATCAGCGCCGTCTTCGCCATGTCAGCTTCCTTTCGATCCCAGCTGCGCGGGCAAGCGGTAGGGCGCCGCGCGGGCCCTGTCGAGACCTGCGGAGGGGAGCGGCGGGGGAGGATTTGCATTGTCCGCCGAACGTATATAGAATACTGGACACCTCAGATGGAAACAGGGCGGGCGGTGCAAGCGCGATGTATGGCAACCAGCAGATGGTGCGCACCAGCGAAGTGCAGGAGTTGCGGCGCGAGGCGGGCCGACTGCTGCGCGACATGCGCGAGCGGGCCGGTTTGTCGCAGCGCGAACTCGCCGACCGGGTGGGGCTAGAATACTATACGTTCGTCTCGCAACTCGAGACCGGGCGCGGGCGCATTCCGCCGGACCGCTACCGCCTCTGGGCCGCCGCGCTCGGCGTGGAGCCGCGCGTCTTCGTGCGGACATTGCTGCCTTTCTACGACCCGGTGACGCATGAGATCCTGTTCGGCGCGGATGAGTCCGAAGATTAAAGCGCGTTAAGATCTTCATGCTTCTCAACGAAAATTCGCAAGCCCGGAATCGGACTTTGTCGAAGAATCCGTTTGACAGCAGTATGGATTTTACTTTATGGGGAACCCGGATGTTTGGAGGGAGCCGTGAAGTCCAGTTCACTCGTTCGAACGCACTTCAATCAAACTCGTCATGCGTCGTCAGCGGCCTCCGGCTGCCTTTCGGCGCGCCCATCCGGAATGTCCGGACGACAAGCTAGTCAAGAGATCGCGGCATGAGGCCGGCGGAACAAGAGGGAAAATCAGGCAATGTCTGAAGCCATCATCACTCGATATTACACAGAGGTGCTGCGTCGCGCACCTTCGACCGCGGAGGTCAGCTCCTGGCTCGCGGTGACCGACAGCGGCCTGGTGACGCTCGATCAGGCGCTTGAGCAGTTCGTCACGTCGACCGAAGCCAACACGATCACCGCGCCTCTGATGCGGCTGTATCAGGCGGCTTTCAATCGTCAGCCCGACGCCGCCGGTCTTGACGGCTGGGCGGCCGAGCTGCGCGCTGGCCGCACTGTCGAGGAAGTGGCCGAGAACTTCGCGGGCTCGCAGGAGTTCATCAATCTCTACGGCGCCGGTTCGACGGTGACCACCGCCTACGTCACGGCGCTTTACGCCAACGTTCTCGGCCGCGTGCCCTCCGGCGCGGAAGTCGACAGCTGGGTGAACAGCGGCCTGTCGCGCGGCCAGGTCATGCGCGGGTTCAGCGACTCGCCCGAGGCGACCGCCCGCTTCGCTCCCGCGATCGACTCCGTGCTCACCGGTCTCGGCGAAGGCACCACGGCGCTCGACCCGACTGCGCCGCTCACGATCTCCGACGACGCGGTCACCGGAGAGACGCTCGAACTCACCTTCGGGTTCGACAACCTGACCGGCACCACTGCCGACGACAACTTCGTCGCGGAAAGCGGACAGCTGAATTCCGGCGACGTTCTCGAGGGCCGGGCCGGCGCCGACGTCCTCAGCGTCTTCACCGAAGACGATTTCAATGCTCCCGCCTCGCCGCGCACGACGGGCATCGAAACCTTCGTGATGACCAACCAGACCAACGATCGGTTTTCCAGCGCCGACAACAATGTTGGCGGATTTGACAACGCCTTCGAAGTCGACGTCGAGATCGACGGCGGCCGCATGCGCGGCGTGAACCGGTGGGAGAACTTCGACTCCCGCGCCGATCTCGTGATCGAAGATGCGCGCGACCTCGACGACACTGACGGCACCTTCACCGGCGACATCACCGTCGCCATGGTCTCGACCGATCCGGGCGACGTGGATTACGCCGTCTATTTCGACGGCCCGACCAACACCAGCCAGAGCTTCGGCACGCTCGAGCTGCGCGTGCTCGACCAGGAAGCGTCGGCCGCCCTGGGCAACCGGGTGCCGACCCCGACCTCCCCGGGCTTCCTGACGGAATCGTCGCTGACCCAGTTCACCTTCACGATCGAAGGCGTCGACGTGACGGTGCTGCTCGCCGATCAGCCGAACGTGAACTACGGCCCGAACGTGACGTTCGATGATCTGAAAGCGCAGGTCGAGGACGCGACCCGGCAGGCCCTGATCGACGCGGGCGTCGAGGCCGACTTCACCGCGACTCTGGGCGTCCCCATCCCGGTCGGCGTCGGCATTCAGACCACGCTGCCGATCATCCTGACCTTCGACGTGGCGCCCGACGACCTCACGGCCAGCCCTGACAACATCGTCGTCCGCGGCCGCGACTCGGGCAACAACAACGCCACCGACATCTTCGGTCAGCTGAGCGCCAAGCGCACGGACACCGAAGAACTGATCCGCCTCAACGTCGAGCTGGACGATGTCGGCAAGGGCTCGATGGGCGGCGACGCCATGTTCGGCGCCATGTCCACGGGTCGCCAGATTGGCGACCAGGGCACCTCCGACTCCATCGGCATCCAGCAGTTCGACATCGAGGTCGATCGGTCGAGCCAGCTGCAGACCATCAGCTCGACCAACAATGCGCTTGAAGTCGTCAACATCCGCAATGGCGAGAACAACGGCCCGAACAACACCACGACAGCCTCCGACGAGCAGATCGGCAGTCTGACGGTGCGCGGCCGGGCGAACCCCGCCAGCCCTGAAACCGGAACCGACCAGCCCATGCCCGGCGCGGGACCGCAGCACAACAATTTCGGCTTCACGGATGTGCGCGCGATCAACGCGTCCGCGATGGTCGGCAGCGTCGATCTGACGGCCATTCTGACCTCCGAAGTGGTCGAGAAATATCTCAAGGTCGAGGACACGCAGCAGGACGGCAACGCTGACGACGTCCGCATCGACAACGACAACGTCAGCTTCGACTACGCTCTGGGCGGCAACAACGACGCCTTCCTGATCGCGATCGACACGGACGCCATCGGCTTGGCCGGCACTGGCGGGCGCGAAGATTTCCGCATGGAAGTCCTCGGCAATGGCGGCAACGACACGATCACCACGCTGGTCGGCGATGCGACCAAGCTGATCGACGGCCAGGGTCGCGACTATTACGACCTCGACGTCAACGCGGCTGAAGTCGGCGTGTGGTATCCCAACCATGTCGTCAATGGCGGGGCTTCGTTCTCGGTCGACGGCGGCGCCGGCGACGACGTGATCTGGACTTACGGTGCGGGCAACTTCGCCATCGCCGACGGCGCGGGTTCCGACGCGATCTACACGGACAACTCCGGCGCCGAGAACATCGACGAGGCCGGCGCTCTGCTCGGCCTGACGCCGACTGGCGTGAACGCCCTTCTCTCGGCCTTCACCGGCGCTGAGAGCAGCCAGATCGACTACGTCATCGGCGCGCTGTGGTCGTTCAACGACACCGGGCTGACTGGCAACGGCTTCGGCGACAATCAGGGCGCGAACAACGAGGCCATCCTCGCTGCCACGACCGACGCCGCCAAGCTCGCCGGCAGCACCTATGTCACCGAACTGACGGTCAGCTACTACGGCGCCGGCGGTCTGGCGGCGAGCGCGAACGGCGCTTACACGTCGACCGTGCAGATCGACGATGCGGTGATCGCCGCCGACGGCACGGTCACCGACCAGGCCATCAACCAGGCGATCAAGCGCGCGATCAACGACAATGCGGTGCTGAGCGATCTGCTCGAAGCCGTGGACGCCGCGGGCCAGTCGCTCTTCGTCTACTCCAATACTGACGGCGTCTACGTCGCAGGCGATCTCCAGATCAGCCTGACCGAGAAGGTGACCACGGCCGGGAATACGACTGAAACCGACTTCTCGGGCGATGCGAACTTCACGAAGGCCTACGGCACGGCTGGCGTCGAAACCGATTTCGCTACATTCGGCACATCGCTCGTCCAGTCTGACAACCTCATCACCATGTCGGCGGACGGCGCCGCCGATACGGTCGTCCTGGGCACCGGCGCCCTGAGCAACGACACGCTCATCTACGGCGCCGGTCAGTTCGGGACGGACACCGTTCTGAACTTCGGGCTTGGTGACGGCGTGGCCGGGTTCGTCGCCGCCGAGGACGCGTTCGACTTCACGGCGATCAGCTACGCTCAGGCCGCCGGGAACTTCTCGCAGGGCGCTGCGAACCAGTTGAACAACTCTGTCAGCATCCTGGCGGAGGCGAACACCAACACTGACGCCGGCGCAGTCGGAAACAACAACACCGCGGCGAAAGTTGCGGATCTGTTCGACGGCGCCGCGGATGCCGACCTCACCACCGCGACCACCCGGCACATCGTCGTCGTCTATGACGACAACGCCAACGGGAACGCGACCCAGCCGGTGACCATCGCTGACGACTTCCTGTTCGACAGCGAGAACAACACCGGCACGGTCTATCTCGTCACCGACACCGACGGTGCGAACGCGACTGCCGAAGAGCTGGGCCGGATCAACCTGATCGGTCAGGATTGGGCGGCTCTCACCTTCGACAACTTCGCGTAAGCAGTTGTCCGTCGGGCTTTCGGGCCCGACGCCCGAAAGCTGGAAGCCCCCGGTCGCACCGGGGGCTTCTTTTTGTCGAACGGCGAGATGTGCGGGCGACGCCCCGGCGCGCAGAGTGCGGCGCGTCAGGCCAGCGGAGAACCGCCGGCGTCCGGCGTCACGACGAAAGGCCGGCGGCCCGTGCGGCGGCGACGGGCCTCGGCGCGGATCTCACCACCCGCGCCGCGGCGCGCCTTATTGCGCCTCGCGCAATTTCGGTGCGCGAAGTGTCATGCCCGCGAAGCGCTCCAGCAGCGCGATGCGCTGTTCGGGCGCGTCCGCCGGGACATAGCCGAAGGCGAGCAGGCCTGCGCGCAAGTCGCGTAGTTCAGTCTCGATCTTGCGCAGGGGGCCTGTGTCTATGGTGCGCAGGGCGATCAGCGCCGCGCCGCTCTCATCCACGCGCAGCCGCAGGCCGGCAAAGCCGTCGGGCGCGGCGACAGACGGCGCGGTCGGGTCGCCAAGGTCCACCAGCGCCATCTTGTGACCGGGCCGCAGCGGCGAGGGCGCCGCGCTGACATAGACGATGATCTCGCTGCCCGGCGGCGCCGTGGTGGCGAACGCCAGCCGCGCGTCGGCCGCCTCCGCCCAGACGCCCCATCCCTCGATCCGGTGCCAGTCCTCGATCAGGCAGGCGAGTTCGGCCCGCGCGTCGCTCCCGCCATCGGGCCAGCAGCCGCGCGGGCGGTCGTGGCCGACGCGGTGCGGAACGCCGGGTTCGAGAAGCACCGGCCAGGCTGGGCGTGCGGGGGCCGCACGGGCGGCTTCGTCCGAAAGCCGCCGCGCCGCTGCGGCGAAAGCGTCGGCGGTTTCGGCCCAGCGGCGCGGACGAAACGCCGCGCGCACCCGCGCCTCGACGGCGGCGCGGTGCGCCTCGTCAAACAGCAACCGACGGATCACCGCGTCGGCCTCGGTGATGTTCCAGGGATCGAAGTATTCGACCAGATCGCCGCCCACCTCCGGAATCGAGGAGGCGTTCGACGCCGCGCAGGGCTTGCCAAAGACCAGACTCTCGCCGACCGGCAGCCCCCATCCCTCAACCAGACTGGGAAATACGGTGAAGGCGCAACGGTCATAGAGCGCGCGCAGCTGGGCGTCGGAAACCTCGCGCAGAGTGACGATGGTTCCGTTGGCGTAGTCGGCGTTCTCGAGCTGCTGCACGAAGTTGGAGACATTCCAGCCAGGCCGTCCGGCGAAGACGAGCAGGGGTGTCTCGGCGCCGTATTCGCGCTCGAGCCGCCGCCAGATCGCAAACAGCAGCGCATGGTTCTTGCGCGGCTCAACCGTGCAGACGCACAGCGCGAAGCGTCGCCCCTCAAGCGCCGGGGGCAGCGCCGCCGCGCCGCCCTCGCCGGGCGGGTCCATCGGGATCTCGTGGGCGAGCGGGATCGCCTCGACCGGCAGCTGTCGGCCAAGCATGGCCAGATGCGCCACAACGCGGTGGCGCGTGTAGTCGGAGATGGTCAGGAAGAAATCGGCGATCGCGCAGAGCTGGTGGAAGTTGTCGGTGAACCGGCGCACCAGGTCGATGTCGCAATATTCCGGGTGCTCGATCGGGATCAGGTCGTAGATATAGGCGCCGATCCGCACCCCCGAGGCCTTCACCATCGACAGACTGCGGATCGTGTCGCGCATCACCCAGAACGCGCCAAGGATGATCAGCGTGGCGGAAGGGGCCAGCCGCACCGGCCTTGCATTGGCGACCAGCGCCTGGATCAGCCGCTTCTGCTCGTCAAAACTGCGGTCGCGACGATCAAGCAGCGCGATGACGCGCTCGACAGCCACCGCGTCCACCGCAAAGATTCCGCCCATTTCGGAAAACATGATGAAATGCGGAACATTGGCGGAGCGCAACAGTCGGCGACAGAACTCGATCTGCACACGCTGGATGCCGGAGGGGTGATGAGCGTGCTGGAAATAGGAGAGCATGTCGCCGATGTCATAGACATGGCCTGACAGCGCCCGCGCGCCCTCCACTGCGCGCGCCGACATCCGCTGCGCCAGCCGCCCGCGCCCGATCGCTGTCAGCTCGCGATGCGCGTCGGCTTTGAGCGGGTCAAGCTCCAGCGCGCGGGCGTAGGCGTCTGCGGCCTCCTGCAATCGACAGCGCAGCTTGAGAAGGTGGCCGATCTGCAAGTGCAGGTCGGCGTCGTTTGGCGCGAGCAGCAGCGCTTCGCGATAGGCGGCGTCGGCGGCGGCGTAATCGCCATGCTCCTTGCGCGCATGGCCAAGCTGCACTCTGGTCCGCCAATCCTCAGGCCGGACGGCGAGATGGGCTTCGTAGTGCTGCGCCGCGAGCGCCCAGTCGCCCCGCGCGCGCGCGGCGTCACCCCTCAACCGATCGACCGATTTTCGTGACCGGTCAAAGAACGTCAGGTGCAGAGTTTTCATACCGTACCTGCGCTGTTAATCTCTTATGGGCATGCTGCGCCGCACTCGTTCTACGTCCTTATGATGATCGCCGCGCGACTTGTCGAGCGGCGCGAGAGCCGCCGCGATCTGATAAGCGTCTTCCCTGGCGCCGGTGGCGGGCGCAGGCGCCAAGGAAGACGCTGCGGCATGGACTGCGCCCGCCAGACATGCTTGTGAAGCAAGGCGCGCCCGGTGGCCGGTGCGCGCGGCCCGCCCGTCAGCGGGCCCTTGCACGGCGCCATCTCCCTGACCTGCTGACCAGGGATCTCCGAAAGGATCAAACGGCTTGACCAGTTCGCGCTTCACAGGCCACGCACCCTTCGGTCGCCGCGCCCGGAACGCCGCCCTGCTTTGGCATCGACACCGCTGCATTGCAGGCGGTGGCGTCACGGCGGGCGGCGTGGTCGCCCAAGCGTGCGGCGATAGGGCGGACCCGCCGATGACCGGTGGCGCACCGGTGTCGAAGGGTCGGGGCTTGCTGTTCGGGGTGAGGCTCGGCGTGTCCGCCGCGCCGGCGCGATGACAGCTCAGCTTCTTCTCGATCCGCTGCCGATCGACACGCCGCGCGTGCTGTTTGACGTGACGCGGCTGCTGCGGCGGCGCGACCAGCCGTTCGGCACGGGGGTGGACCGCATCGATCTCGCCATCGGGCGCGATCTTGTGGCGCGCTTCGGCGAGGCCTGCGGCTTTGTCCACTCCACGCTTCTCGGCCCGTCGCTGTTGCCGCATGCGTTCGGTGCGGCTCTACTTGAGGCGTTGGTCAAGCGCTGGCGCGGTGAAAGCGACCCTGCGCCCTCGGCCCTGCCTGCGCTGGCGCGCGGGTTGGCGCGGCGCATGCCGGAAAGTTGGCGTATCGGCGCGACCTATGTCGTCGCCTCGCATTCCGGCCTGCCTCAGCGACGCGGCGCGCTCGACCGGCTTGATCCCGGGCGCAAGATGCGCCGACTGGCCTATGTGCATGACCTGATCCCGATCGACTTTCCTGAATATCAGCGTCCCGCCAGCGCGGCCGCATTCCGAGCCTATCTGGCTGAATTCGTCGGCGGCGGGTCGGTCGCCTTCGCCGTCAACTCGTCCGATACCGGTGCGCGGCTGCGCCGCCACGCCGTCGAGCATGGCTGGGCGCTCGAGCGCCTCGACCTGCGCCCGCCGCGCATCGCGGCTGGCGCGGCCTCGCCGTCGTCGCCGCCGAGACGCGAAGTCGCCGCGATTCTCGCCGATCCTGCGCCGTTCTTTCTGTGTGTCGGCACCGTCGAGCCGCGCAAGAACCACCTGCTGCTGCTGCATTTGTGGCGCGATATGGCGATGGCGGGCAATGCGCCGCGGCTGGTGATCGCAGGGCGCCGCGGCTGGGAGAACGAGATGGTGGTGGATATGCTTGAACGCTGCCCGGCGATGCGCGGCCATGTCGTCGAGTTCAGCGATCTGGACGACGCTGAAATCGACGCGCTGATGCGCGCGACGCGGGCGCTGCTGATGCCCTCCTTCGCCGAAGGTCTTGGGGTTCCGCTGCTGGAGGCTGCGGCGCGGGGAGCGTGCGCGCTTGTCTCGGATCTGCCCGCGCTGCGCGAGGCGGCGGGGCCCGAAACGGTGTTTCTTGATCCGCTTGACGGCCCCGCCTGGCGACGCGAGATCGCGGCGCGCGCGCAATGAGCGCGCCGCGATCTCGCGCCATACCTGATCGCGATTGAACCCTGCGCCTCGGCGCGCCCGTTCGCCAGACGTTAGATCCCTCCCTCACGCCGCGCAGATCGGGCGTGGCGCGGCGGCGCTCCGATCTTAGTGTGTAGCGCGACATCGCCGGTGACGGGTCCGCGACATCGCTGGTGACGAGTCGGCGGTGACGAGGTGAGAGTGCCGCGCAGTGGTCAGTGAGATCAAGATGCGATGTCGCTGGGCGCGATTTGTTTCTGGTCAGGTCTCCTTTTCAGTTTCGCTGGCGGTGACGGGATCAATGTCGCGCACGGTGTCGCTGATCGATGTCGCGGCAGCGAGGGCCGCGCGTCGGCGGTAGCTTTCGACGTTCATCTCGAGGATGGTCGCGTGGTGGACGAGCCTATCGATGGCGGCGACGGTCATGGCCTTGTCGGGGAAGACGGCGTCCCATCCGCTGAAGGGTTGGTTGGCGGTGATCATGATGGACCGGCGCTCGTAGCGGGCGGAGATCAGCTCGAAGAGGACGGAGGTCTCGGCCTGATCCTTCCGGGCGTAGGACAGGTCATCGAGGATCAGCAGGTCGAAGCGGTCGAGCCTTGCGATCTCCTGAGCGAGGTTGAGCGCCTGCCGGGCGGCTTGCAGGCGCTGGACGATGTCGGTGGTGCGGGTGAAGAGCACCCTGTATCCGCGGCGGACGAGTTCATGGCCGAGGCCTGCCGCGGCGTGGCTCTTTCCGGCGCCAGGCGGGCCGAAGGCCAGCAAGTTGTGGCCGCTGCCGAGCCAGGCATCGCCTTCGGCGAGGGCCATGATCCGGGCTTTCCCGAGGGAGGGCACGAGCGCGAAGTCGAAGGTGTCGAGGGTCTTGCCGGGGGGCAGGCGCGCCTCGGCGAGGTGCCGCTGGATGCGGCGCTGCTCGCGCTCGGCGAGCTCCAGCTCAGCGAGCGCGGCGAGCAGGCGGGCGGCGGGCCAGCCTTCCTTGTCGGCCCTGGCGCAGAAGTCGGGCCACAGCCTGCCGACGGTGGGCAGGCGCAGGGCGGTGAGCAGCGTGGGCAGCTTGGCGGTGTCGACGGTGATGGTCATGCGGCGGCTCCCTGCGCCGCGATCAGGGCGTCATAGCTGGCTGCGGCGGGTATCGTGACGTGGACGTCCCGTTGCTCGGGCGCGGGCCGCTGGAAGCGTCTTGTCAGCGCCTTCAGGTCCGGCAGGGCGCCATCGTCGAGGATGGCGGTGAGGGCGCTGGCGAGATCGGCTTCGCAGGCCTCGTCATGGGCGAGCCAGAGCAGGCCGACCATGAGGCGGCAGGCTATGGCGCGGGGTATGGCTGCCTCCAGCGCCTCCCAGCATCGGCGGTACTCTGTGCGTGGGAAAAGGCGATCACGATAGACCAGGTTGGCTAACGCCTGCGGCTTGGCGCGCAGGCTGTGGATGACATGGTGGTAGTTGACGACATGGGCGTGACCGCCGCGTCCGCCGTCGGGGGCGCGGCCGCGCGGCAGGGTCTCGACGCACCTGCCGGCGAGAAACAGCTCTACCCGGTCGTCATGGAGCCGCGCGCGCAGGTGATGGCCGATCAGCCGGGAGGGGACGGTGTAGAACACCTTGCGCAAGGTGAAGCCGCCCGAGGATGTGACCCGGACCGTGGCCTCGTCGAAGTCGCAGCTGCGCCGGGGCGGCAGGGGCCGCAGATGCGCCGCCTCGATGCGCAGGGCCTCGCGTCGCCGCGCGTTGTGACGGCTGACGGTCAGCGCGATGAAAGCCCGCCAGTCGTCGAGGGTGTCGAAGGCGCGCGATCCGCGCAGCTGGAGGGCCTGGTCGAGCCGCGTCTTGAGATGGCCGTGTCGGCTTTCGATCGAACCGTTCTCATGGGCGACGCCGCGATTGTTGCGCGTCGGCTCCATGCCGTAGTCGGCGCACAGGGCCTCGTAGCGCACGCGCGTGTCCTCGCGAGCGTCACGTTCGAGATTGGCGAAAGCGGCGGCGAGGCTGTCGGTGCGGTGCTCCTGCGGCACGCCGCCGAGCTGCCAAAGAGCGTTCTGGAGCCCGGCGGACAGGGCGGCGAAGCTCTCGCCGCCGAGGACCACCTCACCGTGCTCCCAGCCCGAATAGACCAGGGTGAAGTGGTAGATCAGGTGCGCGAGCGGCTGCCCGGCGATAGTCACCGCTAGGTCGCGCGCGTCGAAGAAATCGGACATGCCCTGCCGCCCCGGCGGGTGGTTCTGGCGGAAGATCACCTCTCGCTCCTCCCCGTGCACGGCGCTCCACAGCCGCATCCGGCGCTCCAGGGTCCGTCGCGCTGGCATCAGGTCCCGCTCTGGGCGCCGACGCTGCATCTCCTCCAAAACGGTGATCGGCTTCAGGCCGGGCGTGGCGCGCAAGAGGGGCACGATCTCCTCGTCCCAAAGTCCGGCAAGCGGGTCGGGCTTGCCGCCGCCATGACGGCGGTCACGGGCTCGTTCCGAAGGCGGACGCGGATCCTTCTCGGCGCGATGGCCGGTGCTGGCGCTGAAGCCGGCCATGGCGGCGGCGGTCGTTTGCGGGTGTTTCTGGCGAAGGGTCATGTAAAGCCTGTGCTGTTGGTCGTTGATGGGTCGGCCGGGCATCCGATCCTCTTCCTGATCGTCGAAGATCGAACCACCCTGACCGCCGTCGCCGCCAACAGCACGGGCAAAACCCGCGCCCGAGTTGGGGCAAGCTACGGTCGGGCTACGCCCGACCTCCGCTTCCCCCAACTCGTCATCTGCGATGTCGCTGACCCTTCAAGTGCGATGTCGCGGAACACGTCGAGGACGAACTGGGTGGACATCGACGTGGAGACGCGCCAGCCAACGATGCGGCGGGCGAAGACATCGATCACGAAGGCGACGTAGACCGTGCCGGACCAGGTGGGCACATAAGTGAAGT
>Ga0100385_1001343_pt1 | contig 25257 bp, 19 predicted proteins | sample CryGeymeta201509_FD_81543 | JGI IMG/M metagenome (GOLD analysis project Ga0100385, IMG submission 81543) | Groundwater microbial communities from Crystal Geyser aquifers in Utah, USA - Crystal Geyser metaG 2015-09 | ecosystem: Environmental > Aquatic > Deep subsurface > Groundwater | place: USA... | reverse complement strand
GGGAGTTAATATTAGAGTGTTCATTTTTTGTATTTTATTCAAATTTAACATTTTAATAAAGGCGCCAGCCCATTCCCGAAACATTACCACAATCATTAAAAACAATTAGGATCAATGAAAAATACATGGGTGAAATATTTGAAAATTATCAAATAATTGGTTGTGATTTGTTCAAAAACAACAAGAATTTGAATGTTAAAATAAAATTCTCCAAAAATGTGTCCATGCGCGATTGATTAAAAAAAAATAAAACAGCTTTTTTCTTTTACATTTTTCATTGATTTAAAAACATTGTAAATGCGATCCTATTTACTATCATTGCATCGTTGAATTTTTTCTTGATTTCAAACAATGAAAAATTCAAGTATTTGTGTTTAGAAAAATGAGTAAACGATCACTGTGTTCATTAGTATTGTGGAATGAATCCAATTCAAAGAAAATCAAGCTCGAGAAAAATGAGACTTTGAAATTTCATGAGGCACAAAATGAAACATTTGATTTGATTGACAAAATTGAACACAATAAATGGTTCCATGAAATACAGGAACTCATTTTCAACATTCTCTATCCAAACAACAAAAAATACGCCAAACAAGCAAGGATAAAGTTAAAATCATTTCCATTGAAGCAAATATTGTGTGGAGTGCTGTTTAGAAACAAACAAGAAGAAGATTTTGTTTTTTCATTTTGCAAATGTTTGAATGAACTTTCAAAAAACATGGAACCTTTTTTATTTTGCAATTTTTTAATTGAAGAATATGATTATAAAGATTCAAGCAATGATTTTCCCATTCAAGAATTTTTCAAAGATTCAATTTATGAATCTCACCATTCATGTGTGTTTGACATTTTTTCTTTCAATCAAAGATTCGAAATTGAAAATGCTCTGATTGAGTTAATTGAATCATGGATGAAGGGAGACAAGAAATCTCTTCTTTTGTTTTACACTAATTATATGTGCAATTTTATGTTTGTAATTTGTGACTTGGAGATGAGAGAAAATAGTGTGATTCACGATATGCATCGAATGTGCATCCAAAATTTAATGGAACGCATCCACAATATCGATATTAATGTGGTCAACAAGAATCGTGAAATATATGTTGAAATGAAGTCTGCAAATGCATTTGAAAATTGGAACAAAAAAATGAACAAACATGAAACGCAAAACGACAACGAAATGCCTGAAGATTTGGGAAAAACAAAAAAACAGATACATGATAATGTCAAAGAATGGCATGGATCGCATCCTTTTAGTGGACTGGCCAATGGAAAATCAACAGTCAAACAATTTCTTGAAATATTGGAAACATTGTAATTTATTTTGAATTAAGGTATTTGTTGTTTGATTTGATTTATTATCTGTTGAAATTTCCCTGTCCCAAAATCTTGGTCATATCGAGATGGATCAACACTGTCTTTGGATAAATCACACTTGATCAATCTTCCTCTAAAGTAATCAATCGGCATTTTAACGGCTTCCATGGATTCTTCATAATCAAATCTCGGAGGAGCTATAGGGCAATATTTGTTGTAAAAAGAAGCGGGCTTGCTGTTGTCCCATAGATGTTTCAATATTTCTACTTTGTCAATTCCTTTTATGTCCACTTGTTGCACGTTTTTTTTGAATGGAGACGATGTGTGTGTTTTATTTTGTATTTTGAAAGTGTGGTGATGTGGTGGGTGTATTGAATTATATTTATAATTTGAAATGAACATTGTTCTAAATAAATAGATTATTCTAATTTTTTTTTGATTTTATAATTCAACATCCCACATTAATGAACAAATACCAATCACAAATGAATTAAAATATAAATTCCATTCAAAATAAATCAAATAACACTCATTTCAATCATGAAGAGAACAATATCACCTACAAAAATCGAAAACAAAAAAGAACCCAAGAAAATCAAACAAAATTCACATATGCAACAATCAAATCGATATCAATATTCAAGCATCAAACTACTCGAATCAAATGATCAGAAAAATAGTATTTTGGATTTAGTTGATGGAATTCTACAACCAGAAAATGATGAACAAGAAGAAAAATGGAGAGAAAAATTAAATGGATATTTATTGGTTGATATCATACCCGCTTTATTGTTTAGTGAAAAAGATGGAAACCCTTTTCGCATTCGCTTTCAAAAATGTTGCACTGAACTTATGGAACACATAGGACACCATAAAAATTTAGAAGAATACCTAATGAATGGATATGACCTCGATGATTGCACTGATGACTTTCACTTGAAGTGGTTTTTGAAGAAAAAACATTATTGTATGGCTTTACCAATGGACATGTTCGATGTAATTGACATTTCAAAAAAAGAGAGATACGTCGATTATTTTTGGACATGCTATCTACATGGATCAAGGGAAACTATGATGATCTAACAGTGTCATATTCCAGTTATTTCAAGTGTTTTTTCGCAATGTTCAAAGTATTGGATATAGAATCCCACAAAACAGTTGAAAAGTTTCACGAAACATGCATCAAAAACATAATGAGACGCATACGCACTATTGATAAGACAATATGTCAAGAGAAGTACAAAATATATCAACAATTTGAATTGGAAGACTGTTCAATTGGTGTCAAAGATGCAAAAAAAGATGATTCTTCTGACAAGGAACCCGCTTCTATGAGATTTCAAAAGTCAGAAAAACAAATTCATGACAAAGTAGAAAACTGGCAAGGCGAATACCCATTTAGTGGACTTTTGAACAGATACACAACAATAGAAGACACTTTACAAATGATTAGCGACTTGTAGTGAGAAATTATTTTTATTGGATGGAAAATACACATTCAATAAACACGTTTTGTTTTATACTCTGTTCATCTGACTCAAATTCTAGTTATCAATGATCGGGGTAAATTTTTTGGAAATGGATGATTATATTGATCGTAAGAAAAACCAATTACAATTTTCTTCAATGATTGAGGCAACTTTTCTGGCAATGGGTGATTATAAGAGTTTCCCAAATTTATTATTTGCAGTGAATCTGGTAATTTTCCAGGTAATGGATGATTATATGCATTTCCACAATAAATTTTTTTCAAAGATTGTGGTAAATTATCTGGCAAAGGATGATTGTAACGCCATCCCAAATAAATTTCTTCTAATGATTGGGGTAAATTTTCTGGTAACGGGTGATTATATTTGACGCTAAAAACAATTATTTTCAATGAACGTGGTAAATTATTTAGCAAAGGATAATTATAGTACCATCCTAAATCGATATATCGCAATGATTGAGGAAGATTGGATGGTAATGGACAATTATAAGCAGAACCAAATTTGATATTTCTCAACGATTGTGGCAATTTTTGTGGCAGTGCAAAATTATAATGATCTCCAAAATGAATTTCCTTCAATGATTGGGGCAAATTTTCATGAAGTGGTTGATTGTAATACTCTCCGAATTTAATCATCATCAATGATTTGGGTAATGTTTCTGGTAAGGGCTGATTGTATTTAAAATCAAATCGAATTTCTTCCAATGAATCTGGTAATTTCGAAGTTATTTTTTTGTTGTAATTGTTTCCAAAACAAATCTTCTTTAATGATCGGGGTAAATTGGTAGGTAGTGGCTGATTGTAATTATGACCAAAATGAATCTCCTGAAGCGATTTCGGCAATGTTTCTGGTAGCAGCTGATTATAAGAATTTCCAAAATGAATTTGTTCCAATGAATCGGGTAATTCTGAAGGAAGTTCGATATTATATTCAGAACCAAAATAGATTTGTTTCAGTGATTGAGGCAAATTATCTGGCAGTGGATGATTGTAATAACAGCCAAAATGAATTTCTTTGAGTGATTTAGGAAGGTTTTCAGGCAATGGGTGATTATAATTTGGACCCAAATTGATTATTTGCAATGAATGTGGTAAATTTTTTGGTAGTGGATAATTGTAAGGTGTTCCAAAATAAATTTCTTCCAAGCATTGAGGCAATGTTTCTGGCAATTGTTGATTAAAGTTTTCTGTTTTCAAAATTTTCATTTTTGTTCTTGAAAAATTCAATTTTTTGAGATCATCATTTGCATAAAGTGTCAACTCGTCAAAATGGATTATTTTTTGATTGCCTTCTTTGATTTTTATGTCTTTGTTGGAATGCAAATTGAATTGGTATGGATCAATGTTGAAATGTTTGCAACAACAAATTAAATTCAATGTGTCTCTGTGGTATAAAAATTCACTTGAAATGTATGTTAAAATGTCTTTTAGAATCATTGTGTTTTTTGTCGATTTTTCACTTGAACATTTTCTTCTTTTGATTTTTTGGGATTGAGAAGAAAGAATTTTTGCCATGATGATCAACAAATTAAATAATTTTTTTTGTTTCAAATTTTCAAAAAAAAAACATTTTATTGATGAAAAACTCAAACACAACCCATCATTTGAAAAATGAACACTTTAATGAAATATTCAAAATAATGAACGATATCAAATCTTTGTTTGCTTTTGTGTTTGAAAATTATACAACATGCCCAAAAAAAACCAAGCAAACAACATTAAATATTTTTTATTTCAAATCTTCAAAAATCTTTAAAAAAATCAAGATCGATGATTCTAATGTTCAAACACTTTTTGCCATCCCACAATAATCCAGATTCAACATGATGATCTCCCTTGATTATGTTTTCCATGTTTGAAAAGTTCAAGACAATTTTTTTCAATGATTTTGGCAACTTTTTGGGCAAAGGTTGATTGTATTTTGTTCCAAATTGAACTCGTTGCAATGAAGGTAAACATTCTGGTAATGGATGATTATAACAATGACCAAAACGAATTTCTTCCAAAGATTGGCACAATGTTTGTGGTAATGGGTGATTATAACTGTTTCCAAAATGAATTTCATTCAATGATTGGGGTAAATTTTTTGGCAAAGGACAATTATAATCATTTTTGAAATGAATTAATTGCAGTGATTGTGGTAAATTTTCTGGTAAAGGATGATTATATTTTCCCCCAAAAACAATTCTTTGAAGTGAGTCTGGCAAATGTTCTGGCAATGGATGATTATAATCTTCACCGAAATAAATCAATTTCAATGATTGTGGTAATTTTTTGGGCAAAGGAAGATTATATTTTTTTCCAAAATCTATTTTTTCCAATGATTCAGGAAGGTTCTTTGGCAACGCTTGATTGTAAAATGCTCCAAACTCAATTCTTTTCAATGTTTGTGGCAAAACATTGTTCAGTGGATGGTTATAATTGTTTCCAAAACGAATCTCTTCTAATGTTTGTGGCAAATTTTTTGGCAATGCATGATTATAATTCCAATCAAAATGAAGGACTTTTAATGATTGTGGCAAATTTTCTGGCAATGGTTGATCATAATCACTTTCAAAAACAATTGTTTCCAATGATTGTGGCAAATTTTCGGGCAGGGCATGATTGTATTTCCATCCAAAATGAATCACTTTTAGAAATTGTGGTAAATTTTTTGGCAAAGGATGATTGTAACAACTTCCAAAACGAATTTCTTTAATTGTTTTGGGTAGGTTTTCGGGTAATGGATGATTAAAACAATTACCAAAATGAATTTCTTGCAAGGATTGTGGAAGGTTTTTTGGCAGAGGGTGATTGAACCTGTAACCAACTTTTATTTTTTTCAATGAATCAGGCAATTTTTCTGGAAATGGGTGTCCGTAACAGCATCCAAACTCTATTGTTTCTAATGAATGAAGAAATGTATTTGGAAAGGGATGGTCATATTTATCTCCAAAACGTATTATTTTTAATGATTGAGGCAAATCTTCTGGCAATGGATGATTATAATAATCTCTAAAACAAATTTCTTCCAAATCATGTGGTAATATTTTTGGCAATGGTTGATTATAATAACAACCAAAATGAAGTTTTTTCAATGATTGAGGTAAATTGTCTGGCAATGGTTGATTATAATCATAACCAAAATGAATTAATTGCAGTGATTGAGGTAAATTTTCTGGAAGTTGTTGATTATAATCACTTCCAAAATGAATTTCTTTCAATGTTTGTGGTAAATTTTGTGGTAATGGTTGATTATATTTCAAGTCAAAATGGATTTCTTGCAATGATTCAGGTAAATTTTGTGGCAATAGACAATTGAATTTTGAGCCAAATATGATTTTCTTTAGTGGATGAGAAAGATTTTCAGGAAGTGGTTGGTTGTAATGTTTTCTAAAATAAATTTCCTCAAAGTGTTTTGGTAAATGAGAAATGGGCGAGTTGAATTTTTTTGATGTTTTGACAATCTTTGAGATGATGTTCATTTTTTGCAAGTTTTCCATGTTCTGCTTTGTGATTGTGAATGTGTTGAAAAAAAGGTTTTGAAAAACACTGTGTTTTATTTTTAAATTGGGATCATTGCATTCAAAATTGAATTGGTATGGTGTTGTATTAAAATTACTGCATGAAGTCATTAAACAAATCATATCATTGTAATACACGAATTCACTACATATATAAGTCACAATGTCTTTTGCGAGATGCATTTTTATTTTTGATTGAAAATGAATGGAATGGAATTGCTCCAAAAAATTGAAATCAAAACTAAATTGTGGTTTCATTAATGTCTTGATCAATGCTCAAATTTAAAACACATTCATGTAGATTTTTGGTAAACAAAATTCAAAACACATCGAATAATCATCATGTCTTTTTAATTTATTTTATTTTTTGGGTTCAAAATCCTGTATCTTGTTTGATCTTTTGAAAAATTCTTCAATATTTGAATAATAATCATCAACCAACATGGCAGTGAGTTCTATTGGTTGATGTGATTCACTATATCTACATGATTCAATTGCTTCAATGTATTTTTGTTTTGTTTGTTTCTTTGAAAAAGGAGTCAATGGAAATGGTGAAATCGCACAGAGAACATGATTGCATAAAATGCGAGACAATCTTCCATTTCCATCTTGAAAAGGATGAAAATTTACAAAATGAAACAGCAACCATGCTGCAAGTTTGAATATTTTTTCAACAAACATTTGTGATTGATCGTCAATTTTAGACACACACAAAACGAGATTATTGTACACGTCAAAAAATCCAGGCATCAAATTTGGAACAATGCGATGATCTGGGTAAAAATGAACCTCGTTGTTGTATCTTTTGGTCATTGAAACGTTGTTTCGATAATCATTTGTTCTTTTTGTGAGACCATCCATGAGTATTTGGTGGGTATCTTTGATTACATCTTCGACCAAGAAAATTTTGCCAAACAATGTTTTATCAAAAGATGCATTTTCGTTACTAAATTCCTGTATTTTTTTTATTGCTTGCAAAACCTGAATCGTTTCTTTTTTCTCCTGGTCTTTTTGTTCTACTTTTTTGATTTCTTGTTTGAAAGAAGTAACGATTTGTTCGATGCATTTGATGTCATGATTTCCAATGTCTTCACCAATGCATATTTTGTGAACAAAACTTGAAATGAAAAAATTTAAACTATTTTCAATTTCCTGATCATAATTTCCTTTCAAAAAACGAACATAGAATTCATGTATTTTTTCAAGTTTGTTGTTTGATTCATCTGGTAAAACATAATCTAAATTTGTGTTGATGATGGGAATGTTTTGGTTGGATAAGATTTTGTAATGGAAACCCATGATGTCTTGAAATTTTTGAGATTGTTTTTGTTTAAATTATTTTATGATGAAATTTTTTATTGATTTTTGTATTTTTTATTGAAATTCAAAAGCAATGTCTTCAAATGCTTTATTGTTGTACATTTTTGCTTCTGGATTTATAAAATTGAAAACATGCTTGTACAAATAATTGGCGTCTTTTTGTCTTTGGGAAACAATGAGGCTTGATTTTTTCAACGAACACTCCTTGAACAAATTTTTGAGATGGTTTTTGCTTTCAATTGCTGTGATTTTTGATTTAAAATCATTGTAAATATTGTGAACCTCATGATCGTTGAAATTTCCAGTAAACATGAAATGATTGATTTGTGATCGAACATCACGACGAATTTGACAAAAGTGACCAAAACAACAAATGATGGAAATATTTAAATGCCTTGCGTTTAAAAACAGTTTTTTCAAAACAGGGATTTTGTAAAAAAAACATCATCGTTTTCATGAACATTTGTGTAAATTTTGTTTTCAAAGTGTTTCTTAGTACAATTTTAAAGAAAACAACAATCGTTTTGAACAATTGGCTCAAATAAACATTCATTGTGTGCAAAGTTCCATATTTAACGCAACCGCATTGTCAAATGAAAGTGGATTGAAATCTTTTTTCAACAAAACTCAAAAGAAACATCGTCGAATGCTTGATTCTTGTATATTTTTGAATTAGTATTTGTGAAAACATCCACGTGCCTATAAAAACGCTGTTTCTCTCTTTGAGAAACAATGAGACCTGACCATTTCAACGAACATTCACACATTAATTCTTCAAAGTAATTTTTACTATGAATTGGTTCAATGTGATTGCAAATGTTGTGAACTTCTTGATGATTCATCGTCCCGACAAACATTAAATAATCAACGCTTGATCTGATGCAAGGAGGGAGCTGGAAAAATCGATCAATGCTGGAAATGATGGTTATGTTTAAACGCCTCGAAGATAAAAATAGTTTTTTTAAAACAGGAACTTTGTTGAATGATGAACCACTAAAAAAACCGTCAAAGATCAACAATGTTTTCTTCACTATTTTTCTCCCACTCCTTGACCTTTCTTCAATTTGATTGATTAATGCTTCAATGTGCAAATATGCAACTTCTTGTGCATTTGCATTAGAATCGCTGGCAACTAAAATCATTTTATTGTCCAATGTGTCACAATACTCATGCTTTGTATAATCACACATCGAATATAAAAAACATTGGTCAAACGAACGTTTGATTTGAGAAATCAAGCTTTTTATTTTTGTTGTTCTCCCAGAACCTCTCTTACCAATGATACAAATCGAAGAGGAGCGATTTAATCTCGAAGGATTGAATTTCTTGAGTTCGTTGAAACTATGCATTTTTGGAGTGAAAGTTATTTGTGGTTTTTTGAATCGAATATTCTATTTTTAAGAATAATTTTGTTTTGACTTTTTGATAAAAAAAAAGACATTCAACAAACAATGACACTCACACAACATCATATTTATCATTCATCAAAAACACATAAAAACAACCAACATGCAATCTATTTTACATACCTTATTAGAAGACGATTCATCCGATAGTTGGATCGATCTAGAATCCCATTTATTCCGTTTCAAGTGCGATTCAAATGGTGATCACATGAAAATAGAATTTAATATGAGTTTGTTATGCAGTCCGAATATTGATTTTTGTCTTCTCTTCGACGAACAATTCATGAACAAACTCAACAAAAAATATGATACGTACGATTTGTTCATCAGTTCATGGACAACTTGTAATGTATACGATGGGTCGACAAACACAATTAAGATCAATCGGATGGTCAATCAATACTATAAGATAAAAAAAGAGATTGATTATTACAAGATTGAATTGCGCCTGAATGGTGAAAACATGCACACTGATCACCAGAAACTGAGACTTTTGAATCTCCATTTGGAAAAGTGCACAGATCGCCAAAGAACGGTCGTTCGAGTTGAAAGTCCGGATTTATGGGTAAGGCGATCCGTGTACGATTCGTTTAGAAAGTATGATGCTCTCAAGTTCAAATGCGAATCGCTAAAAATAATAAACAAAAAAACGCACCACATTTTAAAGATTTCATCGGGTTGTGAATTGGGTTACTTAGATAAGAGTGTACTATATAAGGCGATTATTGAGGAATTGTCTGGGAAAAATGAGATTCACCAATTTTTTATAAACCAATTGAACCAGAAGATTTCAAAGTTGAAAGTTTCAAGTATACAGATGACTCATTTTTGCGGGTTCAATTTTGAACATTTGAATTATATGAAGAGCGTCTTTATTGATGATTTATGTCTCAATAGTCCTGAAGAATGGACATTTTTCCAAAGGTACATTGCATTTGCAAACAAGTTGAAGATTTCAACTTTCAAAAATGAAGAAGGCAATCAATCATTGCAACTATTTGATGTTGTTTCAAAGTCATCGCTGAGAAAGTTTCACTTTGAGAAAATGACGCACTGTGTTTCATGTGATGAGGTCGTTAAATTGAAAAACATGAAACATCTGGTGTCCTTGAAACTTTTGGGTGATCAATCTTCTATGCGCGACTGTTTGTTCCAATTGATTCTCAACAATCAACGTCTGCAAGTGTTCAAATCAGATTACGTCGTTGAAGAAAAAACGATTCAATCCATACACAAGTTGGTTTCAAACAAAACCAACAACAGCATGTGCAACCTCAGTATTGTATTTGAATCAAGTTGTCAATCCAAAAAAATAGTTGACATGCTTCATTACTATTGCAATTTGACCAACTTGAATATTGGATTTTTTTTTAAATCAGAGACCTCTTTCCTGTACGGGATGCTAATGTCCAACAATAGGAAAAAGTTGACTCACATACATTGTCGTGATATGGAAGAATATGATCAAGGATTGGAATATATTTCCGATTTTAATTCTTTCGAGTGTATAAGGGCATCCAAATCAGCGATCGAAGAACACGAACAAAACAAAAAATCAACGTATCCAAATTATTCAATGTGTGACTCGATTCACAAGTTTGATAAGGGACAAACAATTGCTCACTTGTTTGCAAAGAGAAACAATGCATGTTACATGAACCATTCATTATTGAAGCAATTGGAACACACGCCTTGTGTCAAAAAACAGTGGTTACCATCGACGCATTTATCGCTTCATGGAAATCCCATTGTAAAACAAATGTTCAAGGAGAAAAACGAGTGTAGTGGGTTGGGTGAATTACATGGTGATGTTTTGTGCAATGTGTTTGAATATGCTTCTGGATCGATTTGGGAAGAAAGTTTATTGTATAATTTTCCGAGAGTCAATAAGAATTTTTATCAAAGTGCAACATCTTACAAGAATCGATTGATCAACGAAATTGAAAAAAATAATGGAATCCAACTCACACAAGGAAACAATAAACTCAAGAGAACAAGAGGTGATGAAGAAAATATTGAAAATGAAAACCATAAAAAAAGAAAAGTTTTTTGAACGATCGAAACAACAAATAAATCAAATCTCTATTCCTGTTTTTTTTTGAATCTGTTTTCTGAAATTTTTAAAACCAAAATATTGCAAGCCATAACATGTTCCATCAATTTCAAAAAAATCTATAGCATTGACTATTTTAAATGGTTGAAGTTTGTTCTCGATTGATTCGTTTGTTGTTGTGATATAGGAATGATACATTTCTATCTCTCGAGGATTTTGTTCTTCTTCCTCACTTTCGCTGTGGTTTTCATAGCATATTCTCTCATATTCTCCTGTTGGAATCGAGCAAAAATTAACAAATATTTCATCATTGATATTTATCCTTTCGACAATGCACATCTGACTCAATTTTATGGGATTCTTGAGCTTCAATATCTTTTGAAAATTATCCAAATCCTGTTGTATATCGATTGAACATTCCATCTGGGATGAACTTTTTGAATCTTGAAAAACCCAAAAAGAACCTTCTAATGGGAGAAGTGCATTTTTCTCATCGAAAACAAAACACGGAGAATCTTGCAGGTCGATCGGACATGTTCTTTTCAAAACGATTTGATTGGTCTTTAGTGTTTCATCACCCGATTCAAAATAATACTCGCAAAACTTTTCCCTTTTGATTTGCGCATTTGAGTCAATCGCATTCAATAGAACTTTTGAGTTGAAGTTAGTAAGTTTGAACATTGTCCAATAAAAAATTGTGTTTGGTTTTTTGAAACAAAAGTTGACATTTTGAATGCGCAACAAAAATTTCAAACATCTTGTCATTTTGTTGGTGGTCATTTAACAAAAATACACTGGAACTTACAACATGTTTGAATTCATATGGATCATGCGAAAATCAATAAATGTTTTTTTTCAAATTAAATATCATGTGTTCGTGTCAATTGAAACATTGAGAATTAGAAACACATATAAAAACAAAAAAGACACATAAAAACAAGAAAAGGACAAAACGATAAAAAATGATTAGCTTATTCACTACACATGGAATCCCATTTGTTCATGATTTTCAATCAGAATCAATAGCGAACCACATTTTATGCAACGACCACTATGAATCATTAATGTGCTTCAATGAAGAAAACAATACACAAAACTCGATTTACAAAGACACTACAACAAACCAACCTCATGATGATTTATTGAGCGATCCAGGGTACTTTTTTAACGATGGAAGGTGGTAGATAATGGTCAAAAACAAATGGATTCCTCCTGTTTTTGTTGGAATTTTTGTATAATAATTGAATGTTTTATCCAAAGTGAATATTTCAAATGTAAAAAACATTAATAAACGAGACATAATGAAATCAATCAAAAAAGTTTTTTTTTTCAATAATTGATTTTTGCGAATACTTATTTGGATGATTGTTGTTCCCGATGAAAATCAAAAATAACACACAAAGGCAAAAAGCAAAAGAACCTTATAAAAAACAAGGCGACAAACAAAATCAAATTGTTCCTCGATGTGTTGTTCATCACGCGGATTGTTTGGAAAAAATTAAATCTTTGGAAAATGAATCTGTTGATTTGATTGTGACTTCACCTCCATATAATATTGGAAAGGAGTACGAAAAGAAAAAGAACTTGGATGTGTATTTGTTTTGTTTTGAGCCTTTGATAAAGGAGATGCATCGAGTTTTAAAAAACAGTGGATCTGTTTGCTGGCAAGTGGGAAATTATGTGAACAAGGGAGAAATTGTTCCTTTGGACATTAAATTTTATCCAATGTTTGAAAAACATGGCTTTCAATTGAGAAATCGAATTATTTGGCATTTTGGACATGGCTTGCATTGCAAGTATAGATTTTCTGGGAGGCATGAAACCATATTATGGTTTTCGAAGAGCGATGATTATACATTTAACTTGGACGATGTGAGAGTCCCATCCAAATATCCAAACAAAAAATCTTACAAAGGGAAAAATAAAGGTCAATTGTCTGGTAATCCCCTGGGAAAAAACCCATCCGATGTTTGGTTGAACATGAAAAATGATTGGGAAAGTGGATTGTTCAATGTACCCAATGTAAAGTCCAATCACTGTGAAAAAACGATCCATCCCTGTCAATTTCCCATTGAAATCGCAGAAAGGTGCATTTTGGCTTTATCAAACGAAGGAGACATTGTCCTTGATTGTTATGCTGGTGTTGGTAGTACGATGATTGCATGCCTGAAACACAAGAGAAATGCGATTGGTGTTGAATTGAAGAAAGAGTATGTTGATGTGTGTGAAGAAAGAATTGAAAAATTCAACCAAGGCAATTTGAAAATAAGAAAATTATGTGTTCCACCTTTGTAGAAAGTTGATTTTCCAAAACAATAAATGCACAAATTGTTTATTCAATCAAAGGCACTGAAAAACATTTTTTTTCCCAAAAATTGTAACAATGTGAATCTTAACGAGTTGTGCTCTTCTCATATTTTTGGTATTCAAAAAAACAAATGAAAAATTATAGATCAATCATTCAAAGACATTTATTTTGAAATTGGTTCATTCGTTTTAAAAAATAAAAATCACTTGGACGAATTTATTTTCAACACATGCTTCTAAATATATTTATTATTTCCCATGGATTGTCATCAACGAATTGATGATACAACGCTCTGAACATTATTTTTTCACGATCGTTCATCAATTTCAAATGCAGACAACTATCCGAACAATCATATTTTTTCTTGAACTCTTCAAATGGAATTTGTTGTTTGATACTTTCAAATAATTGCTTGTTTTTTTTATTTTGAATCAAATAATCAAAAGTCTGAGGATCGACAAAGAAATCATCGATTTCAATGCATTCATAATCTCCATACGACTGTGAATCATCAAACTCTTGTTCGCTGTATGTTCCAACTTCCCATTCCAAATAATCCATTCCTTCAATGTGGCACATTTGATCATGGACTTCTTTTTTGTTATATGGACTAAAATCAATAAAACATTTGGTTTTGTATCCATGTTTCGACTCATGAATGATCACAACGTACTTTTGTTGCTTCTTGTCTGAACGATCATCGACTTGTCCATCCAATAGAGCGATTGTTGTACTTTGATTGTTTTCTCTGAGAATGAAGATTCTTTCCAAATTGTCAACCAAGATGCTGTTTTGATTTCCAAAGCTCAAATAAAATATATTGCATTTTTTGTTGGTTGATTCAATAATTTCATCAAAACATTTTATTTTTGTTTTCGAACCATCATACTTTGTGAATTGAGGTATACCTTGGTTTTCCAACGTTCTATAAAACGCAATAGGGAAAAGTATTTGTTGAGACATTGTTTTTTTTGATTTTTGATTTTTGTTTGACTTCAAACATGGAGTGGTTCAAATTTTGAATTTCGTTTTTGTGCACTATTTTGAAAAGAATGTTCGAATTTTTTGAATTGTTCTATTAATTATTTGAATGGTTGAAATTTCTAAAAGTTGAAAGCAAAGTTTTGTTTTGGTTAAATTCAAATGAATTTCCTTCATCATCGTTCAAACATGACAAAACCATATATTTTCATCAAAATTATTTTTATTTTTTAATCAGTCTGTTTTGAAATCGAATGGATCAGATTGTAATCATCAAAAAAAAAACATTTTTATTTTGGGTTGATTTTTGCATCAATTTGATGAGAATAATGTTTATTAGAATATCACGATTCTTGTTCATTTTTCTCTTCGTCTGAGTCTATGTCTGATTCAGTTTGATCAGAATCTTCATGCTTTGATTTTTCATCATCCGATTCATCGTCAGAGTATTCATGTGTATTATCAAAGTATTTATCACCCTGGTCGTTTTGCTGATCCAATATTTCCGATTCAGTCAGACTTCGATCTGATTCATAATCAATGTCAACCTGTTTTTCAGTGTTCGCTTTGTAGTATGGATGATATCGTGGTGTGCGTTCAATTTGTCTCTTGGATAGAAAAGTGTCTGTTTGAATTGGCATGTTGGATTTGTTGTTATTTGTTGAAGATCATGTGGTAAGTGTTTGGTCAATTTCAATTCAATATAAAACAATTCCCGATAAATTTTTTCAGAATTCAAAGAATATTTCACATTCAAAAAAAACGCGGTGTCAAAGTATCGCGCAATTATTGTTTGATCTTGATAAGTTTTAAATGCACCAAACCATCAAAAATCGTTTCTTGGAATATTCTATTTATGGATTACTTTATTTTTTAAATTGTTGATAAGATGAAGTGCCACAAAAATCACAGCACCAATATTGACATCTTTTCAACAAACACACAAACACCTCTGATTCAATGAATCATTTATTATTAGGTCTCCTAAAACACAGCGACATCAATCAAAATGCTCAAATCATCAACGAAATTTACACCTTCAAATATGAATCTTCTTCAGAAAAACATTGCATTCATTTGATTATGCATAAAAGACAGAGGGTTGATTTCTGTGGAATATTTGATCATGATGTGATGTGTTTTCTATCAAAATGCAACAATTTCATAATCACAATCGAAACACAAATCGAACACAACGCTTATGACGAACGAAAAGATTGTTTTGAAAAAAAATTGACTTTGCAAAAATCATATCAAATCGAAAAAATATCAATCGATTGTTCTATTTATTTGAACATTCAAAGCGAAAACAAAGACCTTCAACATCCAATATTGAATCTGTTTAATTTTCACTTGACAAAATGTTTGAGCTCATTCTATATAGAAGTGTCACTCGAAAGTCAAGATTTGTGGGTAAGAAAATTAGTGTATCAATTGTTCATGAAACAAAGGATAAGATGTTTTGATTGCCACAATATCAAAATATCGAGGGAAAAAAATCATCATCATTTAATGGTTTCAAGAACAGGTGATTTAAGCTATTTGGACAAAGATGTGATCTATAAAGTTTCATACATTCGAAATATTTCCAAGGAACAGCAAGATATGTTTAATTGCACAACGAATCAAATTTCAAAACTCAAAGTGTTTTCACTCCGTGTAAAAAAACCATTCGATTTTTATTTGGAACATCCCGAATATTTGAAGAAAATGGAGTTCAGAAAACTTTTTTTAGGTCGTTTGGATATGGATTGTCTCAAACGAAACATAATGTTTGTGGATTATTTAAACATTGGCAAAATCAAAATACCATCAAGAGCAGAGATTGAAAGACATGTTCATGAAGAATTGGTATCTTGGTTTTTCGACGTGATCTCTACATCTTTCATCAGAAAACTGAATATTGAAAATATCAATGCTTTGGATATTTCTTCAAACAATTTTGAAAAACTGAATCGTATGAGAAACATCACTTCATTCGAATTTTCAGGGAGAATGGTGGATATGGACGAATCACTTGTCCGTTTTTCAATGTGTCATCCAAGATTGCAAATTTTTGAAACAGATTATGTGTTTCCGGATTGCCATGAAAGTTTGAAATATTTTCAAACCCGAAAACAAAATAATATGTTTCGTTTGAAAATGAACATTGGTGAAAATTATTTTATCACCAATCGCTGTGAACGTCTTGTCCAAAAATTCCCCAACCTGACAAATTTGAGATTAATGTTTCACAGAAGAGCCACAACAAAGCGCCTGTGCCAAATACTTTTATCAACACACAATAATAAATTGAACCAGATCGACTGTTGGACACCAGAGGGTGAAGACAAGTCCCTCAAACGAATCTCAAAATTCAACAATTTCAAAAGAAAAATCGATCGTCACATGAGCGATGTGTTCATGTCTTATTGCCATGGGGTGTGTCCCAAAAAATTATTGAGCAAACAATCCAAAGAATTCACAGATTATTTTTTCAAAACACAATCACAATTCTTTGGTCATTTCAATTGCGAGACAAAAACTACAAAAAAGATATGGCATTATTTGATGAGCCACATGTTGAAATTTCATGGTTCAATGTACGACGATGTAGAAAACAAAAAATACACTGTTGTGATTGACAAGCGCATTGACGAAGACTTTATGATTTTGTGTTTTGAAATGATATTGCCTGAAGACTCAACTCGAGAATACAAGATTCACATGAAAAAAAGAGCGATAATAAAATTGTAGACAACAAATGAAAATTTTTAAACTCTAGATTATTTTATTTTTTTTTAAAAAAATTAAAACAAAAATATTTTTTTTCAAAAAAATGAATCATCAAAATAATTACTCCATGTTTGAGATGATCCACGAAAATATCAGAATCGTCTTCAATTTTTGTGGAAAGAAACATCCAGTGAAAATCCAAAGACTCAATCAATGTTATTATGATACTTCTGATTCACTGCTCCATCATCAGGGTATTATTTTGAAAAAAATCACAATACAAGAACCTCATCACCAGATATATTTTGAAGTGATTGATCGATTGACCAACAAAATAACACAGTTTGAATCATCTGATCAAAGAGAAAACACTGATTTGTTACATGTTTTGAATTCAATTAAAAGGTTCAAATATTTCAAAGAAAAATTGCAACAAACAAATGTATGCGATATTCAACGATTGAACATTGATCCCGAAACATTCATTGATTTGTGTTCGATCAAAACTACAATGAATCAAAATCATTGTCTCATTATTTGTACAACAAATGAAACATTGAAACAGGAGTTGACAACAAAATTGAAAATTCACGACGTGATCGATTTAAAGCATAAAAACATAGTGTCTCCATCCAACGATTATAAAACATTGAATGATCAGTTCATCAAATACAGCGATCAATTGAATAATCTGGATTTTCCATTCGAAACAAATGGAAACGAGAGAATATACAAGATAATCAACGAGCGCCTGGGTATGGAATGGGTAGAAAAGAATGATTTGAAAAATATTCGAAAATACAATATTGTGAAAGATCGAGACTGCATTTTTATTTATAAAAATAATTTGAATATTGATGAAAGACTTTTGAAACAATCTTTGTAAACAAAAACAATTCAAATATCCAAAACCTCAACGAACAATGCTTCGATTCCCATTTCTTGTTCTGTTTTTTCGCCAATAAATTGTCTATAAATTTCTACTCCTCGATGAATATTGATGAATTTGACAGGTAGAGCCTGAAATAAACATTCTTTGAGATAGGATTGAATATTGTCATAATGTTTTCTTTCTTTCAATTGAACCAACACACTTTGACTTGTATTGTTCCTATTTTTTATTACAATCAAATCTCCTTTTTTTAATTTTTCAATTCCAAACTTGTTTAATCTTCCCTCAATAGTTTTCTTTTTGTTTGCAATCAATCCATACCATGGTTCGCTCACAGAAATGAAAGCACAATTTTCATAATCGATCAGTTTGTCTTTGAAATGATCAACTTGTTTTGTTGTTTGAAAGAGTCTCAGATGATGAGGCGAAGCATTGTATACTTGATGTTTCAATCCTCCATCAATGTAGTTCCCACATTTGCATTCACAAAAATGATGATTGTCTGTGGATTCCAAAAATGTTTTGCATTGGAAACAGTACGCCTGGTTTGTCTCGATCGCTGTAATTTCATTGAACGAACCATGTGAAATAATGATTGAACCTTCTGGTGTGTAAAATTTCATTTTTTTCATTTTTTTTTGAATGTTCGTTTTTTTTTGAATTTGTTGATGAATGAAATCAAATAATATACACACCAACAATCTTGACAAAAGAATATTCAAAACAAAAAAAATGCACTCATTCAAAATACAAAGAGATGTATGGGTATACATTGTGAGTGAATTCTTGTACACAAAAGATTGGATCAAATTCTTTGAAGCGCATCGATGCTTTTGTGTTGAACCTTACAAGTATAATTTCAAAACCAACAAAATCAACTTGATACATTTGAAACAACGAGAGCAACAATTAAAATTGGTTCCCATTTATTACTTTGAGTTGTTCGAGTTGGCGAATGCAAAATCACTCGTGTTTCAAAAATTGAAAATTAAACATTTGACGACAACCCAAAAATTCAACAAAAAACTGGAATACTGTATCCAAAACATCGAAGAATCAGAAATAGAAACAATCGAATTTGGCGCAAAATACAACAAGATTCTCCCTGAAAAGCTGCCACCTACATTGAAACATATTGAATTCGGACAATCATTCAATCAACTCATTGAAACACCCCTTCCCAAATCGATTGAAACAATTATTTTTGGTTTTGAATATGAAATGGACATTGAACATGATTTACCAGGATCATTAAAGCACCTTGAATTTGGGACAAGATACGACAAACCAATTCAAAAAAAATTACCATCCACATTGGTTCATTTAATATTTGGACATTATTATAATCAACCACTTCCTCAAGATTTACCGGGCTCTTTGAAATACATTGAATTTAAAGGTGCATATAATCAACCGCTTCCCGAAAAACTACCAGAGTCGTTGGTAGAAATCAAATTTGGCTATAATTTCAATCAGCCATTCAAAAACCAATTTCCCAAATCTGTGAAAAAAATCACATTGTCCTCTAGATATGATCACAACATTGCACAAGAATTAATTGCACCAACAACCAAAATTTTATATGAAAAAATGTCGAGGACAATGTTCGTATTTGAATGTTTCAATTGATAAAAGATGGTGCATCAAATGTTTCAAAAATAGATTGTTTTGATTGTGAACAAATTAAATGCACAAAATCGCATCGAGAATTGTTTGTGATTTTTAAAAAAGAGTTGATTTATTTCGATGTTTTTTGAAAAAGGATGCATTCAAAATAAAAATTGACCATATTCCCTCTTTTGGAATCTATAGTCGGCGAGCCTATTTAAAAAATGGGCAACCAATCCAATTATTTTGTCTTTGTATTCGCGTTAGCTGTGTACACACCACCACTAATATCACTTGATTTCATTACATCCAAATATCGAATCAATTCTTTGGTGTCAAAATCTTTTACCAACATTCGAGATATTTCGTTATACTCTTTCTTGTATTCAGTTTCACAATCAGTTTTGGAATCAGTTTTGGATACAGTTTTGGAATCAGTTTTGGATACAGTTTTGGATACAGTTTTGGATACAGTTTTGTTCTCCTTTTTATGTTCCATTTGATCATTTTTGAGTTGAGCCAATTTTACAGCCACTTTTCCGATTAAGCTAAATTGATATTTATAGGTTTCGGTCAACAAACCAGTGATTTGTGATTTTCTCACGTATTGTTCTCTATCAAACGCATCGTCTTCTAACATTTGTTCCAACTCAGCGAATTGATCAATGTACTTGTGTCTTATTTCCGCTATAAATTCCAATAAATCATTAACATCACGTTTCGTTTTTGGAACGTAAAAATGTGTCTTTTTATCAATATTTAAATATTTTGAGAGATCAGTTTTTCCTTCCAATATCGATTTTATTTCTTTGACGATCGATACATTGTCTTCTATTTTTTGCAAGGATACTTTTTTCATGGTTGCAACGAGAGCAACTGTTGGGTCGATATCTTTTTTTACATCGCCGTTATTGTCAAAGTATTTTGAATCACTGATTTTTTCCGACGAAAGAATAGTTTTTATTTCTTTAATAATGCGATCTTTTTCATTATATTCTTTTTGTCTCTCACTCATGATTTCAATGATTTTAAGCACAGTTCCATCTTTTGTCATAAACGGATTGTTAATCCGTGTAATTATGCCTTCATAATCTTTCTCAAATTCAAATCTACCAAATAAACCTCGTTCAATAACGGTCTTTTTGTCTGTTAAATATTCTAAAATAACAGAAAGAGCAGAATTTGAATAATGTTTCAACAAAACTAATATTTTAATTGCAAAATTGTCCCCTCCTTTGATTAACCTTTTTCCATCCTTATCAGGTTTGTCTTCAAGATAGTCTTCATAATTCAATTCATTTTTCATCATTTTTGATATTTCTTGATCGAATTTTAATGATTTTTCGTTTTCAGATTGTTTGTAGTCCATGAATTGCTGTTTTATGATGGCAAATTTCCCGATTATTGGATCTGCGCCATTTTTTAGTGAATATATTCCATCTTTATTTTTTTCAATGTATCCAGATAGGTTAATTGTTTCTGAATCATCGATGCCCTTTATTTTTTCTAATACTTCAGATTGATCGTTTATTTTTTTCTGATAATCTCTGTACTTTTCCATAACACTATTTGACTGTTTTATCAAATCTTCCTTTTTCAATTCATCTTCAATTGCAATCTTTGTATTTGAACTCAATATTTCCAATGTTTTTTTGCTGATGAGTTCCAATTTAGCAATCAATTCAGTACTATCTTGATGTTTTTTTTTCAAGTCGTCACGCTCAGAATTTGTTTGATTGATTTGTTTCAGGATTCGGTCAAACAATGATGTTTCTGATTGTGCAATATTTAGCGACTGTTTTATCTTTTGTATTTTTTCAAATTCATTTTCAACATTTTCAAGGGTGATTGTGTCACACTTTTCATATTTCAAATCAATCGAAGTAAAAATGTGAGACATGCACTCGCATAGAACATTGATCATGATTGAACATTTTTTCAATGTGCTGATCGACATAGATTGATAGTTATCCAAATTAAATTTGTTGGACTCTATGTTTTGCAGAGAAAGTTTATTCAATTCTTCAACAAACTTAACAATTGATGCATCATTGTCGGAATTATTTTTTGTTTGTTTTTGTAACTCCGATGAATCAGCCAAACATCGTTTCAACGAATTTTTGACTTTTTCTTGATAATTTTCGACTGAAAAATCATTGTCGGGGTATACTTTGTTTAATTCTGATACAAACGTTTTATTTTCATCGTTTAATCTCTTGTTTTCTTTTGTTTTTTCTATTATAGATTCCTTGATTGATACAGCCAGATGCGTTATTTGGTCAATATTTTTTTTTATGACGGTTTTTTCATCGATTTTTTCAAAGTACTTGCTGTCGATTGTGTTTGAAGAAAGAATAGTTTTTATTTCTTCGAGCAATGTTTTTTTTTGTTCAAATTCTTTTTTCATCTGAGTTATGATTGTATTTATTTCTGAAATATCTTCGTTTTGGACAAATAAAAAATCTTCATCAAATTCGATCGAACCGTTTTTATTTTTCTTAAATCTGGCATCAGTATCTGTTTTTAATTTAATTTTTTTTTCAAATCCATTCTCTTCGTTTTTTAATAACTTCAAAATGGAAGATACGACATTAATTGAAAATACTTTCAAATGGATAAATGGAAACATCAAGATATCAGTAGTTTCATATTTGATTGAATGTGTACCATCATCGTTAATTTCAATGTATTCGCTATAACTTGATTTGTCGAGCATGATGTCATTCATTCGTTGATATAATTTGTCCCGTTTTTGTTTCTCGGCTTGTTTATAGTCGATGAATCTTTGTTTCATGAGAGCAAATTTTCCAGTTATTGGATTTATTCCATCTTTTGGTGAATATGTTCCGTCATTGTTTTGTTGGATGTATGATTTTAGATCGATTGTTTTTTCATGATTGATGATCCTTATTTCTTTTAATATTTCAGGTTCATTGTTGAGACAATCCTTGTATTTTTTTACCAAATCCTCGACGTGCGATGTTACATTTTCATCAGTAATGTCTTCATTGTTCACTGATTTTAGTTTTGCTTTGATGTCGATTTGGTTTTTGTATGACTTTCCAAAAGCGGCTGCTGTTCGTTGAAAATTACTTTGATTATGAACGTCTGGTGAAAACGTGTGTTTAATCTTTTCAAAATCATTTTCGCTCTTCGAATGTTTTTCATTCGAATGTATCAATAATTGTTGATACATGATCCCTCCAATTTGATGGATAAAATAATCAATGTGCTCCAATTTCTCGGAAACTAATTGGATTGTATCAGGACGTCGTTCAAGTTTGGTGTAGTACATTGTTTTGCCCTCTTTGTCCCTGTAATTAATTTTTTGCAAATATTCAAACGCGCTTGATACTTTTTCAATCACAAAAGAGTATATTGGTTGTTTGATACCTATGGAACCATGATCGTAAAAATATTGTTGACATTCAGCTATTTTATCATAGATACTTCCATCTCTTGCATCTACATATTTTTTGAAGCATTGTATGAAATGTTGAAAGACTTCATCAAATGATTGTTTTTGTTCCAATGTTTTCTTTGAATTTTCTTTTTGTTGAATTGATTTTAGTGATTTCAATGTTTCATCATTTCCCGAAAACAAAAGCCTCAGTTTGTGACCAAAAGTCATATCCACATTTTTAATGTATTCGCTTATTTTTTTCAATTTGTCAATAGTTGGCACTTCTTGTATCTCATCGCCTTTGGCTGATTTGTTTTTTACGCTTTTTTCTGCAACTTCTGGAACGTTTGTGCCATCTACTATTGTTTTGATTTGATCGTGTTTGTTGCTCCATTCCTGTATTGTTTGAACTGCATTTTCAACTGATACACTGGAATTTGTCACTGAACTCAATTCATTCAATATCTCATCGAGACCACCCCTGAATTTTTCGGCTGTTTGAGAGTGCTCATTTTTTTTACTTTCCAAGTCTTCAGTTGTCGATTTCATTTCATTTATTTTTTCCAACATGTTATCAAAAAGCGTTTTTTGTGTTGGTTTTTCATTTGTTTCTTCCTTTTTTTTTACACTCTTTTTTGAATTTATTTGTTCGATGGTCAGTGCGGATTTTATCGTTTGTATTTTTTTAAATTCATCTTTGATACTTTGAAGAGTGATTGCATTGCACTTTTCATCAGTCAAATCAATCGAAGTAAAAATATGAGACATGCATTCACATAAAACATTGATCATCTTTGAATATTTTTTCAATATAGTGATCGATTGTGTCTGGTAATTTTCCGAATTGAAAGTCTCCTTGTCTATGTTTTTGAGATCGATTTTATTCAAATCGGCGATAAAGGCATCGATTGATTTTTTGTTCTCAGTGTTTGCATCTGTTTGCTTTTTCAACTCCAAAGAATCATTCAAATATTTTTGCAATAAACTTTTGATTTGTGTTTGATAATCTTGGATTGAAAACACATATTCCGAACTTATTTTATTCAATTCTTCCACAAATGTTTCATTTTCTTTTTTTATTGTTTCATTTTCTTTTTTTGTTGTTTCATTTTCTTTTTTTATCGTTTCATTTTCTTTTTTTATTGCAATGTTTTCACTGTCCATCGATTCAAATTTTTTATTTGCTTCTTCAAAACAATCATGGATTGTTTTTTTTTTCAATTGTAAGTATTCCCACGTTTTTTCATTATAGTCTCCTAAAACATGAGAAACGAATTTCTTGGTTGATTCTGAACTAAGAAAATAAACGATTCCTCTTTTTGTTTCCTCTTTTCCAGGATTGTACAAAAGATTAAAAATACCAGCATATCTCGAAACAAATGTGTCGAATGTGTCGTTCTTCTTTTTTAAAATGTACAAATGAGCTCGAGCTTTTTCAATATACAATGAATCATGCAAATCAATGTATTTTTTTATGCATTCTAGTTTTTGACCCGAGTTGAATGATGTGTAGTCCACTTCTATTTTTGTTTTTTCTGTTCCACACCACTGGTTAATTTTGTCAAAAATTGAAGAGATTGTTGATTTCAAACCTGACGCGATCTCTGAATATTTTTTTGAGGGTTCGTTTGTAAATTCGTCCAGACTTGTCATTAAAGACTGATAATTGGTCATTATTTGAGAAATTGATAGAGAAATACAGTTTTTTGGTTTTATGGAATCTATATCTGATTTAGTTGCATTGCCGAAAATTTTCTTGTTCATCTCGTCCATTTCGTTTTGTAGTGTATCTTTTGCGGAAATTACCGAGTCTATTTTTTGTAAAATACATTTTTGATTATCATTTGTTTCTTTACAGGTATATGCAGTCAGTTTGTCTAAACATTGTTTTTCAAATTTTTGGATATCATTTTTTAATTGGTTCTGTGTGTCCTCCTTGGATGAAACTTGTTGATTGATGAGTCCTATTTTTTCAATTATTTTCTCTGACGTTTTTTCACTTTCCAACGCAGAGGCAATTGATTCCAATTCCTTTTGTTTTGTGTTCAAATCAAACTCAAATTCTCGTATTTTCGATTGATTGCTTGTGTTTTGTTCGTTGATGGCTTTTATTTTTTCAATTATTTTCTCTGACGTTTTTTCACTTTCCAACGTAGAGGCAATCGATTCCAATTCCCCCTGTTTTGTGTTCAAATCAGACTTAAGTGCCGTTATTTTCGCTTGATTGCTTGTGTTTTGTTTGTTGATGGCTTCTATTTCTTT
>Ga0100385_1001342_pt1 | contig 25298 bp, 22 predicted proteins | sample CryGeymeta201509_FD_81543 | JGI IMG/M metagenome (GOLD analysis project Ga0100385, IMG submission 81543) | Groundwater microbial communities from Crystal Geyser aquifers in Utah, USA - Crystal Geyser metaG 2015-09 | ecosystem: Environmental > Aquatic > Deep subsurface > Groundwater | place: USA... | reverse complement strand
CTCGGGTGTCTGCCTCGGGTGTCTGTACTGTGCCCTGAAAGGGGTTTCGGGCGCTGAACGTATCGCGGACCTTGGCAAGGCCGAAGTTCACCGTCTGCGAACGCAGGCCGGTTGCACGCCGGGCGCGCCGCGAAACACCAGGGCCAGAGCGGTGCTGGGACCGGCCCCCCGGACGTGGGCCGCACAGCCTTCACAAACCCGTCATGAGGCCTTCACGGACCCGTTACAGACCGGCGTTACCCCGGCTGCGGAAACTCAAGCCTACGGGACATACCATGAAAACGACGACCACCCTTACCGCCATTGCCGCCCTGGCCTTTGCGCTGCCCGCCCATGCCGAATTTTCGCTTGGCGACCGCTACACCGACGCGGACGGTGACCTGATCGCCGACATTCCCGAAGACTCTTCGGAATGGATCGACCCGGCGACCCTGATCTTCGCCTACACCCCGGTCGAGGATCCGGCGGTCTATGCCGAGGTCTGGGCCGATTTCCTTGACCACATGTCCGAAGTGACCGGGCGCGACGTCCAGTTCTTCCCGGTTCAGTCCAACGCCGCCCAGATCGAGGCGATGCGCGCCGGCCGCCTGCACGTTGCAGGCTTCAACACCGGGTCGAACCCGCTGGCCGTGGCCTGTGCCGGCTTCCGCCCCTTCGCCATGATGGCGGCCGAGGACGGCTCTTTCGGCTACGAGATGGAGATCATCACCTACCCCGGTTCCGGCATCGAGTCGGTCGAGGATATCCGCGGCGGCCAGTTGGCCTTCACCGCCGAAACCTCCAACTCCGGCTTCAAGGCGCCCTCCGCGATCCTGTTCGACGAGTTTGGCATGACGGCTGGCGAAGATTTCGAGCCGCTCTTCTCGGGCGCGCACGACAACTCCATCCTCGGCGTCGCCAACCGCGACTACCCGGCGGCTTCCATTGCCAACTCGGTGATGGGGCGGATGATCGACCGCGACGTGGTGTCGGAAGACCAGATCGTGACGCTCTACCAGTCGCAGACCTTCCCGACCACCGGTTACGGCACCGTCTACAACCTGACGCCCGAGCTTCAGGAAGCGATCCAGGACGCTTTCTTCAGCTACGACTGGGAGGGCACGCAGCTCGAAGAGGAATTCGGCCGCAACGGAGAATCGCAGTTCATCCCGATCGCCTTCCAGGAAGACTGGGCCGTGATCCGCACCATCGACGCGTTCAACGGCGTCGAATACAACTGCAACTGATCGCTTGATTTCAGTGCCATGAAACACGGGCGGCCGCCGCGCCGCCCGTGTGATTTTCTGAGGATTTCCGCATGCTGACCCTCGAAGGCCTGTCAAAGACCTACAAGACCGGCGATGCCGCGCTCTCCGACGTGTCGCTGAGCGTGCCGAAAGGCCAGATCATCGGGCTGATTGGCCCGTCCGGTGCCGGCAAGTCCACCCTGATCCGCTGCATCAACCGGCTGGTCGAACCCACCGCCGGCAAGGTGCTGCTGGGCGACGTGGACCTTGCCCGCCTCGGCAAGGCGGACCTGCGCCGTCAGCGGCGCCGGATCGGCATGATCTTCCAGGAATACGCGCTGGTCGAGCGTCTGACGGTGATGGAAAACGTCCTTTCCGGGCGGCTTGGCTACGTGCCCTTCTGGCGCAGCTTCCTGCGCAAGTATCCCGCCGCCGATATCCAGCGCGCCTACCAGCTTCTCGACCGGGTGGGGCTGATGGACAAGGCCGACAATCGCGCCGATGCGCTGTCGGGCGGGCAGCGCCAGCGTGTCGGCATCGCCCGCGCCCTCGCCCAGAACCCGGAGCTCTTGCTGGTTGATGAGCCGACCGCCAGCCTCGATCCCAAGACCAGCCGCCAGATCATGCGCCTGCTGACCGAGATCTGCGCCGAGCGCGACCTGCCGGCCATCGTCAACATCCACGACGTGCCGCTGGCCCAGCAATTCATGCAGCGCATCGTCGGACTGAACGCCGGCCGGGTGGTGTTCGACGGCGCGCCCGAGGACCTGACCGAGGCGGCGCTGACCACGATCTACGGGGCGGAGGACTGGAACGCGATGCGCACGGGCGACGCCGAACAGGCAGAGGCAGAGGCCGACGCGCGCGCCCGGATGGAGGCCATCGCCTGATGCGCGCCGTCGCCACCTACCCCGCCACCTGGCGCCGTCCGCCGCAGATCGTCAAGGACCGGCGTTGGCGCATCGCGCTGCAGATCTGCATCTTCGTCTACCTCGTGCTGGCCATCGACACCGTCGACGTGAACTGGTCCCGCGTCTACCAGGGGCTGGAGCGCGGCCAGCGCTTCGCCATGGGGTTCCTGCAACCCGATTTCACCAGCCGCTGGACCGATATCAGCCGCGGGCTGATCGAAAGCCTGACGATGACGCTGACCTCCACGGTCATCGGCGTGATCGTTTCAGTGCCCATCGGCATCGGCGCGGCGCGCAACCTCGCCCCGCGGGCGGTCTACTTCGCGTGCCGCGGCATCATCGCCGTCAGCCGCGCCCTGCAAGAGGTGATCATCGCCATCTTCCTCGTGGCGATGTTCGGCTTTGGACCGTTCGCGGGCTTCCTGACGCTCAGCTTCGCCACCATCGGTTTCATCGCCAAGCTGCTCGCCGACGATATCGAGGAGATCGACGAGGCGCAGGCCGAGGCGATCCGCGCCACCGGCGCCTCTTGGGTGCAACTGGTCAATTATGCGATCCAGCCGCAGGTCATGCCGCGGCTCATTGGCCTGTCGCTTTACCGGCTCGACATCAATTTCCGCGAAAGCGCCGTCATCGGCATCGTCGGCGCGGGCGGTATCGGCGCGACGCTCAACACCGCCATCGACCGCTACGAATACGACAGCGCCGGGGCCGTGCTGCTGATCATCATCCTGATCGTGATGGTCGCCGAATACAGCTCCAGCTACCTGCGAAAGTTTCTGCAATGAGCGAGATCGCGCATTATTCCGAGGTCTGGCGCCACCGCACCCCGCGCAAGCGGCTGTTCATGTGGATGGGCTGGCTGGTGCTGGTGGCGCTGTTCGTCTGGTGCTGGCAGCTGATGACCGAGAACACGATCTGGTATTTCGTGCTCGACGCGCCACGCCAGGCCGCCGATATCGGCGGGCGCATGATACCGCCGCGCTGGTCCTATCTGCCCGAACTGATGCAGCCCCTGTGGGACACCATCAACATCGCAACGCTGGGCACTGTCGGTGGCGTGATCTTGGCGGTTCCGGTGGCGTTACTGGCGGCGCGCAACACCACGCCGTCGCAGACCATCCTGCGGCCCGTTGCGCTGTTCATCATCGTCACCTCGCGGTCGATCAACTCGCTGATCTGGGCGCTTCTGCTGGTCGCCATCATCGGGCCGGGCCTTCTGGCCGGGATCGTCGCCATCGCACTGCGCTCCATCGGCTTTGTCGGCAAGCTGCTTTACGAGGCGATCGAGGAAACCGACGCGCGCCAGATCGAGGCGGTTGAAGCCACCGGCGCCAGCGGCCCGCAAGTTCTGAGCTATGGCATCGTGCCGCAGATCATGCCGGCGTTCTGGGGCATCTCGGTGTTCCGTTGGGATATCAACATCCGCGAAAGCACCATCCTCGGGCTGGTCGGAGCCGGCGGCATCGGGTTGAAGCTGCAAGCCTCTCTCAACACGCTCGCGTGGAACCAGGTGACGGTGATCCTGCTGCTGATCCTCGGCACGGTGGTGATAAGCGAATGGGTCTCGGCGCGGGTGCGGCAGGCGATCATCTGAGATCGGGGATTGCAGCCGCTGTTCTGAGGGCTACTGTCGCGGTCGCCCCCAGATCGAAGGACGCAGACCATGCGCGACGCCGCCCCGCAGACCATCCACCTGTCAGACTACACGCCCCCCAACTGGTGGGTCGAGGCGGTGGAGCTGGATTTCACCCTCGACCCCAAGGTTACGCGGGTGACATCGCGCATCCGCTTCGTGCGCAACACGCAGGTTGCGCGGGGCGATCTGCATCTGGACGGTGAGGCGCTGACCCTGATCTCGGCCTCGATCGACGGTGCGTCGCTGTCGGAAAACGAATACCAGCGGACCGACACCGCGCTGACGGTGCCGGCGGATCGCCTGCCTGAAGACGCATTCACATGGGAGGCGGAGGTGCAGATTTCGCCAGCGGAAAACACCGCGCTGGAAGGGCTTTACATGTCCGGCGGAATGTATTGCACTCAATGCGAGGCCGAGGGCTTTCGCAAGATCACCTATTACCCCGACCGCCCCGACGTGATGGCCCCCTTCACCGTGCGCATCGACTCCCCCATGCCGGTGCTGCTGTCCAATGGCAACCCGGTGGACCGGCACGGCCATATCGCCGAGTGGCACGATCCATGGCCCAAGCCCGCCTATCTCTTCGCGCTCGTTGCGGGCGACCTGGTGGCCTATTCGGATCACTTCATCACCCGGTCCGGGCGCACCGTCGCGCTCAACATCTGGGTGCGGCGCGGCGATGAGGGCAAGACGCACTACGCCATGGGCGCCTTGAAACGGGCCATGACATGGGACGAGGAGGTCTACGCGCGCGAATACGATCTCGACGTGTTCAACATCGTCGCGGTCGACGATTTCAACATGGGCGCAATGGAAAACAAGGGCCTCAATGTCTTCAATTCCAAATATGTTCTGGCCAGCCCCGAAACCGCGACCGACCGCGATTACGAGCTGATCGAGGGCATCATCGCGCATGAGTATTTCCACAACTGGACCGGCAACCGCATCACCTGCCGCGACTGGTTCCAGCTTTGTCTGAAGGAAGGGCTGACGGTCTTCCGCGACCAGCAATTTTCCGGTGACATGCGGGGGGAAGCGGTGCAGCGCATCGACAACGTGCTGCAACTGCGCGCCCGGCAGTTCCGCGAGGATGCCGGCCCGCTGGCACACCCGGTCAGGCCCGAAAGCTTTGTCGAGATCAACAATTTTTATTCCGCGACGGTCTATGAGAAGGGTGCCGAGGTGATCGGGATGCTGAAACGGCTGGTCGGGGACGACGGCTATGACAAGGCGCTCGACCTCTATTTCACCCGCCACGATGGCGAGGCCGCCACGATCGAGGATTGGCTCCGTGTATTCGAGGATGCGACTGGCCGCGACCTCAGCCAGTTCAAATTGTGGTATTTGCAGGCCGGCACACCCCGGATCAGTGTCAGGGATGACTTCAAGAACGGCACGTATATTCTTGATATCACACAAGTAACCAACCCAACATCTGGGCAGGCAGACAAGCACCCTCTGGTCATCCCGGTGGCGGTCGGCCTGATCGGTGCAGATGGTGAAGAGGTCGTGCCGACACGGGTTCTGGAGCTGACGCAGACGCGCCAGAGTTTCCGCTTCGAGGGGCTCAGCGCGCGCCCGGTGCCGTCGATCCTGCGCGGATTTTCCGCCCCGGTGATCCTTGATTACACGCCCGGTTTCGAGGATCGCGCCCTGCTGCTGGCGCACGACACCGACCCGTTCAACAAGTGGGAGGCGGGACGCTCGCTCAGCCGCGACACCCTGCTGGCGATGCTGAGGGACGGCACGCCCCCCGCTGCGGCGTTTCTCGACGCGCTGACCACGGTTGTGCGCGACGACACGCTCGATCCGGCCTTCCGGGCGCTGGTGCTGGCCTTACCGTCCGAACATGAGATCACCCAAGGCTGTGTCGATGCCGGGATGGTGCCGGACCCGACGCAGATCCACGAGACCCGCAAAGCCCTTGCTGATCGCATCGCGGGCGCGGCGCGGGACACTCTGGAAGCGATTTACAATCAGATGGTTACAGCCGGTTCTTACAGTTCCGATTCTGTCCCTTCCGGCAAGCGTGCCCTGCGCAACACGGCGCTGCGACTGCTGACGCCGCTGGATGGCCCGGCGCGCGCACGCGCCCACTACGACACCGCGACGAACATGACCGACCAGCTTGCAGCCTTCGCTTGCCTGCTTGATGCCGGCGATACCGAGGTTGCCGTGCGGTTCCACGACCAATGGCAGCACGACCGGCTGGTGTTGGACAAATGGTTCATGTTGCAGGTTGCCCACGCCAAGCCGCAAGATGCCGTAAAGTACGCGAAGAGTCTTTCAGAACATATTGATTTTGATTGGAAAAATCCGAACCGCTTTCGGTCCGTCATCGGTGGGTTAACGGCGACCAACCCGGCGGGCTTCCACGACCCCTCGGGTGCGGGCTACGCCTTTCTGGCCGATTGGCTGCTGCGGCTCGATGCGATCAACCCGCAGACCGCCGCGCGCATGTCCACGGCGTTCGAGACATGGCGCCTCTTCGACGTCGACCGGCAAGCGTTGATCGAGGAGCAACTGCGCCGGATTGCCGGGGCGGACGGACTCAGCCGCGACCTGACGGAGATGGTGGGGCGAATGATGGCCGGGTAGCGGGGCGTTCCACCGCCCCGCCGCCAGCCCGCCATAAAAATTCCCGATTGGTGCGAGAGGCTCCCGGTCATGACAGGAAGCTACCGATATCTCGTGCGGGAACGCCGCAGCGCTGCCTGGGGCGCGCTGGCCGCAGGGCTGGTGATGCTTGCGCTGCTCGTCGACCGGGGTGCGCCGATCTGGACCTGGGCGCTGATCGCGCCCTGTATCGCCATCTGCATCCTGCAAATCGCTTTGAAACCCGGCTACGGCATTGGCTTCACGCGATGCGAACTGGCGATCTTCGATGGGTTCCGCGAACGGCGCCTGCCGCTGTCAAACGTCGATCACCTGCGCCTCGACGCGCGCACCGCCACGCTTGTGCTGCGCTCCGGCAACGAGGTGGCGCTACCCCGCCATGTCTTGCGAAACACCCTGCCCCTGATCCGCGAGACGACCGCCCGCGGCATCCCGGTGCGCGCGCTCTGACAGCCTGAGAGGTCAACCGCGCGGCAGGATCACGCTGAAGGTGCTGCCCTTGCCAAGCTCGCTTGCGATCCGCAGCCGTCCGCGATGGCGGTTCACGATATGCTTGACGATGGCAAGGCCCAGCCCGGTGCCCCCCATTTCCCGGCTGCGATGCGAATCCACCCGGTAGAACCGTTCGGTCAGGCGCGGCAGGTGCAGCGGGTCGATCCCTTCGCCGCGGTCGATCACCTCGACCTGCATCACCGGCCCGCGCATCGCGCCCCGGCCCTCACCCACCGACAGGCGCAGCGTCACCGGCTTGCCTGCGCCGCCATATTTCAGCGCGTTCTCGGTCAGGTTCATGAAGACCTGCGTCAGCTGGTCGTTATCGCCGCGCAGACGGTAGTCGCCCGGCTCCGCCTCGATGGTGACGCGGCTGTCCTGGTCGCGCGCGGTCTGGTCCAAAGCCGCGACGACCCCGTCAAGAAGACCGCGCAGATCGACGTCCTGCGACGGGCGCATCCGCTCCTCCGCCTCGACCCGGCTGAGCGACAGCAGGTCGCCAACCAGCCGGTTCATGCGCAGCGCCTGATCCTCCATGATCGACAGGAACCGGTCGCGCGCGGCGGCGTCTTCCCGCGCCGGCCCGCGCAGGGTTTCGATGAACCCCATCAGCGCGGTCAGCGGCGAGCGCAGTTCATGGCTGACATTGGCGACGAAATCGCGGCGCATCTCCTCGGCTTCATACAGGTGCGACGTGTCTGTAAAATGCAAGAGCACACCGCCCGGGCCGCTGTCCATCGGCGTGACCTGGACCCGGAAGATTGTCTCTCCGGCCTGGCCTGACCGCACGTAGCGCGCCGTGCCGGGGGCTGTGTCGGGGCTGCGAAAGGCGGCTTCGATCACGTCGATCAGCGCCGGCTGGCGCAGCGCGGTGACATAGCTGCGGCCCTCTATCCACTGTCCGAAAAGCGCCTCCGCCGCAGCGTTCAACCCGGCGATCTGGCCCGCCGGGGCGATATACAGCATCGGGTCAGGAACCGCGTGAAGCCAATCGGTGAGGGTGATGCGGGGCATGGGCGTCTCTCCTTGTCGGCGCGGACCCGGCTCGCCCGCGCCCGCGCCCGACCGGTGCAATTCGACAACGGCGCGGTCAGCCCGCGTTCACGACAGCCGCGCAACCGGCGGCGAAATCGGCCTTCAGGATCTCGATATCCTCGATCCCCACCGACACGCGGAAAAAGCCCTCGGTGATGCCAATGGCCGCACGTTCTGCCTCGGGCACCAGCCGGTGCGAAGACGTCGCCGAATGGCTGAGCGTGGTGCCGACATCGCCGAGCGTCGGGGCAAAGGCCACATCGGGCATGGCGCGCACAAGGGCATTGGCCGCCGCGCGTCCGCCGGCAACCTCGAAACTCACCATGTTGCCGAACTGGCCGTTCAGCAGATGCGCGGCGCGGGCGTGGTCGGGGTGATCGGCGCGGCCGGCATAGACCACGCGGGTGACACCGGGCTGCGCGGCGAGGAAATCGGCCAGCAGCGCGGCGTTTGCCTGCGATTTTTCATAGCGCAGGTCGAAGGTGTAGATTCCGCGTTCGGCCAGCCAGCAATCATGTGGCGAGGGCGTCGCGCCCATGGTGATCCAGAACACCTTCATCTTCTCGGTCACGTCAGGATCGCGCGCCGAGACATAGCCCAACGTCACGTCGGCGTGCCCGGCGAGCAGCTTGGTGACCGAGTGGATGACGATATCGGCACCATGATCGAACGGGCGGTAGGCGGTCGGCGTCGTAAAGGTGTTGTCGACGGCCAGAAGGATGCCCCGGTCGCGGCACAGCGCCGCGATGCCCTCCATATCTGCGATACGCAGCGTCGGGTTCGCCATGACCTCGACAAGGATCATCTTCGTTTCGGGCCGGATCGCGGCGGCCACGGCCTTCGCGTCGCCGGTATCGACGAGGCTGGTGGCGATGCCGAAGCGCGGCAGGTCCTGGCGCATCATCCGCAGCGAGCGGCCGTAAAGCTGGTCCCCCCCGATAACGTGATCGCCCTGCCCCAGCAGCCCCATCAGCGCCGTGCCGACGGCGGCCATCCCCGAGGCGCAGATGATACCGCCCTGCCCGCCTTCGAGCATGTCGATCTTGGCCGCCAGGAGATCGGCGTTGGGATGGCCTTCGCGGCTGTAGGTATAGCCGTGGTCCTTGCCCTCGTACTGGCCTTCCAGCTGGTCGGGGCTTTCAGACGAATAAACCACCGAGGGCTGGATCGGCGTGACCACCGGGCGGCTGACGCCGGGTTGCAGCGGCATGCGGCGCACGAGCGTCCTTGGCAGGTTGGAACCGTCGGTCATGAAGACACCTCTTGGCAGGGCAGGGAAACAGGGCTGACCTAATGGCAAGCTGTGACGTCGGTCAAGCCCTGCCGAGGAAAGCCCGCATGGGCTTGAGGAGGCGCCCGGTCAGGGGCGCACCGTGCCGTTGCCGGTGACGAGATACTTGAACGAGGTCAGTTGCTCGGCCCCGACCGGGCCGCGCGCGTGCAGCTTGCCGGTGGCGATGCCAATCTCGGCGCCCATCCCGAACTCGCCGCCATCCGCGAACTGGGTGGAGGCGTTGCGCATCAGGATGGCGCTGTCCAGCCGCTCGAAGAAGCGGGCGGCGGCGGCGTCATCCTCGGTCAGGATGCTCTCGGTATGGCCGGAGCCATAGCTGCGGATATGGGCAATCGCGGCGTCGATGTCGTCCACCACTTTCGCGGCGATGATCATGTCGAGGAATTCGTGCCCGTAATCATCTTCTCGTGCAGGGGTGACACCGTCGATGCCTTGCAGGGCGGTGTCACCGCGCACCTCGACACCGGCCTTCAGCAGCGCGCGCACCACGCCCTGCCCGATCGTGTCCACCACGTCGCGGTGGATCAGCAGGCATTCGGCGGCGCCGCAGACGCCGGTGCGCCGGGTCTTGGCGTTGAGCACCACGTCGAGCGCTTTGACCGGGTCGGCCTCGCGGTCGATATAGACATGGCAGATACCCTCCAGGTGGGCAAAGACCGGCACCCGCGCCTCCGCCTGCACAAGACCCACCAGCCCCTTGCCGCCGCGCGGCACGATCACGTCGATCGTGTCGGTCATGGTCAGGAGCTGCCTGACCGCCGCCCTGTCACGGGTCGGCACCAGCTGGATCGCGTCCTCGGGCAGGCCGGCGGCCTTGAGGCCGCTCCGCAGGCAGTCGGCCAGCAGGGAAGAGCTGTGCAGGCTTTCCGAACCGCCGCGCAGGATCACCGCGTTGCCCGACTTGAGGCACAGCGCGCCGGCGTCCGCGGTGACATTGGGGCGGCTTTCGTAGATCACCCCGATGACGCCGAGCGGGGTCCGGACCCGTTGGATATGCAGCCCCGAGGGCACGTCCCATTCGGCGATCACCTGACCCAGCGGATCGGGCTGCGCCGCGACCGCGCGCAACCCCGCGACGATACCCGCGATGCGGGATTCGTCGAGCATCAGGCGATCCATCATTGCCGCACTCAGCCCCTTGTCACGGCCGAATGCGAGGTCCTTCTGATTTGCGGCGATGATTTCCACCCGGCGGGCATGAACGGCAGCGGAGGCCTCATCGAGGGCTTTTGCCCTCTCTTCGGCCGGGGCATGGGCCAGCTGCGTCGCCGCCGCCTTTGCGCGGGCGCCCATGGTTGCCATCAGGGTGGGGATGTCGGCGCTCTCGGTCATGTCAGGCTTCCGTCGCTGGGGTCGATTCGAGTATTTTTACAAAGAAGAAGGGTCAAAGCGCCATGTCGTCACGGTGGATGAGCGCGGCGCGGCCCGGATAGCCGAGCAGCGTTTCGATCTCGCCCGAGCGATGGCCGGCGATGGCGGCGGCTTCCTCGGCGGTGTAGCGGGTGAGGCCGATTCCGATCTGCGTGCCGCCGGTATTCTCGATAGCGACGGGATCGCCGCGCCGGAAGCTGCCGCTGACACCGGTGACACCGGCGGGCAGCAGCGACTTGCCCGTGGCGAGCGCCGCGACCGCGCCCGCGTCGAGCCTGAGTGTGCCCTTCGATTTCATCGCCGCGATCCAGTGCTTGCGCGCGGTCTGCGGGTCCTGTGCAGCGGTAAACCAGGTGGCAGGTGCGCCCTGTTCCAGCATTTTCAGCGGACCCATTCCCGAGCCTTCTGTGATCGCCATGGCACAGCCCGCCGCCGTCGCGGTGCGCGCGGCCATCAGCTTGGTCTTCATGCCACCCTTGGAGAGGCCCGATCCGGCATCACCGGCCATGGCCTCGATTTCCGGGGTGATTGCGTCGATCACCTCGAAACGGGTGGCGGCGGGGTCGTCCTTCGGATTGCCGGAATAAAACCCGTCCACATCCGACAGCAGCACAAGCTGATCGGCCCCGGCCATGGCGGCAACATTGGCGGCCAGCCGGTCGTTGTCGCCGTAGCGGATTTCATCGGTGGCGATGGTGTCGTTTTCATTGACGATCGGCACCACGCCGAAGCCAAGAAGCGTACCCAGCGTATTGCGGGTGTTGAGATACCGGCGGCGGTCGGTGCTGTCTTCCAGCGTCACCAGGATCTGCGCGGTCTTCAGCCCATGCGGGTCGAGCGCCGCCTCGTAGGCGCGGGCCAGCCGGATCTGGCCGACGGCGGCGGCGGCTTGCGCCTGTTCCAGCGACAAGGCCCCCTGCCCCAGCCCCAGAACCGCGCGGCCAAGCGCGATCGAGCCGGAAGAAACCAGCACCACATCCACCCCGCGCGCCTTGATCCGGGCGACATCGGCAGCAAGGGAGGTCAACCAGTCGGAGCGCAGCGCACCACTATCCTTGTCGACCAGAAGCGCGGAGCCGATCTTGACCACCAGCCGGCGGGCATTGGCGATGCTTACGGCTGCCATGATGCTGGCGTCTCCTCCTGCCCTTTGCTGTCGCGCAAGCGGCCCGCGTCGATCCTGCCGCGCAGCGCGCGCAGCACGTCCGTGACACCCGCCCCCGCGACGCCCGACATGGTCAGCACGGGGCCTGCGACGGCCTTCAGCGCCGCTGTCGTCTCGGCCAGTTCATCCGCGCTGAGCGCGTCCGCCTTGTTCAGAACGGTAATCCGCGGCTTGTCGACGAGCCCGGCGCCGTATTCCTCCACCTCGCGCACGATGGTCCGGTAATCCGCCACGACATCGTCGCTGGTGCCGTCAACGAGGTGCAAGAGCACCGCGCAGCGTTCGACATGGCCGAGGAACATGTCGCCAAGCCCCCGACCCTCATGCGCGCCCTCGATCAGGCCCGGAATGTCGGCAACCACGAATTCCACCCCGTCGACGCCGACGACGCCGAGGTTGGGGTGCAGCGTGGTGAACGGGTAGTCTGCGATCTTGGGGCGCGCGTTCGATGTCGCCGCGAGGAAGGTGGACTTGCCGGCATTGGGCAGCCCCAGCAGACCGACATCGGCAATGAGCTTGAGCCGCAGCAAGATCGTGCGCTCCACCCCCGGTTGACCGGAATTGGCGCGGCGCGGCGCCTGGTTGGTGGAGGTCTTGAAATGCAGGTTGCCGAAGCCGCCATTGCCGCCCCGGGCCAGAACGATCCGCTGGCCCAGTTCGGTGAAGTCGGCGATGACCGATTCCTCTTCCTCGTCCAGCACCTCGGTGCCGACGGGCACCCGCAGCACGATATCCGCGCCATCCTTGCCGGTGCGTTGGTTGCCCATGCCAGCCTGGCCGTTCCTGGCGAAGAAATGCTGCTGGTAGCGAAAGTCGATCAGCGTGTTGAGGCCGTCCACCGCCTCGACGATGACATCGCCGCCGCGCCCGCCATCGACGCCATCGGGGCCACCGTATTCGATGTATTTTTCGCGCCGGAACGACACGCAGCCATTGCCGCCCGCACCGGAGCGGATGTGGACCTTGGCGAGATCGAGAAATTTCATGGTCCGGTTCCCTGCGGTTGTGTGCCCCGCGTTGCGTGTGGATTAAAGGGAACCGGGCCGGGGCTCAAGCCCCCGACGCCGTTTGCCTCAGTCGAGATTGCGCAAATAGGTCCAGGTCGGCACCTTTGCACCGCGCGCGACGCTGAACGCTTCGGCGTCGCCCAGATAGCTGAACTTCGCGTTGGTCAACACCCGGGCAGAGCCGGGATTGTCCTGAAACACGCTGGCGAACATGGTTTCGTTGCCCAACGGGTTGGCGTGAACCAATGCCTTGGCCGCCTCCGACGCAAGCCCGGTGTTCCACATCGTCGGCGCGACCCAATAGGAGATCTCGGATTGGTTGCGATCCATCTGTTCAAGCGAGATCAGCCCCATCAGTTCGGCACCGCCCTGATTGCTGGCATCCATCGCCCAGACGTGTTCGCGCCGGTCGTCGCGTTGCGCCTTGGCCACGAAAGCTTCTGCCGCGCCGGGCGGCAACGGGTGCGGAATCGTCGTCGTCATCTCGGCGACGCGACGATCCGCGGCGTAAAACTCCATCAAACCGACATCAGAGTTGCGCAGCGGGCGCAGCAAGAAGCGTGGCGTTTCGATGATGGCCTGCTTGACGATGGTCTCTTGTTTCATCCTGCTCCTCCTCAGAACAGCTTTCGGGGAACGCCCCCTCGCCTGCCCATTCGAGTTGGGCATTGAGACGAGCCTCCTCAAGGCTTTCTCCCCGAAAAGTGAAAGGGGGACCGGCGGTGTCGCCGATCCCCCTCTCGATTTTTGCAAAAAGGTCCGGCGTTACTCTGCGGCGTCGGCGCGCGGCATGACGGAAATGAAGGTGCGGCCCTTGAACCCCTTGTTGAAGGTCACGGCGCCATCGACCGTGGCGAAGATCGTGTGATCCTTGCCCATGCCGACGCCCTGCCCCGGCCACCACTTGGTGCCGCGCTGACGCGCGATGATGTTGCCGGGGATCACCGCCTCGCCACCGAATTTCTTGATGCCGAGCCGGCGACCTGCGGAGTCGCGACCGTTCCGGGAGCTACCGCCTGCTTTCTTGTGTGCCATGGGTGTCTCTCCTTATTCTGCGAGCTTGGCTTTGGCCTGGTCGACCCAGCCTTCGCGTTCGATGCGGCCCTTGAACGACAGCTTTTCGTCCATCTGCGCAATGTCGGCTTCGGTCCAGGCCGCGATCTGGGCAAAACTGGTCACGCCGGCCTCGAGCAGCTTCTTCTCGAGCGCCGGGCCGACGCCGGACAGCGCCTTGAGGTCATCCGCACCAACGGCAGTAGCGGCCCCGGCCGGTTTTGCGGCTTTCTTCTCGGGCTTGGCGGCAGCGACCGAGCCTGCACCGACGGCAGCCTTCACACCGGTCGCATCGCCACCTTCGGCGAGGATATCGGTGATCCGCACCAGCGTCAGTTTCTGGCGGTGACCCTTGGTGCGCTTCGAGCCGTGCTTGCGGCGGCGCTTGACGAAATGGATCAGCTTTTCGCCCTTGATCTGGTCGATCACGGTGGCCTGAACGGCGGCACCGGCCACGATCGGGGTGCCGAGCACGGTAGACTCGCCCCCCACCATCAGAACATCATTGAATTGAACGGTTTCGCCAGCATCTGCGGCCAGTTTCTCGACGCGCAGGACGTCGCCGGACTGAACCTTGTATTGCTTGCCACCGGTCTTGAGGACCGCGAACATCGGCATCTTCCTTCATTTGCCGCGCCCTGTGGCCCCCGGTGTCCGGGTGTTGGTGCAGTCGGCCTGCGCCTCGGGCAGCGTGCCCCGTTCGGGGCATTGGTTGTCAATAACAGACGCCGCCCGAATTTGCATGGGCGGCGATTGAGACCTGCGTGTGCCCGAGCCGTGGCGCCAAGTCAAGCCACCCGGTGCAATTTTCACCGGGTCCCCCCATCGGGCTGCCGATCAAATGCAGGTCGCACCCGCTCTTGCGGCCTCGACGTCCCCGCAGGAACCTGACCGATCATTCACAGCCGCGCATACAGCCGGGCTCATTCACAGCCGCGCATACAGCCGGGCGCGATCACAACGGCTCGCCGGTCATGAACTGCGCGGCAGCGGTGCCAAGGCGCGTGCTCATCTGCGTATAGACCGCGTCGAACCCGGCAAAGAGCGCGCTGTTATAGGCCTGCCCCGCCCCGGAATTGGAAAAGGCGATATAGGCCTCCAGCTCCGAATCGCTCAGATCGGCGTATGCCAGCACCTGAAAGGAATAGAGCCACAGCGTCGCATCTTCACGGATCTGCGGTTCCTGCTGCCAGACCTGGCGCAGGATCATGTCCTGCGCGACCGGGCGCTCATAGGCGCCGCCATCCGACATCGCCAACAGGAACGCATAGTTGGAATTGAGCGCCCCCATGACGTTGAGATCGACGAAATCGTTCGACGCGATCAGCCGGGATAACTGACCGATGCGCGGATCATCCTCGGCCAGCCGCTGCTGGTAGAGCGCATTCGCCGCCGCCTCGACCTCCGGGTCGGTGATTGCGCGCCACGCGGCCAGTTCGCCCGCGACCACGCGCCGCCCGGTCTCGGACCCGAAGAAATCGAGGATCTCCTGCGCCCGCGCCGCAGCGATCCGATCTTCGGGAAAGGCACTTTCGAACACCCGGCGCAGCGCGCTCTCCGTGTAAAGCCGGTCGACCATCTGCGCCCAGCCCTGAGCGTCGCGCCCGGGAAAGAGGGTGTCGGCCAAGGCCCCGGCATCGCGCTTGCCGGCCTCGACCATGATGGCGAAGCTCTCCGCCATCCCCGCCGCGTCGAACACCGCCAGCGTGTCGGCCCGCAGCGTCCCCTGCGCCGCCGGCGCCTGGGCATGGCCCGGACCAGCGGTTGCAAGAGAGACGGCAAGGCAGATGGATAGGGCACGCAACATGAATGTCACCTCGGTTGGAGTTTGTTCCTGTCCAGACAATGGGGCTGCGGGCGGAAAAAATCCAGACACACGGCGATCAAAGCCACCAGTTCGGCGAGAAACCGGCACACGCCCCCTTGCGCCGCCGCTTTGGAGCGTCTAATCCCCGCCCCACGACGCTCGCCAAAGCACGGAGAGGTGCCGGAGTGGTCGATCGGGGCGGTCTCGAAAACCGTTGATCCTTCACGGGATCCCAGGGTTCGAATCCCTGTCTCTCCGCCACTTTCCTTTGATTTCATTGAATAATTTTCCAATAAACGGTTTCTGTTGCCGATCTGGGTCATGTTGACAAAAGGGATTCACACGCCCCGCCAAACGTGAGTCAAGCTGGTATCTGCGATGGAGATCAGCTTGGCACGAGACCTGATGCCGGACGAGCAATGGGCGTTCTTTGAACGGTTCATCCAGGCTGTCCGCGCCCCGAATGGACGCAAACCCACCAATCACCGCCTTGTTCTTGATGGGATTTTCTGGATTGCCCGCACAGGGGCTCCTTGGCGCGATCTGCCCGAGGCGTTTGGCAAATGGTCGAGCGATTATCTCCGGTTCCGGCGTTGGACGCTGGCCAGGCTCTGGGAAGAGATCATGGAGGCCTTGAACCAGAGCGAGGCCGTGCCGGACGCCCTGCAGATGATCGACAGCACTGTGATCCGCGCCCATCATCAGGCAGCGGGCGTAAAAGGCGGACTCCGCGACAGGGTTTCGACCGTTCTCGGGGTGGCTTCACGACCAAGATCCACCTCCGCGTCAATGCAGCCGGCCTGCCCACGAGGACCGAGATCACACCGGGCCAGACATCTGAGTGCCTGGGGTTCGGTCTGGTCATGGCCGGCACCCTGCCAGAGCCGTTCCCCGGAAAAGGTTGCCATCAGCGCGGCCAGATCGGCGTGGATCGGATGAATAACCCGGTGGATCGGGCCGCTGTGTGATGGTGGTCTCCGACATGTGGCATATCGTTTTCTCGGCAGAGAACCGACAGCGCCTGAAAACCGCGATAACATGCCGCCCCTCAGGGCATCACCAACTTTCGCGCCTTGCGCCGATGAGCGCCAGCGAAGAGGCCGCAGGGTCGGCGCGCGACAGCGCGGCGAAACCGCCTTACAGAAGCTTGCGGATCTTCAACCGGGTCAGACGGTTCTGCTGGCGCGCCGCCACTTCGAAGCGAAAGCCGTGGAAGGAAAACACCTGCCCCTCCTCGGGGATCATCTGCGCCTCGTGGATGACCAGCCCGGCGACGGTGTTGGCCTCCTCGTCGGGCAGCGTCCAGTCGGTCGCGCGATTGAGGTCGCGGATGGTCATGCCGCCGTCGATCACGTAACTGCCATCGGCCTCGGGGGTCAGGTTGATCTCTTCCTCGACGTCGAATTCGTCGGTGATCTCACCGACGATCTCCTCGAGGATATCCTCCAGCGTGATCAGCCCCTGAAGCGCGCCGTATTCATCCACAACCAGCGCGAAATGCGTGTGGCGGTGCAGGAACTGGCGCATCTGGTCGTCGAGCGTCGTCGTCTCGGGCACGAAATAGGGTGTCATCGCCACATCCGTCACCTGGAATCCGGCCAGTCCGGCGGCAGAGGCATCGGGGCCGCGCATCAGCCGATCCATCGCGCGCAGAACGTCCTTGGCATGGACCACGCCCACGATGTTTTCGGGGTCCCCCCGGTAAACCGGCAAACGGGTATGGGGCGATTGCAGCAACTGGGACAGGATCTTTTCGCTGTCATTGTCCACGTCGATCATCTCGATGCTGGATCGGTGCAGCATGATCTCTTCCACCGTCCGGTCGCCAAGGTCGAGTGCGCCAAGCAGCCGGTCCCGATCTTCTTTTTCCACCGCACCCTCGGAATGGCTCAGCGTGATTGCCCCGGCGATTTCCTCATGCGCCGAAAGAACCGCGCTTTCGGGATCGGCCTGCACGCCGAACAGCCGCAGGATCGCGCGCACCAGCACCTGCACCATCGACACCACCGGCGAAAACAGCAAGACGACAACCCGGATTGCCGGGCTGACCGCAGCGGCTGCCTTTTCGGCATTGGTGATGGCGTAGGTCTTGGGCAGCACCTCCGCGAAGATCAGCACCAGGAGGGTCATGACCAGTGTCGCCAACGCCACACCGCTCTCGCCGAAGGCGCGGGTGAACAGCGCGGTGGCCAGGGAGGTGGCGAGGATATTGACGAGGTTGTTGCCCAGCAGAACCGAGCCGATCAGCCGCTCGCTGTCCTCGGTCAGCGTGAGCGCGCCTTCCGCGAGTTTCGACCCCCGGTCGGCCTGCGCGCGCAGCTTGCCGCGCGATGCGGCCGTCAGCGCGGTTTCGGAACCCGAGAAAAACCCGGACAGCAGCAGCAGGCAGAAGATGGCCGCAGCGGTGATCCAGAAGGCTGCGTCAAATGTTGGTGCGATGTCGGGCATGGTATCTTCCGTCGACGAAGGGTCGCGGCCGTGTATGGCCGTGTCCGGGGCACGTATCAACCATCCAGCCGCGACGATGGCGAAATGAGGTCAGATTGTGGCGGGCGCGACCGGACCCCCGCGCCGCGATGTAGCGCCTTTTTTCATTGTGTTCTGGCACCGAAAAGGCGCCCCGCGCGGCCTGGATGCGAATCGGATGCGAATCGGATTGTGGCGAGAAAGGACAGATTTGAGAACAATTTGAGCCGCAAAGCGCCTTTGTTTCGCCGCAATTTGCAACCGCAGGAAGAACATTTCTCGGTGCTGAAAAAAAATGACGTGTTGGAAACACGGTTCTGCGCCTTTCCCGCCGTATTTCAGCCACGGATCCGCGCAGTGTGCACAGTTGAAATCGGGCGGATGCGGCTCCGCGCGCTGTTTCGGGTTTCGGGAGTCGACCTGAACAAAAGGACATGTCTTTCTCAGTGTGCTGCCCGATATCTTGGCATAATTCACCCTAAGGTTGCATAAAGCCTCCGTAGCCGTTTCCAAAATATTAACAATATGCGCTGGCGCAGTGGCTGGCGAGAGTTCCGCTCACTGAAAATACTGTATTTTCGTGTTGTCGATGGCCCTCTTTTCGACCGATTTCATGTAACATCCCATGGTTGAATGAGGCGGATGCGAATTGACGAAATGTTGCCACAAATGCCATACCTGCGCGGTGCGATGCGTGGATCGGCTACGACGTCGCGCAAGCCTTCGACCCCCGCTTCCACGGGGCGGGCTTGCGCAAAGGTGGGGGTAGCCGGATCGAAGTTCCTGGGGGGCCAGGGTCATGGTTAGCGTCTGATCGCACTCGAAATCAAAACGTCTTTCTTCCCCGCGCCATGGGTCGCTTGGCGAGGCAGGAAAGCTCAGATTGTCGCGCCCTCTCGCGGGCGCCCCTTGAAGGAGGGTGTGCACATGTACGAGCGTTTCGGCCTCACCACGAATGGAGAGGCACCGCACCGCGTTCTGCCGCGTCCGTCTGTTCCCGCGGGGCTGGCCTATCGGCGCTATGCCAAGCGCCTGCTCGACCTGATCATCGTTGGTCTGGCCGCGCCCGTTGCGCTGGTCATTATCGGGCTGGCAGCACTGGGCCTTGTCCTGCGCGAAGGTGGGTCGCCGTTCTACCGGCAGGAGCGGATCGGCCGTCACGGGCGCGTTTTCGGGATGTGGAAGCTGCGCACCATGGTGCCCGACGCCGAGGCTGTGCTGGAGGCGTACCTGGCCGCGAACCCGGTGGCGCGGACCGAATGGGACCGCCACCAGAAACTGAAGACGGACCCGCGCATCACGCGCTTCGGCGCTATCCTGCGCAAGACCTCGCTGGATGAACTGCCACAGCTCTGGAACGTGCTGACCGGTGACATGTCGATCGTCGGGCCACGCCCGATGATGCGTGACCAGCGGGTGCTCTACCCCGGCACCGAGTATTACATCATGCGCCCCGGCATCACCGGATTGTGGCAGACCTCTGCGCGCAACGCGTCAAGCTTTCATGAGCGCGCCGGCTTCGACCAGGCCTATTACCGCGCGCTGTCGCTGCGCACCGATCTGGCGATCATCTGGCGCACGTTCAGCGTCGTGCTGCGCGGGACCGGGTGCTGAACCGCACAACATGGCCGTGCAACAAGGCGCGAACCCGTGGTCGTTGATCGCGGTCGTGCACGGGCGCACCGCCGAGCCTCAGGCAACGTGGCGATCCCTACAGGCCGCTGCCTCGCAAAAGGCGACGTGATTCCATCGACGGCATCAACGGAAATGCGCAGCGCAAAAGCAATCCGTCCCCCCCCGGAACCGTCCATCTGTCCATTCGCTCCCCATGGTTGGTTTGCATCTCGATGGACGATTAGAATGGGCTGCTCCTGCTGTGACGCGCGCCAGCACGCACACATGGCCCCCACCTTGAGCGAACATCCAGACTTCAGGTTGCAGGACCGGAAAAAAACGCATCGACCCTATGGACAGTCCCAGCAGAAGCCCCTAGACAACCGCCACCCGCGGGCAAAAGCCCGCTTCCGCGCCCGGGTAGCTCAGGGGTAGAGCAGTGGATTGAAAATCCTCGTGTCGGTGGTTCGATTCCGCCCCCGGGCACCATTTTTACCAAACTATAACAATGGCTTAAGGGGCTTCAGCATCTTAGTGAAGTGCTCCCTCTACCGCGTGGGTATCATTCGGGTATCATTTCTAGCATCGTGTTCTGGTTATGAATCCTGACCACGGACCGCCTTGCAATCTGTTTCATGAATCTCTCGGTCGACCTCGGCCAACAACAACCGGCTCGTTCCGACCAACAGGCGTTCCTGAGCCTCCACGGCGGGGACGCCCTTGTTCACGCAGTAATCTGAATACCATTTCTCGCCGCGACGCTCGATCACTTGCCACAAGCCGGGCACGGGTCGTCCAAGAAGCGCGAGCACAGTGAAGATTACACCGATTGTCGCGATCAGTTTAGAGCCCCAGTCCACAGCAGGTGGCAGACTTGATGGATCCCAAAAAACTCCAAACGTAGCGAGACTGCCTGCGGCGGCTAATAACGCAGCGCCCAGCACCTGATACCGGCTGATCCGCTTATTGGAATACTCGATACCCTCTCGCATGATGGTTTCGTGCCGGGACGACACCAGTGCGAGACGCTTTGCGTCTTCCGCTCTCTGACGTTCCAGCTCAGCCAGTCTGGCCTCCATATCAGCAGTCTTTTGGGCCTCTTCGTTTAGCCTTGCTTCGTATTCGGCTTGGGTCTCTTCTTGAGCTTTCCTGCTCTCAGCACGCAGTTGGCGAATTTTCTTGTCCTTTTCGGACAGCTTGGCTTCTGTTTCGTCACGGACAACCTTTATGGCAGCATCCAGCATTCCATCCAGAAGTTCTTGATCCCGGTCGGGGTCAAACGGGGCCGACGAGCCGCGTGCGGTGTCCATCAGATAACTGACCGCGCGATTGTCCTGCAAAAGTAGTTCGAACTGTTCAACATTTTCGGGGGTGAACTTGGCGACCTGTTGGCGGGCATTCTCGATGACGTCTTTTCGGACCCGAAGGACGCGTTCGCATTGCGCCAGCATGTGCGATGTTGGAAGTTTCTCCGAGTTCTCGAAACCAGTTCGCAACCATGCGATTGTCGCCAAATCTCTGGTATCGACGACTGGCCCACACTGTGTTTCGCGAACCAGTTGAGATTGCAGGCAGTATTCCCGCGCCTTCCTGACCAGCTTCTCGTTAGAGGAAATAAAGACATGGCTGTTTTGCAACGGGTCGTTTTTGTGCTTGCCATGTCGCATCCGCATAATGGCAGTCACGGCGAACGCATCGTGGTCACGGGCAAGTGGGTTATCCCATGACAGAAAGGAATATACGTCCTTATTCCTTTCGTCATCGAAATACTTATGGTCGTTAGGGAAGGCTTCTAAGGAGTAGTCCCGGACATGTACACCAAATTTTTCGGCGGCCGCTTCTATGTCTGATGCAACGGTTTGCACATAGGCTCGGTCAACCTCGCCCTTAAGAATGGCCGTGTGTGTTCGGCCATGACGATCAGAGGGCGAAGCCTTCAAGTAGGACGCGAGCACCCGTTCTGCTTCGCGACAGCTTTCACTGAAAACCTGAACGCGGCAGCCAATCGACTTCAACGCCTCAACTATCGTCCTTGCTTCCACTTGAAGGGCTTCACCGCTTGTTCCGATGAGGCCGAGGAGCATCGGCCCGTCGAGCAAGAATGTGGTCTCGCTTTTTGTTTCCAGCGCGGAGGGCTTTCGGAAATCTTCAACTAATTCAGCCAAAAGGCCGGCCGCCACAAACAAGCTGAGTTTCTCTGCTAGTTCCGGCTGCTCCCTTGACAGCCGTTGCACAAAGCGCGCGCAAACGTGGGTTTCTGATTGCGAGAGAACGGAAACGTCATCCTTCAATTCTTGAAGGGCGCTGCGTTCACCGTTGGCAATATCCCCCGCCTTCAAGGATGCAGAAATTTCATTATTTGAATAGGCGTCAAGCGATATGAGAAAGCGGACCAGCAGGTCGCCCAACTGCTCACGGGTGAGTTGCCTATAGATGGGATCGCCAGAAACAAGTTCAAATTCCCGAAACAAATCGGTCACTTGATCGAACGATTCTTGGATGGATGTCTCTACATCTATGGCAAGATCAGGGCTTGGCTGAGCGATGAAGTAGTCTTGGCCGTTCCTTTCTTCTTTTAGTAAATGGCCCTGGGCAGCCAGTCGTTCAACGAAGACATGTCCGACAGATTCCGTGAGGTTCCATCCGTAGATGAGCTTGGCGGCCTTCGCGAGGAGCGATGCTGTGATCGGTTTGCCACTTAACTTATCGAGAATGGGAACATAGAAGTAACAAAGCGAGTCGATGACGTCCGAATTCTCGTCATCGCGGAACGCGGTGAGGACTGCGTTTACTCGTACTGCTGCTGAACCGACCGTCATGTATTCCACCCTCAGGGATGCACCGCGACGGGCAACATATCTGTCTTGTGGTGGAAAGTCGAGCGAACGCAGGATTTAGGCAAGAATCCTTCAGCTAGTTGTTCATGGTGCTTTCCGGCTCGGCGGCGCCGGGGACAGGTTGGAGAACTCAGATAACTTGAAGGCCAGCGCAACCCGGAGCGGGCATTCTTGTCGTTCCAGTGTTGACTAAGGAAAGGGACGCGATGTGCGCCCCTATCAATTTTCGCCGATGGTTGTGTCAGCCTAGGGTCAGGACTCGTTCTTGTTTCATAGCCAATAGATGACGGTTGCCGCGAGCGCGATGGCGGATAGAAAGACCTTCGGGCACCTGTCGTAACGGGTTGCGACGCGTCGCCAGTCCTTGAGCCTGCCGAACATGATCTCGATGCGGTTGCGGCGTTTGTATCGGCGCTTGTCGTATTTGATAGTTGTGTTGCGCTGTTTCCGCCCCGGGATGCAAGCGCGTATCCCCTTGTCTTTCAACGCGTCTCTGAACCAGTCTGCGTCGTAGCCTCGGTCTCCGAGCAGCCATTCGACCTTTGGCAAGCCGCCCAGTAATGCCCGTGCACCAATGTAGTCGCTGACCTGTCCAGCGGTGACAAAGAGGTCAAGCGGACGTCCCTGGCTGTCGCAGATGGCGTGCAGCTTGGTGTTCATGCCGCCCTTGGTGCGCCCGGTCAGGCGGCCACGCCCCCCTTTTTCGCGGCCAGGCTGGTCGCGGTCCGGTGTGCCTTCAGATACGTCGCGTCGATCACGGCCGTCTTCTTCTCGCCGTGCTCGGCGGCCAAGCCAACCATGATGCGAGCAAAGATGCCCTTGTCGCTCCATCGCTTCCAGCGGTTATACAGGGTCTTGTGCGGACCGTATTGCGCAGGTGCATCGCGCCACCGCAACCCATTGCGATTGATGAAGATAATACCGCTCAGCACACGCCGGTCATCGACGCGCGGCTTACCGTGGGACTTCGGAAAATAGGGCTCCAGACGCGCCATCTGCGCGTCGGTCAGCCAGAAGAGATCAGACATGTTCACCGCTCGTTTTTCGAACCGTGAATCACGCCACCCAGCGGAAATCAATGGGTCCTGACCCTAGGTGCTGCAGCCAGATCACCGGGCTCTCGGTCGGGCACAGCATCAGCACGGTGTCGATCGAGGGCACGTCCACGCCCTCGTTGAACATGTCGACGGCGAAGACGATGTCGAGATCGCCGTCCTGCAGCGCCTTCAGCGCGCTGGCACGAGGCGCGGAGGTGTCGCCCGAATGGACCGCGACGGCGCGCAGGCCGCGAGCTTGCGCGACATTGGCCATGAAATCGGCGTGGCGGCGGGACACGCAGAAGCCGATTGTCTTTTTACCGCCGCGTTTCGCGAGCTGCTCAAGGGCGTTTTCGGCGCGGGCCTGGGTGGCCACGGCCTCGGTCAGAGCCGCCTCGTCGAACCGCCCGCTGCGCCAGGGGATCTGGGAATACTCGACCGGATCGGGCACGCCGAAATAGTGGAAAGGTGCCAGAAGCCCCCGGTCGATGCCCGACCAGAGATCGCATTCATAGACGAGGTTTTCTTCGCACAGCCCCAACAAGTCGCCACCATCGCTGCGGTCGGGCGTGGCGGTCAGGCCCAGCAGAAAGCCAGGCTGGAAATGATCGATGATCCGCCGGTAGGTGGCGGCTGCAGCGTGGTGGAATTCGTCGACGACGATGTAATCGAAGGCCCGGGGATCGAAACGGGTTAGGTGTGCATTGCGCGCCAAGGTCTGGACCGAGGCGAAGACGATGTCGGCCTCTGCGTCCTTCTCCTCGCCGTTGTAGCGCCCAAGTCGGGCGCGGGGCCGGACGGCGCGGAAGGCGGCCATGGCTTGGGTCAGGATTTCCTCGCGATGCGCGACGAACAGGACGCGGGCCGCATCCGCGCTGTCGAAAGCCGCGAGGAATGTCTTGCCAAGGCCCGTGGCCAAAACCACCAGCCCCGCACCATAGCCTTTCGCCCGGGTCGCGCGCAGGGCCGCCAGCGCCTCGGCCTGAATCTCGTGCGGGGTGGGGGCGGTTTCCGGGGCTTCTATTGGTGCTCCGCTGGCCGTGGGCAGGGGTGCGATGCGACGCGCCTCGTAGGCGTCGATCCAGGCGGGCGTCAGCTCGGTCACCTCGGGCCGGGCGAGCAGCGCCGCCTCGAACGCTGCACGGGCGGCCAGAAGCGGAGCAGGATCGACGGGATCGACATGACGCATGTTCCATTCGATGCCGTCAGTCAGCGCCAACCGGGACAGGTTCGACGACCCGACGATCAGCGCCCCGCCGTCGCCTGCGAAGGTGAACATCCAGGCCTTGGGGTGGAACGGGATCTGTGCGGCCTGGAACACATGCAGCTTGCGCGCGCCCCCACCCGCACGGTGGTGCCCGCGGTTTCGAGGAGGGCTTGCGCGGCCCCGATCCTGACGGCAAGGGCCGCTTGCTCTGTGGTTGAAAGCTCCCGCCAGCGGGCAACATGACGACGGGGCGCCAGGGCAAGACCCGCGCCGTGGCGGATCAGGATGACCTCGGCGTCGCATTCCACGATGACGCCGGCGGCAGCATCGCAGACAGCGCAGCCGGGGTTGCTTGCCCCCTGAGCAGGAACACCCGATCCGCCGGTCACGTCTTCTTCACCACGGAATTCACCCAAACCTCCGACGCCCGATTCGGGCGACAATCGTGGCTTTCCCATATGTCAGGCTTGTGGAACGCGGCGGATCCGTCGAGGAGCGCCGCCAGGCTTTCCGCCGTCATG
>Ga0100385_1001341_pt1 | contig 25319 bp, 14 predicted proteins | sample CryGeymeta201509_FD_81543 | JGI IMG/M metagenome (GOLD analysis project Ga0100385, IMG submission 81543) | Groundwater microbial communities from Crystal Geyser aquifers in Utah, USA - Crystal Geyser metaG 2015-09 | ecosystem: Environmental > Aquatic > Deep subsurface > Groundwater | place: USA... | reverse complement strand
GGCCTCCGCGGCGGCGTGGGCGGCGACGATGCGGCGCGCGTGCTCGACCTCGGCCTCGCTGGGCGCGAAGGCGGCGTTGGCGGCGGCGATCTGCTTGGGATGGATCAGCGTCTTGCCGTCGAAGCCGAACTCGCGGCCTTGCCTGCAGGAGGCGACCAGACCCGCTTCGTCGTTCAGGTCGAGGTGCACTCCGTCGAGGATGGCGAGGCCTTCGGCGCGCGCGGCCAGGAGCGCGAGGCTGAGCGCGGTCAGCATCGGTTCGCGCGACGGCGTGTGCGCGCAGCGCAGATCCTTGGCCAGATCACTCGTGCCCATCACCAAGCCCGCCAGCCTGGGGTGGGCGTTCGCGATGGCTTCGGCGTGAAGCACCCCACGGGGTGTCTCGATCATGCACCACAGGCGTTGGCTGCGCGGCGCACCGGCTTGCTCCAGCTTCCAGGCGGCGCTCTCGACGGCTTCGATGGACTCGACCTTGGGCAAGAGCACGCCGTCCGCGCCGCTGTGCGCGGCGGCCTCCAGATCGTCGTTCGCCCACGCGGTGTCGAGAGCGTTGACGCGCACGAGGATCTCGCGCGAGCCATAGCCGCCCGTGGCCAACGCCTCGCTGACCTGGGCGCGTGCACGCTCCTTCTCGCTCGGCGCGACCGCGTCCTCGAGGTCGAAGATCAGCGCGTCCGCGGGCAACTCCCGGGCCTTGGCCAGCGCGCGGGCGTTGCTGCCCGGCATGTAGAGCATGCTGCGTCGGGGGCGGGTGCTCACGACTTCACGTCGAGGCCGTAGGCGGCGGCCAGCTCAGAATCCGTCTTGGCCAGGGCGCGCCCCAGATCGGCCATCACGCGGCACTGCTTCACGGTGGCGTCGTCCTGCATCTTGCCGTCGATCATCAGCGCGCCCGTGCCGTCGCCCATGGCCTCGATCACCTTCAGCGCCCAGCGCATGTCCTCGACCGAAGGGCTGAAGACGCGCTTGGCGATCTCGATCTGGACCGGGTGCAGCGACCAGGCGCCGACGCAGCCGAGCAGGAAGGCGTTTCGGAACTGGTCCTCGCAGGCGAGGGTGTCGCCGATGTCTCCGAAGGGACCGTAGTAGGGCAGGATGCCGTGCGCCGCGCAGGCGTCGACCATGCGCGCGATCGTGTAGTGCCAGAGGTCCTGTTGCGCCGTCGTGCGTGGCGCTTCGGGATGATCGGCGTCGGGATCGGCGCGCACCAGATAGCCTGGATGGCCGCCACCCACGCGCGTCGTCTTCATGCGCCGCGAAGCCGCCAGATCGGCGGGCCCCAGGCTGAGCCCCTGCATGCGTGGGCTGGCGCCCGCGATCTCCTCCACGTTGACCACGCCGAGGGCCGTCTCGAGCAGCGCGTGCACGAGGATCGGGCGCGTGAGCTTGGCCTTGGCCTCGAGCTGGGCCAGCAAGCGATCGACGTAGTGGATGTCCCAGGCGCCTTCGACCTTGGGCAGCATGATGACGTCGACCTTGTGGCCGACCTCGAGCACGATGCGCGTGAGATCGTCCAGGAACCACGGGCTCTCGAGCGAGTTGACGCGCGTCCAGAGCTGCGTGTCGCCGAAGTCGTTGTCGCGCGCCGCCTGGATGAAACCCTCGCGCGCGGCCTGCTTGTTCTCGGCCTTGATCGCGTCCTCGAGGTTCCCCAGGAGCACGTCCACCTGCGGGATCATGGCCGGCACCTTCGTCACCATCTTGGCGTTCGAAGGATCGAAGAAGTGGATCATGCGTGACGGGCGGAAGGGGATCTCCCGCAGCGGCGTGGGCGCCCCGAGGGCGAGGGGCGCAAAGAAATCCTTGGGGCTCTGCATCACGATCTCCTTCGAGTGAACCGGCCGGGCGCGTTCTAGCGCACATGACCGCTCGGCGCCTCCGCCGAGGGTCTCAGGGTCGCTCGGGAGTCGCGCTAAAGGGCCATGTCGACCGCGGGACGCGCTGCCACGTCGCCCGCGGGAGGCGCTGCGATGGCGCGTGACGGCGGTGCCTGATCCGCGGGCAAGCGGGCATGGGCCGGCAGCTCACCCGAGAGCGCACCGAGGAAGGCGACCAGATCCGCGACCTGGTCTGTGGTCAGTCGTTGACCGAGCTGAACGCGCGCCATGGTGCGCACGGCACCCGCGAGCGCGGGCTCGGACCCGTCGTGGAAGTACGGTCCCGACTCGGCCACGTTGCGCAGCGTGGGGACCTTGAAGCGATGGCGATCCGCCTCGTCCTGGCTGACGTTGAAGCGGCCCTGGTCGGCGTCGGTCTGCTCTCCACCGCGCAGCGCGAAGTAGTCTTCGACCGCGCCCAGCTTCTGATAGGAGTTGCCGCCCACGCCCACGCCCGCGTGGCAGCCAGCGCAGCCCACGGACTTGAACAGCCCGTAGCCGCGGAGCTGTTGTGCATCCAGCGCGTCCGCCTGGCCTGCCAGGTAGCGATCGACCGGGGAGGGCGTGACGAGGGAGCGCTCGTATTCGGCGATGGCGTGCGTGATGTTCGCCTTGGTGATGGTGTCTCCCTCGCCGAAGACCTGCGCGAAGTGGGTTGGGTACCACTCGTCGGCCTGGATGCGCGGGATCACCTGGGCGAAGGTCGCGCCCATCTCCCCTGGGTTCTCCACGGGGCCACCCGCTTGCTCTTGTAGGTCCGCGGCTCGTCCGTCCCAGAACTGGCGGAAGTTGAAACCCGCGTTCAACACGGTCGGCGCGTTGATCGGTCCGATGTGGCCGCCGATGCCGCGCGACGTGCGGCGATCTTCGGCGCCGCCGTGATCGAGGGAGTGGCAGGTCGCGCAGGAGACGCTGCCGTCTCCCGACAGGATCGGATCGAAGTAGAGTCTCCGTCCCAGCTCGACCTCGGCCATGTTGGTCTGAACGCTGGGCAGCGCGGAGATGGGTTCGTTGGCGGTCGGGCCCGCGGGCGCCGGGGCTGGGGCCGGGGCCGTGGCTTCGCCGTGGTCGCAACCAGCCAGCAACAACAGGGCGATGCCGACACGGGACAAGCACAGCCAGGAGCGGGTCATGATCTTCCTCGCGTTGTGAATGAGTGAAGCCAAGGTGCGTCCGGCATCGCGAAGTGCAACCGTCCCCGATCAACTCACCCTGCTTGTTCGGACCTGGGTGCGATGCCATCACTAGCGACGTGGACGCCGAGGCGCAGGGCGCGAGTCGAGGCGAGGTCGTGGACGCGGCCTCCGTCGACCACGACGTGCGCGCACGCGCGGAGCAGATCCTGCGTCGACACGCTCGCGCCGCCACCTCCTTTCAGACCCTCGAGCACGGCTTCTCCTACTTCTTCTCCGGCGACGGCTACGTCGCCTTCCGCGCCATCGGTCGCGCCTGGGTAGCCGCCGGCGCGCCGATCGCCGACGCACGGCGCAGCGTCCCCCTCGCGCTCGAGTTCGTGAAGGAGGCGCGCGCGCGGGGGCGTCGCCCCTCCTTCTTCTGCGTGGACGCGGGCTTCCCCCAAACGGACGCGCTCCAGGCTCTGAACGTCGGGGAGGAGCCCTTCTACGAGCCGGCCGAGTGGGAAGAGAAGCTCCGCCACCATCGCAGCCTGCGCGAGCAGCTGAGGCGTGCACGGGCCAAGGGCGTCACCGTCTCCCGCCTCGCGCCCGAAGAGGTCGCCGAGGGCGCGCCCCTGCGCCCCGTGTTGGACGCGTTGGCGGAACGTTGGCTGCGTCAGCGTCGCATGGCCCCCATGACCTTCCTCGTGCAGCGCGATCTCTTCACGCGGGCCGACGCGCGCGCCTTCTTCGTCGCGCGCCGGGGCGACGCGGTCGTGGGGCTGCTCGTGGCCGTGCCCGTGTTCGTGGCCGACGGCTACCTCGTGGAGCACGCGTTTCGCGACCCCTCGGCCCCCAATGGCACGGTGGAGCTGCTCTTCGACGCCGCCATTCGCGCCCTGGGCGAGGAAGGTGCGCGCTTCGTCTCCGCCGGGCTCTGCCCCCTCAGCGGAGACGTATTGCCCGCGCTCGAGCGCGCGGGTCGCCTCGGGCAGGGTCTGTACAACTTCCAAGGGCTCTACGCCTTCAAGGCCAAGCTCGGCCCCACCCGATGGCAGCCCTCGCGCCTGCTCTTCCCGCGCCGGAGCTCCAGGCTCCTCGCCCTGTTCGACACGCTCCGGGCCTTCACGCCCGGGGGGTTCGCGCGCTTCGCCGTCGACACGCTGCGCCACCTGCGTCGGTCCGTGCTGCGCGCACTCTATCTCCCCTTGGTGCTCTGGACCCTGGCCGTGGCCGTCGCGCCCGAGCGATTCTTTCCGTGGCCCTCCCTGCGCTGGATCTGGGTCAGCCTCGATCTGCTGCTCGTGCTGTTGCTCGCCGGGCTGGTGCACCGTCCGAAGGCGCGCCGGCTGCGGGTCCTGGTGTGGCTTTCGGGCTTCGACGCCCTGCTTTCCGTCCTGCACGTGGCCCTGTGGATCGGACCCCGCGCGCAGGGGCTCGTGGACCTCTTGGGGCTGGTCGTGGGGCTGGTCGGGCCGCTCTCCGCCTTCACCCTGCTGAGCCTCCTTCGGGGACGCTCGCGACGCGACTCCGTTTGACAAGGGCTGGCCGCGTCCCCTACAGGGTGCGCCGTGAAGCACTCGTTGGTCATCGTGGAGTCCCCCGCCAAGGCGCGGACAATTTCCGGCTTTTTGGGCGAAGGCTATATGGTCGAGTCGTCCATCGGGCATATCCGAGACCTGCCCCGGAGCGCCGCGGACGTGCCCGCCGCCCACAAGAAGAAGCCCTGGGCCCGTCTGGGCGTGGACGTCGATAACGATTTCGCGCCCTTGTACGTAATCGACGCTGACAAGAAGAGTCATATCAAGCACTTGAAGGACTTGCTGGAGTCCGCGGACGAGCTCTTGCTCGCTACCGATGAGGACCGCGAGGGGGAGTCCATCGCCTGGCATCTGCTCGAGGTGCTGAAGCCCAAAGTGCCCGTGAAGCGCATGGTCTTTCACGAGATCACGAAGAAGGCGATCCAGGCGGCCCTCGACGAGACCCGCGAGTTGAACCGGGAGCTGGTGGACGCCCAAGAGGCGCGCCGCATCCTCGACCGACTCTACGGCTACGAGGTCTCGCCCGTGCTCTGGAAGAAGGTGATGCCGCGGCTCAGCGCGGGTCGCGTGCAGAGCGTGGCGACGCGCATCGTGGTCGAGCGTGAGCGCGCTCGCATGGCCTTCCGGCGCGCCACCTGGTGGGGCATGGCCGGGCAGTTCGCCGCGGACGGCGTGCCCCTCGACACCCAGCTCTCGTTGCTCGATGGCAAGCGTCTGGCGACGGGCAAGGACTTCGACTCCCTGGGCCAGATCAAGGGCGCCGACCTCGCGCGTCCGGACGAGGCCAGCATTCGGGCGCTGGCCCAGGCCCTCGAGGGTCATCCGGCCAGGGTCGAGAGCGTCGAGAAGAAGCCCTACAAGCGCTCGCCCGCGGCTCCCTTCATGACCTCCACGCTGCAGCAGGAGGCGGGGCGCAAGCTGCGCTTCGCGGCCAAGCGCGCCATGCGAGCGGCCCAGCGCCTGTACGAGGGCGGCTTCATCACCTACATGCGAACGGACAGCACGACGCTCTCCGACGGTGCCGTGCAGGCCGCGCGGCGTCTGATCGCGGACGAGTACGGCGCCGATTATCTGCCCGCCCAGCCGCGCCGCTACACCAAGAAGGTGAAGAACGCGCAGGAGGCCCATGAGGCCATCCGCCCGGCGGGCGACAGCTTCCAGCATCCCTCGGAGGTCGCGCGCCGCATGCCCGTGGACGAGGCGAGGCTGTACGAGCTGATCTGGAAGCGCACGGTGGCCTGTCAGATGGCCGACGCCAAGGGCGAGACGCTCTCCGTGAAGATCCAGGCCCGCACCGACGAGGGCGTGACCGCGACCTTCTCCGTGACCGGAAACACCATCACCTTCCCCGGTTTCTTCCGCGCCTACGTGGAGGGCAGCGACGACCCGACGCAGGCGCTCGCCGACCGCGAGAAGCAGCTGCCGCCGCTGCGCGAAGGTCAGGCGCTCGAGGGTGTCTCCTTCACGCCCGAGGATCACGAGACGCAGCCGCCCGCGCGCTTCACGGAGGCCTCCCTCGTGAGCCGCCTCGAGGAGCTCGGCGTGGGTCGTCCCTCCACCTACGCCTCCATCCTCTCCACCATCCAGGAGCGCGGCTACGTCTGGAAAAAGGGCTCCGCCTTGGTGCCGTCGTGGAAGGCCTTCGCCGTCGTGCGCCTGCTCGAGCAGCACTTCGACAAGCTGGTCGATTACGCCTTCACCGCCAAGATGGAGGACGACCTCGACCAGATCGCCGCGGGCACGGCCCAGACCGTGCCGTGGCTGAAGCGCTTCTACTTCGGTCAGCCCGACAGCCCTGGCAGCACCGGCGACAAGGGCCTCCAGGGCCTGGTCTCGGAGCAGCTCGGCGAGATCGACGCGCGCGCCATCAACACCATCGCCCTGGGAGAAGACACCGAGGGTCGTGCCATCGCCGTGCGCGTCGGTCGCTACGGTCCCTACCTCGAGCGCGGCGAAGAGACGGCGCCCATCCCCGAGGATCTGCCGCCCGACGAGCTCTCCGTGGAGAAGGCCATCGAGCTGCTGGACGCACCCAGCGGCGATCGCACGATCGGCGTCGATCCCGAGACGAGCCTGACGGTCTACCTGCGCAACGGCCGCTTCGGGAACTACGTGCAGCTCGGCGAGCAGGAGAAGAACAGCAAGGACAAGCCGCTGCGCGCCAGCCTGCTGAGCCACATGGCGCCCGAGACGCTGACGCTCGAGGACGCGCTCAAGCTCCTGTCTCTGCCGCGCGTGGTCGGTGTCGCCGCCGATGGCGAAGAGGTCACGGCGCAGAACGGCCGCTACGGTCCCTACCTGATCAAGGGCAAGGAGAACCGCAGCCTCGGGAGCGAAGAGCAGCTCTTCACCATCACCCTCGAAGAGGCGTTGGTCGTGCTGGCCCAGCCCAAGCGCAGGCGCGGCGAGACCAAGGCCGAGCCGCTCAAGACGCTCGGGCTCGATGGCGTGAGCGGCAAGGAGATCACGCTGCGCAAGGGGCGCTTCGGTCCCTACGTCACCGACGGCGAGACCAACGCTTCGCTGCGCACGGGCGACGACCAGGAGACCATCACGCCGGAGCGCGCGCAGGAGCTCTTGCAGATCCGGCGCGATCGCGGGCCGGTGAAGAAGAAGACGCGCCAGGTCGCCGCCAAGAAGGCGACGAAGAAGAAGACCGCCAAGAAGGCCACCAAGAAGGCCACCAAGAAGGCCACCAAGAAGGCCACCAAGGCGAAGCCGGCCAAGCAGGCGACGAAGAAGAAGGCCGCCATCAAGGCCGAGCCGAGCGCGTCATCGTGAACGCGCGCTCGAGCATCTGCGTGGTCGGGCATGTGACGCTCGATCACGTGGACTCGACCGCGCGGCCGGGGGGCAGCGCGCTCTACGCGAGCGGCGTGTATCTGGGTGCGGGCGCCGACGTCACGCTCGTGACCGCCTTCGCGCAAGGGGACGCGCAGGCCTTCGATCTCGAGCGCCTCTCACTGAAGCTCTCGCCCAGCGACGCGACGACGCGCTTCGAGAACGTCTACGACGGCGAGCACGCGCGCACGCAGCGGCTGTCGAGTCTGGCCTCCACGCTCGCCCCGCCCGCGACGGGGCACTGGGACGTGCTGCACCTCGCGCCCGTGATGACGGAGATGGATCCCTTGGCCTGGCTCGCCGCGGTCGACGCGCGCGTGGTCGGCCTGGGCCTCCAGGGATGGCTGCGCGACGCCTCGCCCGCGGACCGGGGTCGGGTGCGACCGAAGCGACCAGATTCATCCGTCCTCGCGGCGGGTCGCGACTGCGTCGCATTCGCGAGCGACGAAGATCTGCGTGGACTCCCGGGGCTCCTGACGGAGCTGCGTCAGGCCTTCGACCTGTTCTATCTGACCCGCGGTGAGGCCGGAGTTCGCGTCTTCCGTGCGGGCGCCGAACCCGAAGACGTGGCCGCCCTGCACGTGCCCGCCGTGGTCGACGCGACCGGCGCGGGCGACGCCTTCGCGGCCTGCGCCTTGCTCGCGCTCGCGCAGGGTGACGACCCTCTCGCCGCCGCGGGTCGTGGCGTGTGCGCCGCCGCCATCGCCATCACGCATGCGGGCGCGCCCGCGCCTCGAGCGTACGCGTCAACAGGCGCCTAGACCCTGATCTAGCGCGAAAAGCGTCGCGCGGCCGCGTGCCAGTGCGCGCTGGTGGATGCGGCTTCGCGTAGGGCGGGGGCTCGTCCCTAGTGATTGGTCACAAGTCGGTCTGAGACAGCCTTGGACGCGAAAGCCGCTTGGGAGGGTCGCCCTCCGGGGGACGGCGGCCTTGCCCATGCGAGCGCTGGTCTGCGGGCCCCGCCGAGGCCGATCCGCGGCTTGGTTTCTCGCCACCTCGGTCGCGGTACCGACGTACCGCTCGGTCGGCGCCTGCGAGGGCGCTCGCGGCTCGACCCCGTCTGAGCCCGCAGACCCTCGGCGAACTTCCCGCACGGTCGCGCACCTGGACATGAACACCGACACGGACACCGACGATGAGCTCTGCCTACGATCGCGCTTGTGACCCATCTTCAGGGACAAGCCCCCGCCCTACCGAGAACGGGTCGCAGACCGAAGCGAGCGGGAGATGGTGCGTGCGCCTCCGCGTAGGGCGGGGGCTCGTCCCCCGCCGAGCCGTCATCTGCGTACAGCGTGTCCCGCGAAGCCGTTCGTTGCTATGCACGGCGCCCTAGCGAGAACGGGTCGCGACCGGAGGTCCAGCGTCGCAATCGTGGGGTAGAGAGCGAGGAGGGGACGTTGCTCGTCAGTTTCGTCACCAGGGACGCTCCTCGTCAGTCGCACTGCACGAGTTGCGCGAGCGGCGGGGGACGAGCTCCCGCCCCACAGAGACCGGGTCGCGACCGCTGGTCCAGGCCCGCAACCGGTGCGTGACGAGCTCTCTAGACCCGGGCACCGTCGAGCAGCTCCTGGGCCGCTGCCCGCGTCTTCTTCGTGATCTTCAAGCCACCGAGCATGCGCGCGACCTCGTCCAGTCGGGCCTCGTCACCCAGGCGCTCGATGCGGCTGGTCGTGCGTCCGTCCAGCGCCGCCTTCTCCACGCGGTAGTGCGCGTCGGCGTACACCGCGATCTGCGGCAGATGGGTGATGCACAGCACCTGGCGATGCTTGGCCACGTCGGCGAGCTTGCGGCCCAGCACTTCGGCCACCGCGCCGCCCACGCCCGAGTCGACCTCGTCGAAGACGTAGAGGCCCGCGGGCCCGAGGTCCGCGAGCACGCGCTTGATCGCCAACATCGCGCGGCTCAGCTCGCCGCCACTCGCCACCTTCGACAGCGGTCTGGCTTCTTCGCCTACGTTGGGCGCGATCAAGAGCTCGCAGCGGTCGATGCCCTTGCGCGTCAGCTTGGCGCCCTCGACCTCGAGCTCGCCGCCGTCACGTTCCAGGGGCGCCAAGGCCACCACCACGCGCGCGTCGCCCATGCCGAGGGATCCCAGCTCCACGCCGATCAGCTTGCCCATGCGCAGGGCCGTCTTCTTGCGCGCCTCGCGCAGCGCCAGCGCCGACTTCTTCGCGCGCTCGCGAGCCTGATCGCGTTCCGCCTCCGCGCGCGCGATCCCGGCCTCGAGATCGCCCAGGGCTTCGAGCTCCGCCCGCGCGTCCTCCGCGAAGGCCAAGGCCGCCTCCAGGCTGCCACCATGCTTGCGACTCATCCGCTTCAGCGCCTCCACGCGCTCGTCCACTTCGGCCAGGCGCGCCGGATCGAGCGAGACCTTGCGTGCGTAGGCGCCCAGCTCCCGCGCCGCGTCTTCGAGCTGCGAGGTCGCATCGCGCAGCTGCTCGACCAGCGGCGCCAGCGCCGGATCCAGCGCCGCCGCCTCGGCGATCTCCTGGGCCACGTGCGCCAGGCGCTCGGTGATGGCGCCATCGTCCGCGTAGAGCGAGGCCTCGGCCTGCTGCGTCGACGAGAGCAGATGCTCGGCGTGCCGCAGACGCTCGCGCTCCACTCCGAGCTCCGCGTCTTCCCCGGGCTCGGGCGCCAGCGCGTCGATCTCGGCCAGCTGGAAGCGAAGCAGGTCTTCCCGCTCGCCGCGCTTGTGCGAGGCCTGCAGTCGCTTCGCGAGCTCGGCCGTCGCCTGCTTCAGCGCCTCGAAGTCGGACGCGACCTCCGCGAGCTGGCCGTCGTGCTTGCCGAACGCGTCCAGGTAGCCGAGGTGCGTGCGCGCGTCCGTCAGACCGAAGTGGGCGTGCTGGCTCGAGATGTCGACCAGGCGCGCGCTGAGGGCGGCGAGCTGAGGCCGACTCGCGAGCTTGCCGTCGATGTAGGCGCGGCTGCGGCCCGTGGTCTTGACCACGCGACGGATCACCAGCTCGTCCTGCGCGGCCAGGCCCGCTTCGCTCAGCGCGAGTCTGAGCTCGGGATCCGCGTCGAGCTCGAAGAGCGCCTCGACCTCGGCCTCTTCGGCGCCGCGCCGCACCAGGTCGCCGCTCGCGTTCTCGCCCAGGATGAGCGACAGCGCGCGCACGAGGATGGATTTTCCCGCGCCCGTCTCGCCCGAGAACACGTTCAGTCCCGGGCCGAGCTCCACGGAGAGTTCATCGATGATGGCGAAGTTCTGGACTCGTAGGCAGGTGAGCACGCCCAGGGCATAGCAAGTCGGAGCCGCCGCGCCCACGGACATCGTAGGGTCGGCCCGAGCGGGGCTGCCGGACCTGGCCAGGGTCCGGAGTCCTTCGGAACTTCCGATGGATTTGCTAGGCTGCCGGTCGTGCTTCGACCGATCGCGTGCATCCTGGCCTGCTCGGCCTTTCTCTACGTCGCGGGCCAGCCCGGGCTGGCGTCGGCGCAGCGGCGCGTCTCCGTGCAGTCCTTCGTGGGACCCCACGGCAGCTCTCTGCGCGGCGACATGATCCGCAGCCTGCAGGAGGAGAACGATGTGGTCGTCGTGCCCTCTGCGGAGGTCGACGCCGCCGCCGAGGCGCAAGGCATCCACGGCTCGATCCAGCCGTCGCAGTACGCGGCGGTCGGCGCCGCGGCCAACATCTCCGCCTTCGTCCGTGGCTCGGCCAGCCGCAGGCGCGGCCGCTGGGTGCTGACGATCAGCGTCTACTCGGGCGCGGACGGCAGCCGCGTCGGCGCCGCCAGCATCACCGGGCGCACTCTGGGCGCGCTCAGCACCGTGCGTCGCGTGGGCTACGCCCGTATCCGCTCACTGCTCGAGCAGACCGAGCCGGGCACTCCGGTCCAGGCCCAACCCGTCGTCGACCCGAACGCCCAGCCCTGGTACGCGCGCAACGACGAGCCCGAGGTGGCCGAGCCACCCGAAGAGGACGACACGCCCTCGGCTCCACCCGGTCGCTGGCGCGCCCTGCGCGTGGGGCTCTTGGTCGGCACCCTGCGCCGCTCCATGAGCTCCGAGGCCCTGGTCGATCCGGTCCTGCGTGGAGGCGCCCCTGGCGGTTCCCTGATCCCGGAGGGACGCAGCTACCAGAGCGCCGGCCTCGGCGCGATGGAGGCGGGCCTCGGGATCGAGCTCTATCCAGGCAGCTTCGGCGAAGAAGCCGCCTTCCCCTACCTGGGCTTCCTCTTCTCCTATCGCCACTCCGTCGGGCTCACCACCAACGCCCCGGCGTGCGGTGGCAACGTGCGCTGCACCTCGCCCACGCCCGAGGTGGCCGTGGCCACGACCGAGACGGAGCTCTATCTCGGTGCGCGCTTGCGCTACGGCATCGACGACGACACCACGATCTTCGCCGACGTGGGCTATGGCAGCTTCCAGTTCGCGCTCGCCTCGAACGACCTGGCCCTGGTCGACGGCGCGTCCATCGTGCCGACCCTGGCCTACAGCCACATCAAGTTGGGCGCGGGCTTCCGCTACGACGTCGCGCCGCGCCTCTTCACCCTCGGCGCGCGCTTCGCCTACCTGGCGGGCCTGGGCGTGGGCGACGAAGGCAAGCGCATCTGGGGCACCCAGACCAGCAGCACCGGCGGCTTCTCCCTCGGGCTCGACCTCGAGAGCGAGCTCTTCCCCATCGCCGACGGCGTCTTCGCGCGCGTCAGCGTCGAGTACTTCCGCTTCAAGACCACGTTCCGGGGACAGACCGCCTGCCGAGAGCCGGACAGCACCGACGCCTGCGCACCCGACACGCTCTGGGAGCCCTGGCCCACCGACGCCTCCGGCAACCTCACGGGCGGCTTCTCCGACCCGGTGAAGGACGGCTACGTGCGCCTCGGCCTGATGGTCGGCTACGAGTACTGAGGCGAGCACGCGAGCGCGCACGGCCTACGCGCCACAGGTGGAAGGTGCGGGCCGGGCCCGATGCCCGTACAGTGGGGGTCATGGTGCGCGTGTCGAGAGGAGCGGTGGTGTTGGCGCTGGTCTGCGGCTGCGCCTTGCCCACGGGCGGGCTCTCCCCGGACTTCGATGCCGGCCCGGGCGGGACAGACGCCGCGGCGGACGGTGGCGCGCGCGACACGAGCACGCCGGACACGAGCGTCCGCGACACGGGCGTGGCGGACACCGGCACGGCGGACACGGGCCTGGTCGACACCGGGGTCGACGACTCGGGCCTCAGCTGCAGCGGCGCCGACCATTGCGAGGGCGAGACGCGCGTCGTCTGCGACATGGGCACGCCCCGCCGACAGGTCTGCACGGCCCTGAGCGCCTACTGCGACGACAGCTCGGGCGCGCCCCTGTGCGTGGAGTGGGTGTGCACGCCCAACGCCTCGAGCTGCTCCTCGACCACCGAGGAGACGCGCTGCGACGCGCGCGGCGTGTCGGAGACCCTCCTCGATTGTGCGCGTGGCTGCGACGCGACGACGGGCGCGTGTCGACCGGAGAAGCCCTGCGAGTTGACGGTGGACGGCACCATCACCACGGGTCGCATCACCCTCGACAACTGCAGCGGCGGTGACGACGCCACGCCTGTCACCGGCTGCACGCGCGTCGACATCTCCGGGGGCGATCGCATCCTGCGGCTCGACGTGCCCGTGGCGAACACCTACCGCATCGACTTCAACGACGTGGCGGGCGGCGCCGATCTCGACGCGCTGGTCTACCTGCGCACGGCGTGCGCCGATCGCGGCTCGGAATTGGCCTGCAATGACGATCGGCCCGGGACGCGCAACTCGCGCATCGAGCTCCACCTGGAGCCGGGCGAGTACTTCATCATCCTCGACAGCTTTCGCGACACGGACGAGTCCGAACCCGGCCGCTGCGCCCCGGGCGAGCTCGACGTCTCGATCCGCTGAAGCCCGGCCGCCTTCGACAGCACTGATCATGCTCGTTGCGCCGGGGGCAGGTGGGCGCTAGCACGTCCCGCCATGACGTCGTCTGCCGAGATTCGCCGGTCCTTTCTCGACTTCTTCGCCGCCCGCGGGCACGAGAGGAGGCCCTCGGGGCCCCTCGTCCCGGGGAATGATCCCACGCTCATGTTCGCCAACGCGGGCATGGTGCAGTTCAAGGATCTCTTCACGGGCAAGGAGACGCGCGACTACAAGCGCGCCACGACCAGCCAGAAGTGCATCCGCATCAGCGGCAAGCACAACGATCTCGAGAACGTGGGCGTCACCGCGCGTCACCACACCTTCTTCGAGATGCTCGGCAACTTCTCCTTCGGCGACTACTTCAAGAAGGACGCCATCCAGTTCGCCTGGGACTTCTACCAGGAGGTGCTGAAGCTCGACCCCGAGCGCATGGTGATCACCGTCTTCGGCGGCGAAGAGGGCTACGGCGAAGAGGACGTGCAGGCTGCGGCGCTCTGGCGCGACGTCACGGGCTTCGGCGAGGAGCGCATCATCCGCTGCCCGGCCAAGGACAACTTCTGGCAGATGGGCGACACGGGCCCCTGCGGTCCCTGCGCCGAGATCCACTACAAGCTCGGCGAAGGCCCGGTCGACCCGCGCACCTTCGGCGAGGAGCCCACGCCCGACGGACGCGGCTGGTTCGAGCTCTGGAACCTCGTCTTCATGCAGTTCGACCGTCAGCCCGACGGCACACTGAAGCCCCTGCCCGCGCCCAGCGTGGACACGGGCGCTGGCCTCGAGCGCGCCGCCGTGGTCGCCCAGAACGTGCTCAGCAACTACGACACGGATCTGCTGAAGCCGCTGGTCACGCTGGCCAGCGAGATCAGTGGCAAGTCCTATGGCGGCACGATCGCGGACGACGACGTCTCCATGCGCGTGATCGCGGACCACGCGCGGACCACCGCCTTCCTGATCTCCGAGGGCATCTTCCCGGATCGCGACGGTCGGCCCTACGTGCTGCGCCGCGTGATGCGCCGCGCGATTCGTCACGGACATCGCCTGGGCATCGGCGAGCCCTTCTTGCATCACGTCGCGCTGAAGGTCGTGGACGAGATGGGCGAGGCCTATCCGCAGCTGCGCGAGCAGCGCGCGCTGATCGAGGACATCACGCGTCAGGAGGAGGAGCGCTTCCGTCGCACCCTCGATCGCGGGCTCGATCTGCTCGAGCAGAACGAGCGCTGGGAGGGGGAGGGCGAGGCCAAGACCCTGCCCGGCGCCGTGGCCTTCGAGCTCTACGACACCTTCGGCTTCCCGCTGGATCTCCAGGAGGTGATCGGTCGCGAGCGCGGCTTCGCCCTCGACCAGGCGGGCTTCGACGCCCAGATGGAGCGCGCACGCGAACGCAGCCGCGGCTCCAAGGTCGGCGACGCCGCCGTGGCCGAGGTCCATCACGCCGTCGCCGAGCGCGTGGGCGCGACGGAGTTCACGGGCTACGAGGCCGAGGAGGGCAGCTCCGAGATCGTGGCGCTGTTGAAGGACGGCGTGGAGGTCTCGCGCCTGGAGCAGGGCGACGAGGGCGAAGTCGTCACGCGCGCCACGCCCTTCTACGCCGAGAAGGGCGGACAGCTCGGCGACAAGGGCATGCTGCGGGCGGGCGAGGCGCGCTTCGCGGTGACGGATTCGCAGATCCCCGCGGGAGAGCTGTACGTCCACGTCGGGCGCGTCGAGCAGGGGCACTTCGAGCTCGGTCAGGGCGTGTCCCTCGAGCTGGATCACACGGCCCGCGCGGCCACGCGTCGCAACCACAGCGCGACCCATCTCCTGCACTGGGCGCTGCGTGAGGTGATCGGGCCCACCGTGGCCCAGAAGGGCTCGCTGGTCGGTCCCGAGCGTCTGCGCTTCGACTACAGCGGCACGCGGGCGTTGAGTCTCGAGGAGCTGCGCCGCGTGGAGGATCTGGTCAACCACGCCGTCCTCGCCAACACGCCCATCGTCACCGACGTTCTGCCCATGGACCAGGCCAAGGCCCGCGGCGCCATCGGCATCTTCGAGGAGAAGTACGGCGAGGTCGTGCGCGTGCTGCGCATCGGGCCTTCGCTCGAGCTGTGCGGTGGCACCCACGCCTTCCGCACCGGCGACCTCGGCCTCTTCACCGTCCTGAGCGAGGCGGGCCTGGCGGCCGGCGTGCGCCGTATCGAGGCCACGACCGGCCTGCGCTCGCTGGCGCGCTTGCGCGAACAAGAAGACGAGCTCCTGGCCATCGCCGAGCAGCTCAAGGCGCGCCCCGCCGAGTTGATGGCGCGCGTCGAACGGGTCGTGCGCGAAGAGAAGGCGCTGAAGGACGAGATCAAGCGCCTCGAGCAGACGATGATGGAGGGCGGCGGCGAAGACCTCTCGAGCCAGGCGCGCGAGATCGACGGCATCCGCGTGCTCGGTGCCAAGGTCGGCCTGAGCGACCCCGGCGCGCTGCGCGAGATGGCGGACAAGCTGAAGGACAAGCTCGCACCCGCGGTCGTGCTGCTCGGCGGCGAGGCAAAGGGCAAAGCGCTCTTGGTGTGCAGCGTGAGCAAGGAGGCCATGTCGCGCTTCAAGGCGGGCGACGTGGTCAAGGCCGCGGCGGCCATCGTCGGTGGCGGCGGCGGCGGGCGACCCGACTTCGCGCAGGCGGGCGGTAGCGACCCGAGCAAGCTCGACGAGGCCGTGGCCCACGTCTACGTGCTCACCGGCGCTACGGCGTAGATCAGCCCGGCCAGCGGCGGGGGACGAGGGCCTCGGCCTGCAATCGCACTTGTGACCAATCCTCAGGGACGAGCCCCTGCCCTACGTTCGGGCGCGTGCTTGCGTCGTGGCGCCGCTAGGGCGTCATGAAGATCGGCATGGTCACGGCGAAGGGCGTCTGTCCTTGCTGGACGGGACCGAGGGGCTCGTCGCCCTTGGCGTGGAAGACGACCCAGTGTCCAGGCGTGACCTCGAGCGTCTGGTCGAAGCGCACGACGTCCGTGCTCGGTGCGATGGGCAGCGTGTCGACCAGCGCGCCGTCGACGTAGATCTCCAACGCGTCGACGTGGATCCAGGACGCGGCCTGCACGCGCACGTCGATGGACTCGGGCGCCGTGGCGCCCGTGAGCTCGCCTCCCGGACGCACACCGCCTCGCGCGACCGCGTCGATGTAGATGCCGCCGCTGACGAAGAAGGCGCCCGCGCGCGTGGTGTCGCGCACGAGGTCCTCGCCCCCGCCGGCGCGCAGGGTGGCCGCGTCGTCGACGCCCAGGCGCAGGCAGGTGCGCGGGTAGCCCACCTCCCAATCTTTGCCCACGATCACGTGGGAGTCGGAGGAGCCCACGGCGAACATGCGGACGCCGCGGTTCACGAACGAGAACCAGTCCTGCACCACCTCGGCCGAGCCGTCGAAGCTCGACTCGTTGAAGGCCTCGATCACGCGGAAGCGGTCGTCCCAGATCTCGCCGTTCGCCACCGAGCCCGTCACCGGATCGTAGCCAGCGAAGTCGAAGTACCCGAGCCCGGTGAAGCGCGGGTGGTTCACGACCAGCACGGGATCCGTGGACATGGCGTAGACGTCGTCGAAGATGGCCGAGGCGTCGCGCTCCCACCACTGCACGGCGCCGCGATTGGGCGTCGCGTCTTCGCGCGCGGGCACGACCCCGAAGTGGCCCATGATGGGCGAGGTGACCTCGAGCGAGGTCACGCCGAAGACCCAGTCCGCGAGCCCCTCGTGCTGCGCGATGGTGTCCCACTCCGTGATCCAGTCGTGGTCCGAGCGGCACGCGATCTCGAGCCCCTCGGCGGCCGCACCGCGCAGCTTCAGCTCGGGTCCGTCGGGGGAGTCCGGCGAACGGTTGGTGTGCAGATGGAAGTCCGCGCACATGACGCCCGTGGTGTCGACCACGTGCTCGAGCGGCACGTTCAGCTCGACGCGCGCACCCGCGGCGACGTCGATGTCGCTGTCGAAGATCTCGTACTCGTAGCCGTGGCTGACGATCACGCGGTGCGTCCCCGGCGGCACGCGCAGCTCCGCCACGCCGTTGGCCGAGTGGATGTTGTACATGCGGTGCGGTGGACCCTGGAGCTCACCGAAGCGCTCGGGCGGCTCGCCGTCGCCGTCCATACCGGCAAGGGGCCGGGTCTGGATGCGCACCGGGAGGGCGACGCCCGAGGTGTCCGTGGCGCTGATGGCGATCGCGCCCATGGCGGGCAAGGTGATGTCCGGCCCGGCGACCGGGCCCACGACGCCCTCGCCGCGACGCCACGCGCGCAAGCGCACATCCGAACCGCTCGGCACGTCGAGGGCGTAGCGCCCGCTCGCGTCCGTGAGGTCGCGTGTGTAGTAGTGCGACCCGTCGGCGCTCTCCGCGTGCACGCGCACGCCCGCCGCGGGTTCACCGTCCGCCTGTCGCACCACGCCCTCGATGCGCTCGCTGGCCACGCCCTCCGTGTGCCAGATGGCCGCGCGCAGGCCGCTCATGCCCGGCCCACCCAGGTGCAGGTGGTAGTAGTCGATGTTCGTGACGGCGCAGGCCGCGGCGCTCAGGCGGTCGCCGACGAAGAGCGCGCCTCCGCTCACCTCGAGCGGCGAGCCGATGGGACCGGGTCGAAACTCCACCGCGTAGCTCGTGGCGTCGTCGTCATCGAAGCCGAGCCAGGGCAGCTGCGCGTCGGGTGAGAGGAAGAAGCCTTGGTCGGGACCGAAGCGAGGCATGCGCGAGCTCTGGAGCATGAAGAAGAGCTGCGGCGTGCGTCGGTCGAAGGAGCGCAGGTTGCGCAGGGAGTACGCGACGTCGACGTAGTCGGCGCCGGGCGCGAGGCGGTAGTCGATGGCGACCTCGAGATCGGAGAGCTCGCCGGGCGCGAGCACGCTGGCTACCGCGTCGACCAAGGGCACGGCGTGGAGCATGCCCACGGCGCGCACGCGCGCACCGCCGCTGCCCGTCTCCATCACCGTCACCGAAACCGTCTCCACGCTGAAGCGACCGACCCCGGGGATGAGCTCGTTGAAGTCCGCGGGTTCGATCATGCGCCCGCCTTCGACCCGAGCCATGCCCACGATCTTCCCGCCCCAGGGGTCGAAGCCATCCGAGGCGCCCGCGTCCTCGATCACGACGGCGATGCGGTCGTTTGCGAGCACGAAATCGCCGGGCTCCCAGGTCAAGAGGCGCGAAGGATCGGGCGGCAAGTCGTCGGCCGAGAGCCTCCCCGCGCGTGCCTCGGTGGCGTCCGAGCCGAGCGGATCTGCGTCACCCATGGCGTCTCCTAATTCGAGCGCCGGGACGGAGTCGCAGGTCGTGGAAGCGTCCAGCGAGGCGTCCGCCGCGGAGTCGTGGGAGGCGTCCGTGGACGCGTCGCCGCCGCTGTCGTCACCGCAACCCGCCAGCACGAAAAGGACCATCAAGAGCCATCGCATGCACGCACGGTAGCGTGCTCACGGGTCGAGGGAAACGCCCTCCGGGGCGTCGTCGACTCAGCCGGCGGCGTGGGCGGCGGCGGCGTCCGCGACGGCTCGCTCGATCGCGCGCTTGCGGATCGAGCGCACCACCATGATCTGCATGGCGGCGGTCAGGCCGTGGGCGAAGAAGGCGTCGTCGCCGATCAGGCTGCGCACAATCGCCGACGTCTCGCGCGGGTCGAAGCGCCCGACGCCGTAGATGCAGCCCTCCCCCGAGGGGAAGCGGTGCGTGTCGAAGCGCCAGCGTCCGTGCTCGAGCGCGCCCGACACGCCCTCTACGGTCATGGCCTCGCCGTCGTGCGAGAGGCGCATGCGTCCGTCGACGCCGATCAGAGGCAAGGACACGCCCCAGTCGAAGAGCGTGCCCTCGTCGCTCTGCTCGAGCACCTCGGCGTGTGCGCCGTTGATGAGCGAGCGGCTGAAGGCCTCGGGGTCGTTCAGCACCTCTTGGGCGGGCTCGACCGTGGTGAGCAAGCGCGCGGCTACGGTCACCTCGTCCAGCGTGTCGCCCCGCATGTGGAAGAACGCCAGGTCTCCACGGGCCAGGAGCGGCGTCAGCGCGTCGAGGTCCATGGTCGCCATCGTCATCGGTGGCCGTTCGGACGGAGGTGATGGGCTCTGGTAGCCCGCCACGCGCTCGGCCTCGCGTGCGCTCCCCATCAGCATCACCGTGGCCAGGGCGATGTTGATGCTGCGGTTCACGCTGCGCCCGCCGGCCTCGAGTCGCCCGCTGACCCAGTTGGCGTCGCGCATGTCGAGCCGCGACGAGAACACCACCAGAGAGCCCGCCGGATCGGGGTGAACGCGCCAGGTCATGCGGCCCACGCCGAGGTCGCCCCCCGTGGCCCGCACGTCGAGGCGATAGCCCCGGGCAGTCGAGCCCGGCAGCGTCGTCATCACGTTCTGGCCACGCAGCGTGAACACCGCCAGACGCCAGGACCAGTCGTAGGCCAGCTGCGCGCCGCGCCGCGACGTCACTCGCACATGATCCAGAGCGGGCATGAAGTGCGGATAGCTCTCGGGGCGCGTGAGCACGTCCATCACCTGCGCTGGGGAGGCGTGCACGCGCGCTGCGAGCACGATGGCGGGCAGGTCCTCGGGCAGCCGATCCACGAGCAGCACCGGGCCGTCGTCGAGCGCAGGCGAGAGCAGACGTCGCTCCTCGCGGTTCAAGAGCCCGAGGGGCGCGTCCACGACCTCGTCTGCGCGCGTCTGCGCCAGCGCCGGAGCCGGGGCCGCGAGGCCAGCGAGCCCGGCGAGCGTGAGCGCCCAGAGACAGAACCCTCGCGTGGCGGCCACGAGCATGCCGCTTGGACGTCAGGCGTACGCGGTTGTTCAGTGGACCCCCTACGCCGCCACCCGCTCTCGCCCACGCACGACCAGCAGCGGCGCGCTCGGTGGCCCCAACTCGAACACGGGCTCGCTCGCGCTCCCGCGCACACGCAGTCGACCGCCATGCTCGCCGTCGAGGTGGCAGAAGCTGCACAGGCTCAGCAGGTTCTCCGGCTCGTCACCGCCGCCCTGCGAGCGATACGTCACGTGGTGGAGCGTCACGTCCTGCCTCTCGCACACGGGGCAGCTGCACTCGTACATGTCACGGCGGTGAATGGCCTCCCACTTGCTGCGATCCCCGACCAGCCCGCCGAGACCCTGAAACAACGCGCTCACCAGGAAGGGCACGAACCGTCCAGGCAAGCCCGAGCGACCGTACGCGGCCTCGACCTGCCGGAAGTGAAGCGCGACCTCCTCGCTCAGCCGGAGCCTCGTGGTCGTGTAGCCGAGGTGACGCAACGATCCGCACTCCGCCTCCGCGGGCACGACCACGCTCGACGCCAAGCGATGCGTCATTGCGATAGGCAGGACGACGGACATCTGCACCACGGCCACCGGGCGGGAGACCTCGCCCTCGACGTCCATCAGCACCTCGCGCGCCGCGTCACCCGACTTCGCGTCCCGCTCCATCGTTCGCACGCGCTTCAGCTCCTCATCGGTCGGCGGCCCCTCCGAGAGCGATCGCCCCTCCAGCCGCGCCAGGAGCTGCGCGGCCGCCACGTCCTCGCGCAGATGCTTGTACGTCCGCGCCTCCGCCCGCTCGATCCACGCATCATCCCCGTTGGAGACCGTATCGCGCGTGCGGCGGGGGCTCGTCCGGCTCGTCCCCCGCCGCGCCAGGGCCCGCGACAGCAGACACGCAGCCTCGAACCCCACGCGCCCCGCGGCGAGAGCGCGCACCAAGGCCGAGCGCTCGCCCACGCGCCGAATGAGCCCCATGCGCTGTCGCACACTCGAGCGCGACATCCCAAGCCGCTCGCGCGCGTACTGCGTATCGCTCGCGTAGCCGAGCGCGCGCCAGCCCCGCATGCGCCAGAAGTGATCGGCCACTCCCGCGAACGCCACGTCCGCCAAGTCCAGTTCACGGCACAGGGCGCGAAGCTCGGCGTCGATGGCGCGTGGGCACCGCGGCAGCTCGCTTCCGAACATCTCGGCTGACTCGACGCCCTCGTCGCCCTCCTCGCCTGCGTCCCTCGGAGCCCCGAGACCGAGCGCCCGCTCCGCTCGCTCCTCCTCATGCGCGAGCCGCGCCGCGGCCTCCTCGCGCACTCGTCGTCTGTGCGCGAACTGCCCGGCGATGCGCTCCGACACTACCGGATCGCCAGCGGGCAGGAAGTCGAAGAGCGAAGTCTGTCCCTCGGCGAGCAGCGGCTCGAGCCAGCAGTCGTCGAGCCCCGTCCCACTCGGACCCAGGCCGTCGACGTGACGAATCAGCGCCTCCGCCTCGGCCATCGCGAGCGCGTCTTCGCGCCGGAGTGTCAATTGCAATACATGCACCCGCTCAGGCTCACTATCGGGAGACTTATCACCCTCGAGCACGCCTCGGTCCGCGCCCGTCCGCAGCACCTCCCGCAGCTCCCGCACCGTCAGCCCCTCCACCGCGTCGAGGAGCTCTGCGTCCGCGTCCGGCGCATCGCCCGGCTCCGTCGGCGCATGCCGAAGCAGGAGTTCCAGCGCGCTCCACGAGATGCGCCCCTGCACGAACGCCTCCCGAAGCACCGGGCGCTCCTGCGCCCTCTTGGCCACCATGCGAGAATCCCGCGCCCAGCCCTGGGACCGCGACAATCGCTCCCGCGAGTAGGCCCCCAGTGACGCGAATGCAAGCTCCCGGTAGCGCTCACCCAGCGCATGCAACAGCTCCCCGACACGGAGGCGCATCGCCGCCTCGCGACGGCCCAGAACCGCAAGACGTGCGTCCAACTCCGCGAGCCGGTCGGCACCTGCGTCGACCCGGCAACTCCCCACTCCCACATGCTGTGCATCACCCCTTGGCACTGAACGCATGAATAGCACGGCGGGTGGCCATGTCAAGAATCATCGCAACTGAATGATCAAAGCAATCGCGATTGATCCGCCCGGGCGAAAAGAACGTACACACCGACCGGCCGCACGCCGCGACCAGCCCATGCGGACCTACAGCAGCGCATGGCCAACCGCTGGGCTCGGTCGGCGGTTGGGGCTCACCCCATCAGCGCTTCGCCCGCGGCTGGCGGCCGCGGCCCCGAGCCTGCGCGGCCTCTCGACCGCGGACACGTTTGCGCTCGTCCCCGCTGGGCACGTGCTCGCGCGTGTTCAGCAGGGCCAGCGTGGCCGCGTACAATTCCTGCCAGCGCCAGTCGTCCTTGAAACGACTGACAGATGGGTCGAACTCCGTCGAACTCCGAGGTCTCCTGCACGTCGCTCTGTTCCAGGCTCTCCTCACAGCACAACAGCTTGGCTCGCAACGCGCGCAGGCGCCGAGTGGGCCACGCTTCGAGGCTCTTCGGTGCGACGGGCTGGACGAGGGAGGACATGTTGCGTCCAGGGTAGCGGTGGGGCGCATCCAAGCAACGCAGGGCGCATCGGCGCGTCCATGCGCGCACGTCGCGGGCACTTCTCGGTCGTTCTGCGGACGAAGCTCGCGCACCAGATGCCGTCGGTCGTCGCCTCCACCCCCGTCTGGACCTTCGATTCCCCTCTGGCGATCCTCCCCCGCGGCGCCCTACATGCGCCGACAGACCACGGAGACGAAGATGATCGACCACCTCACCCTGCTCGTGAGCGACTACGCGGCCAGCAAGGCCTTCTACCTCGCCGTGCTCGAGCGTCTGGGCTACGGCATCGCCAAGGTCGTGAGTCGAGCCGAGGTACCGCACATGCCCTTCGACGAAGTGTGCGGCTTCGGTGCGGGCGCCAAGCCCACGCTGTGGCTGCGTCCGAGCGCCACCGTGCAGCCCACCCACGTCGCGATCGTCGCCAAAGACCGCGCCGCCGTGCGCGCCTTCCACGCCGCCGCCGTGGCCGCAGGCGCCAGGGACAACGGCGCCCCTGGCCCGCGCCCCGAATACCACCCCGGCTACTACGGCGCCTTCGTGCTCGACCCCGACGGCTACAACCTCGAAGCCGCATGTCACAGGCCGGAGTGAGGCGCCGGCGTGCTCCCAGGCTGTGGCATGCCCCATCCCCGCATGCGAAAAACCAACCACCGTGGGCTTCACCTACACGCTGAAGGTCGAAGAAGATCTCTCGAAGCTGGCGACCCCAGAGCCGTCCTCTGCCGACATCGTGGCGGCGTGGCACCAGCAGGGTGGCGTCGGTGACGCGCCCGCCGAGATGGCGACGCATGTGCGCGCGGCTCTGATGCGGGCGTGGTTCGAGCGGCACCGCAAGGAGTGCCTCGGCGAGTTCGACGCAGCAGTGCGGTGGGCCGGCGACAACCAGGGTTGGCGGGGGTTGGCGCCCTGCATCCAGGTCACGCCGGGGATGGCCATCCCGGGGCCGCCTCAGCGCCGCTAGCGAACATGCCCGTGCCGAGGGCTCGGAGCTGGCCATTCTCGCGCATGGCGTGCTCGACGCACAGCAGGTAACCTCGCCGCTCGTGCTGCTGGACAAGCCGAAGGAGAGTCCCTTGCCCACCGCCCCCCAAGCTCACGCAGAGCAACCCAAGCTGTCATGGAAAGACGGCCTGTTCCTGGTCGGTCCCGATCCGCTGACGTCGCTCTTCTACTCGTCGGGCGCGCTCATCGTCGCGGGCGTCGGCTACGCCACGCCCGCGTTTCAGATCGGGCTCTACCTCCTGCTCTTCCTGCTCGCGCCGCTCTACATCGAGGCCGTGCTGCTCACGCTCTCCAACGGCGGCACCTATGTGATGACGCGCTACGCGCTCAGTCGCTTCGGTCGCTGGGCCACGGTGGCGGCGGCGGTGGTGGGCGTGGTCATCTCGTTCTCCTACGTGGCCACGGCCATCGTCAGCCTGCTGAGCTACTCCGACTACTTGATGTCGCTCTTCGACGCCTTTCCGGCGCAGGTGCCCATCTCGATCCTGGCCAGCGCCGTGCCCGCGATCGGCTTCGGCGTCTGGGTCATGCCCAAGCAGTGGCGCACGACCGTCATCTTGGTGGGCGTCACCACCGTATGCGCGCTGGCGCTCTCGACCATCTTCCCCGCGCACGTCGTGGTCATGCTCGCGCCGCTCGTGCTGCTCTTTCGTCTGAACAACTTCGGCCTGCGCGAGAGCGTGAAGGTCAGCAAGACGATCTTCCTGGTGAACCTCTTGGTCATGGCCGTGACCATCTTGGCCAGCGTCGTCTACCTTTTCATGCACGGCGCCCACCTCGAGCACTTCATGCAGGGAGTGGAGCTTCCGCCGGAGCCCGCCGCCGTCGAGCCGAGTGGCATCCGCGTGCTCCCGGGCTTCGCCACGCTGGGCTTCGCCTTGCTCCCCGCGGCGCTGGGCTCGTCGATCCTCGGCGCCTCGGGCGTCGAGTCGGTGATGAACATCCCCGAGGAGCTCGCCGATCCGCGTCGAGGCGTGCGCCGCATCTACCGTTGGATGCTCAGCATCTTGCTCCTCATCGGCGGATCGACCGCCATCCTGCTCTTCCTCGTGCTCGAGCCGGCGCAGCTCGTCGGAGAGTCCGGCTACCTGATCGCCACCCTGGGCAACACGGCCTTCGCGGGCGTCAGCGGTCTGCCCTGGCTTGGTCGCGTGTGGAAGCTCGTCATCGTCGTCAACGCGGCGTTGATGCTGCTCGCCGCGACGAACACCGGCTTCGCGGGTGCGCGCGGTCTGTGGGTGACGATGGCGCGCGACAGCCTCCTGCCTCGCTTCGTGCTCGCGACCAACGAGCGTGGCTCCTACGAGCGCGTGCACTGGATGATGCTCATCGCCATCCTCCTTCTCTGCGGTCAGGCGGGTGCCGAATCGTCGGTGCTCGAGCGCTGGTACGGCGCCAGCTTCGGCCTGGTGATGTTCTCGGGCGTGGTCGCCTTCATCCTGCTGCGCAAGTACAAGGGGGACGATCGGCGCCTCTACACCGCCAAGCCGAACTTCCAGTTCGGCGGCGTCAGCATGCCCTACTCGGCCGTGATCGGGCTCGCCTTCTTGAGCATGGCGTTGCTCGGTCTGTACGACCAATACGCGGAGCAGATCGGCGCGCTTCAGGGCCTGCTCCTGAGCATGGCCGCGGGCGTCGGCGTCGTGCTGCTGGCCTACAACCACCGCCCCCTGCTGCGCGCGGCGCACCACTACTTCCAGCGCGTCGTGGAGACGGTGGAGGAGGCCGAGCTCGAGACCGGCGACGACACGGTCGTGGTCGCGGTCGGCGGT
>Ga0100385_1001340_pt1 | contig 25325 bp, 15 predicted proteins | sample CryGeymeta201509_FD_81543 | JGI IMG/M metagenome (GOLD analysis project Ga0100385, IMG submission 81543) | Groundwater microbial communities from Crystal Geyser aquifers in Utah, USA - Crystal Geyser metaG 2015-09 | ecosystem: Environmental > Aquatic > Deep subsurface > Groundwater | place: USA... | reverse complement strand
TGGGAACAGCTTCCTCAAACAGATTGGGAACAGCTTCCTCAAACAGATTGGGAACAGCTTCCTCAAACAGATTGGGAACAGCTTCCTCAAACAGATTGGGAACCGCTTCTTTAAATAGAACGTCATCAATGAGAGAATCATCAAGAAACAGTTCAAAATCAAGATCAATGATACTTGATGTTGATAGTGAAAGCGATTCAGAAGAGTACAAGTATGATTCAGATGTTTCAAAGAGAGTATCAGAAGAGTCATTCAAACTTGCAAACCATTTGAACAAGCACTTTGATCACATCGCAGAAGAAAAAGATAGACACAGAAAGACTCTAGTAAACATCAGATTACAAGCGTGCTTGTCTTATTTGAATCAATACAAGGATTTAATTGTTGATACGGTCGCTGAATCATGTGCGTCATGCAAACAAGTAATAGAAGGTTCAAACGACAGAACCAAGGGAAAATGTGCACCACATGAAAAACATTTGAACGACAATATTGCTGATTTTGCAAACAAATTGAGAGAATGTGTGTCTGATTGTACTTCTGTAATGACTGAAGTAGAAACTGTCATCCGATCAAACGAAGAAGGATTAGAAGTTCCTTTCCTAACAGTCAATGAATTAGAGAACAAAGTTCATAACTGCGTCGCAAATTTGGAAAATAGATATAGAGAAGTCAATGTAAAACTGATGGATTCAACGAGATCATTGTACGAGTGCTTCTCCAAATTTTAATCAAGAAAGAATTTTATTTGATCGCACATTCCTTCACAATCAAACACATCTTCCATGAAACACAATATGGAATGACACTTGTCAATAAATTCGCTCCACCAAACATTTTTAGACGTGCGTTCTTGTTCCATTTTTTTTCTGATTGTGTTGCAACTTATGAATCTCGTCAAAACGCAGAAAAAACATTTATATAGTGCCCATTCGATCGTTTTGAACCCATGTTTTTTATCCTTCTGATACCAAGTTGTTATCTGATCTTTGTATATGTTTTCCATTTCTTCAAACCATTCCGACATTCTCTTTGAAACACAGAAATTTTCCATTGAGTTTTTGTAAAATGTTTGCCCTTGTGTTATTTGAAGTTCTTGCAAAACATGATTGTAAAACAAATCACACACAACATTTTCTCTAAACAAATTTCCAAAATATGTCTTGGTCATTCGATTCATCAAATTGTGTCTCAGATGATCCATACTCCAAAAAAAGAGGCGATTCAAGTCACCAAACATCGCCTCGCATAATTTTAAGCCATGATCGTCACGACACAATCGGAACACATCGACAATGAAATCGAGCTTTTCGTGTTCACTCAACAATTGTTGAAATTGATCTATTTTTATATTTTGCTGAGCCAGATAATCTGCAACATTTAAAATATGTTTCGATTTTTGCTCAGCATCACTCGATGATTTGTATGAGTCGAACAATTGTTTGACAATTAGAGATTGATCCATTGTTAAATTGAAAATAAAATATAAATGGAATAAATAGTATTCTTTTTTATTGATTGTAATTGTTTTTGAACCAATCATTTTTATCATCGCAACTCGATCGATATTATAGAGCAACAAAAACAAACGACACCAAACTACAAGAATATTCTATTTTTAAAATTGTGTTGTTCGATGATGATTGTTTTGATCGATCGATGAAGAGGATTGTTTCCTGAAAACCTGATCTTCGAAAATATCCGCCCATTTCCATTGACTATTCGATGAACGATTGATTTCTTCATTGAACCACATGTCTTTCGGAGGACTCTTGTCTTTCATTGGAGTCACGGGATTGCATATTCGTTTACGATATATCAGTTGAAATTCGTTGATTTTCATTGTTTTTTTTACACAGAAAGGCTGTTATTGTATGTTGCTTTTTTTAAATTGAGCAAACAAAAAAATAAAACACCTACAATCATTCGACATGATCGTATTTTTTTTCCATGAATATGCTCTTATTTTTCGGCGTTCGCGTGTTTTGGTATAGTTATAAATCCTAATAACGATTCTCATATAGTTCAAAAAACTACTTTTGAATGTGTTTTCAAAAAAATACAACACGCGCACTTTGGAACAATGCTTACTTTGATTTTTTGAGCAAAAAATATAAAACATCAGTGAAAAAAAATTATACACATACTTTTTATACATTTTCAACAAAAAACAATCAAAAGAAAAAAATGGCAAAAACAACCAAGAAAACTGTTGCGAAAAAACTAAAAGACAAAAAGGATGAGATTGAGTCTTTTCAATCCGATTTAAAAAAACTGGGAGAAAAGAAAATCAAAAAAGTGTTCAAAAAACATAAAGACCTGTTCTTGGAATACGATTCAGACGCATCGGAGAGTGATGATAACGATTCCCTGTTGAAACTGGCAAACAAGATAAAAGACAGCCAAAAGAAAAAGAAACAAACGGAGTCAAAAATCAAAAAAAAGAAATCCAAGAGAAAATCAGGAAAACCTACCAAACCTATTCCATCGTACTTCATTTTTAACAAGGAAAAGCATCCTCTCACCAAAGAAAAGTATCCTGATATGACCCCAAGAGAAATCAAGAAAAAGATATCGGAAATTTGGAAATCCATGAGCGACGAAGAAAAGAAACCTTACAATGAAAAGGCAGCAGAGGAAAAGGAAAGGTACACAAAGGAATTGGAAGAATATAACAAGAACCACACAGGAGACACTTCAGATTCAGACAGTGAACCTGAAAAGAAAAAGAAAGGAGTGAGAGACCCTGACAGACCAAAGAAATACACAACTGCTTTCTTCCTCTTCTGCAACCAAAAGAGAAAAGAATTAAAAGAACAGAATCCAGAATCCTCGGAGAAACCACCAGACACAGCAAAGAGAGCATCTATTGAATGGAGAGCAATGACTGACGAAGAAAAGAAGCCTTATATTGAAAAGGAATCCGTATCCAAAAAGAAATATCTTGAAGATATTGAAGCTTATAGAAAGAGAAAATCTGAAGAAGAAGCAAAGATGCAATTGGAAGAAAAATCAGACGAATCAGAATAAAAAAACCCATTGTTTTTGTTTAATTCATCAAAGAATTCAGAGTTACAAAAGCTTCGTTCCCGTGATGTATCTTGTTCATTTTCGTTTTCAAATCCAATAAATTATTTTCTTTCACATATGGACATATAACATCTGAACCTCCAGGATGCAATTCATTCCACAAAAACAAATTATTCATGCTTGGTTTTTTTGAATCGTTCTTTTGAAGACCTTTGTACAACTTGTAGCTTTCGTAAGCAGTTTCAAGTGCCCCCTCGATCCATCCCTGATTATGTTCACTAATTGCTTCGCCGATCAGATACAAATTCCTTTGAGGATTACACATTTGACGGTGCAATGATTGTATGGGTATTCTGCTTTTCCATTTTCCGATGACGCTTTCCCACATTCCCATATTCAAATCATCGAACGATGTGAGAAATTGTTTCCATATATTTTGATAAGGTTTGTACAATGTATTTTTTTCAGGACAATATTTCTCCATCCATTCAAAAAATGTATCAACATGTTTCTCAATGTAGTAAGACAACTGTGAATAAACTCGTTTCTTGTCTTGTGGTTTACTTTGCGGCTGAACAATATCCATCATTTTACTTACATCGTCATCTTCACAATACGATATCATTACAATGTTGTCATACTGTTCGTGTGGCACGATTTGTCCCAAAAACGTTTTTCCAATAATCTTGGGCATCTGTAAAAAAGGGAATCCTTTCTCATTCAAAAAATCATTGTAACCAACTGGAAAATGAGCATACAACCGCATATAATCTCCCTCTTTGATGCAGTGCAATAAATGATCGAATGATTGAACGGTGTTTCCTTTTATTTTTTTGAGTGCCTTCATTGGAAGTCCAATGAAACAAGAATTGCAAACAACATGTTGTGTTTCGTTGTTGTTTTCACAGGTTAAAGTATACGTTGAGTGATCTTTTGTGTTTTTTAGTTTTTGGACAAAGGTTCCCAATAAAACGTCAACATTACTACTCTCCTTGAGTGTTTCATGGAGACAGTCCGTGATCATTGTCAATCCTTTGTTATCCTGTGTATCAATCATTGAATAATACGTGTCTTTTGAATTCATGGAGCCTGTTTTTTCATCTCCCTCGAACCATGATGCATTAATTTCAAAATCAGCAGGATATCCATACATTCTTGCAGCATCATCGATGGGTATACTTTTTCCATAGTCATCGAAGAAACGTTCGACGAGAACACCAATCTTATGGAACACAGGATCATCTTTTTTTTCTTTTGCGTTTTTCAACGAATTAACAATCCATTCATTGACCAACGGAAAAAAAACATTTGTGCTCTCGAGTTCATACACATATTTTGAAAGCCTGAAATGATCAATTATTCCTTTCAATATCGGATGGTCTTTTGGATTGAACCTGTATGCACCATGCTCCAAGACAAATGTTTCATTTCCTGATTTCCAATTTTTAGATTTTACTCTTCCTCCCACACGAGGACTCTTCTCAATCAAACATATATTGATCAATGGATCATGAGATAAAAGGTACGCACAAAATAAACCAGATATTCCTGCTCCTATGATACAGACGTCATAAATTTTAGGTTTCATTGTTTAAATATTTGGTGTGTACATAAAAAATAAAATCCACAATCGAAAAATACTTTTTTTTTTGTTTCAAACAACAATAAAAAATCAAACCACAAAAACGAATTAAAATGACCATAAAAAAAAGTCCAACACGCCTAACAGATGTGTACACAACCTTTTGCAATCAACAAGCACCCGATCCGCAAAAAACCGAAAACGAACAGAGCGAAAAAGAAACAAATCAGCCAGATTTCAAACAATTGATCAAAGAATGCACCGAATCGTTAAAAGAACAAGAACTGATCCAACAATTGTTGGATTTATGGGATAAATCATCATTCACCGACTTGATGGACGGTATTATTGATAAGGAAGAACAAAATAAAGATCGTTTTTCCGAGTGGTTAAAAGACAATACGGAAATATCGGATAGAATTGAAGAGATGAATTATGTTGAAGATGATTCTACACAAAAAAAAAGTAAATTTTCTAATTTTTTTGAAGTACTACTTAGTGTGAAATCATGTTCAAAAAAAATGGTTCGCAAAACAGTGTATGATTGGCTGTTGAATGGAATTGAACTCGAAGAGCTAAAGTTTTACGAAAGTGGAAATCCAATGTTCCAATTGATAAACAGCGTGAACAAGGATTTTCTCATTTTTTGCCACGATAATTATCAGCTCATTAATTTCTTTTTAGAATCGGGTGATTTTATGACACACATTATAGCAGTCAAGGACAAGTTTTTTCTCGCAGTAACATACATATGGAACAAGATCAATGATTTATTGATATCTGATTATTTGAACAACCAAATAAAAAACTTTTAACGATAAAATTGACCTGGTTCTTGTTCGTACATAAAAGCATCATCGTCATCATCGTCGCTGTCTCCGTCGTAAGACCTTATTGAATCGTATACTATTCTCGGGAACCAGTTCTTTTGTTGTTCCCTGTCGTCGTGTATTAGGATTTTGATTGTTTGGTTGAAACCTAAATTTTTGAATGCATCATCCAAATCCATGACATTATCATCTATCACTCGTGGTGTTTGGGATGCTCTTCTACTGTTTCTCAAAGAATTTTTTTTCTTTTTTTTCATTTCTCTTTCATTTTCTGAATCAAAATCGGAAGAATCATCGGACGAACTATCTGAAAATTCATTAAAGTTTCGTTTTACTTTCAATGGCTTTCTTGTTTTTTGTCTTGTGGATGTTACTCGTTCATCCATCATATCATCCTGTGAAGCATCACTATCGATTACAAAAGGCTCATTCGTATAGTTTGTCGTGTTTCCAAAGTTGAAATTACGAGAGTAATCAGACGATGAATCGCTTGAAGAATCAAAACTAGTTTCACCGAAGGATGGTTTGATTGAGTATGGTCTGGTGTTCATTGCTACTTTTTATGGAATGGTGTTTGTTTATTTGCGGGAAACAAAAATAATTGAAACAGGTCTTTGTGATTTTACTTTTTATTAAGTGCATCTCAAAATTTATTTGATCCATCACACAAACAACGTTTTATTATTCTTTCAAAAAATAATCAGATGTACTTAAAAAATGTTTCACATAATCTCCAAACACATTTTGATTTGTCTTTTTGCTTTTGTCATCGAAATTTATATCTCCCATAAAATCATTCTTATCGTCTTCTTTCTTCTGCTGCAAATTCAAAATATGTTCTTCCAGTGTATTTTTCATGATCATTTTGTGCACTTGGACAGACTCAGTTTGACCCATCCTATAACATCTTGCTACAGCTTGTGATTCTGTCGAAAAATTGAACGCCGAATCCAGCAGGACGATTGTTTTCATTTGAGATATGTTGAGACTGCATGCCCCAATGTCGTATGTCATTAGGAGAACGTTCACTTTTCGATCGTTGCATTTTTTGATGATCATGGTTCTGTCTTTGCTCTTTGTGTTTCCGTTGATGAATTGGACTTTCAAATCAGAATAACCCTTCATTATGTTGTACAATTGTTCGAGTGGTTCAGCATATTTCGAGAAAACGAGAGTTCCTTCATTTTTTCTCGACAAACAAATTTCTACACACTTTTTATATTTCGGCGAAGCGTTGCAATGAATATCTCCCTCATAAAACTGTTTTAACAAATTGGCATAAGTGTTTAAGGCATCGACATTTTTAATGTGGCATTCGTACGCTTCACTGTCTTCTTCCGTTACAGTTTCGTCTGAATCATAATCGATCATCCTGTCGTCTTTGTCATTTTGCGCAAACGTGAAAAATTCTTCTTTCCAATCCATTTTTGATTTTTTAAATTGTACCAACAAACCCAACAAATCACTATTCATCAACGTTTTAGATATACACATTTTCAACGCATAAACAAACAAACAAAGCGTGTTTTTGTTTTTGCCCGAATGTTCAAACATTTCACATATTTCCCGTTGTAAAAAATGTTGATCATCGTCCAATTCTAATTTGCATGTTATGAACGTTGGCTTGGGTGGTTTCTTAAATTGAGTCCCGTTGTCACTGATATCATCATACGATAGACGTACCATGTGATCTCCGAGTTTCATTTTTTCAAAGACGCTCTTGTTCCATTCCTTCGAACGCATAAAGGGGCACCCGAGAAACTGAAACACTGAACACAAATCACGTGAATAGTTCAATATGGGAGTTCCACTCAGTGCCAAAAATAATTTAGAACACAGTGCAGAGGATGATATAAACGCGTTCGATGTCATTTTCATTATTCTTGTTGTTTCGTCCATGATAATCAAATCCCACTCAATGTCGTACAAGGACTGGTATTTTTTGTTTTGAGATTCTGGTGTGTTTATTTTGACTGATCCTTCTACAATGTAGCTGCCTGGATCGTCCATCTTGTCTATGTCTCTATAGCTGTACAAATCGGGGATCATTTCACGACATCCTTTTTTTCTTATTTTTAGGCACCTTTTTGAAAGATCGAATTTCGAAATGAGATATTCAAATGGAACAATAACCACATCGGCTTTCAGTTCTCTAATCGTTTGTATGGTTATTGTCTCTGCGCAGTTTGTGTATGAGCTGTGTAGAACAATCATGTTTAATACACCATCGTAGTGTTTCTGAATTTCTTCGATCCATGTCGAGATGGTAGACTTTTCACAAATGATCATGTTCATTTTACCCCTGTTCCATTCCAAGAATGACAAGGACATGAGCGTTTTACCGAGACCCATCTCACACGATATGAGTCCTCCCTTTATGACCGACCCATGGTCTATACTCTGATGTTTCCAATGCTTCATTTTTTCGAGAACCTTCTTTTGATAAGGATACAAGCTGACCCAATATTCTCCGTTGTAAATTCTCTTCAAGTTTTCCATACATTCTTCGTTCGATATGAGCTTCTTTTGATTTTCGGTGGTATTTGATTCGATCCACGCTTCAAATGAGTTTTCTCGATTCTGGTCATCTTTGATTTTAGTAATCAGTTCGTTCATTTTTGGAATTTTATTTTTGTTTGGGATTGTTTTATTCGTGTTTTGTTTTGAATGAAAGTTTGGTTTTTTATACACTTTTGTGAAACAAGAAATATAGATTTTTCTTTTTTTTTTGAAAACAAACGACAACACATTTGATATAAAAAATACAAAGTCGTGTGTTGGTTTTAATTCATGAATGGATGAAACAAAAAAAACAATGGACGACTTGAAAAATATTCAATTCATGGAAGAAGAAATGATATCCTTTTTAAAAAACGTGGACACCTCTGATAATATTAATAATGAAGGTTGGAGTGGGTTTATCGATCAAGATGTAAACTCCATCATCGATAATTCATCTTTTAATATTCAATCGTCTCCAAATGAACCCTGTATTTCTACCAACAAGCAAAATTCAAATCACGATCCAGTGACTCCTCCTGCACCAATATCATCTTTTGTACCTGATCATTTTTCGATTGCGCTCAACCAAAATTCGATCGTCGAACCATCCATGTTCAACACCATAAACAAAAAACTCTCGACCACATCAAAAATACTAAAGAACAAACCATCCATCATGAAATCCATTGTGTCCTCTGTAAAAAATAATTATTTCCCCGATCCCAACAACGCCACCCAAAAAATAAACCCCTCACAAAACAGAATTGTTTCTCCAGTCAAGATACCATTTATTAAATTAGTTCATCATATAAGGAATGACCCCCAACTCAACAGTATATCACTCGAAAAGAGAAACAAGTTTTCCTTGATTGATTCGAATTGGCTCATATGCTGCACCAAAATATCCAACCCTGTATCGAGGTTTTTTTTTGAGTACAAAACACACAATCAAAAATATACGAGTCTCTACTTCCCACAAGAAATCAATTGTGATACTGAGAATCGATTCAAATTCATGTTCAACATACAATCGGATAATCAGTTGCTTCAAACAAACCACCTCGTGGCGAAATTATTCATACTGACTCCCAGTGAAATCATAATGCCACTCTCATTGCACCATCAACAAGAAGAGTTTGTGTTTTCCAAAACAAAGCAACACTGTTTCAAAGGAAAAATAAAGATAAATGTTCCCAGTGTGTCTAGTCAAAGCGTGAGCTACATCACGTGTCGTTTAAAAATATGTTTTTACAACATGAAACGAGAAAATGAATGCTTGTTCTCTTTGTGGAGTGATTTGTTTTATTTAAAATCAACGTGAATCAAAAAATAAAATGACAAGTTGTTTTTTTTTATTTTGAAAAAATGGAACTTTTTTCCAACAAATTTTGAATTTTATTTACATTTCTTCAATTTCTCATAAACAAATTGAAATATGTTTAATTTTTCATCGATTTTATGTGATTGAGTGATAGCATAAATATTCGAAACGCCCATGAGGATTTTATTTAATGCGGTTTCTATTTCATAATGAGTCGCATAATGCAATTTAGAATCTAGACGGTCTATGGCATAATCCTTGTAAAACTCATCTTCATGTGGAAGTTTGATCAAGAGTATTTTCAATGTTTCAAGTATACAGTACATTAACCTTGATGATTTCCGTACAATAGAATTGAGTGATTCCCTGGCTTCGAGTGCTTGTTTCACTAGTGGCGTATCTTTTCGTTTTGTCGACTTTTCATAATGCTTTTTTAGATCAAAGTTTTCGTTTTCTAGTATTGATAGAGCCAATTTTATTTCTTCTTCTCGCTTCAAAAATTTTAGTTCTTTGTCATAATTTTTCAACCTATGACTGATGACATCCGATAAAAAAGGAACGTCAAAATTATTAACAATTTTGCGCTTGTTGTCGACAGTTTCAGTATACTGCGACACATTAAAACTGTCTTCTTTTAATATCAACATGGATTTCTGGACGACATCTTCCAAACTCAGATATTTGTATCTCTGAATGATAATTTGTTTGACGAGTGGATTATTTTCATATTCTTCTTTTAAAACAATTTTTCCTTTTTTATTTTTTGCATAATCGGATATTTTAAACTTTTTTGTTGTTGATATGTACAGAGATTTTTCCTGAACATTGAACAATTGATTGTATTTTACGATCAATTGATCGTACAGTACTTTCAGTTGAACAACTGTTGTAATAATGGGCATATTCTGGTATTCTTCTTTAAATTCGATCTGCCTGCCTTTATTTTCCATGTATTGTTCAAAGTTGAATGTTTGATCATTGATCGATTGTATTAATCCCGACACTTGCCCAAATTCTTCAATTTGTTGAGCTTGTTGTTTGACCAATTTATTTTGGCTTGAAATGTATTGTTCAATGGTCTGACCTTTTTCTTTTAAATAATTGAAGGCAAGGTTTGTTTTTTTTTTCTTTTGTTTTTTGGCTTCTTTTACAATTAAATCAAAATCATCGCTGAAGTTTGTCATCATATTTATGACTCCCAACGAATCCATCAATTGTTTTAATGGATCAAGAACACGCTTTCTGTTTTTCACCTCTGCAAAAACTGCATAGTAATCGAATAAATTCTTTAACATGGCGTCGTAAGAAGAAACTTCTTCTATTTGTGTGTCCGAAGACATGTCTGAAAATACATTTTTCAAAACAACAATCTTATAATGTTCGCTATCGAAATATTGATAAGCGAGGCTCATTTTTTGTTTGTTTTTTTCATATTGTTTTGGTTCGATGGATTGACTTTTCAACCATTCGACATCCACCTTTTCGAATATCTTATTTGTTGACGCTTGTATATCTTCAACACTGGAGTAATACGTTTTTGAACCATAATAACCTGTTTCAAACAAAGAGTCAACCAACAATCGATATTTTTCAATCACTTCTTGTATTTTGATGTTTTTGTTAAGAAAATCTAGACTTTTTACCAATACTTGATCATTTGTTTTATATTTTCTTCCCCATATAGCGGTACACAAAGCATCTGTGTTTTGTTTGAGCGTTGAGAGCTCATTTTCCACACTTGATTTTTGACTTTTTAATTCTTCCACTTGTTCTTCGAATTGTGATTTTAATTGACCTTTTTCAAAATTCAATTGGTCTATGTCTTTTTGTAGTTGCAAAGCGGCCTCAGACTGTTTTGATGTGTTTTTTTGGTTTAAAATAGACATCTGACTCTGTAAAGATTCTATTTCTGATTTTTTGGATGCTTCAGATTGTTTCAATAATTTTATTTTGGATTGAATTTGAGAAAATATAGTTTTTGATTTTATAGCCCCTATTGTGATTGATAGATCACTCGCTATTTGTCGAAGCTTTACAAACTCGCCTGTAATGTATTTTGTAGTTACATTTTTGCAGTCAGAATAATTCAACCCGATGGAAGAAAAAATCGTTGATATGAACCCACATAATATTTCATTTTGTGTAGAAAGAGTTTTTGATTTTGTTTCAAGAGAAGAAATGGTGTCGTTGAGATCACCAATTGTTTTTTTGTCAGTTTGTGCCTCTTCCAATAGTTTTTGTTTTTTTTTAGAAAGAGTGGCATTTTGTTGCGTGGCTTGTTCCACTTTCGAAACTATTTTTTGGTATTCTTTGTACATGATCTCCACAAACGAAAATATACTTTTGTTGGATTCAGTGACATATTGGAATGGACTTTTTTTGTTCGCCTTTGCCTGTTTATAATCTTCTCCACCAAATGTTTCGATCATTTGTTGAATGTCTTCCGAACTGAACAAAGAACGAATGATGGAGATTAATGCACCTTTTTGTACATCTTTTTTCTCATCTTTTTGATTGTAAACAGTCTTAAAAATTGTATTAGCTCGTGTAAACACACTATCAAACGTTTCTTTACGCTCACCCAAACCGAGTAAAAGTTGTGCCTTCTTTGTGTATATTGATTCAACTGATTTGATGTACTGTTCAATAAAGTCTATTTTTTTTGAATATGTGTATGTTGATTTCGGAGAATACGCGTTTAATTGTTCTTTATCAATTACATCAAACACATTATTGATTTTTGACTCGATATTGTTTATATTGTCATAGTATTTGTTTGAAACGTCTGTTTTCAATGTGTTGAAACGATTTATTTTCTCATTCAGAGATTTGTATTTTTCTACGATTTGTTTTATGGTCAATGTTTTTTGAGTAAAATCGAGAGACTTTACGTTTTCAAGCAAATTATTGGAATTTTGTCCTGATCCAAAAATTAATGTATTGACTCGATCAATGATTTTTGTATTCTTGTCTTTTTGCTCTCCATTCAAGGAATTTGATTGTTGCAATGAATTGTATTTGTTTATTAGACTGATTGCGTCGTTCACAACTTTATACTTGTCTAATTCATTATCTGTAATAATACTTGCATTTGAAAGTACATATTCTGTTCGATCTATTATGCTTTGCATCAAATTTATTTTTGATGTGTTCGAATCATTGTTGGATTTCTCCGCCTGAAGTTTTCCTTCTAATTCTTTGACTTTTTGTTTTAGACCACTTATAGACGAATTCAACTCAGTTATTTTATTACCAAATTGTTCGTTCAAAGCATTGATGCTATTGATTGATTCAGTTTGTTGTCCAATTGTTATTTCATACGATTCATTCTTCTTTGTTTGTTCAAGAATATTTTTTTGAAGCGCCTCTATTTCTGATTTCATATCCTTTATAGATAAATCTGACTGCTTGATTTGCTCCTCGTATGTTTCGATTGATTTGAGGTGATCTGCGATTTGTTGTTGTAGTGATTCATTGTCAGTTGTTCTTTTGTTCACATCTCGTTTCAAATCTTCAATTTCACTTTTCATATTTTCTTCCGTGTTTTTTATTTTCGAACTCAAGGTATCCACAGACGAACTTGATGCTTTAAATTGTTCATTTAGGTTTTTGATTGTGTTATTTTTAGTTTCTATTGTCTTGATTATCTCATCAAACAAGTTCTTTTGAGACTTTTCTTTTTTTCCAGTCACAAAAGAAGCCGTATATTCAACCGCTTTTACCACTCCACCAAACAAGCGCCATGATGATTTCGGTTCCTCCTGTTGTATGACATCAAAATCGACCAATTTTTTAATTTTTTTCACTTTTCTATTGGTCTCATTTAATCTTTTCTCAATACACGACCAATCATCATCCTTTTCACATTCTATTGTCATCATGCTCATTAGATTCGAAATCAATGAAATTGCACCTTTATAATATTTGTTGTAATTTTGAACCATTGTAATGGTGTTTTGTTGATAGTTTTCCGAAGAAAAATTATTTTTCAAAATCAGTTCATCATTTGGTTTGTTTTGGTTCAGGGACGAAACAAACAAATCAATATTTTTATTTCTTGATTGGATTTCACCTTTAATTTGTTCTATTTCTCCATTTTTTTGTAAAATGGCATCATCCATTTGAGTTTGAAGCGATTTAAAATCTTCGATAAACTTGTTTAATTTTTGAATGACAACCATGCCTTTCGGATCAACAGTATTTCTATCTTCCAACATGGAACTCAAAGTTGAAATCGTTTCTTCATTGATCTCTGATTCGACATCGTCAAAGTCAACATGCGAATTATGTTGTTGTATGATTTCTTTTTTCGATTCCAAATCTTCTTTCAATAATCGAATTTGTGTCTCAAATTGATCTTTCTGTTTTTTTAAATCAGTTACTTCACGATTCAATGATTCATTTTTTAATGTGGTTTGTTCTTGTAATGTTTTTATTTGTAGATTCTCCTCGTTTAGAGATGCAATTTGATTGAGCGTTTGTACTTTTTCTTCCTCCAATGAACCTATTTGTTGATCTTTTTCTTTTAGTTCATTTTCCAGTCGCTCATTTTCACCATGCACATCAGCTATTTGTGATTCAAGCGATTTTTTTTCCTTCGCCAAGTCTCCAATTTGACCAGTCAATAAATCAATCGTTGTTTGATTTTCATTTTTATGTTTTTGTAATTCCTGATTGACCGATTGAATTTGTTGATTCAATTGTTCATTGCCAATGAGTATCTGATCTTTTTGTTCTTCGGCTGATTTTTTCTCTATTTTTGTTTGTTCCAACTCTTTTTCTAATGCATCCACCCGATTTTTGTATCCTTCCGACGTTTCGTTTAATTTTTGTAGTTCTTCCTGTTTTTTCAAAATCGCTTGATTATTGCCTTTAATGATCAATCCTTGTTGTTTTAGTTGATCCGCTTGCTTTTTGATCAATTCTGATGATTTTAATTTACTTTTGAGCAGGTTTTGTTTCAAGAATTTTATCTCATTTAGTACATTGTTTTCATTTTTCACTCCAATTTCTGCTTTTAATTGGGACAATGTTTGGTTGTCCTTTTTTATTTGGTTCAGAATGGAATCTTTTGAAACACTTTTCAAATCTTTTATGCCGAGACTTTGAATCGACTCGGCAAAAAAAGATTCCAGCTCACTGCACTTTGCCGTTTCTCTAATTTTTTCATCCTCCAAAGAGTTTATTTTTTTGATAATGGAATCGACCACCGTTTCATCATTTGTTAAATTGTACGTCTTTTTTAGTTTGTCCATTGTGGATCGACATACATCTAGGCTTTTTGCACTTTCTTCTTTTGATGATTCATTTGAACTTTGAGAATCTGAGAGTTGTTTTATGGTGTTCGATTGAGATTCAATTTGTGACTTTAAATCTTCTATCAATTTTGAATCCATTTGTTTTTTGTTTTCAAGTAGTCTTTGTCTATGTGATACATCGGTTATAGATTGTATGATCGAATATATTTCCGATTGGATTGGATCAGAAGAATAATGATATCGGCTCAGATTTTTGGGTTTCGATGGAACCAGTTTTTCCAGGGTTTCAATGTTTTCATTGATCGATTTATTTTGTTGTTGTATCTGTTTTCTCAATGACTCGCTCTTTTTTTTTAGTTGTTCTGGTGATATATTTGTGTGTTTCATGTTTTTTTTTTCATTTTGTTATAAAAGTCGTAGTTTTTTTCAAAGAAAAATAATTTTCAAAAAAACAAATTTTTTATTGTGCTTTCTCTGGACAAAAAATGTGAGTTATTTCAAATTTTTCTTTTTTATTATGACCCCCTTCGTCATTGTTGTTCCAGATGATCCATCGATTGATTTTTTTGCTTGCTTTTCTACTTTTTTGCCGTCCTTCATTGATTTTCGAATTAATGCCATTTGCTTGCGTATTTCTTCTTCTTCTTGGTCTGCTTCCTTTGACATTTTAGAACTATTGACTTCTTTCTATTTTTCTACAACAGACACTCTTTTATTTTCCCGATTTATTTCATCGATTAGTATATCCTTGTTGTTTTGATATTTTTGTTTGATTTCAATTGCTAATTTTTTGTATTGTTCAATTTGTTGCTTTTGTTGTTCAATTACACCAGATAGTTGTTCAAATAATTCCTTCGATTGTCTCGTTTTTAATTGGCTTGGATCGATTTTTGATACTACCTGTTGTATTTGTTCTTGTTTTTGGTTCAATGATTGTATTAAATCTTGATCTTTTTTATAATCCAAGTTCTCTTCTGTTTTTTTGATCAGCGACTCGTTCCTTTTCTTGATATCGCTGATGAAATTTATTGTTTCCAATTCACTTATAATTTTCATTCTGTTTTCTATTATATTTGATTGTTTTATTGTTGACAATAAACGAAACTGTTTTTGTGCGTTTTTACTCAAAATATCGTCATTTCGTATTTTCTCTTTCAATTGTTGTATTTCAATCTCATTTTTTTGTTTTTCGATTTGGAGACTATTTTTTTCTGATTTGATATTTTCTAAATCGCGTTGCGATTTTTCGTATTTTTTTTCGAACCTTTCAAGATTTGAAATTTTTCTATTTTTTTCTTTGTTTTCTTTTTGAACATTTTTCAATTGTTTTCTAATTTCGCTTTTGCCCTGGTCCAATTTTTCAATGACTGCTATATATCTTTTTTTTTCTTGTTCCAGACTTTGAACCAAGTTTTTCGTTTTTTGATCTGAATTTTTAATCAAATCATTCAAGTCGCTTTTTTTTCTTTCGTCAATGTAACTTATCATAGATTGTATTTGTTGTTGAGGAGTCATATCTTTATCACTTTTCGATATAGAAAGCACTATGCGCTTGATATCGTTTTGCATTTGTGTCAATTCTTGAATTGCATTATCGGATTGGGAAATTTGTCCATTTTTTATTTGAATGTTTGATCCAATTGCTTTGAGTCTAGATTGTAATTCGGATATTGTTTCTGTTTGTTGTCGTATTGTGTTGTCGTATTGGTTTTTTTGTTGAATGGCTTGTTCTTTGTATTCTTCGTGTTCTTGATTGTTGGATTTTATAGTTGTTTCCAATTCTTCTATTTTTGAACCATAATTGTCGAGGTATAATTGTTTTTGTGCCAATTCAAGTTTTAAATTGTCAAGATCGTTTTCAATTTGTTCTTTTTGTTTTTTTATCAATGAATTTTCATCTACAACGAGTTTTTGGTTATCTTTTAATTCGCGTAATTTACTTTCATTTTCATTTTGTTGATTTCTTAAAAGAAGGACTTCCTGTTCTAATTCAGCTCGTTGATTTTTCAATAAAAGTATGATTGCTTCTTTTTGTTCTTGTTCTTTTTGAAACAGATTTATTGCTCTGGATTTTTCAAACAATTGTTTTTCTATTGTTTTTATTGTCTCTTTGAATTCTTTTAATCGATCCCCAATCATATCTGAATTCTTGGTCAATATTGAATCCTTTGGATTTTCCACATCACTGAACGCGCCCATGAGCTTATTTGTAAGTATTTTGATTGATTGATCCATTTCATCATCATTTTCTTGTGTTTCTATGATTGATGGTTTCGGTGAATCTATTTTTTTCGCTTCGAGTTCTCGGATTTTGGTTTGAAGTTCGCTTATTTGTTTTGTTTGTTGATTGATTTTTTCCTCATTGTTTTTGCTTTTTTTCTCGAGTTCGTTGTACGTGTTTATTGATAGTTGAAGATCATCTTTATATCGGTCCAATTGTGTGTTTATATCATTGATTTTTTTCTTGTCTTCAGTTTTTGTTTGTTCCAACAATTGTTTTTGTCTTTCGATTTCTTGTATATTTGATTCTAGTTCTTGTATGGTTGCAATATTCAAATCATTCTGCTTTTGTATCAATTGACTTTGTTTTTGTCGATCGGATATTTGATTTACGAGTGCAGTGACCTCTTCACTTATTTCACTTGTTTCAATATCAGACAATACATTCGATGCACTATTGGAAACACTAGATACTTGACCATTTAAACTTTTCAAATGGATCATGAACATTTTCTCATTTTGTTTTATTTTGGATTGTAGTTCCTGTTTTTCTGTTTCACATGTTTGTAATTTCGAGTTTAATTCATTCATTTTTTGTTCATGTTCAGATTTTAAATCAGCAATATTCGATTCATTGGATTCAATTTGTTTTTCCAACAATTTTTTATCTTCTTTTATTTGTCCCAATTCCCCTGTCAATTCATTATCTTTCTCAACAAGTTCATTATTTTTAATTTGGAGTGCATCAAATTGTGATTGCAGCTCACTGATACGATCTTCATGTTTTTTAATCATCGATGGCGCCAATTTCATAATATTCCGGTGTTTTTCAAACTGACGCCCATACTCTTGCAAAGCGTCGTCTTTTTCAGATTCGTCTTTTTCCAACTCGACAGATCCGATGATTTCGGTTTTAATTTTTTGTTGGTCATTGTATGTTTTTTGTAATTGTTCAAATTCTTGTAAAAAATTGTCTGAATTTTCAAATTCTTTTTTGAAAAAATCAATTTGTTTTTGTGCATCATCTTTCTCTTTTCGAATTTGTTTTTTTTCAGCTTGTATTCGTTCCATATCTGATTGTAATGATTCATAGTCCGTATTTTTTTGATCCAGTGATTCCTGTATTTGCTGTTTTTGTTCTTTTAGTGATTCGTTTTCTTCTGTGATAGTTTGCATTTCTGATTCAATTTGTTCGATTTTTGATTGGAGTGATTTATTCGATCCCTCTAATGTTTTGTGGTCGCTTTCAAATTGTCGTTTTTTTTCTTCAAAATCACCAATTTCTTTTTTTAATTGTTCATGTTGTTTTGTGTATGTATTGAAACTTGCAGTTGACTCATTGTATTTGTTTTCCAATTCTTGAATTTTTTCAGTTTTTAATTCAATGTCTTTTTTATTAGATTCTATTGTTTCATTGCATTTAGTTATTTGTTCATTGATTTCCGAAATTTGATTTTGTAATCCTTGAATTTGATTGTTTTTTTCTTGGATGGTTTCATTCAGGGTTTGTTTTTCCGACTCCAGGGCACTGTTCTTACTATTACAATTAGTTAATTGATTATTCAAAGAGTTGATTTCTATTTGTTTTTCTTGAATGGTTCGATTCAAACCGTCTATAGTTTTTTCATGATCTGTTATTTTATTTTTTATTCCTTCCATTTCTTGATTTTGTGATTGAATTATTCTTTCTTTTTCTGCCAATTGATCTGTTAATTCTTGGTTTTTGTCTGCACATTCTTTTAATTTGGTTTCGTTTTCTTGTTTCAATCCTGAGATGTTTTCTTTTGAACCTGTTAATTCTTTGGTTTCATTTTCCTCTTGTTCCTTCGACTTTTCTAAATCCGATTCTAATTGTTCTATTCTTTCGTTCAATCCTTTTTCCTCTGCTTCAAGTCTTGCATTCTCTCTTTCTAAAATAACTATTTTATCATCGAGTGCGTTTTTATCCAATTTAAATTGTTCTTTTAATTGTGTTAGTTGTTGATCCAGTTGATCATATTGTGATTTATCAAGAGTCAATGAATTTATTTGTTTTTGCAAGTTTTCTTTTTCTGATTCATAGTCGCTTTGTTTTTGTTGCAACTCTGATTCCAAATATGATATCCTCGATTCAAAAGTGGTTTTTTGTGAGCCAGATTGTGTTTTGAAATCTTCCAACTCTCTTTTTGAATCATCGATTTGTTTCTGAAGATTTTCCTGATCAGTTATTTTTTGTTTTGTTTGTTCTATTTCTGTATTTTGAGAATCGATTGATTTTTGTTTTTCTTCCAGTTGTTCAGATAATTGTTTGTTTTTTTGGTCACATTCGTTCTGTTTTTCTTGACTTTCCTGGGTCAATTTTGAAATGAGGCCTTCTGATTCTTTCAATTTTTGATTTAATATGTCTTTTTCCCCTTTTGATTTAAGCGCATCGGATTCCAGTTGTTCTATTTTTTTATCCAATTCGCCCTTTTTTAAATTGAACTGCTTATCATTTGATTCAATTTTTGTGTTCAATGATTGTATACGTTGTTCATGTAATAGCCAAATTTGGTCAAATTCTATATCCAATTGATTCAAAAGTTGTTTATGCGATGTTTGAAGTTTTTTAACATTCTCGTCATATTCTTTTGCTAGAGTTTGCTTATACTCATTTTTGTCATTTTGTAAAAGATCAATTTGTCTGTTGAATTCAGTTTTCAATTTTTCAATTTCTAAATTATACTCATTTGTCTTTGTTTTAAGAATTTTCAAGGTGCCCTTCAATCGATCTTCCAATTCCTTTTTTTCTGTATCGTGATCCTTTTTCAAATTTTCCAGCTCTTGTTTTGCATCTGAAATGTTTTTTTCGAGCTCCTCTTGATCATTTATTTTATTCTGCAATAATTGATTTTGCATCGTGAAATTATTAATTTTAATTGAGCATCGTTCAGTGTCTTCTTTTATTTGTTTTTTCAATGTCTCAATTTCTTTTGCGTTTTGTTCCATTAACTGTTCTGTTTGTTTCATAATCAAAACATCCTGTGCTGTCTTTTGATTTTTTTCCAACTGTTCGCCTAACTGTTTTATTGTTTCTTGGTATTGTAAATTTTCTTCTTCGATCAACACGATACGGGATTTTAAATTTCCGATTTTTTCATCATATGCAACATCAACAAAATCGGGTACTCGTTTTTCGTATACTTGTTCGTTCAAACTGGTGTTTTCCGTTTCGAGTGATGCTATCTTTTTTTGAAGACTGTTTTTTTGTTCATTGAGTTCTTTTACAGATTTCTCATATTGCATTTTTTGAGCTCTCATCTCATCAATCTGTTTGTGGAGTTCGACCAGTTTGCGCTTCTGTGTTTGATCCAGTGTTTGATATTTTAAAACAACGGGATCAAGGTACGTTCTCTTCCATTGATCAAAATATCCATCATTTTTATTCAATGATTCAATGTCTTTCTTTAACTCGGATTTACCAATCTGATCATAATTGCTATATATTTTCGGATACAAAAACAACAAACCCTGAATCATAAAATTTGAATACAGGGTGTTCAGTTGATTTTTGTGATGTTGTTTCAATTCTTGTGATTTCAATATGGAAGACCCGGGAACAGATTGTAGTGCCAATATCTCGTTGTTTTTCTGTGTAACGAATTGCTTAATTTGCGAATATGCTTTTTCAAGGATGAGTGGATCGTTGTCTGATTTGATAGTGCCCACTGTGATTGAGTTTTCATTTGCCCATTTTTTGTAAAACTCAACCAAAATCGAGTTCCACTTTTTCTTGTAATCATTTGCGATTTCACTTTTCCTGTCTGATTCGCTCATCAATTCTATCTGGTTGGAAACTTTTTCTAAGAATAACTGATCTTGCCTTAGATTTTTGAAGGTTTCGTCGTTTTTGATGTATTTCAAGTTCGATTTGACAATCTTGAACAAAACATAGTTTAGCGTATCGTTGAGCTGCTGACTCGCCGATTTGTCTGACACGCGTTCCAATGACTTGTACTTTTGTCGAAACGCATAAAGTGTATCAATTTGTCCAGCATCGCGTATCAACCTCCAATCATTGACTGCATTTTTTACAATTTGTTCCATTGCCATGTGATTTGTTACTTTTATTTGATGGTGATTATTTTTTTGTATGGAAAATTTCATTTTTTTGATTTTCAAACAAATATACAACAATCAAAACCTATAAAACAAACATCTCATACTGCACTAAACAAAAAAAACAAACACAAAAATCAGCACAAACATATAAAATGAACGAACAACAAACATCAAAATTGATTGACGTCTTAAATGGAGAAAGAAAAACGATCCAATGCTTGGACAAGGGTCATATATCTATGGTAGACTGTATGCCTCGTCTGATTCCCGAAGGTAAAACGGGAGACTATAGAATCGTTCAAGCTGCTCGCGTATCGTACGGACAAGGGACAAAAAAGACCAGTGAAGACACAGGTCTCATACGATATTTGATGAGACATAGACACAACACCCCGTTCGAAATGGGAGAAATCATGTTTCACTGTAAAATGCCCATATTTGTAGCAAGACAATGGATACGCCATCGAACAGCCAATGTCAATGTTTGTGCATTGTTTTTGCTTTTTTATTTGATTTCGATCCATTGATTTATTTTTTTGTAAAAAAAGGAATACTCTGCAAGATACTCCATCATGAAAGATGAATTCTTTAAACCCGAAAAACAAGACATAAAACAACAATCATTATCGAACAAACAAGGAACATCATGTGAACACGTATCTGAATCTACCGCATCTGAATTCCTCTCCCATCTCACGCAAATAGAAAATCAACAGTATCAAAAATACATACAATTCATAGAACAGGGGGTATCCAGAGAACAAGCACGAATCGGTCTTCCTGTTAACATATACACGGAATGGTATTGGAAGTGTGATTTGCACAATATTTTCAATTTTCTCTCGCTCAGAATGGACTCTCACTCGCAAAAAGAAATACGAGTATTTGCAGAATCCATGTTTGAGCTTGTGAAAATGGTATTCCCTGTATCATGTCAAGCATTTCTGGACTATAGAATGGGTGGTATCACACTGACAAGACTCGAATTGGAAGCTTTCAAAAACAAGAAAAAAACATTGTCTATTCAAAACAAGAGAGAAAACAAAGAATACGAAGAAAAACTAAAAAAAATGGAAATTGAATTCGATTAAATGTGAACACAAAATAAAAAATTACCATTCTCCATCGTCAACTTCTTCTTTTTCTTCTTCTATTTCATCGGGAATCCTGTCTATCGGGTCAACTTCTGGTAGAGGATTGTTTTGGATGAATGTGTTTTGTTTATAGTCATAATCATTGACCTCACAATGATTTCCGCCGTATATCATGCACATTCTTAACTGATGTCCTGGTGTCATCTTCTGTCTTTCCGTGATTGATTGGCCAGCAATCTTTCTTTGGATTACTTCTTTATCATACTCACTTTGATTGGCCTTTCCCATCTTGTTCGTGTGTCTTTTTCTGGTATCAAGGACGTCCACTGTGATCATATTATATTTTGAAGCGTTTCTCAACTGTTCTTTTTTTTGTTCTTTGGTCACACCATCTTTGAAACAATTGGACAAAAAATAATCCCTGAATTCAGAAGCTTTTTCTAAAGTTTTAAAATAAAAAATATTTTCTCCAGTGGTTCCATTCAATTCTTTGATTGATTTGCACACAGGGTTCATATTTTTTCTATCGTATAACTTGTAATCATATTTTTTTACACCGATATGTTTATCATCATACAAATATTGCTGGACTTTGTCTAGGGGTACAAATTGATCTATTATTTTGTTGTTCGATTTGACATACTCATTGAGTTTTTTGTTTATGTCTTGATAATTTTTGGAAAATGATTTGTTGTTTTTGCCAAAAAGAAAATCTTGTTCTTCAAAAGAAAGCCTGTCTTGTGGGTTATGAACCAAAAACTCGAACATGGTTTTATTTTGATCATTGATTTGTCCCGAAACTATAGCATTTTGTAACATTTCCAACCCTTCGGAATCTGATTCAGGCATTGAAAAATTCATTTCTTCAAATTTTTTTGGGAAAGTAGTAGCTTCTCGGCCTTTGGTTTTTTTATTCAAGTTTTCGATCTTTTGCTGAATTTGAGACAGAAGACTTTTTTCTTGTTGATCATTTTGTGGAGCACCATTATTATTCTTTGTTTGGTTCGATTTAAGGGAGGTTTTACTCTTTTCCTTTGATTCTTTTGTAGTTGTAGGAGGTAATGGAGGTGCCGTAGGGGGTGGAGGAGGTTGATTACCAGGTGGCTGATTATTAGGTGACTGATTATTGGGTGACTGATTGCTCGATGGCTGATTACTGGGTGGATGATTGCTTGGTGGTTGATTGCTTGATGGCTGATTATTGGGCGGCTGATCAATTAGTGTTTTGGGTATTAATCTTTTTGGTTCAGATTTTTGATTTGTGTAATTTTTTGGTTTATTTTTTTGAGAAAAATTTTTTTGATCATTTGTTTCTTTGTTTTTGTTTATTGTTTTTGAAATTAAATTGAAATAAAAATCATTTAAATTTTCAGAAAACATCAAGATATCACTCAATTCCTGATAATCTCCAAACAAAGTGTCAAAATCCTTGTTTGAGTTTTTATCACCGAGATTTTCTTTCAGGTTCCAGTTCATGACTCGATGGTCTTCAATTAAATTATTGATGGAACCATATATCTTTTCCAAGTGGTCGATACAAATGTCAATCATATTCATCACAACAGAATCCGAATCATGCTCATTCCTATTTTTTACAATGGAATTTTGAACACGATCGAGCAATTTATTGAATGTGGAAATAGAATGATTGTCATGGATATTTTTTTCTTTTAAGAATCCATGAAACAAACACGGATCAAACATGTGGTTCATTGTTTTTTTGCTCGCGTTTTTCATCAAATGACGAATGAACTCATTAATCAATATGTTGTTATCGTTGAGATGATCTATTTGTCTCAATATGAACATGTTGCTCATTGAAAATAGATTTATTTTGCTCATATTTATTTGATTAAACAACATGTCTTTCATCTTTTTTATCGAAATTATACCGTGGTTGTACATACCCATTGTGTCTCCCGAGTTTGAATATATATGGGACAAAACAGATGCTATTACTGATGAATTGACCAATTGATTCTCATTGTTTATGAGATAGTTGATTGGATTTGTTCCAAAAAAAGAATTAACTAGATTCACAAAAGAAACACTGATTTTTTTAGTCATGTTTGTCATGTGTTGTTTGGTAAATACATTTTTTTTGTTTTTATCAACAATCTTCATATAGTCCAAAATGGACTGATTTTCTATGTGTTCCATTTTTTTTTAAAAAAAAACTGATTCTTATCAAAAAGTGTTTATTTTAATTGTAACTCAAAAACACAAACAAAATTCAATATTTTTCAACACGCTTGTTCTTTATTTTGAGAAAATGATTTCAACAAACATTGAAATTACATATGTCCAATTAATCATCTTCATCATCTTCTGTTTCCAGCTCATCGTCTTCATCATCGTCATCTTCATCTTCTGTGTCCAGCTCATCGTCCATTTCCAATTTTTGAGGATTGTATTGTTGTGGTTTCATAAAAGTGTTATTTATATAATCATATTTTTCTACTTTACAATGATCCCCACCATATATCATACACATTCTCAATTGATGTCCCATTTTTTCCTTGGGATCAGTTCCTCCGCTTGACGGAGCCCTTCTAAGATTTAACCTGTTAATAATAAGCTCAGTCATGTCCGACGATTTTTCAGGATAGTACGATGATTTGATTTTTTCGTTTTTGGAAATATTAACAAATTTGTTGTATTTTGAAGCATTTCTCAATTCCTTTTGCTTTTGGTCTTCTTTCACCGATTCCTTGAAACATGTGGAAGTAAAAAACTCTCTAAATTGTTTAGCATCTTGCATCGTTACAAAATTAAAAGCATCGATTTGTTTTGTTCCGTTTAATTCTCTCAAAGACTTGCATCTTGCATCGTTAGCGTTTCTATCGTACAGTTTGTAATCATAATCTTTAATTTCCAAATCGTCCATCAATTGTTTTTCTTCGTCGCTGAAGGGTTTAAACTCTTTAAATGTGATTGATTTGTTGTTTTTATATGCTTCAAGTTTTCGATGTATCAGATCGTACAAATCGCCATGATTCCCATCGGAGTGGAATTTTTTTTCTTCAATTGCTGTTCTATCTTCAGGATTCTTTGATAAAAACTCGAGAATTTCATTGTCGATATCGTCTGTTTTTGTCGATTCCACAAACAAACCCTCTAGTTTTTTTAATGCATCAGTTTCTTTTGTCCGTTCTTCTTCATTTTCTTGAACCGCGACTTGTCTTAACTTGTTTATGTTTCCAGGGTTTTCTCGAACTGTGGTCGCACTATTTTGTATTTGCTGTAATAAATCTTGGTTTTGGGTATTGATTGATGTGTTCGGGATACCCTGTGTTGCGTTCGGGATACCTTGTGATGTGTTTGGAATACCTTGTGATGTGTTTGGAATACCTTGTGTTGTGTTCGGGATACCTTGTGTTGTGTTTGGAATACCTTGTGTTGTGTTTG
>Ga0100385_1001332_pt1 | contig 25425 bp, 31 predicted proteins | sample CryGeymeta201509_FD_81543 | JGI IMG/M metagenome (GOLD analysis project Ga0100385, IMG submission 81543) | Groundwater microbial communities from Crystal Geyser aquifers in Utah, USA - Crystal Geyser metaG 2015-09 | ecosystem: Environmental > Aquatic > Deep subsurface > Groundwater | place: USA... | reverse complement strand
GTTGGAGTCACTTAGAGAGGACATGGAGTAAAACTTCGTGTAGTAGTTTAAGAAGTGGGTGCAAGAGTATGACCTCTTCAAGTGATGCTTTATTGCATTCTGTGAGTGTATAGTGTAGTAAAAACTATGTTTATAGAATTTTATAAAAAGAATGAGTCAGTATTTCTTCTGCGACTACAAATAGCATAAATCAGACAGCAAAGACAAAAGAAATCGATAAGTTTGCTTGTGAAGGCGAAGAATCTCCGAACAGTGAAGAAAAATAGTCCGAAAATAAAAAATATATGATAAAGCAGGCTCCATTATCGAAAGTGATGAATTTTAACCCTGCCAACTCATCGGATTGTTTTTCCAACATCAATACTTGACTGCTATCAGCTTAGATTATATTTATTGCCAGATTTCTCAAAGTGTGAATGATAGAGACCTTAAAAATAAAAGCTTGAATTTCCTCTTTTTCTTTAATAGTTTATAGGTTTTTGACAGCAGATTGATTCAAGGTGCTCTATCCTCTGAGATATTTGCACTTCTAAATCAGACCTTAACTCAATGATATATTGTGTTCAAGATTCCAAGTATTTTGATTCTATTTGATACCCTTTTCTCCCTTATAAATAGAGTAATATTTAAGGCATCCAATCGAGGGTAAAACTATGCATCCACTCCTTCTGGGGGCTCATGGATTTCCAATAATAATATATTTTCAAACAAGGAGTTATAGAAATGTTTGGAAGCAAGCCAGCCGAAAACAGTATGAACCTTCCCGTTGGCAGTCACATCGATAGATTAGCAGAGCAAATAGCATCGATGAAGGGAGAAACTGACAGCATCGAGAAGGAACTCCAAATATTAAGAGGAAATATTACTCAGCTTTCATACATAAACAAAGAAGCTGACCAGGAACTCAACTTGTTTCTGATCGACAGTATCGCAGGTTTGAGAAATAAATGGGGAGCAGAGTGGGACAGCAGTCACGAACAACTGAGATAGCATAAGAAGAGGCTGTCGAAACTGACAGAAGAGCAAGAAGACGTGGATATTACAAGGGAAGAAATGGAATAGAATGTTTTTCAACTCGAAGAGGCTGTTGGACTAAGGTGATATCATAAAAGAATATTATTAGTTCTCTCATCAGCTTTTAATTTACTCTTAAACTTATCAGAAAATGGATAGGCCAATATCGTATAAACGAAAGGCTTTCATTCTATCTGAGGGGAACGATTTACTCAATCCCAAAGATAACTTTTTCCCTTGAATAAAGCCCAAATAATCCCCTTCTAGGGATAGGAGAATTTCTGATAAGGTGAAAAAGTGAATCAAAATATGCTCATTTTGACATGGCTGAGTTTAAGTTGAGGGACCAGTAGCATTTTTGAGTCAGCTCATACTCGAAACCCAATTTATAGGGCCTTAAATGTAGCTTAATACCTTTACTATTCTATAATTAATTTATAAGCATGAACGAATAGGCAAAAAGCTAAGAGTAAAAGAGAATTGCTTTTCTTGAATTCAAGCAGAAAATGAATCGAATCAGAATAGGGGTCCCTCAATGCAACAACCCTCATCAGCCTTACAATGCCAACGAATACAGAAGGAGGCTTGCCAAGAGGGTCAGAGAGGCCTTGTCTAACCTCCAATAAGAATGATCTTCCATTTTCCCATTATTTTCCAACTATTCATCCCGATCACCAATTTTAGGTTCTCCAGCAGTCACCTAACCTCATCGATGCTATGGAAAAGGAGGCCGTCATGAATAAGTTTTAAAAAAAGGGCGCAAAACTGGCAGATTCTTCTTGGCTGCAGTAACCTTCGGGCAATGGCATTCTCATTTCTGGTTATTGAATAACAAGGTGACTTTCTTCAATGTTGCTTGTCTAGAAAAGTATGGCAGATCAACGTCTTAGAATATATAATTGCCTTTCTACTAAAAAAGGAGTTACGATATACGATCACAAGCAACTTAAACTTGAAGATTGTCAATATCAACAATAATTACTTGATTTTGCAATTTACCTTCTTGCCTTTCTAAGATATATAAGTAACTGCCAATTATAATGAGATGCATACCGATGCCCAAAATTATCAGATCTATTAGTCAGTTACATTTTATCTTCCCCCTCTTCCATCTTCAAGAAAAGTGTATCTTGGCTTAGCATTAATAAGAAATATTAATAAACATAATAAAAAAATCAAGAGAAGTTTTCAGTCTTTACTCGTTCAGAGTTTTTTTAATTTGTGCTCTTTCTGTCCTTTCTTTGGTTTTTTCTTAATTTATGGCAATCTTTTCTCGAATCGATGAAGTTGAGGCTGTGAAATTGTATTGTGGTTCCGCATCTGCTTTAGCTCCTTGAAGTAAGGTTGCCCTGGAGGGCTGCTGATTTTTCTAATGTTAGTTTGAGACATGCCCAGAGGATTGCTATGACCTCTAGGTGGCAGGTTGTGTGAGAGGCTACGTTTTTCTATTCTTTTTTAGGCGGGCTTAGAGTGAACTTTTTTTCTTTGCTTTTCTTACTCTTTTTTACCCATTTTGTCGTTGACTTTGGACATCCTCTTTTGATTAGGCAAACTCTTTGGTGACTATTTTCTATAGTTGAATAGATTTTCTTTAGACTTACTTTCGATAGGAGCACGGAACTGCTTAGGGATATTGGAGTATATATGTCTTCGATAGTCGTGGAGATTGTATCTCTTGTTATCGTCAAGCTGGGGAGTTATTGCTTGGAAATTATATCCGTCCAGAGAACTCATCTACTCGGAAAAATCATTGAAAAGAGGCAAAGAGAATATTTCCTTGACAGTCAGTCGTTTGTGAGGATTGAACTTGAGCAGTCCTCTCAGAAAGGGGTGAAATTGTGGATCAATCAAGGAAAAATAGTCAGCAAAAGTCTTATATTTTGGTTTGATCTGAGTCACAAGGCACTCAACAACAGGAGAATCCAAAGACTCCAGGTCTTCCTGAGAAACAGCGCCAGTAAACTCAATTATCTTTTCCAGCTGCTCCAGGACTGATTTACCTACATATATTAAAAAATACCTTAAAAAAGAGGCTTTCCAGTCAACAATTATGCTGCGATACACCCCACGCTCCACCAATCTACAGGGTAACTATAGCTTCTTGAGCCTAGCAGCAATTATGGTGCTCTGTACCATCGAGTAGCTACCTATTCTGACAAAATTGGGTGCTATTGCTCAGCAGTGGCGAGACTGCGGACAAGCCCAAAATCGCATATCTTGATATTACAGTTGGAATCGAGTAGCAAGTTGCTAGGCTTGAGATCTCTATGGATGAGCTGCAACTAATGAAGATGTTTGAGCCCCTTTACCAGCTGAAACAGAATGTACTTCTGGTGGTTGAGTGTGAGGATGTTGGTTCTAGGTTATTACATAAATACCCAACTACAGCCAATAGGTCAGCTTCCATGAGTTCGAAAACAAGATACAGATCTTCTTTATTATCCGCCCCCAGCACTTTGAATAATCTAATGATGTTCGGGTGCTGTATTCTTTGCAGAATTTGCACTTCTCGGTATGTACGTTGGGCATCGATATTGTTCCTGAATGCACCAAATACTTTCTTGAGAGCATAATGTCGATGAGTTATCTTATCCTAGACTTTCCAAACGTGACCGTAGGCTCCACTGCCTATCAGCTCGCCAATTTTGTATTTATCGGTGATGTGGGCATCGATTTTTTTAGACATTTAAAATATAAAAATCATTAACTTCCCCTTCTCACCATCTCACTGAATGCATAAGCTGAAAATGAGAGATACGTGGTCCATTAATTTCATGATCTTATCGGCTGGTATGATTACAGTTTGATTTATGATATTATCATATGCACACTCTCAAATTTGGGCAAGATGCCCTCTACATTTTGAGACATAACCATCCATCCTCTGAAACTCTCGAAATCACTTACCAGGATTGTGCGATTGTAGGTATCTTCCTATCTAGCGTACAAACCAGCAAGAGAAAGTCAGTTAAGGCATTTCATTTAGCTGTCTTATTGGTATCAAGTACGTCAAAAATCATCCTATCTTATTCATGGGGGTGCAGGCTGAACAGCTGTTCATGTTAGGTTTGTCAAAAATATTCGAGATCAAAAAGATCAGCTATGTAGCGATCGCTCCCGAAAATGATCAGGGAACTATTTTGTCTAAGCTAGCTAAGGAACTAGAATCTATACAGTTAATGTTCGAGGCAGGATACCACTATTATTCGGATTAATATGATCTCTCGTTGCCTTTTGTCCACAACAAACTGCAAAATATGAGTAACTTCTAAAGATAGTACTACGACCAATTCGTTTGGAACCACAATCTAGCTACTCTCGACGGCCAGCGATCGTAAACTGAGCAACAATTATTCTACAGTTGGTGTGATAGAATCATTCAAGGGCATATCAAAGATTACTCCTGTCCTGTCCCCTAAGGTCATGTCAAATATGTCCTCATCTCCCGACGATCCCATCGTAAAGCCGGCACGAGATTCTATGCAAGGGGTATTGATGATTAGGGAGGAGTTGCTAACTTTGTTGAAAGTGAGCAGATCATAACTTTAGGAGAGTATATATTTAGCCATTTGCAGATCAGAGGCAGGTAAGGATGTGCTGTTGTAGTGTGCCCATCTTTTTTTCGCAGGTGGGAGTCAATGGGATCCAGGAAGGAATGATCATAGAAAGAAGCAAGGCCTTGACCAAAAACGCCTTCTACAGCCATTTTGGAACATTGAGCCAGATATATGAGCGTATTGTGGCTGTCAACTTGCTGAGCGACCGGAAGCAATAGTAGTCAAAATTGACTCATTTCTTCGAAAGTATGGTGGAAAATGAATAAAAATAAATGCCGTACTTGAAGTATCAATATTACGATTTTCATGAAGAGTGCAAAAACAACAACTTTTAGAAAAGCGAAGCCCTCATTGATAAACTATCAGACGTCATAGCAGCACTCGGCTTCAATTGCTATCAGATCAAAAGCGAAAAGGTAATCCAGAATCAGAAAGGAGTCTTCAGAACTAACTGCCTAGACTGCCTTGATAGGACAAACTACGTCCAGAGCAGAATTGCACTCAAAGTCTGTAAACTATTTATCGAGAAGTACGGTCATGAGAAGGTGCATACTTTGTGCTTAGAGAGACAATTATTGGATTTCCCAGTAAATGAGACCTATCCGCTTGCTCGAGGATTCAATTAGCTCTGGGCTGATAACGGTGATGGCATATCTTTGCTATACACTGGCATTTGCTCGACTCATACGGAGTACATATCAGTGAATTTAGTATCACAAGAACAGGGGCCAGAACAATTTTGGGAGCCCTCAATCATAAATTCCGATCCCTCTCTCGTTTTTTCACTCAATTCAGTGACCATAAAAAGCATGAGGCTATTGTCAATATCGTCACTCCTACAATTCTCAGATCTTCAGCTCAAAAAACCTCGGAATTTCAAACCACCCTAGTTCTTTCAATAGACTGCCATCAAGCTATATAACTGGCTATGCTAAAAATCAACGAATATCTAGCAAAATCTAAACCCTCAGTAATTTTAGTTTACATTTTCAGAAAGAAGGAAGTAGACATTCTTTCCATTCTTTCCTGCTATATGAACCAAACCACAGACTTCAAAATCTGGTAAGGCGCTATTTGCAGCTAACTCGAGATATAGAGCTACATAGAGGTGGGAAGTCTCATGGCTGATCGATGTTGGATGGGAGTTTTTTGCCTCTAAAAATAATCCAAGCACATCACCGATATCAAACAATAAAATCTCAGTAAATAAATCAGGCATGGTTAAGTTTTACTGCTGAAACTGCGAATCAAGCATTCAACCTTCATTTTTGCAGGAGTTAATTGCTAGAGTTTTTAGCAATTTTTGAGAATATTCGATTAAATACATGAAAAAGGTTTCCAGATCAATAAACTAGGACAATTCAGGTCCAGCTCCTTTTTTGAGCTAGACTATAAAATTATTGTAGGAAACACCGGTTCGTAGATCCTCCTACCTGAGAAAGACCTCCATTCGATGCGAGTCCAATTTGAGTAGTAACTCTTGAATCATAACACGAAATAATCAGATCGCATCATCCATAAAATTCTAGATCACGACCAATTCAGCCAAGAGTCCAACATATACAAAAACAAGTACCTTCGGCAATATAACGAAGGGCCTGTGAATTTCATTCCCTGTTCAAATAGAATGGTGTTTTGGAATGAAGAGAAAGCGGTGCTGAGGGTGAGGGAGTATCAGGATATTGGGCAAGGCAGCATGGCTGGATTGTTTGATTACTAGATTCGAAGGAAAGAGATTCGACATAGCTTTTTACCACAGTGATCACTAAATAGCTATTGATTTTGCTGTCTTGAGGATAGTTTTATCGAGAGAGATGCTTTAACTGATAATAAGACAGAGGAGGCGATTTGAGTTAGTAGGGTATTAAATGTTGATATTTTATTGTTGGATTTAATAAGTTGGAAGGGTAGCATACCTATAATATAACAACCCAATCACGTTAGTATAGCTAAACCACCCTTTTAAGCATATTCAACTTATCTCATCTCCAGCCTCTTTCCTCCTCACTGTCCCTGCCTTTGCCGTCCTTGAAGAGAAGGCATGAGTGCCAAGTCTATTCATGAAGATCAATGGAATGAGCAATGGAGGTATGGATAAGCATTAAAAATAGAGGATGTTTATAGAAGGAGGGGAGGATTGAAAAAGCGAGGGAGTTAATTAGAAATGATTGGAAAAAGCATTGAATTAATTAAGCATTTATAATTTCAATACTGATTTATGGATAGTCGAATCGGGTCTATGTTTGAATCGACACAAGACCCTCCCATCCTTCCCACAGTCCATCCGCAAAACCACAATCATTCACTTTTGCCATCATCCACCACCATCCTTCCCCACAACAATGACCCTCAGCCCCCATAGGAACTGCTAAAAGCTTGCAGCAATCCAGAAAGAACCCGAGCAGGAGGCCCCCCAGCCAATGGTGGGTCCAACTCTAACGAATAATCGAATAACTAAGTGAGTTATGCAATCGAGGGACGTTAATAAAATTCTGCCAAAAACAGTCAACAAGCGATATAATCCTAAAAATAATTATCCCATGATGTTAACTAACCCACACCACCTCCAGTCACCTTTTCTTCCGGTGGGCAAAATAACCCAGATAGACCTATTTAATTTGTAAGTATACCACAGTAAGAAAAGGGAATAACTCCTGCCAAAAAACGAAAAGCAGCCAAATCGTACTGTTACGACTAAGACGACAATTCTGAGGAGGTTATGGCCTTCAAATTTCCTTACATGAACCATTACCTCAAAAACCACAGTCTCGAATATCTCAGGACTATGGAAATATTTGACAAGAGTCGATAGGCCCTCAAAAAGACAGCCAATAACACCTTTATTAATTGCGATGTGAAGTACTTCAATTGGCAACTTTTTGGTGATGAAGTTGGTAACTTTGATGTGGTCCTCATTGACCCACCTTGGAGGATCAAAGGAGCTCAACAAAATGACTCACAATTCATGTTTTCCAATTGCAAATTCAGTCTAGAGTACAACACAATGGCAAACTCAGAAATAGGTCGGATTCCTTTGCATCTACTCACTGATTAAGGCTTCATCTTTTTGTGGATCCTCAATAGTCAGCTAGATGCCTCATTGGAGATTATGGAAGGCTGGGGGTATGAACTAGTGGAGGAGGTAGTATGGGTAAAACTTAAAGATTAGAAGATCAACCTCACCCACGGCTACTATTTCATGCATTCTTATGAAGTATGTCTGGTTGGCTATAAATGCAAAAAGGACAAACCAGAATAAGAGAAGTTAAAAATCCGTAGGAATATAAGTTGGAACACTGTATTTGCTGAAGTCAGATAGAAATCACAAAAACCTGAGGACATTTATGCCATTATTGATATTATGTTCAAGGGTGGCACTAAGATCGAAATATTTGCAAGAAACCACAACCTTCGCTTCGGCATCTTCAGCATAGGCAACGAGCTTGGTGAATCTTATGACAAGTGGCTGCTCAAACTCGAGTGTGACGAATGCGGAAACATGCTTCATATAGGTCAAAAACGTTATAAATCAAAACACAAACCTAACTACGATCTTTGCCCCAGATGTATCGAATCCAAAGATAAACAGTAATTTTTCTAACTCTCCAACAATGTCAACGAAAATATCAAGCATGAGTACATCTCCTGCAACCATTGTGGAGCTTAACCGATCTGGGGATTGCGGTTCCAGTGTATCACCTGCCACGATTTTGACATATGCGAAAGTAAAATATAAGGAAACTTAGATTGTTTTGATAAAAACTTGAAGAGTGAGACTAACTTTCACCCCAAAGAGCACTAGTTTATGTTTTTGGAGGTTCCTGTCTTCGGCAATGGATTTCACATACATGAGTCCAAATGTGCCTCATGCTATCAAAATCCAATTATAGGCATTTACTTCAGCTGCTCAACCTGCAAAAATCTCAATTTATGTAAATTTTGTCTGAAATTAGGTCAAAAATGTTACTTCTAGCGACCGGCCACTTCCTTCAATAACCTCATGCGCCGTCACAAGCCCGACCATCAACTCTAGGTGATATTCTAATCTCAGATACAAGAAAGCAAACGTTACGAATGTTTCAACTGCAAGCGAGAAATTTTAGAGGAGTGTTGGATGTGCTAAAACTGTTACAACTTCTTTTTCTGCAATGACTGTTATCACAAGAGAGACGAGTTCAAGAGTTTATACGCCAATACTCACAAGAAGTACCATGTTTTGAGTAAAATATTTTGATCCTGTTTTGATTTGTTTTTCTAATAGTTACTAACCTGATGGAAAAGAAGGAATAAAAAGAAAGAAAATTCAATAGCGAATATAACCAAACTCTCATTGCTCTCATCCGCAGAAAAGTATCTCCTCTCCATGGTCAAAAGGTACCAACTGTCCTATCCTCAGAAGATGGCTCAGTTCAGACAGACCAAGCAGGCTAAGCAGACCTCCAATACCATGCACAGACCAGCGAACCAATCTCTGCCAATGCTCCCCTCAGCTAAGATATACAACATGCGATCTTTTAAAGAAAACAATGAGCCAAATTTGTTGGAAAAAGTAAGGGATCATCTCGAGATGAAGAGGAAGGAAAATCATCTTCCTACCTGCAACAATTAATTAGAGCAATATCTGTCTATTTTCGAGAGACCAGTCAGCCAAAAAGAACGAGTCAAGAGACAATCAATATAATACAGCGTGATTGAGTTCGAAAAGAGAGAGAACAAAATCGATCCTAAATAAATGCTGGGTTTCCACCAAGAACAAGTAGACCTCGCAGATGACTCAAGAAGCATTATGAATGCCAAAATTCGTAGAAAGCTCAATCATAAGAAGCTAATCGATGTTTTTCGCAGGGTATGATCTATACATTCTGGAGTCATTGATATTATTTCCTATGATTGAGTTTACCCCAGAAAGTGATGAGGAAGATGAGGAATGGTCAGTCAGGAAGAAGTGGACTGCGGTTAGGAAAATGAAGAAAGGATAGAAGGTGTTCGGAGACAAAGACAAGAAACAGGAGCAGATAAAAGTAGAAAGTAATTTGAATGAAGGTTTCGGAGATTGTAATTTACCATCAAAATCATGGATTGGCTTCAAGGGAAGAAGCCAGTTGGTTCATCCATTATATCTAACTCAAGCTACAATTAAACTTCCATATCCTGGAGCGAACAATACCAACATGCATTCTAATACATAATTAAGGCAAGTCAGATAAAAACCATAAACTATATAAATTGAATAAGTTATAAAGTCAAATGGAGCCAACAAAAGAGGAGAAACAACAAAAAGAATAGTATATCGACCTGTCAAAGGCTGTTCCCATTTCACATGAGTAAGAACTCAAGTTGGGTGCTTTCCTTAACAAGTTCCAAGATAGTATCAAAGGTGATTCATAATTGGAGGGCATTTTTGGCAACACCATCCAGAAATGGTCTAACGAGATTGAGGTAAAGAAGGAACCCAAGAAGGAGCACTGATGTCTATACCCTATGTCACTTACTTTTCTAAGCTGTTTCATTAAGTTAAACAATTGACTCAAATCAGATGAATGTAGTCAAAAGACGATCACAAATGTTTGATTCCCTGTGAGGCCAGCAAATCTTCAATGTTATTGATATCTTCCTTCATCAATTTATCCACATTTGTCAAATGCGATACAACCTTTCCTGCCAGGTAAATGATGAAACATGGACATCTGGAATCTGGGAACCCTTCGATGCATTTATCAGCAACTATCTTGACAAATTTGACTTGTCCGTATTTTTTGGCGACTGCTGGGAGATGCATGTTGATGAGATTACAAAACTCGTTACTGGGCTGATAGAGATGTAAAAGCACGAAGGATGTAGGGTCTGCTTCGGTGACCTCTCTAATGTACTCATCTCTGGATATTTCCATAACCTCTCCATACTTCATCAGGACAGCCTTGACCTTCATTTCTTGCATACGTTTGGCCATGTACTGCTTGGTGAACTCGTCCTCAAAATCTACATAACTCAACTCATACCAAGATCATCTTCGACCTCATCGAGACCATCTTGATCTAGTTTGTTCAATCTATTTTCCAACTTGTCTTCTTCAGCTTTCTTTTCCTGCATGATTTTTTGCTCTTCGGCTAAGGTAGTTTTCTTCTCGTTGGGCAGATAGTTTCCGTACTTGACCTGAAGATCGAACCATTCGGTGGTGACTCCGTTTGCCATTCTTTTTTATTTTTATTAAGATTGACATACAGTCAGGTATTAATAGCCTATCAACAAGCATTAAATCCCGACGATACTAGAACATGAATATTATGGAAATGTGAATATTTTTGACTAAAGTTGGATAGATCATAATTGTTCATAGCTTCTTAATAATTTGGACCACATCCTCGTCGTACAATTTATGTTACTTACCCACTTTCTGGGGGTTGAATTTGACCGAGGTACCCCACACCATGGCGTACCTGAACTCTCTGATCATGGCTCTGTGGATTCTGTTACAAAAATCCTCTACCGTGCACTTCGTGCGAGGGATAATGACGGGAGCGTTGTAGTCGGGGTCCTTTCCTTTGGGTTTTGTGTAGACTCTGATCAGGTCGAGATACTCCCATATACGGTCCACTAGGTCATCTAAATTCCAGCCAAGATGGCCAGCGATGGGGACGTAATGTTCAATCTGATCCAAAATATTGAGTTCATCCAGGGTGATGGCATCGATTTTATTGAGGGCATACAAGCAAGGGATGTACTTTCTGTTACCCTAGATGACATCAATGATATCGTCTTCGGAAGCATCGCATTTGATTAGAATATCAGCGTTGCTGATTCTATACTCCTTCAGGATGGCCTTGATGGTCTCGTCATCAACACGGCTGGTATCCACCATTCTGGAAATTGATATTCCACCTTTGTCTTTACGTCTGAAATCAATTTGCGGGGGCACTTTGTTCAGCCTGATTCCGAAGCCTTACAGTTAGTGTTCAATGATTTTCTTATGACCCATGGGTCTGGTGGCGTCAAGCACGATCACGATCAAATTGCAGGTTCGTGCCACAGCGATAACTTGTTTACCTCTACCTTTGCCGTCCTTCGCTCCTTCAATGATACCCGGCAAATCGAGTAATTGGATTTTGGCTCCTTTATGCTGAAGGACACCGGGAATGCAGGTCAGAGTTGTGAACTCGTAAGCTGCGATTTTGGAGAAAGTGCCTATATGAGCATTGTTGTACCTGTTAATTTGGTTAGCAGAGTGGATTTTCCGACTGAAGGGAAGCCTATCATGCCCACTCTAGCATCCCCTGACTTGGATACTTAGAAGCCTTCACCTCCTGGTCCACCTTTCTTGCCTCCTCCACCTGCTGGGTCGATCAACTATCTCTTAAGTTTGGCAAGTTTAGCCTTGAGGAGTCCCAAATGATAGGAAGTGGCTTTGTTCTTCTGGGTGCGCTCCATTTAGGCCTCGATTTCCGCAATTTTCTGCATTGTCGACATGGTAAATATTAAAATATTAAAATATCAATTCTTTTTTTATGCTTTACTCCTGATCGTCTCCAGGTAGCTATATGAGTCCATCTCAGTCTTGAGCCTCTAAACCTTTTTATTTTACTTGCGGCCACTCACCTGCATTTCTAGTTTTGATTTGATGTCTCTGTGCTCCTACATGTATCGTTTGCCTGTGCTGTCAGTGGTATTGAGCTTGTCTTTTGTTTTTCTATTACTATAGGTTGGTTTGGTCGATGCACCTCCTATGGTAGAAGGTTGGTTGTTATTTTTCTTACCTTTCTTTTTGAATTGTCTGACATCGATTTACTCTCTCACCCCTTTTCTCTGACCACTTTCCATAAAGTGCTCTTATTCCTCATCACTGCTGATGATATCCTCGAGTGATTGTATATGTCTGGGAAATGTGTATATTTTATTTGCAATTGACAGTTTGAACCTTTCTTCGATTTAACGCTTGAACTACCGGATCTATTCCTAGTTTTGCCTTTCGATCTCACTGTCAGTTTATTCTTGTTCGTAGCCATGTCTCATACGACTGTTGAGCAGCGATAGTTATTATTCGGAGTATCGTTCAAGATTGGAGAGTACGTCGTCGGACTACAATTTGAATTATTACATTTGCATTTAATAATAAAGCTGAAAGGAGCATTCATAATATCTTGTTCGGAAAAGATATGGTCATGATGGTATGATTTGATGATTGATATTAATGATTTTTTCATTAATGAATTGTTTTTGCATAAAAACTACTCATATTACAAGATAAATGCAGAACAGTCCTTTCTACATCACTCAGGATTTCATCGCCACCATTCCTGAATAAGAAATCCTCGAAAAATACTCACAAGTCGACGTCCACCTAGAGTACCTCCAACCCCACACAGAGACATGAAAGTAGTCGGGCTACATTTCTAACTTACCACACATCGATTAATCTTCAAGTCAACATCGTAGCATGCCCTTCTTATCAAGGGTGAGAACATCAGAGATGTAAGTATCGTGGTATGACATTTAATATTTAGGAGGAAGGTTTCTTCAGCAAGGATTACTTCGTCAAAATGCACACTGAATATGGAAAGGTTAAGCTGGCAATGAAGAGCTACAATGAAGCAAAGATCAACATTGACAACATGATCAAAAAGAAAAAATGGCTGGAGAAACCAGCAGAAAAGAAGAAGGAGAGCCAGTTTTATTCAGGAATGTTCAATAAGATACACAAAGAGGCCTAAAAAATTAACACTCAGGGTCAACAAGTCAGCCAATCTTTCACCAGTTTCGATAACTTGTTTGGCAACTTACGAGAGATAAAAAAAATCATGAACTAGATGAAATCCTCAACAGGACAATCAGACGGAGACAATCCATAGGTCAACAAAATACTGAAAGATATGGGCTTTGTATCAGTTATCGAGAAGGAAGATGTGGGGAAAGATTTTCATAGGCAACTTGCTAAAGATCTATACAATGTATGCGAGACGACCCTTTTTAAGAATTTTGGTGGAATGATTGCATTGCTGGATTTGTACTACTTCTACAACAAAAAGAGGCAGCTCAACCTTCTAGCTCCCGAATAAATGCTGAAGGCCTGTCAGCTTTTCCCAGCATTAGGACTCAATGCTAGAATTCAACATTATCCAAACAATATCATTCTGATTGAGTCGACTACCTTTGACGCCAATACAGATTACTAGAAAAACTACGCAAAATATTTCCAAGACTATCAAACTGGCTCGACAGCTGACGAAATTGCCAGAAGAAAAAATTTACCTGTCGCCATCGTGGAGATAAAATTGAGACAGGCATGCAAACTTGGTAAATTGGCAGTGGCTGATCGCATCGAGGGCATCAAATACTACAAAAATATGCTGCTGTCTATATGATTTGTTAAAATATGGCTTGATTTACTGAAGTAATTGTTTGTAGTATAATAAATATGGAGCCTCAAAGAAATGAAAATAATGCTAGATCAGCCAGAATGAGGCCTGAACAACTCTAACAACAGCCTCAATAGCACCAAGCACCACCTGCACAGCAAGCACCAAATGCCTAAAATGCTGAGCATCAACAATAAGTAAATCCTGGTCGTTGGATCAGCACATATCTAGGCTTTCTTCCATCTCAACATAACCTTAAATATGTATAGGACAACAGAATTCTCTTTATATCCTCCAAAACAGAGGTGGTTCATCCATAAGACGAGTCCTATCTCGATATGCTTAAAATCAACGCCTATTCTTTATGGAACCTATGCTCTCTGACAACTGTCCTTCTGGCCACATAAATTGTTGTCTTCATCGTGTCGCAAGGCCTGGGACATGAGTCTTCATCCTTTCTGGAGGTCAATATTCCAACTCTGACAAATCTGGGCATGAATCAGGCTAGATTGGTTTATCAAGGAGAGGTGTATAGATTACTGACCTCCCTCTTTCTGCATCTGAATGTCTCGCATCTCTTGGCTAATATGTACCTAGCTGTCTATTTGCTTCCATGCTTCTAGTATACTTTTGGATGGATTCGAACATTCATCACTCTCCTCGCTACAGGAATCACTGCCAATATTTTTAGCAATATCATCTCTCCCGATGCTGATCAATCAATGCTGAAAGCCGGCTCTACTAACTTCATCTATGGCTTTATCGGATTAGGGCTTGGGTATATAGCTCTGAATTGGTCAGCTTTGGAAATCATTGGGCCTGTCTTCAAATTTAGAATGTTCGCTACTTTGATCTTTTCTGTGCTGTTCTTGATTGTTTTTGGGGATCAAGCAGTTGTTCGTGATTACTCAGGGCATTTAGGAGGTTTTCTAGCAGGATTTTTCTTTGCAGGATTCATGCCAACTTTGTAGTAAAGCACATAAAAAACTATAGCTCGAGGGGTATTCGCCTCCTTATTTGTGATCATGTGTGTGGGAGTTTTTCTTTTCTTCTACTTCCTACCACAAGGCTCCTATTCATCTTGATCCCTTCCTCATTGATATGCATATTTTAATTTTAGATTTATCTAGACTATGGTAAACGATGCCTATAATGAAATGTCGGAAGAGTAAATATAGCTCGAGATCAACGTCAACATTGGCAGTCAGAAATATCTCATCAAAGTGCCAAAAAATGCCAATAGACAGCAATTCATTCACCACTTCTTGGTCTCCAATGGTCTCAATCCTAAATTTCAAGCCTCCATTATAAAAATGGTTGAAGAAAGAGTGAAACAAGAACAGATGAATGAATCTTCGCCAAAAACTGACTCACATCATAGTTCTCATGTACCTGAAGGCCAGGCTGTATCTAGATTGACAGGAGATAGCAAAGTAGCAGAAAGAGTCAGAGATGAGCAGCATGAGACCGTTAGCAGAGGGATCAAAAATTAGTTTTTGTCAAAAATCAGGTCTTAACTTGAAGCTCACAGATAGTACCCGAAAGATAGCAGAAAAGTATATGAACAATGGAGAATGAAGGAAAAATAAAAAGTCCTCAAAGAAAAGCCGAACAACAGGTCCATCTCTCCTTCTCAACTAACACCCACTAAATAATCACATTCACCAGACCACTTCTACAAGAAAGGTGTGCAGTTCAAAAAGACTTGCTAACAGAATTGTTAGAACGAGTTTAAAAAGCTATACCCCTTCCAAATTCATGAGAGCGACCTTACCGAAAACGACATCAAAAAATTATGCTCTAGACTGTCAAGGGACAAGAAAGATCCTGAGGTCAAAAATTATCTTTCTCGCAAGTTTGCTGAAAAGTTTCAAGAGTAGGCTAATCTAAGAGGCGACCCACCTCATATGGATGCCGTTAAGCAGAGATTAAAATTGGCTGATGCTCAAATCGACAGAGCTCTATTTCACATGATAAAAGATGGTGAGTTGACTTATGCTCGAGTCCGTCCTAAATCTCGCAGCCCCTTTCGAAAAACCTGCCTTCAGTGACTGATAGTTTATATAATTATTCGAAACTATGTAAGGAGGATTTCGACAACTCTCAACAAGGCGCAAATAATCATCCCGATCACTGAATAGCAGCAGGAACGCGTTGAGACCAGCCAGTTAGGATCATTTTTTCATGGCATCAGGGATACGCAAACGTAGGATATTCTACAATGTTCAGTACACTGAAGAAGAGCGACAAATCATCAAAGAGGTGAGACAGGCTCTTTTGAGGGAAAAAGGCATCGAAATAAGAGAAAAAGAGGTCTTGCTTAGATATTGGTACTCTAACAATCTTAAATTACCAGGAACTCTACACAACTTAGAAGCATATCACAAATGGTTCAATGATCCTGAAGTTCAGAATTTGACAGATTAAGGAAAAACTTTGTTAAAATTAGGTTTTAACTACTGCTACGATTATAGTATAAGTGGCAGGCCCTTCGCAGTAATGCAGATGGGAATTGTTGATCTGGAGAAATTCAGACTAAGTAGTTACATGCAAGCCATGAACCACGTCAACAACAAAATGATAGAAGAGAAATTGGTGCCTGGGAGAATAGAAACTTATGACTATATTCTAGATCTTAACGAAAAATTGCTAGGATTACCCATCTCAGCTCTTAGAGACATTGTCGGGCGGATCTCAGAGGCATACTCAATGATGCTGGGAAAAATGTATATTGTTAATATCACCTCTTTTGCCAAATTTCTTGCCAATGGAGTTGAGAAAATGCTCAGTTAGGAGACTCGACAAAAAATCAAATTTTTCTCGGCCGACTAGGTTCGCAAAGGAGCCCTTCGATAGTTCATCTCTTAGGATGTTCTCGAACAAAAATACGGAGGTAACCATCCAGATATAAACTATTAGTAATTTTTCGCAGAGGAGACTCCTCAGACCTGGCGTTCTTAACTGAACGTTTCCCACTAAACAGAGTACTTCAGTGTAGACGAATAGAATCCAATGTTCCACAAGAACCAAAGCGAGGTGTGCTGTGGAACTGGCTAATGCACTATATATTGATTATAGGCTAGTTTATTCTGATTAATAAGTGATATAGCTAATGGGAAACGTTGTCAATTTACCAGGGCTCTAATCCAATCGCTAACTCAAGAGGGAACATTTTTTACACTACTACGAAGAAGGCATAGCCAAGGAGTACTTCCCTTAAAGCAGAAGCTACGGATATCGGATGGAGCATATTCAATAGTAAGGTCAGGTTTAGCTAGCCAAATTTGGATCCACATAAACGACCTAGACCGAGAGTACCAAAAAGATTTTAATCAGTGTCAAAAACAAATACAAAGTTGATGCTGGAATATACCCCTTCTGCTGTATAGGATTATTGATCATACATTTTGAAGAGCATAAACATTACGCCACAGGGTCCCTCATTGGCAAAAATATCATCCTGACAGCAGCCAGCAACATCTACAACAAGGACTTAGGACGATTTGCAGAGCGAATTCAGTTCGTTTTGGGAGTCAATAAAGGTAAAGGAATCGTTTATGAAATTGATAGAAAATTCATCCATTTCAATGAAAAGCATCTAGATGAGGCCTAAGGCTCACATCGATACAACTATGCTCTCCTGCAGGTCGAAGAAGAATACTAGAGCAGCATAGAAGAGAAAGGAAAAGAACAGGAGAAAGGAGTCAACGATATCAGCAGCCATCCAGGTTTGAAATTTGGCTATCTGGGCATAAAGACCAGTCTCAAAGCTAAATAAACAGTACATATGTATGGATATTCCGCTAACTTAAATGAAGAAGGGGATGTCTAGTATCAACTTCAGGAGGGGCAGGCTTAGAACATTTTCAGCAAAAATAGTTCATTGGGATACAAAATGGAGAGTCAGGCAAGTGAATGCGGAAGTCCATTGGTAGTATGTCGAGGTGACTACTATCAGGTGGTTGGCATACATATAAATGGCACCAAAGGCCTAAGCTGTGGCCTAGCATTTGACGAAAACATTCGCAAAGACATCAACAGATGGGTCTAGCAAGTCGAGGGCAGTATTTAGCTCGTCGATACTGCCTTGTCCAACTTATAACTATCAAAATTTGTAGCCCTTTAATGGCATAACATGGTCATCATAAATATCAGTATTTTTGTCAATATTCAGATAACAACAAAATTTGTGATAAGGGACTGACTGAACTGACGAAGAAGTGTTGGCCCATGCTTAGGGAATTGCACATGTGCCAGAACAATATCAGCAAACTGGACATACAGCCTAGTTCGATAATAAATATTAATAAATTTCTACTGGCTTAAAATCACATCAAAAATGCAGGAATTTTGAGCAAACTAACTCTGCTCAAGGTTTTGAACTTGTCTGTCAACAAAATAGATCACTTTGATGAACTATGCGTGCTGACTCATATGCAAAGAATGGACTTTACTTCAAATAAGCTGACAAAATTGCCTACTGAACTCTCTAAAATGAAGGAGCTAAAAAAGCTGTATCTCAGTCGAAATGAGCTTTAAAATCTGATCCCCGACATTATCAAGCTTCCCAACTTGACCCTTCTCACTATCGACGGTAATAAGTTCAAAAGTTAGCCAGTTGAGATAATAAGTAAGTTATAGGGAAGAGGTGTGGAGGTAATCAGCTAGTGAATGATATATATTTCAATTATATTGTTCAATCAGGCAGATAAGATATAATTATCATTTTTATAGCATCTCATTGTATTGCTGAAGAATTTGGCTGTTCCTCAGATTGAGCTCTTTGTTGATCTAGCGTATCTCCTTCAGCTCAAGATCTTTCTAGGTCAGGGCTTAAGTCAAGCGATTTACTATTTTTTTGACCTCAAATAATTCCAACTTCAGCTGGGTTTTGCTGCTGGATTTCTTCTATTTCGATAGCAAATTTCTCAAATAATTATTCTCCTCAACATACTATTTTATGTGCTGTTTCAGCTCCAACAACTCCTTCTATCTTTGCTCACTCTAACATGAGATCATACGCATGAGAGAATCTTTCTTTTATACGCCGAAAGAGGAGGAGCTTTGAATGTGTGGGATATCATCGAGGATCATAGAGCCTTCAGGACTGCTTTAACCAGATTTATTGGACATTTTAGACGAATAATTGTTCGGTGAAACCGTTGAAGAGTTGAGCTCATTAGTTAGAGACTCATATTTCTTTTCGATGTACTTCTTCTCTGAGGTAATCTGCTCGATGATATCACGGCTGCTTCTCAAGTTATCCTCTAACTGTTATTTTTATCCCACCTGGTACTCGTGTTTTAGTCTGATTTCCTGATTCTCTTTCCTCAATTTATTGACCTCCTCCAGCAGTTGACTATAGGTATAATTATTCTCATTCTGTCCAGAAGAGGAGGCTCGATATAATTCTAACTCCTCTTCCAACAGCTCGCATTTTTCTTTAAGTTAAAGGAGTTGACCAGACAGAGACGTTTTATCCTGATTGAGAATTTTTATTTCATTTGTGTAGTACATGAACTCTTACTATTTTGACTATTTGCTAGAGGTATTCTGACTTATCTACTATTTTAGTCTCTAGACCTCCTGCTCTTTAGCGTTGAGTTGTTGCTAGAGTTCAAAATAGTTGCGAGAGGCACTTTGCAATCTTTCGTTGGTCTCATTGACCTTGTTTTCAAGATTGAAGGTCATTTCTTTTTGTTGCTCAAGTTATTTAGCCAAGCGGTGATTTTACTGCTCGAAATGTTTGAGCTCTTACTTGAGGGATACCAACTGTAGTAGTTAAATCGTTGAAGTTTTGTGTATACTATCGAATTTTGCTTCTTTCTATTTTTCCTAGTGATTAATGATCTCAGTTGTGGACTGGTTCTATTATTGTTTCTGTTATAGCGAACCTTCTGACTAAACCTTGACGATTTATTACTTATGCTCGTTTTACATTTTTTACAGCTCCCCGTTCAGACTTTTCCTGGCGACAAATAGTTTCAAAAATAAGCAGAAGGTATCCCTAATCTCACTATTTTTGAACCAAAGAGTACAATACTCCTTCTCATTCCACATTAGCAGCATTTCCTTTGGATTCTTCCTATTTATCTTCACCTGAGGATATTCCTCATTGATTTCGACTCTCATGACCTCCTGCTCATTGGACTGACCTAAAAGCCGCAAAAGTGACAGTTCTCCTTTCTCGATCTGAAGCAAAGCCTCGCTATTGTAGTTGATATGGCACTCACTAAGATGTGACTATTTGATGTGCACTAATATTTTGCCCTTGTCTTCCTGCAGCATGTAGTTTGCTTAATTTTCGGTCTGAGTAGCAAGCGTGATGGGTTGTGATTTTAAAAGAATTGGCATGCCTTCATAGTTGACGTCGGGCAACTCAGGTATACATGTGACTTCAATTCTGCATAAATGGACATTTACATTGATCCAATATCAGCCACTGAGGTCTGATACTTCTCTTCCTCAATACCTTAAATTTATTCTAAATTTTTTTCTGTTCGATTGTACCACCTACATTTGAGTTTGGGTGGTCGAATATGATTATACTTGTTGTTGTTCCAAGAGCAATAGATGAGCAATTACTGCAATTGGTTTTTGCCTTGGATGAGTTGCACGTTGATGGAGGTCTAATCAAATGCTTCGAGCGTGATGGGTTAATTTTTCGGTTTGATTTTAGATTTGAGACGATCCTTCAACGACGCCATGTTGTTAAGATAATTATATTATGCCTTGCTATCTTCAATGGAAATATACTATCCTGTCGTCACAATACAGTTATAGGGATATCTTTTAGGTCAATGGTCTTAGGAGCAAAGTTAGATCTATAAGTGTAATGTAGTAATTTCTTCCATTAAATTTTATAGAAGAGTACAAATGCAAAATTCCAGCAGCTCATTCTCTCTTTCCAACAACTCATACTGTCACAACATTTCAGCTGAGAACTACTTCCTCAGTCCGAAAATGCCGGTTAAGGATCATGTGAATGCCTTCCGCACCACCAATTCATCATTCAAACCCAATCAAACTCAAGTATTTCATCCTTTATCCTAGAAACTTAAGGGCGCTCTGGAAACAGTGGACATCAATGATTGTGAAAAGTCAACTACTTTGGTCAGAAGCATCCAGTCTCTCTCCCAAATGAACCTTCTCAAATAGAAGAATCTATACGTGATCAATCACACAGGAGCCGATAAAAGTCTCAACAGCTGCATCCATACCCGCCAGACCAATCCTGGATACTCCCGCAATACCTTAGGGGGTATATACACCAAATGATCTCAATCCCTACTTTATAAACTCATTAGATAACGTTTTGAATTCAAATGAACACGCAAGGCAGCAAAAAATTCACAGATTCTATAGCTTCTCTCTACCACTTCAAAAGCCAACTCGATAACAGAGACACCCTAAATAGATAGAGCAAGGGTACTATCGACATGAAGAACTATGGCAGTATCAAAAGATCACAAAATAATGGAACGAACGTTACGCTGAATCCTTACGGGCAAACCAACGGTCCGAGGACTAACAGATTCAATGAAGAGTGTGAGTTAAGGGAGAAATTCTAGATGGATTTCGATGTTTTAGAGCAGTAAATATATGACCTTTTTGAGCAGGCCAAAAGCATCCCATTCTAGATGTGATATGATAACTATACTTTTGTATGTCTTATGCTGACACATGTACACAATCATTCTCCTTTGTTCTTCTCAGGATTAACATTTTAAGTAGCAACGAGAGCTTTCGAGATAGCTCTTTCTTTCAATTTAGCTAAACCTCGTCTGGTGAGCATAATCATTGTGAAAAATCCGAAGGCAGAGTTCATAACAAAGCCGATATCCTTCATCTTCCACTGCCACCAAGGTTCCGAACCTTTCTTAATCACAGTCAAACTCTTGATAAAATCAACTTGATTGAGCAGCAAGTAGCTAGTCACAAAAATGACTCCTATCGATGGATGGATGAAATAATTGATCGCTCCTAAACCCAACATTCCGCAAGTGTGGACTGTCGTACTTCCGCTTTGCTGGTCCAAGCTTTGTACTTCTACTACTTGACGTTTGGTGGCAATCTTCAACTTATTTAAATCTGCTGTAGGTATGGTCTATAATGTGAGGGCTGAATGGTCGATATCTGGTTCGATGTACTTGAGCTCCTCAAATGCTTTTTTGTGGAGCTCTTGATAAGCCTTAGAGTGTTGGATGAAATAATTCCTTTCGAGCTAGAGAAGAGAAGCACAGCCGATGAAGATGTAGAAGCGACCCTTGACGAATAGCTTTCTAAAGTTTTGCATTTATTATTAACTGTGTCTGAAAATATCAAAAAAGCACCTCTATACCCAAAAAATGATGTTCATGCCTCAATTAACCCTATTTTATTAATAGGCAGTCATTATGTGATAGTGTCAATATGACGAATAGGATATGCAGAATCATCCATTTTTGACAGTCTTGAAGATAAGAAAGCCGTATTGCCCAATGTAGAAGTACATGTAATGCCCCGATTCATATGTGACATACGAGCCGAAGTTCCTTCCGACAAAGGCGTGCCAATCTCCGTTATATTTTCTGTTTAGTTCGTCCTTGAGATGTGTCGCGATCTATTGGGTGGTATGCATCTTGTCCAAGGCATATTTGGCGATTCCAAGAATTTAAGCCTCCAGCTCAGAAGAGATGTCCTTGCCTTTGATCACAGGTTTATTCTCACGTATCTCTGCCATGAAGTTTCAAAAAATATTTAATTCAAACAATATAAAATTAATCGACACCCTTTACTCGCTTTCATAATCTAAGGACTTCTGTATGTTGCTACGAGCACTTTTGCAATACTGTGACATTAAATATTGAGAGGACTGCAGGAGTGGTGAATACTGTATGGTGGTGCTAATAATTTGTTGAGTGATAAGTTGTTGTGATTTGTATGATCAGGAGATATAGCCACTGAACTCGTTGCCGACCAACTCACAGTGAATTTTAGGTTGAACCTAATTTAGGACATTTTTACGCAGCCATCAACACAGGTGACCCAATCTCTGAAGGGGTACATGCATGATAATTCGGGATCTGCATTTGTCATATTTTTGAGCTTGTTCTCGCATCTTCTGAGCTTATCGAGGAGACCCTGACATTGAGGTCTGCACACTTCGATGAGGTAGTCCTTGGGGTCCTGTCCCTTTTCAATCATATTCTTGATCGTGCCTTTCACGTCAGCCATCGTATCAATATAAATATATGATTTTTTTACAGCAATCATCATGCCAGCTCACTTGACTTGATTCATATAACTACACCATTCAACATCTATCATTACTTCAAAAAATCTAACTTATCAATCGTAATATTCCTTGAAAGTTCTGAAAGGGACCTTCTTGAATTCTTGTTTACAACAGTATCGCCAAAGATATGAAATAACCAGTCACTTTGATTGCTTTGGTCAGTTCTAGGCATCTATTTAAATATATTTTGCGTTATTTGGGAATACCTATTTAACTACTAGCTATAACATAGCTTTAGCAATATAATTAACTCAGGACATGTAAAGCTCACTAAATTTGCTACCAAGCCTCTCACACAAAATCATCGCAGATAACCCATAAATCTAAGAGCAACGTTGCAGAATCTGCTATGAAGAGTCCAAACCTCTTATCACTCTTTGCGAATGTTCAGGCAGCATCGCTTATGTCCACTAAGATTGCATTTTGGACTGGATCACCAAGAAAATGGAAAGCTCAGAAGTTGTCGAGATCCCCAAATGCTAAATATGCAGATCTACGTATTCAGCTAAGCTGAAGATCGGAAGGAAAAAGATCTGCCATAAATTGCTGCTGGCTAAGATCAAGGAACTGAAAATGAAGCAGATACTCATCAGTTTACTGTACATCATTGGATCCATCATTGCTATTGTAGCAGCCTCAACTGCTGTCTTCAGTATATTTGCCTCGCTGCTGACATTCAACATTCCTACAGATGGTCAGGCTGAGAAACAGCAAAACGGAAGCTCTGATGGAATATTGATGTTTGCCTTCAAAAACTTTGTATTTCCTCTGATGTTTTTGAAGTGGGCTCTGCTGCACGGCAAACTACGGATGAAGTTGGTGGAAGACTCAAAGGTTCAGATCGTGGAGGTGACGCTAAATCCTAAGCTTGTGCTTAAGCATTGATGTTGTACCTTTTTGGTGTGTTAGTATTCTTTTTTGTCGTTCCTTTTTGGAGGTTAAATGCCCACCATTTTTATATATGAACATATGAAACAAAAACAATACTTTAATCCGCCGACCCACAAATTCAAAATAGATAAAATATTTCATGAAAAGTGAGCGGTCGACCTAAACCAACAAAAGAAGCAGCAGTCTCGAGCATGAATTCGTAAATGCATAATAATATAGCTTACATCTGTTATTTTACAATTCTCAGTCTTTATCAAAGGAATCGTCAAGGCTGACCCTTTTGAGGAATTTCCTGAAGTTAGTGAAAAATAGACTATCAACACTAAGTAAAAGGTCAACACTGGAATGAATACCCCTCCTCGAACGAGGCCTGCTCCCATCTATGAAATTGATCATAAAAAGAATAGAAATAAAGTGTCAAGAAAATCTATGATTTAAGAAGTATCATCATCAAGCAGTCCTAGTTAGGAGATACCCAGCTAAATTCCAAGCATTGAAGAGATCTATCCTGAAGGATACAAACAAAAGCCAAAACCTCCTCCCAAAATCGCATAAGATGAAAGTGAATAATATCACGCGGTGTCTCCAAAGAAAGCCAGAAGGAAAAGAAATAGACACAGAGATCCAAACAGAACCTCACCAAAGAAACCAGTCTCAAGTTTTGTGCATTTTTATGCCGCAAGAGCAAAACAGCTAAGAAGGGATCATCCAGAAGGAGTTGTTGGTAATCTTGCCAAAATACTCTCAGGCTAATGGAAGGTTTTACCAGAAAAGGAGAAGTAGCCTTTTATTAGAGCTGCCGAACAGTCACTCCAGACCTACTACGATTAGAAAAGACTTGAAAAGCAGGCTCTGAAACAAAAATACATTGAAGAAAAGAAAAATATTTAAAGATAGGAAAGATAAAGTAGGCTAAAAGCATCAAGACCAATTGAACATGACCTTAAACCAATTGCCTAGAAAAAACCTGAAGAATAAAGAGAACCTGTAGTCAAACCAGTCTTCCAAGAAAAACCTGAAGTAAAGACTGTTGTCCAATAATAAAAAAATGATACTTTTGATGTTGATTACTTTCCAGGTGGAACTTCCAACAATATACCAGTTTCAAGATTCAACATGTTCTTTCGGAGTAACTATGGTAAATTTGAGAATGATGAACAGAAGAGAAAAAACCTTGAGGAAGCAGCTTTAGAAGAGTGGAGAAAACTGACAAGTTAAGAAAAGAAGATTTATGGAAATATGGCGAAGGCTGAAAAGAGGAAGCTAGAGAAGATATAAATGCAGCAAATTTAGTTTGCTAAGAAAGATTGTGAGAGAGCGAAGAGAAGAAGAAATG